>WUUC01046364.1_pt1 | contig 16871 bp, 13 predicted proteins | sample 6278441 | NCBI WGS metagenome assembly WUUC01 (sample SAMN13675441, study PRJNA597444) | soil metagenome | isolation source: soil | place: USA: Washington | collected 2017-10
GACATCGGAGCGACGGTCGCACGTCATTTAGAACTTCCGCCGCTCGCGCATGGAACGCCATTCTGATCGCTTGGGCTGTCCGATTCACTCATGTTATTGATCCAGGTTAGTAGAATTTTTGTTTGTACATTCGGTAGGAACCAACATTCGTTGCGCTGCTTTCTAGTTCATAACTGTGAATAGCGCGCCGTCTGCCGACCTCAATTCCCAAGAGCGTGCTTTCCACTCCCACCGTTGATCGGTCGCAAGACCGTCCTGATGTCGAGCGAGGAGAGCCAACGAATGGCGAGAGTACTGATTACGGGAGGCGCCGGTTTCATCGGTTCACATGCGGCGGATGCCCTGCTGGCAGCAGGATACGAGGTAAGGCTGCTCGATAACCTTTCTCCCCAGGTTCACGGCTCACAACGTCACCGCCCGACCTATCTCAACAAGCAAGCCGAGCTCATTGTAGGAGACATCACGGACGCGCTTGCTGTCGAGCGCGCTTTGCGCGGCGCCGATATGGTGCTGCATCTGGCCTCCGCCGTCGGAGTCGGCCAGAGCATGTACGATATCGCCTCCTACGTCAGAACCAACGATCTCGGTACGGCGATCCTGCTTGAAGCTCTCTCCAAACGTGCCGTCGCACGCCTCGTGGTCGCCTCCTCGATGAGCATCTACGGTGAAGGACTTTACCGCTCGGTTAGTGATGTCAATGTTGCACCGACGGAACGCCGGATTGAACAACTGAAGAAAGCGCAATGGGAGCTGAGGGATGACGAGGGCCGGCCTCTCGAACCGATCGGTACTCCCGAAACCAAGCAGCCGTCCCTCAGTTCGATCTACGCGCTGAACAAATATGCCCAGGAGCGGATGTGCCTGATCACGGGAAATGCCTATGGCATCCCGACCCTTGCGTTACGGTTCTTCAACGTGTTCGGCCCCCGCCAGGCGCTATCCAATCCGTATACCGGCGTTCTGGCGATTTTTGCCGCGCGGCTACTGAACAATCGGCCGCCGCTGGTGTTCGAAGACGGGCTGCAGCGCCGCGATTTCGTTCACGTGCATGACGTGGCACGCGCTTGCGTGCTCGCGCTCGAAAGCAATCACAGCAACGATGTGTTCAACGTCGGCTCGGGGCAAAGCCGAACCATCCTTTCGGTCGCCCGTGATCTGGCACGAGTGATGGGCCGGGCGGCAACGTTGCCGGAGATCACCGGCAAGTATCGCGCAGGCGACATTCGCCATTGTTTTGCGGATATCAAGAAGAGCCGCACATTGCTGGGTTTCGAACCGCGTGTCGAATTTGACGATGGCCTCGACGAACTGGCCCGGTATCTGGCTGACCAGATTGCCGAAGATCGGGCGGAGAAAGCTACCGAAGAACTGTTACAGCGAGGGTTGGTCGCATGACAAGGAATGGCAACAACGCCGTCCTCGTCACGGGCGGATGCGGCTTTATCGGTTGCAACCTGGCGGATCGCCTCGCCAACCGTGGCGATCAGGTCATCGTTCTGGACAATCTGGCCCGCGCGGGCGTTCGGGAAAATGCGCAATGGCTGAAGTCCCGCCACGGAGAACGCGTCAACATCGTCGTCGCCGACATCCGAGATCCGATACCGGTTATCGACGCGGTTCGTGAGACCAGCGCGGTGATCCATCTCGCAGCCCAGGTAGCCGTCACCGATAGCGTTGCGGATCCGGTAGCTGACTTTGAAATCAACGCGCGCGGCACCCTCAACGTGCTGGAGGCGGTGCGGCTCCATAACCCGTCGGCGCCGATATTGTTTGCTTCCACGAATAAGGTTTACGGGCGACTGATCGATGACACCCAGATCGAGCGGGCGGACCAGCGCTATCAACCGGTAAGCCCGGTGATGGCCGACGGCATCTCCGAAAACGCGCCACTTGATTTTTACAGCCCTTACGGCTGCTCGAAGGGAACGGCCGATCAGTACGTCCGCGACTATGCACGCGTCTTCGGGCTGCAGACGGTGGTGATGCGTATGAGCTGCATCTACGGTCCCCGGCAGTTCGGCACCGAGGATCAAGGCTGGATCGCGCATTTCCTGCTCAGCGCGCTGCGCGGCGACCGCCTGACGATCTATGGAGACGGCTACCAGGTCCGCGATGCGCTTCACGTGTCCGATGCGGCCGATGCCTGGCTCGCCGCGCTCGATCACATCGCGCTCGTCCGTGGCCGCGTATTCAATCTTGGCGGCGGCCCGGCGAACTCGGTCAGCCTGCGTGAACTGGTTGCGCTCCTCACAGAGCTGACCAAGAATGACATCGCATATTCTTTCGCCGAGTGGCGACCGGGCGATCAGCCCTGGTACGTCACCGACACGCGAGCGCTGTCCACGGTGCTGGGCTGGAAACCGAAGACCTCGTTACAGGACGGCCTGATCTCACTTCACCAATGGCTTACGAGCCGCTTTGGCAACGCTTCCAAGCGTGAGGCCTTTGCATGACCCGTGTCGCCCTGATCAATCCAAACTGGAATTTTGACGGGAGCATCTATTTCGGATGCCGCTCGCCGCATCTGCCGCTCGAACTTGGCATTTCCCAGCACTATCTCCGGGACGCCGGACACACGACGCTATTGCTTGATGCACATATGTTCGACCTGTCACTTGCCGAGGTCGAGGCTGAGCTGCGCGCCTTTCAGCCGGATATGATCGCGATCACGACGGCGCCGACCTATCTGTTCTGGCGCTGTGCGCCGCCCGAACTCCGTGTTCCGCAGGAGCTCGCCTTTGCGTTGCGCGATCTGGCGCCAATGCTGGTTGCGGTGGGGCCACACGGTTCGACGACGCCGAGGGCCGCACTGAAGAAACTGGCTGTCGATATTGTGGTGATGGGCGAGTGCGAGCAATCGTTGCTGCGCCTGGCGAGCGGAGAACGCGATTTTGCCGGTCTTTGCTTCTCTGAAAACCGCAGGATCAGCGTCAACGGCGGGCCCCAGGCCGCAAGCTTCAAGGATCAGCCGGCTCTCGCCTGGCCGGACGAGATGATTCGGCGGCATCATCACCATCATCATCGCTTCGAAGCCGAACCGATCTGCCCCGGAGCAGAAGTCGAAGCATCCCGGGGCTGTCCCTACAACTGCACGTTCTGCGCGAAGGAAAACTTTCGCAATTTATACCGCAAGCGGCCGCCTTCCGTGCTTCTGGAAGAAATCGACCGGTTACGCGGCCAGGGCGTGGAGTACATCTACTTCATCGATGAAATATTCCTACCGAACGCGGAATTGCTCGAAGGACTGGTTTCCCGCGGCCTGAAGTTCGGGGTGCAAACGCGCATCGATCTTTGGAAACCCGAAATGCTGGAATTGCTGGGCCGTGCCGGCTGTGTATCGATAGAAGCCGGCGTCGAGAGCCTGACGCCCGAGGGCCGCGCAGCACTTGCGAAGAACTGCAAGATGACGACCGAGCAACTTGCGGGTCGGCTGGTCGAAGCCCGACGGCATGTGCCGTTCGTGCAGGCGAACCTGATCGAAATGCCGCAGGACGACGATCCAGTCGTACAGCGCTGGCGGCGGCAGATGCAAGAAGCCGGCGTCTGGGCCAATGATCCCGTTCCGCTCTATCCCTATCCCGGCTCTCCGGACTATCGAAAACTATGGGGCGAACCCGACGACTTCGCCTGGGAACGCGCGCACAAGCATTACCTCTCGATGTTCGATCAATTCAGTGACGTTCAGGAGGCTCGCCCGGTCCCCCTGAGCGCGCTCGAACTGCAGGTCGTCCCATGAGCCCGTCCGCGCCGCTCAAAGTCCTCATGACGACCGACACGGTTGGCGGCGTGTGGACCTATTCTACCGCGTTGGCATCTGCATTGGCCGGCCGCGAAACGGAAGTGCATCTCGTGGCTATGGGGCCGCCGCCGCGGGCCGAACAGCGCGCGATGCTGCGGGATCGTCGGATTCGCCTGATCGAAAGCGGTCTCGCCCTCGAATGGCAGGATGCCGCCGGCGATGATGTACCGCACGCCCGGCGCTTCTTCGCAGAATTAGAGGATGCGATACAGCCGGACGTCGTTCATCTCAACAGCTTTCGCGAAGCAACTTTCGACTGGCTCGCGCCGGTCCTCGTCGTCGCCCATTCCTGCGTGAATTCCTGGGGGGTCGCTTGCCACGATACGAGGTGGCTTTCAGAGCCGAAATGGCAGCGATACACGAAAGCTGTCGCGGCGGGGCTGAATCAAGCACAAGTCTGGGTGGCCCCGAGCCGGGCCTTCCATGATGTCATTTCCGATCTGTACCGGCCGAACTCCTTCAGCACGGTAATCTGGAACGGAGTCCCGCCGGCGGTCGCGACGGCACCAACCTCAAAAAGGCGCTTCATCCTGGCGGCCGGCCGGATGTGGGACGCTGCCAAGAATGTCTCGGCGCTGGCCCGCGCTTCGAAAGGGATAGACTGGCCGGTGTTCGTGGCGGGAGCAACGCCTGATTCCCTTGGCAGCGACCCCGGAGAACTCACCTTCGTCGGTGATCTTTCGCACAGCGCCCTGCGCTCGCGCATGCAACGCGCTGCCATCTTTGTAAGCCCGGCGCTGTATGAACCGTTCGGCCTTTCCGTATTGGAAGCCGCCGCCGCCGGATGTGCCCTGGTTCTCTCAGACATACCAACATTCCGGGAGCTCTGGAGCGGAGCTGCGCTGTTTGTCGATCCGACTGACGACCGTGCACTGCACCAGATCCTCGCCGGCCTCTGTGTTGACGACGGGCAACGTGCACGGCTGCAGCTGGCTGCGCGAGAGCGATCCAGGCGCTACTTGCTTGCGCGATCCTCCGAGGCCTACCGGTCGCTTTACAAAAGCTTGACGGCTTCGCATTCACGTTCTGCCTCAACTCGAACGATCGAGGTGCATGCATGAAATGCGTCTTCTTCTGCCACGCGTTCACATCGTGCTGGAACAATGGCAATGCGCATTTCCTCCGCGGCATCGCACGCGAGTTGCGTGCGCTCGGGCACCAGGTCATCGTCTATGAGCCTGATGACGGGTGGAGTCGTCTGAACGCCATTCGCGACGGCGGCCTGGAGCCCCTGCGAGAAGCATCGGAACTGCTTGCCGACGTCGACATCAGGCAATACGGATCATCGCTTGATCTCGATAGCGCGATCGACGGCGCAGATCTGGTGATTGTGCACGAATGGAACGCTCCGGATCTAATCGAAAGAATCGGCCGCCGCCGCATACAAGGCGCGCGATTCACTTTGCTGTTTCATGACACGCATCATCGTGCGGTGACGGCTCCAGAGGAGCTGGAACGCTTCAACCTGGATGGTTTTGACGGCGTGCTCGCCTTTGGCGAGGTGCTACGGCAGATCTATCTGCGGCTCGGCTGGGCCAACCGGGCATTCACCTGGCATGAAGCCGCCGATATCAGCCTCTATCGGCCGCTTCCGGAGATCGAGCGCACACATGACGTAGTTTGGATCGGAAATTGGGGCGATGGCGAGCGCAGCGCCGAACTCAAGGAATTTCTCGTCCAACCTGTGGCTGAACTCCGCCTGCGTACCCGAATCCATGGCGTCAGGTACTCGCTGGACGCGCTGCGCGCGATCGAAGCGTCCGGCATCGAATATTGCGGCTGGCTGCCGGCTCATCGGGCACCTGCCGCGTTCGCCAGCGCGCGCGCCACCGTACACGTTCCGCGTGAGCCCTATGCCAGGTCGCTGCCAGGTATTCCCACCATTCGGATGTTTGAAGCCATGGCGTGTGGCATCCCCATTGTGTCCGCACCGTGGGACGATGCCGAACGCCTGTTTCCCCCCGGTTGCTACTTGCAGGCCGCCAACGGCGCCCAGATGAAGGCCGTGCTGCTGACGCTGCTTCGCGATCCTGAATTTTCCGCGGCGGTGACAAAAGCCGGTCTTCGGGTGATCGCCGAACGTCATACCTGCCGGCACCGCGCGATCGAGCTGATCGAAATCGTGGATTCAATTCGTGGTGCACAACCCCGACCGTTCGCGCTCAATTTGGAAGGGGCCCCGTCATGAAGATTTGCTTCTTCGGTTCAAGCCTCGTGTCCTCCTACTGGAATGGCGCAGCCACCTACTACCGCGGCATGCTGAAGGAAATCGCAGCGCTCGGGCATGAGATCACGTTTTTCGAGCCGGACGCCTTCGAGCGGCAGGCGCACCGCGACATCGACGATCCTCCCTATGCCCGCGTCTGCGTCTATCCGGCAACGCAAGACGGTTGGCAACGTTCGTTGTCGCAGGCCAGCCGGTCCGCAGATCTGTTGATCAAGGCCAGCGGCGTCGGCGTTTTCGATCGGGAACTGGAGAACGCCATCGCGCAGGTATCATCAACCGCAACCCGCATCTATTGGGACGTGGATGCTCCGGCGACCCTCGATGCCATTGCCTGCGATCCGCATCACCATCTGCGCGAAGCAATCCCACGCTACGATATGGTACTCACCTATGGCGGCGGCGATCCTGTGATATCGGCCTATCGCGCGGTCGGAGCCAACGACTGCGTACCGCTATATAATGCGCTTGACCCAGCGACCCATTTTCCGGCCTCGCCGGATCCGAAATTCCAGTGCGATCTCGGTTTGCTTGCCAACCGGTTGCCTGATCGCGAGGCGCGTGTCGAAAGCTTCTTCCTGGACGTCGCCAGGAATTTGCCCGCCAAGCGCTTTGTGCTCGGTGGCTCAGGCTGGGAGACGAAGCAAGCTTCGGAAAATGTGCGCAAGCTCGGCCACGTCGGCACTAGCGACCACAACGCCTTTTTCAGCTCCGGCCTGGCGACGCTCAACGTCAACCGTGACAGCATGGCAAAATATGGCTTCTCACCGCCTACCCGCGTTTTCGAGGCGATCGGCGCCGGCGCCTGCCTGATCACCGACGATTGGAAAGGCATCGATCGCTTTCTAGAACCAGATCGCGAGGTTCTGATCGCTTCAAACGGCGCGGAAGTAGCCGAACATCTGCAAGCACTCGATCCCGCTCGGGCCCGCGCCATCGCCCAGCTCGCCCGGGTTCGCATTTTGGCGCACCACACCTACGCGCATCGAGCACAGCAATTCAATCAACTGCTCGAAGGAATGAGCAGAAAGGTCGAGGCGGCGGAATGAATCTCAACATTGTGATCATCGGGCTTTCAGTCACCTCTTCCTGGGGCAACGGTCATGCCACCACGTATCGCGCGCTGATCGAAGCGCTGGCCAACCGCGGTCATCGCGTCACCTTTCTCGAACGCGACGCTCCCTGGTACCGCAATCACCGTGACCTGACCAAGCCTTCGGCCTGGACCGTCAAGCTTTATCAATCGCTGCAGGACCTACCGCGACGGCATACCTCGCTCATTCGCAACGCAAACCTCGTCATACTCGGATCCTATGTTCCGGATGGAGTTGCCATTGCCGAGTGGCTGACGACGCATGCGCAGGGTATCACCGCATTCTACGACATCGATACGCCGGTGACCTTGGCCGGCCTCGATCAAGGCCTCGACTATCTGTCGGCGGCCATGATCCCACGGTTTGATCTTTATCTCTCCTTCTCAGGGGGCCCCGTGCCCGGCATGATCGAAGACGCCTACGGCAGTCCGATGGCACGTGTGCTGTACTGCAGCGCCGATCCCGGCCTCTATCGGCCTCAACCGGTGGAAAAGCATTGGTCAATCGGATATCTCGGCACCTATAGCGACGATCGGCAGCCGTCGCTGGAGCGGTTGCTGCTGGCGCCGGCAAAGGTGCTTCCGGATCACCAATTCGTCGTCGCCGGATCGAGCTACCCGGAGGGTCTCGCCTGGCCCGACAACGTCAGCCGCATCGAGCACTTGCCCCCACGACAGCATCCGCCGTTCTACTCGAGGCAACGTTTTACACTCAATCTCACGCGAGCAGATATGCGTGCCCTGGGCTTCTCCCCAAGCGTTCGGTTGTTCGAAGCCGCCGCGTGCGGAACGCCCGTGATCTCGGATCGCTGGCCGGGAATCGAGACGATATTTGAGCCCATGACCGAAATCCTTCTTGTGTCGGATTCCCGCGACGTGAGTCTGATTCTGCAAGACATTCCGGAAGAACGGCGATTAACCATCGCCGACAGGGCGCGGCGGCGTATCCAGGCCGACCATACGCCCGATCATCGAGCCCGGCAGCTCGAAGCCTACTATCTCGAGGCAGCGGGCCGGCGGCGGCGGAGAACGTCTCAGCCGCCCGAAAGCCGGACGATGCAGGTCGCCGAAATGTGAGCGGAGGAAATATGACAATTCAATCCCGCATCAACCGTCCGGCCCGCGCACGGCCAGCCCATCGAACTCTCGTCACGGGGGGAGCCGGTTTCATTGGCTCGCATCTTTGCGATTCGTTGCTGCAGCGAGGTGATCAAGTTATCTGCGTCGACAATCTGTTTTCCGGATCGATGCACAACGTTCGGCCTTTGCTGAATCACCCGAACTTCAGTTTCGTTGAACATGATGTGCGGGATCCGCTTGAGATCGATGCCGATATCGATCGCATCTACAATCTGGCGTGCCCGGCCTCGCCACGGCACTACCAGCGCGATCCGATCGGGACCATGAAGACCTGCGTCATCGGAACCATGAACGTACTTGACCTGGCCAGACAAAAATCGTCCCGGGTTTTGCAGGCCTCCACCAGCGAGGTTTATGGTGACCCGGAAATTCATCCACAGCCGGAATCCTATGTTGGCCACGTCAACCCGATCGGCCCACGGGCTTGCTATGACGAAGGCAAGCGCGCCGCCGAGACGCTGATATTCGACTATCATCGCCTGTATGGCCTGGAGGTGAAGGTTGCCCGCATCTTCAACACCTATGGACCTCGAATGCTGGAGAATGACGGGCGCGTGGTTTCCAACTTCATTGTCCAAGCGCTGCGTGGAGAGCCGGTCACGGTGTACGGCAAGGGCACCCAGACGCGAAGCTTCTGCTTCGTGGATGATCTGGTCCGGGGCTTGGAGCTGCTGATGGAGAGCCCGACCTCAGTTACCGGTCCGTGCAATCTGGGCAATCCGCATGAGGTTACCATCGAAGCGATTGCGCGGGAAGTTCTGGCCTTTACCAACTCGACGTCTCCTCTGTGCTTCCGACCGTTGCCCAAGGACGATCCCAAGCGACGAAAGCCAGTCATTGAAACGGCGCTACGCGCGTTGGGATGGCGTCCCCGTGTTCCGCTCAAGGACGGCTTGCAGGCGACCATCGCCTATTTTGCGCTCCGGACTGCGACGCCCGAACTCGCCTTGGCGCCAGATCGGAGTCAGGACCGCCGGTCGCACGGTCGCGGTCGGCTTACGCTTGCCCGTTGACAGCTAGAAGGACTTTGAAATGCGGATTGCGGTACTCGCCACGGTTTATGTAGGCTCGTTTCGGCGGCGTGCTTTGCTCGAGCTGGACATCACGTCACTGTGTCAATGTCGATGACACGAAAGTATCGATGCTCAGCCGCGCAGAGATTCCGGCCTTTCTGGACGGGTACGCGCAACGAGCCAGCTGATAACGATATCCTTCAGGAGAGAAATCGCGCGGCTGAGTAGGCACCCTTTGAAGGAAAACCGGGTGGCCACGCGGCTCACCCACGCGAAGCTCGCCGGATCCAACAAGAGTTCGGACAACCGGGCCTGCTCCGTTCTGCTACCCAAACCGTTACCGGATTCCGTCCGGCCAGGAAGGGCGCTGCGCGTCAACGGTTTACTTTGACAACCACACCTTCGTTTGACCTCAGATGCATGGGCCATTCGATCTTTCCCGGTTCGCGATCAAGGTGACTCGATATCAATCGGATGCCGCTCCCCTGCCATTCCCAGAGCCGCGGTTCTCCGGAAAGATTGAGGCCCACCAGGATTTTCGTTTCTTTCGACGTTCGCGCAAATGAGAAGATGTCGTTTTGGGCCCGTATTGGCATGTACTCGCCATACAGCAGGCAGGGCTCCTTGCGCCGCAATCCGATGAGTTCACGGTAAAGATGCAACAACGAACGCGGGTCGCGCCGTTGCGCTTCGATATTGCGCGAGCGCTCTTCGCTCAGCGGTAACCAGGGTTCGCCGGTTGTAAACCCGCCAGCTTTGGTATCGTCCCACCGCAGCGGCGCCCGCTCGGGATCCCGGCCGAGATCAAACCCTTTCACGAGTTTTTCGAAGGGATCCTGAATTCGTTCTGATGGAATGGATACCTGCTCCATGCCGATTTCATCCCCAGCAAACAGAAACGGCGTTCCCCGGATCGTCATCAGGAGCATCGCGAGAATGCGGACCTGAACCTGACCGATCTTGCTCGCCACGCGATGCTTGTCGTGGCCGCCGATCACGAAATCCGGCCATGCCCTGTCCGGGATTGCGTTGAAGTAGGCATCAATCGTCGCCTGCAGTGAGACAGCATTCCATTCCGAATTCAATAAGGCAAAATTCAGCGGCAGGTGCAGGCGCGGCTTGCTATTACCGTAGAAATGACCGATCCGATCGGTCTTTCCCTGTACCTCGCCGCAGAGAAGCTTTTCATTGTACTCATCCAGAACCTGCCTGAGATATTCGATGCAGTGCATGGTTTCCGGCCGGTCGTCCGTGAACACCGGAACATACCTTTGCGGCGGCGGAGTCCTGGCATCGGCCTTGGGATTCGGCGGATTATCGCGCAGCAGGTCATCCTTAATGAGGACGGCGCTGGCATCGACCCGAAAGCCATCGACACCGCGGTCCAGCCAGAAGCGCATGGTGTCGGCCATGGCTTCCCGCACGTCACTGTTTCGCCAATTCAGATCCGGCTGGCTTGTCAAAAACGAGTGATAGTAGAACTGCCGGCGCGTCTCGCACCATTCCCATGCACTGCCTCCGAAGCGGCTGAGCCAATTGTTCGGCGGGCCGCCATTTGCGCCGGCTTCCGCCCAAATGTACCAGTCGGCCTTTGGATTGGTTCGAGAGGCACAGCTTTCTGCGAACCAGGCGTGCTGGTCCGAGGTGTGGTTGGGGACGAAATCGAGAATCAGCCGGATGCCTGCATCGTGCAGCGCGCGGATGACACGCTCGAAGTCCTCCATCGTGCCAAAGCGTGGGTCAATACTGCAAAAATCGGCGATGTCGTAGCCGAAATCCTGATTGGGACTCTGGTAGATCGGAGTAAGCCAGACGGCGCCGATGCCGAGCCACTTCAGGTAACCGATCCGTTGCAGGAGGCCTGGAAGGTCACCCTGTCCATCCCCATTGCTGTCCTGAAAGGAGACCACTGCAATTTCGTAGATGACAGCGTTGCGCCACCACGCGTCATCGGCAGGAGCCGCAGGCTTGCTTGACGTTCCGTTTGTATTCACTCGTTCAGCAAAGCTCCTCTAATCAGGCGCAGCTACTCCCGCCACGAGCAGGCATTAAACGCCGGGGGTTGTTGTGTTGTTCCTCGGGCTTTCCATGGCAATAAACAAGCGCGGGAGGGACGGCGCTTCCGAAGCGGGAGCAGGACGTCAGAACTCGATCACGAGCCCCTCGTCACCGCGTAGCGCAACGCTATCCGCCACCCTCTCGTCATCCCGGTCCGCCCCTGTCGACACCAGAATCTTCCCACGGGTACCCTGTTCGAAGGTGAGGACCTGCGCATGATCCGTCAGGTTCAAGGCAACGAGCAGCCTGGTTTCATCGAGCTCCCGGAAGTAGACCAGCAAATCCTCGTCAACGTAGCGCGGTCGATAGGAGCCAACGGAAAGCGCGGGCACTTTCCTGCGGACCTGCAACAGCCGGCGATAGAGATTCCAGATGGAAAAGACGTCCTCCCGCAGGCTGGCGACGTTGTTGAATTGCCAATCGTCTGCCAGCGGGAGCCACGGATCGACCTTGCTAAAGCCCGCGTTCTCGCTTGCATCCCATTGCATCGGCGTCCTGCAGCCATCCCTGCCGACGCCGATGCCGGGGACATTGCGCTCAAAGGGATCGCGTACGCGATCCCCGGGAATATCGACCTGAGGCATTCCGAGTTCATCGCCATAGTAGATCGTAGGCGTGCCGCGCAAGGTCAGCAGCAGCATGGCCGCGACCGCAGCCTGCCGCTTGCCGACCCTGCCGGCGATACGAGGCCGATCGTGATTGCCCAGCACCCAATTGGGCCATCCGCCCTTCGGCAAGGCGCCTTCGTACTCGGCAATCAGCGACTGGATGCATTTCGCGTCCCACTGAACAGCGAGCAGCGCAAAATTGAACGGCAGATGCACGCCTCCGAGATCTCTGCCGTAATAGGCGATCAGGCGCTCCACCGGCAGGTAGATCTCTCCGATGAGCAAGCGGTCCGGAAACTCGTCGATGGTACGACGCAACAGCGCGATGACGTCGTGAACCTCTGCAAGATCGGTAGTGTTCAGCGGAACGAGCGCTTCATGCGGCGGCCTTCCCTCTTGATGGTTCGGGTTGGGCGGATTGTCGCGGAATTGTTCGTCCTTGATCAGATGCCAGATCACGTCGACACGAAACCCGTCGACGCCCTTTCGCATCCAGAAGCGAAGCACCTCCTGCATGGCTTCCACGACTTCCGGATTTCGCCAGTTCAGATCGGGCTGGGACTTCAGGAAGGCATGGTAGTAATACTGGCCGGAAGCCCCGTCGAACTCCCAGGCGCTGCCGCCGAACTCGGACAGCCAGTTGTTGGGCGGACCGCCATCCGGGGCCGCATCGCGCCAGATGTACCAATCGCGTTTCGGACTTGTTCGCGACGCACGGCTTTCGATGAACCAGGGGTGCTGGTCGGAAGAGTGGTTCGGGACAAAGTCAAGGATCACCCTGATCCCGCGGGCGTGCGCTTCTGCAACCAGCCGTTCGAAATCACGCATGTTGCCGAAGATGGGATCGATATCGGTGTAGTCCGAAATGTCGTAGCCGAAGTCTGCCATCGGCGAGCGAAAGATCGGCGAGATCCAGATCGCATCGATGCCGAGATCAACCAGGTACGGCAACCGGTCGGAGATGCCGTTGAGGTCCCCTACCCCATTGTCATCCGTGTCCTGAAAGGACCTCGGATAGACCTGATAGATCACGGCGGATTCCCACCAGGGCCTGGATACACTCATTGCTGCCGACAATTCCGACGGGTTGGGCTCGAAGCCGCAGGATGATGGATGGTTCTGCCGAAAATCGCCGAAGTTTTCATGACGCCTCCGGAACGCCCAACGAGGACAACAATGCGTCGCGCAGGCGGAGGTTCCGCTGGCTGGATGGCGGCTGAGCTGACGGGAACCCTTCGTACCGAAGAGCGACGGAGGATTGGCATGACGAACGAACTGGGCTTGCAATACCACTCGGACGGGCCATCCAAACTTTCGGAAGATGCCGTCGTCAGTGCCTCGACGCCATGAAAGTCGAATCGCTTCTGCTCATGGTTGTCGCCGTTTGCTTGCCTCCTCCGCGTAAAGATCATTCGAAGCACCTCCCGGATCTATCAGGGTTTACCGAGCAGTGCGCGAGGGTTTTTTCCGAGATCGTTCTGCTGACGCTCGAACAATATGCGAGCGATGAGAGGCTCCTGTTCGATCTGTCTGCAGACGCGTCGGCGAGTTACGCCTCATCGACCGGGGCCAGGCTTTCAGTAAAGCATCATGACGCACCCGTCGACTTCATCGGATCAAAAACTCTCGCGTGCCGCGCTCATTGCGCTCGTTGTCGGCTCGATGGTCGGCTCCGGCATTTTTGCCCTGCCGTCTTCGTTCGGCCGCGCCACTGGCGGCCTGGGTGCACTGATTGCATGGAGCATCGCGGGCGTAGGCATGCTGATGCTTGCCTTTGTCTTTCAGACGCTATCCCGGCGCAAGCCCGATCTGGACACAGGCATCTACGCCTATGCCAAGGCGGGGTTTGGAGAGTACCCCGGCTTCGCATCGGCGATGGGATACTGGGTCGGGTGCTGTCTCGCCGACGTGGCTTGCCTTGTCCTGATAAAAGCGACATTGGGACAGTTTTTTCCGATCTTTGGCGATGGGACGACACCCGCCGCGATCGCCGTGGCGTCCGCGCTGCTGTGGGGCGTGCATTTCCTCATCCTGCGCGGCATCAAGGAAGCCGCAGCGCTTAATACGATTGCAACCTTTGCGAAAATGGTGCCGATACTCCTCTTCATCGTTGTTGTCATATTTGCCTTCAGAGCCGACCTCTTCGTACAGAATTTCTGGGGTGGCGAAGAACCGACCCTCGCGAATGTGTCAAATCAGGTTCGCAACACGATGTTGGTCACCGTATTCGTTTTCGTTGGAATCGAGGGCGCAAGCGTCTATTCGCGCTATGCAAAGAACCGGGACGATGTCGGGATTGCAACGATTGTCGGCTTTCTTGGAGTGCTTTCTCTGCTGGTTCTGGTTACGATGCTCTCGTATGGCATTCTACTGCGTCCGGAACTGGCGGCCCTCGCCACGCCTTCGATGGCCGGTGTACTCGCCGCCATCGTGGGTCCATGGGGCATGATCTTGATCAGCATTGGCCTGATCATATCCGTCCTTGGCAACTATCTCTCCTGGTCGCTGCTCGCGGCGGAGGTTCTCCACTCAGCAGCAGTAAATCGCACGATGCCGGCCTTTCTCGGGTACGAGAACACCAGGAAGGTTCCCGCGGGGGCGTTGTGGCTGACAAACATCGTCATCCAGATCTTCCTGCTCATTACGTATTTCGCCGAGTACGCATTCACGCTCGCGTTGAAGATGACGAGTTCGATGACGCTAATTCCCTATCTGCTCGTCGCTGCCTACGGGCTCAAGCTGGCGTGGACCGGAGAAACTTACGCGGAAAACCCACGCGGTCGCGCTACCGATTGGATTCGCGGCGCAATTGCGACGATTTACGCGTCCGGCATGATCTACGCCGGCGGCGCAAAATTTCTGCTGCTGTCAGCGCTCCTCTACGCGCCCGGAACGGCCCTGTTCATTATTGCCCGGCGTGAGCAGAAGAAGACTGCTTTCAAGCTTGTAGAAGGCGTTCTGTTTGCAGCTATCCTCGTCGCGGCTGTCGTGGGCCTGTACGGCCTCGTAGCCGGTACCATCTCGCTCTAGCAAGTGTGAACTAAATCGGGTGTTTTCGCTCAACGGAGGTTGCTATGTCTGATCTGGTCGTCATCGTCTATCCGTCCGAAGAAAAGGCCGAACAAGTACGTCAACATCTCTTCGAGTTGCAGAAAGAATATCTGATAACGATCAATGACGCCGTAATCGCAGTCAAGACCGACACAGGCGACGTCAAGCTAAACCAACTTGTCAACACGACCGTTGTGGGCGCCGCCTCAGGCAGTTTCTGGGGGCTCCTGATAGGAGTTCTTTTTCTCAATCCGCTCATAGGCGTCGCTGTGGGTGCGGCGTCCGGAGCTCTCGGTGGCGCGCTGACGGATTTTGGCATCAACGACAAATTCATGAAAGAACTTGCGGCCAGCGTTCAACCCGGTAACGCCGCCTTGTTCGTCCTCATCAAAAACATGACAGCAGACAAGGTGCTGAACGAAATCAAAGGTTCCGGCGGCATCGTACTGAAAACGTCGCTTGACGAGAGGAAGGAACAGATTCTGCGCGACGCCCTCGCCAAGACGACGGCGACAGAACCGCCGCCGCAACCGGCAGTGTCGGCCTAGTCCAACACAGCGGGCGGCTGACATTAGCTACTGGCCTTGTGTCGCGTGTGAACAGCGACCCGCTCAGGGGCCAGCAACTGGAGCCGCCCGCCGTCTTGCGGTGCCAAGGTGTGGATGTAAAAGTAGGTGTCGACGTCGTCCGTCGCTTCCATCACCGGAGATGGCGCCGACACGATCGAAAGCCCGGCACATTTTCCTATCCAGTCTACGTGCCGGTGACCATGCATTAGCACAGCCCTGTGTTCCAGCGCGCGGAGCCGGCGAACAAACCAGTTTCCATTTACCAGCGCTGTACCGATTCGTTCCGATAGCACCTTTGCCGCCTTGGGGTATTCGATAACGTGATGATGGAGGGCAATGATCCAACGCGCCTGGGGATACTGTGCGGCGGCAATCTCAATGCCTTTCACCTGCTCCGCTGAAATCATTCCCAAGGCGTTGGTGAAAGAGAAATGCGTATCGGCGTTCGAGTTCAACAGGATTATGCCAAGGCCATCGGCACGATCCGGTGGCAGCACCATTGGAAACACTGCGACCCATAGTTCGTTCAAGGTGGTGGGCAGCCACGGCCTTCCGCGGTCGGCGAACTCGGCGATCTCTGCCAGATGGGGCTTCAGCGCCTCGGAGAGACTTCCCGCCAAGCGGCGTCGGGCCTGATCCACCAAACGAACACGCCCGCCATGGAGGGCGTCAGCCGCCGCCAAAAACCTGAGCCGGCGAAGTGTTCTGCTCGGGCTCGTTGGAAGGTCGAGACGGGCCGGATTGGAACGATCGACGATATTGAGGTCATGATTTCCAGGTACGATCATAATCCGCTCAGCAAGCCGCGGATAGGCTGCCAGGGCGTCAAGTAGTTCCGACCACTCGGCCGAACGACCCGCATCCGTCAAGTCACCGGTGATGAGAACCGCATCGAGGGGATTAGCCGCGTGGATGACATCCAACTGAGCCAGCAGCCGATCCAGGCGCTCATTTCCGCGCGGACCCGCTCGACCACTTTCAATCCGAAAGCCGTAGCGTTCGCCTACCGCATGAATATCGGATAAGTGAGCGATGCGCCACGTGCGGCCTGTGCTTGGACCTGCAGGAAACGTTCCAAAGCCACGAGGTTGAGGCATGGTCGCATCAGCCAAGGCCCAGACCAGCGCGGCGACGGCCAGGTAAGCGGCGACGAGCACGATGCTGTTGGCCAGCGCGACAAAAGCCAGGTCGCGAGGGGCGACAAGATCGGAAAAATTGCCAGACCAGCGCGAGCCTGACCAGCAAACCATTATTACCGCGAACGCAATAGCAAAGATGACGATGCCCGCCGCCCCTGCCGTGCCGGCCCGCAGCCT
>WUUC01161916.1_pt1 | contig 16870 bp, 12 predicted proteins | sample 6278441 | NCBI WGS metagenome assembly WUUC01 (sample SAMN13675441, study PRJNA597444) | soil metagenome | isolation source: soil | place: USA: Washington | collected 2017-10
CATCGACATAAGGTTAAGTGTTGTCGCACTTCCGGTTCCAACAACAATAGAATAGTTCGGAAGCACATTGCCAACTGAATAGCTCTGTCCATCAACAGGCAGGTCGGGAGGATAATTGTTTGGCCGCATCAGTGTGATATAACCCGAAGGCGCCGGCGACGGTTGAGTAAACGACAGGTTCATCGTGGTGGTAGCCACATTCGTAAACGCAATGTTCGTGGGCTGCGATGCATTCTCAGTAGCTTGACTTGCAGTCAACGGATTGGCATTTACGTAATCATTACCCTCATAAACCGAATACACATTGAAATAATAATTCGTACCTGGTGACATCGAACTGATATTGAAACTCGTCCTGTTCCCAACACCCACCACGATGGTACTGCTTCCCAACACCTGACCAACACTGTACGATGTGCCGTCTACAGGTTGACGCCCAGGGTAGGCCGACTGATTCGCCCTCAGTAGAACGAGATAGGATACCGGCGCTGGCGACGCCGCAGTAAACGATATCTTCATCTTTGTACCCGTTACATTGGTGAACACAAGATTTGCCGGCTGCGATTGCATTGTACCGGGACATTGACCACCGGCAATAATATTCTCTCTCGTAAATCCAGGTCCGTTGTTTGTCAATGTGATTTCACCACATTCAATCTCAGGTTCAACACACGCATCCACGCCATTCCCCGCAAGCAACGGATATATTCCGCAACCCCGGGTGAGAGCGGGATTGTTACGGATCCTCAACGCGGGATTGGCGGCATCAATTCGCAGCAGCGATGAAAGACTGTCCACATGCTGCAATGAAGAATTCTGGTAGATATCAACCAATGCGCTGAAGCCTCCTTCAACTTCTGTTAATGCGCTGAGTCCGTCTATTCCATCCAGCGATGGATTGTTGGCTATCTGAACAGTAGTCATATAGTCTGAGGTGACTAATTGAAGCGCAGTTAGTCCTGCCATGCTTTGCAACGCATCGTTACCGGAGATATCCAGCCAAACATTTCTGCCGGGGCCAACCTGGGTAACCGCTTCAAGACCGCGAAGATCCGTAAGTGCGTCATTGTTTTGCAGCCGGAGTGTGCCAGGGATCTCCGTGATCGCACCAAGCCCTTCAAGGCCGGCGAGCACCGGATTGTCGCTAATAATGAGGCTTTCCGTTGAAACAGACCAAACACCTACCGAAGTTAGATTCTCCAGTCCGTGCAGAGACGTTAGCGCGGTATTGCCGGTAATAAGGACTCTTCCGTCTACTGAAGTAAGCGTTGACAGGCTATCGAGATAGGTGATGTCTGCTCCATTGATCGTAAAGTTTCCAATAACGGTGGAACAACCACGCCCGGGAAACGCATCGACCTCTGCCTGGCTGGCGAGCGTGATATCAGTATTACAGGTTGTCTGCGCAAGTGATGGTACGCACGATATACCAAATGTCAGAAGCAATAGCCCTGCACCCCGGTAAATATTCTTCATCTGCTTAAACGTTTTAAGGAACAGCAGCCCCCGGGAGAGGGAGAAAAAAGGCTCACGAAATTAACACACTAGACGATCCTGTGCGCAGTGACAATGGTCATAACGTTCAAAGAAGTTAATCATCGCGCCGTCTCATGTTTTGGGTCTCGGGCTAACCAGCCGAAAATGTTTTTCCAGTGATGACATTCCACAGTCGTCGCTGGTGAGCGCCTTCCAAGATTTGCCTAACCGGTATGGCGTTTAGTCTGAAGAAGAAAATAGTTGTATTAATGACCTATGCTAAGGCCCGATCTTATCGGGTGGCAAAACTTGGGCAACGCGAACGGCGATGATGAGGCCCCCGCGGCCTGAGCGTGCGCCTTTTTAGGAACGCAATCTTTTTGCGGGGGAAGCAATTGGATATCAATTGCACAACAATTGTTATTATTGGAAAGAAAATGCGTATAAACTGTGCGACCCACGTCGGGGTCGATGAATCATTGAATTACTTACGTCTAACAAACTTCGGCCCCTCGCGGGGTCGGGTGCATGTGTTTGCCACGTCGATCGACCCCAATTTTATCGAGTTTATAAAACCCTACCATTAGCTTAGAATTCAACTATTCTGGTCGACTCTGAATTTTAACCGGACAGTAATAACTTGAACCTTGAGACTTTTGATACTATTCTGCTTCAAGGCTCCATTTCTCCGGCGAGCGCCATAAGCTCGACAACAACAGTTCTCTCATGAAAATAAATTCCTTTGGAAGTCTGTCGTACATGCGTTCGAATAGTTCTGAGTGCGAAAGCAACTCCTGCTTCCACTGTTCACGATCTACGGTCATGATCTCATCGAACTGGCGCCTGGAGAATTCCAGCCCATTCCAGTCGAGGTCTTCGTAATGCGGCATCCATCCTATCGGGCTTTCCACAGCGTTGCTTTTGCCACGGATCTTTTCGACTATCCATTTCAAAACGCGCATGTTATCGCCGAAGCCTGGCCACAGGAATTTTCCTTTGTCATCCTTGCGGAACCAGTTCACACCAAATATGCGTGGTGGATTAGGAATGTCGCGGCCAAATTGCAGCCAATGATTGAAATAGTCGCCCATGTGATATCCGCAGAAAGGCAACATGGCAAAAGGATCGCGACGGACCCTCCCGACTTCGCCAAACGCCGCTGCTGTCGTTTCCGATCCCATGGTCGCTGCGAGATACACACCCGAGTTCCAGTTATGCGCCTGGTATACAAGTGGAATGGTAGTACTCCTTCTTCCACCAAATACAAAAGCACCTATCGGTACGCCGTGTGGGTTTTCCCAGTCTGGATCTATCGACGGACATTGTGATGCCGGCGCCGTGAACCGCGCGTTAGGATGTGCGGCAGGCTTGCCTGCAGCAGGATCCCATTTCTGGCCGCGCCAATCTGTTAATCCCTCAGGCGCTTCTTTTGTCATTCCCTCCCACCACACGTCACCATCAGCAGTAATAGCCACGTTAGTGAAGATAGTGTTCTTTGAAATGGTCGCCATCGCATTGGGATTGCTCATCTCATTCGTACCTGGAGCAACGCCAAAATATCCCGCCTCCGGATTGATGGCATACAGTTTTCCATCTTTTCTCGGTTTGATCCACGCGATGTCATCTCCAACAGTTGTTACCTTCCATCCGCCGATCGGCTTGGGTGGAATGAGCATGGCAAAATTCGTCTTACCGCAAGCGCTTGGGAAAGCTGCAGCAACATATGTCTTCTCTTTGTCGGGACTCTGCACACCCAGGATCAGCATGTGCTCAGCCAGCCAACCTTCTTCACGCGCCATCGCACTGGCAATACGCAATGCGAAACATTTTTTACCGAGCAATGCGTTTCCGCCATAACCCGATCCATAGGAAATGATCGAGCGTTCCTCCGGAAAATGCACAATATATTTCGTTGTAGGATTGCATGGCCACTTCACATCTTCCTGGCCATTTGCCAATGGGGCACCTACGGTATGAAGGCACTTTACAAAATCCTTGTGAGGTCCAAGAACATCAAGCACCTTCCGGCCAACGCGGGTCATAATGTGCATATTGACGACTACATATTCCGAGTCGGTGATCTCAACACCGATGTGAGAGATAGAAGATCCGATCGGCCCCATGCAAAAGGGAATCACATACATCGTGCGGCCACGCATGGATCCCTTCATGAGTCCATTCATGGTTTGTTTCATCTCGCGTGGTTCTACCCAGTTATTGGTGGGACCAGCGTCTTCTTTCCGTCGGCAGCAAATAAATGTGCGGTCTTCCACACGCGCCACATCACTGGGATCGGAAAAACAGGCAAAACTTCCTGGCCGCTTTTCCTTATTCAACCTGATGAATGTTCCTTTATCCACCAGCGATTCGCATAGTTCCTGGTACTCTTTCTTCGACCCATCGCACCACCGGACCTGATCCGGCTCACACAATTCTGCCATCTCCTTCACCCACGCCAGCAAACCCTGGTGGTTTACGTCGTATGCCGAGACCTTATTTTCCATTTCCACCATAATTTGAGGGCTTTGAGCGGCAAATATAATCACAAAACAGGCCGTGCGCAACCGTTTCAAACGATTGCGCGAACAAGTGGTAGGAATAGTTGAAAACGACGGGGCTACCTGGAATCCGAACCGCGCAGGATCTTCTCCATCTTTCTGCCCTTTGCCAACTCGTCGACCAATTTGTCCAGATACCTTGCTTTGCGGGTAAGAGGATTGTCGATTTCCTCGATACGGTAACCACAGATCATACCTGTAATGAAAGGCGCGTTTGGATTCAGCCTGGCCTGTTTAAAAAATTCCTCGAATGTTACCTTTTCCGTTATCAGCGCCTTTAACTTTTTATCGTCATAACCTGTTAACCATTTTATGACCTGATGCAATTCCTCTTTTGTTCTTCCTTTCTTCTCTACTTTTTCAACATACATTGGATAAACAGAGGCAAAGATCATCTTTGCGATGCGTTCATGATGCTTGTCGGAGATGTTCATATATTATCAAGATAGGAAATTGTCTGAAATGCTATGCTTACGTCAATCGCTCCGTCATCAACCCTGGTCCGCCCTCACGTTTCATTTGCAGATGGACCATCTTCTTGCCAAAAAGGATCTTCTCTCCCACACTTCTAAATCCCAGTTTCAAATACAGTCTTTTCGCATTCGGGTTCACTTCATCTACAAGCAAACCTAAAGTATGGCCGCGCTTATTCACATACTCGTCTATGACAAACTGCAAAAGCTTCGTACCAATTCCTTTTCCCTGTTCATCAACATTGACGCCAACAGAATCAATATAATATTCTCCCGCGTGGGTTTCATCTTCATATTGAAAGTCCCGGCTATAATCACTTTTCAGGAACCCGATAACGGGCTGTCTCAAATCATTCAATAACGCGCCGTTATATAAATTGATAGCTGCCACTACTTTCAAATCTTCCTCGGCGACCCAGCAATTCTCATAGGAATACTGGTTGCAGTCTTTTTGAACAAGGTGCAACATAAATTTCCTGGCTTCTTCCGGATCCTTCCCGCCTATAAACGCGCATACGATATCCTCCATGGCTAAACACAAACACGTCGCAATAGCGTGCGAATCATCAACGGTCGCCCTTCTTACAACTAACATTGCACCAATGTAGTAAATAGATCAATTGAGAAGCCGAAGCGACATGCTGCAGCCTGTTAGTTATCGGACTTCACCTCTGGCACCGATCACACTTGCATTGTCGGCTCTGACTTTCAAAATTGAAGGCAGCCAACTCAGAAAAAACTCGGTGATTATTAACGGATACACCCAACACATCCACTCGTATATTGTCCATCGGGTTTCTTCATTTTCAATAAAGCTAAAAAGACCCGTATGCTGGTCCACAACCGGCAAAAACCTTATAAACACGAAAGCAAGGCTACAAACATAAGACCTGATCATGAAGTCCCTGTGCAGCTTAAACTTCTTTTGAAGAACAAACCAATATGCGGATACCGTTGTGAACAACCAGATCATGGCCAAAAAACCCAACGAAGGCACAGCGCCAGGCAATGTATAGTTGCTCAGCAGGTAAAAAACCATTAAGGCGGAAAGCATCGAACCTCCTATATAAAACTTACCCGCAAGGCGATGCCATTTCCTGAATCGATTTCTAAAATAAGACCAGAATTGTAGCGGCCCTAAAAATAGCGTACACGTCGCGCCGCTAAAATGCGCAACCAACCACCACTTTTCGGCAGCCAGTCTTGGAGTTAGTTCTCCCGTGAAGTATGGATAAACACTTCTTACAAAGAAGTAGGAGGAAATGGAAAGTACTGCAATCCAGAAAAGGACGGTCAGTAATCCTTGAACGAACGGAGTTCTCATTTGTGTTGATGCATGCTATGCTGAGACCTGGCGTAAGGTCATTTTCATCCTGTGGGCGATTAGGCCAGTCAGAAGTTCCCAGAAAAACGAAACTATGATTTAAGCCGGACGCCGTCAATAGCATGTTCATGCGTGTTGTGTCAACGTCTTTTACCTTTGTCGACCTACGGAAAAAATATCAGGTTGAGCACAAAGAGAAATAACTCAACGGACCGCAGTTACTCAAAACTTGTTGATAACTCATTTTCCTGTTTATCCCTTTTCGTTTTCATAAGGCCATAAATGGTAAATCCTAACCCGGCTAAAATAAAAGGGATACTCAGCAATTGTCCCATGTCAAGTTGCATTTGCTCTTCAAATGAAACTTGTCTCACCTTTACGAACTCAATACAAAATCGCGCGATGAATACCAATGACATTGATATCCCAAAAAAGAATCCGTTTTTTAGTTTCGGTCGATACGTTTTGTATAGATAGAAATTCAGTACGAAGATCAATAAATACGCAATCGCCTCGTATACCTGCGCTGGATGTCTTGGTAAATTATCTACCCGTTCAAAAATAAAAGCCCATGGAACGTTTGTGGGAAATCCTATTATTTCAGAATTCATTAAGTTTCCCATTCTTATAAAGACACCACCTAAAGGTGCCACCACTGCAATCAAATCAATCGTGTCTATTATTGATTCCTGTGTGTGCCTTGCATAAAGAATCAGCGCAATAATTAACCCGCCAATACCCCCATGACTTGCCAGCCCCTGGTAACCTATAAATTTGTACTCTCCATTATCAGTTAGTTGAATCGGTAAAAGCATTTCCAACGGATGATCGAAATAATAAGATGGATCATAAAACAGGCAGTGACCTAACCTTGCCCCGACAAAAATTCCCATCATTCCATAGATGGTGAGCGTGTCTAACTTGTCTAACGAAATATTTTCATTCTTATAGATCCATCTCGACATAGCAACGCACAACAGTAGTCCACCTGCAAACAAAATCCCATAGTATCTCAATGAGAATCCCTTTATGTTAATGATCTCAGGATCAACATTCCACTGAATAAAATCTATCACCATGTACATTTGGTTTTCCTTCCGGCCTTAGCCTTGCATCCAACGTACGGCTATAAGCGGTTGCGTGACGGCACTTTCCCGTGCCGCATACTAAAGTTCGAATTTAGTTAAATCTGTTTGTTGTATCGGCAAACGCCTCACACGGTTTCCTGTTGCGGCGAAGATGGCATTTGCAAGTGCAGGCGCTAGCGGAGGAACACCTGGTTCTCCCGCCCCACCCATTTTCCCGGAGCTCGGAACAATATACACTTCCACCACAGGCATTTGATCCATTCTTAACATCCGGTAATCATGAAAATTTGACTGCTGCACCTGACCATTTTCAATCGTTACCTCGCCATACAACGCCGCTGTAAGCGCATACACAATACACCCTTCCATTTGCGCATGAACGCCATCAGGATTTACCGCCAGGCCACAGTCAATGGCACAAACCACACGATGAACGCGGAGTTTACCATTATCAATAGAGATCTCAACTACTTGCGATACGTAACTTCCCATTGCTTCATGAACTGCTACGCCTCGAAATCTTCCTTTTGTCAAGGGTTTATCCCATTCCGATTTTTCAACAGCCAGGTTGAGTGCAGCTAAATGCCGGGGTGAATTTTTAAACATGGTACGCCTGTATTCAACAGGATCTATTTTAGCCAGTGTGGCCAGTTCATCCATCAATGTTTCAATTACGAAAGCTGTGTGAGTATGCCCTACAGAACGCCAGGGCAAAACTGGAACACCTACTTTGGTAGTGATCAATTCAAAAGAATAATCATCTACTGCCTCTGAATATGGAGCACCGGTAGTTACAGAACTATAATCTATTCCATCCTGAACGATGTATTTCTCTAATGGTGTGTTGGTAAAAAGAGATTGACCAACAACGCAATGTTGCCAGGCAACGGGATATCCATCCTTACCGATACCAATATTCGCCCGATGCACATAGACTGGCCGGTAATATCCTCCCTTAATATCATCCTCGCGGGTCCAAACTAATTTTATGAACTGCCCACTCGTTTTGGCGATATGAACAGCTTCCATCATCCAGTCAGCACTAAAGGAGCCACGTCTGCCGAAACTTCCTCCAAGATGAGGTGTATAAAACAAAACCTGTTCCGGCTTAAGACCTAAAAACACAGCAACTTCAGCCTGGTGAAGTAAAGGCGATTGCGTACCAGCCCATACTTCGCACTTATCCTGTTCAATTCTAACCGTACAATTCAATGGCTCCATGGGTGCATGAGCCAGAAAGGGAAAACTGTACTCAACATCGATTGACTTCTCTGATTTTCTTAGCGCAGAAGCTACATCACCCTTTTGCTGAATAACCAAGCCTCTTGTTTTTGATAGGGTCGAATACTCGTCCAGTAGTGCCCTGCTGTTTATAGTTTCGTTCTCACCATTGTCCCATTCTATTACCAGTGCGTCGCGAGCTTTCTTCGCAGCCCAAAAGTTATCGGCAAGAACGGCTATGCCAGTTGGTATTTGCACAACATGCCTGACTCCTTCTATCTTAATGGCCGTACCGGCATCAAAAGATTTTACCTTCCCACCAAAAACCGGTGCATGCGCCACAAGGGCTGTGAGTAATCCTGGAAACTGGATGTCAATACCATACCTGGCTTTACCACTGATTTTGTCAGCACAATCCAAACGCTTTTGAGATCTGCCAATATATTTCCACTCCTGCGCCTCGCGAAGTTTAACGTTATCAGGCTTGGGCAATTGAGAAGCATCTGTGGCCACTTCTCCAAAGCTCACCTTCCTGGTGCCAGCTATAACATATCCACTTTCCGTTCTGCAGGTTTCAGGCTGAACGCCGAATCTTTTTGCAGCTGCGCTCACTAACATCATACGGGCAGTTGCCCCGGCTTGCCGATAACTATCGAACTGCGATGTTGTGGTCTCCGATCCCCCGGTAGATCTTAATATCACGGGTTCCAGAAAATCATCAACCGTTCCTGGCGCGCTATGCTCGACGGAAATTTTACTCCAATCACAATCCAGCTCTTCGGCAAGCAACATAGGCAAGGTCGTCCAGATGCCCTGGCCCATCTCTACCTTTGAAAGAATAATCACAATGCTGTTATCCTCACCGATACGCAGAAAAGCATTTGGAGCAAAAGTATTGGGGGAAGCCTTGGCGGACAACAGACTTTTGAAAGGTACTGCAATCGAGATCACCAGTCCCCCGCCGAGCAAGGCACCAACCTTAATAAAATCTCTTCGATTGATACCTTCGTTGCCCATTCAATAAAGACCGGTCTTAACCGAAATCTATGAATAAAATATACACCCTTGTCCCCATTAACATCTATTTAACAAGTCGTTGTCAAAAAGCCAACTACTAAACGTAAGTCTTATCTAACAACCCGAAAACGAGCACTCGTTATTTGAGTAGTTGAAATAATTTCTATCCGTTCAAGTTCTATGGGTTGGCATCCCAGGTGGTCGATAAGTCTTAGCCCGTTCCCAAAAATAATGGGATAAATATGAATAACTAATTCATCCACGAGACCTAGTTCAATGCCTTGTTGCGCAATGCTATGACCCAGGATTGCTACATTTTTAGGCCCTGCCGCCTTTTTTGCAATTTCAATTGCTTGCTTTACTCCGCCAGTAACAAACTGAAATGTTGTATCGCCTATCCTGAGTGGTTCCCGGGCGTTGTGGGTCACAACAAATTGTGGAATTTGTCCGCCTCCGTATGGAAGTGCCTCAGCCGTTATCTTATTATTTCTAAAGTCCTTGTTTCCAAGTACAACCGCTCCTAGTTCATTCAAAATTCGTTCTCCCATATCGTCAGAATCGTCCGACCCATATGCGGAAAGCCAGTCCCAATCATCCTCGTTTGATTTCGCGATGAAGCCGTCTATAGACATCGTCGCATGTATTAAAACTTTTCCCATAGTACCAATTTAGCAATTCCATTTCTTCGGTCATTCCCAGGTCCTCTATTCCGGAAATAGCGACACTATTTACTTTTAAGTCTTCTCAACTGATTGGCGGCATTTGTATTTTTAGGATCCAGTTTCAACGAATGCTCGTAATTTTCTATTGCGGAAACAGTTTCACCCAGAGCGGCATACGTCTCAGCAAGACTGTCATAAACATTTGAACTGCCAGGAAAAAGATAAACATTCAGTTTAAAGATCTCTAGTGCCTCTTTTTTCTGGTCATTACGGAACAATCTATATCCCCAGTTGTTCACATCGCTCTCGACAAATAGCAAACCGGAGCTTTTTCTTTTTAAGTCATTCGCCACCTTGATCGTATTTTCGAATCCCTGTTGCAAAAGTTCTGTTCGCAGCAAATGAATTGAATGTGCAAAGCGCAAATCAGGTATATAATATCCTGCCACAGCATCCATCAATTGCTCAGGATTGGCAAAAACCAGATTCGTCAAAATCACTATTGCAAGGTCATCTTCAGGATAGATGTAGAATGCTGAGCGGGAGCCTCCGGTGGCTGCTACAACAGGGTGCTTAGGTCTGTTAATTGTTTTCCATCCAAGAGACCAAAGAGTTGGCAACCCATCGTTAAGCGTACCCGGTGTCCATAAGGTATCTATTAATGTTTTTGACTTGATAAGTTTAAAATTCTGTAATGCTATAATCCAACGGGCTAAATCTTCCGCCGTGCTATTAATCCCGGAAGCAGTTCTTCGGAATGGAGAGAACTCCTCGTATACATTGCAAAGCATTTCATTTTCTAACGCAATACCATCCCGGGACGAGTAATATCGATAAGATTGCGTTTTGTCAGTGACAACATCCCTTGAATCACCAAATCCAGTGTTGCTCATGTTCGCAATTTCAAACTGCCGTTCCTTAAAAAATTGGGCAAACGGCTTACCACTGAGTTTGTCTATGATCTTGCCAAGTATTACATAATTCGTTTGGTTATACTGATATCGTTCACCGGTTACAAATTCCATTGGCATGGTTAATACCTTTTCCCATGCAGCATCTTGTCCCCCTGCTCCAACAAGCCTGCCTGTATTATCATCAGCAACGATATTTGGTAAGCCCGAAACGTGCGTCAGCAACTGGCGAATTGTTATGGATTGCCAGGCTGCAGGCAATCCCTGGAGATAACGCGAAACCGGTTCAGCAACATCGAGTTTTCCGTCCTCAACCAGTTGCATAACAGCAACACCGGTAAAAGCTTTGGTGCAGGAGTTAATAGAGAATATACTTTGATCGGTTACGGGTACTGAGTACTGGATATTTCCGGTGCCAAACGACTTCAGCAAAACAATCTTGCCCTGCTGAACAACTGCGACTTGCATACCAGGAATTCTACTTTCCCTCATTTCGCTTTTCAGAAAAGCCTCAACATCATCGTTCTGTTGTGAGAAAACACTAACACTAATGACAAGGCCAAGCATTGTTGATGCTGTTAAATTGATAGCCTTAAGCGGCGCTTTCCTCATTTTACTTGCGATTTCCTATTGGAAACTGCTGTCATGTCCTATGGTTACCATAAATCAGATTTTATTCCGTTACGACTCGCCTATGTCCAAAAATTTAGGTCCGTTTCCCGTTGGTGGATAGTTCCCTCTTTGCTGGCTCTTGGGTTACGTAGGAATGAGTGGCGAGCAAATGGCACTGTGCGGGGCAACTATTCCGCCCTTCCGACAACCCAGTTCTCCGCCTCTGTCGTGTACCAATTTTTTGAGAAATTGCGGGCATCAATTATTCGATTGCAAAATATCCGTGTGCTGTCAGAATTCCCGTTGCTTATAAAATAATTTGCCAAATAATAATTAGCGTAAGGATTGTCTTTGTCCATTGCTACTAATCGCAACCCTATTCCCTTTAGCTGCTTGTCGAAATTGGTAAAATTAACGTGCTCCCTATGCAAAGCTATGGCTTTTAAAAAACTCAGATTGTGCATTAACGTTAAGTCGCCATAATTTTCATAGTCCGGGAACTGTTTAAATACATGTTCAAGAATATCTTTACTTCGTTCACTTCTGGCCGAATCATACATGGCTAAAAAACTTTCCGCCACGGACTGTGCAATCAGTTTTTTCAAATAGAACTGAGAATTGTTTTGCGTTAGTCTGTTTTCTAAATTGGTTAAAGTATTTTCATCCTCCATAAGTAGCATATCCGGCATATCAAATACATAATGTTTCAAAAAGCTAATTGCAAATAATGAATAGGTCACATCTCCGTAAATTAAACGAGCTGGATCGCTCATTAGATTATTGTTTGCAGCAATGACAAGAGTAACGTCTTCTTCCGGAACCTTTAAAAATAAACTTGAGTAGCAGTCATATTGTCCGTATCCCCAAATCAAATTCTTGCCGTTGAACTGTTGGCTAAAAATGCCATAACCATATTGTAAACTGCTTTTGGACGGAGTAAACATTCTTAACTTGGATTCCTCTGTCAGAAGAGAATTGTCATCAATTGCCTTGCTGAATATTGCTAAGTCACGGACAGTTGATGTAATACCAGCAGCGGCGGAATAACCGTAATCAATGAATCCGTCTTTTGTCACTCCTTCATAAAAATAGGGCAATGCCATCTTTCTGCCGTCATTATAAACTTGTGAAGAGTCTTTTAATAAATAAGTATTATCGAGTCCAAGTGGGTCAATTATTTTCTCTTGGATTACCTTGTCAAAAGTCGACTGGTACGCTTTCTCTACTACCGCAGTCAACCAACCAAAGCGACTACTGTAATAGAAATTTTGTCCCACGTCTCCTTGAGAAGTATGAGAAAGAACATGCTTAATTTTTATGGAGTCTGAAATCTCATCGTTGAAAATATATTTGTTTATTGGCTCATCCAATGATATTTTCCTGTTCTCAACCAATTGCATTATTAAAACGCCAGTAAATATCTTTGTCAACGAAGCCATCGGGATTGTTGTGGAGGAATCGATAGCGATTTGCTTCTCCAGGTCCGCAAAACCCATATAGTTCTCATAAACCGTTTGGTCACCCTGTCGAATGATCACAGACAGTCCAGGAATGTGAAAGTAGTCTTTGAGCTGAATCAAGTCTGTTGAAAAACCATTATTCTTTATCCTGTAGTCCTTATTGCTTTGTATGCAACCTGTCACTATTGCAGAAACAAAAATAAATGGAATTATTTTCCTCATTTCGGTCCATTAATGTTTTGTCTGTCCGCCAAGCGGGAATGGGTCGCCAGCGAATGTGACAATGTGCAGTGGGCAGGACTCCGTTCGCGGCGTTGTAGGTAGGTTCGCATATCAACGGGGAACGAAGATGGCGCTATTTTTTCGCTAAGGGTTTCCTTTCACTATAAAAGAAAATTCTTCATCAGAATTAACGCATTGGGTAAGACAAACCAAATAATCAATAGTGCCGGTGATTGTGAAATCTGTCTTACTCAGTACGTTAATTTTTTGCTTGAATACTGTCTCCTTTTCAAAATAGAGAACGTCCATCTCCAGGTAAGGGTCATATTTTTCGCTCGGTTTACCTTCTTCAGTATAGCCTGAAAGTTTATAGGCAGACAAACTATCATACGCAAATTCCGTTGCAATACGCTTATCCGGGATTTGTTGAGAATATAAAATCCATCCTGAATCAAGCTTCGCTGTACTAACAAGTACAGCTTCACCATTAACACTTTGTTCAACTGTAAATGACCAGTGGCACGGTTGCAATATATGAGCCCCGGTATTGGAAGTAATTCCAAAAGGATTCTTTTCTTTATCGTTAGCGGCGGGTTTCTTATCGCTACAAGAAGAAAACATGAGGTAACTTAATAACAATACTGTCAACAAAAATTGGTTTTTGATTTTCATGGTCCTGTATTTGTATTTTTCACTCATACCTTATTTTGAATTGTCCAGCCTGCCCAATTGTCGCCAACGTTTGGCTATAAGACGTATGCGTGTAAATACCTTCATCTTTGTCGCACGTTGCCGAAGGAATTTTATAGCACACGCTTCAATAACCTATAATACAGCATATGTTTTATAGCTGTTGTGGGCGTTGGCTTTCTGAGTCAATCACCAAGCTTGTCTTCATACACAATTTTCCCATCGATTATTGTCAATAGACTTTTTGTTGAGATCAATTGCGGCAGTGGCATTGTAAAAATATCCTGAGACAACACAGTCAAATCGGCTAACATGCCATGCATTAGTGTACCTTTTTCTTTTTCTTTAAATTCAGCATAAGCATTTGTTTTGGTGTAGGCAATAACCGCATCTTCCACTTTTATATTTTCTGCAGGGTTAGCTTGTTGTGTTGTCATCATAAAAATGTCAAAGAAAGGGTTGATAGTTCCATCTGGTGAGATACCAACAATTATGCCTTTGTCAAGTAGTGATCTGATGGGACTTCCCTGTGCATATTTAGGTGTATGCATCATTAAGATGCCATACTCTTTCAGAACTTTTAGTTGTTCCTCTCTTGGATACCCGACCGCATTGTGTTCAATGCGTAACCGAAGGGGTCGCCATTGAGCTGCTGCACCCGTTTCTTTGATGAGCTTAAGTACAATACCAAAGCTACTATCAGCTGTAATATGCAACATCAGTTGTCGCCTGGTAGTTAAAGCCTCTTTTAGGATCTGACGGATGGTATCAGGCGGGTAATTCAAACGACCATTGCCGGTTCCCATGTTGTGATAAGGTTTGCTACGCAAAGCATTTCCTTCTCCTGGTGTTCCATCAATTACATATTTAATTCCAGATGCAACGTTTAAGGCAGACGGGTATGTGGGTGACAATGGCCACTCAGATAATACTCTTCCATCCGAGGTTGATCGCGGCCAGGCCACAAAACGTAGCCGCTGTGGAATATTTGCCTGCTTCATTACTTTATTAATAAGGCTATAGCTCAATGTAGAGGCAAAAAATAATGTAGTGGTTATGCCGCCCTTTAATTGCTCTTTAGCAAATGCATCCATTAACTGAATCACCTTTGTTGGATACTTATCGTTGACACCCCACCAGAATGGCACTTGTGCATTTTGCTGCACTGCAAATATTTTTCCTTCGTCATCACGTTCATACCATCCTCCGACCGGATCCCTTGATTCATCACTCAGGCCTACCGTTTCTAATCCTTTTTTGTTAGTTACCGCCCCATGTCCCCACCAGAGAAATAATGCTACCGGATTGTTTGGAGCGATGCTATCTAATGAACGTCTAATGCTACCGTCAAAGAAAACGGAAGTGCCTATCATGCCGGTGATCCATTCGCCTGGTTTTGCTCTATTCTTAAGTATTGCAATAGAATCGATCACGGCTTTTTTTGTCGGGCCTTCCCAGCTTATCTCATGATACTCGTAAGTGTTGGGCGCAGCACTATATTCAAAAGCAGGATGATCATGTTGATCATTAATACCCGGTATAACGACTTTACCTTTTACATCAATCTTCCTCGTTTTGCTGTTTGCCAGCTTTAATATTTCGTTAGTAGTTCCTGTCGCTATTATTTTATTGCCTTTGATGGCAAGCGCCTCTACAAATAATTTGCTCGTATCCGCCGTAAAAACTTTTCCGTTGGTTAAAATTATGTCTGGTGATTGTGCAGATGTATTTATATCAGCTAAAGTTGCCATAAAAAGCAATAAAAGAAACTGGCATATGATCTTACTTGTCATATTTCAATCATTTATTAGTTATGATGATCACTGGGATAAGTTTACGCACAACATTGTGCCGCCATGACTTATTGCTGTTATTGTCGCGTGTATTCTTTCACCGCTCTATAAAAGTTGTTCTTGTCCGCGTTGTCAGGTAGTCCAGATACTTGCCCATCACCCAACTCCATTATTATCCAGTCACCGTTTTTCTTTTTAGCAATGTCCATGGTGAAGAAATTGCTTTTTACTTTTCTACCAATGTCCACAAACTTTGTTAAGTCTGGTTTCGTGTCCCCGTAGTCCCCCTCGTCCCAGTAGTTAAATATTTGAATAACTTGTCCATTTAAAAAGAACAATCTAAATTCCTTTGTCAACGGCATTTTACTTTTAGAGTGGTTTATCAAAAATTCCAACTCCTCAAATTTCCTAAAGACAAGTCCCACGTTTAGTCCGTCACCTTGTAAGTCAATAAATTTAGAAACTATTTTCTTAACAGAATCTCTGTCCGAAGCCTTTGGTATGAAACAAGCTTCTGTCCAGTTGTGCTTTTGAGACTTAACGTAATCTTTAACAATAATGGGGTCGTCTTTAAAATTGGCCGTCAATTCAAATACTTTCTCAAAATCAACACTCCCTTTTAGCTCCGTCCAATTTGTTATTGGGGTTGATTCTTTAATAAATTCGTAAGATGATGGCAGGTAGTGGCAGGTTTTATACTCCTCAGGAGAGTTTATGAGTTTTATTTTTTTCTTCAGCAGTCCCTGGTAAAGGAGTTCATATTTGTCGGGTTGGATCATCCAGCCTCTGTAGATGGCGAGTTCCAATTTTTCCTGTTCTCTTATCCTGGAAATTGACTTTGTGATATTCAAATCATTTAAGTCTTCAAAGCTTATTAGTCTAACTTGGAAACCTTGTCCAGTTGCCGACTTGTATTCCTCTTCAAAGTCCGGGTCGACTTTCCTGTCAATTAAATTGTCACAAAATATTATCCCCATCTGTCCAAGAATATGCGCCATGACGTTTGGCTATGAAGCGTTACTTTTATCCTTAAAAACATAATTAATCAAAAGTAATGTTTTATAGCCCTTGTCGTGTGCTCGTTCGCACCAACCGTTACTTTTTCTAGGCCTTGTCTCGAGTCGTCCGTAACGTTTGGTTGACGCGTTCGAGTCCAAAAAATGCTGTTGAAGCCGAGTCAAGTCCATGATTCATGTTTTGTTTCAGGTAGTCCAATTTTTTCAGCGAAACCTTAAACTTGTCTTGCGAGGTCAACCTTGTCTGCCTCTATTTTTTGTACTATTGACTATCTGAGTACGCCACTTTTAATTTTGCGATAAGCAAGCGGGGTTTGCTTAAATTCTTTTTTGAAAAGTCGTATGAA
>WUUC01001566.1_pt1 | contig 16865 bp, 12 predicted proteins | sample 6278441 | NCBI WGS metagenome assembly WUUC01 (sample SAMN13675441, study PRJNA597444) | soil metagenome | isolation source: soil | place: USA: Washington | collected 2017-10
CGACGTCCGCGAAATACGGCGAGATGTGGTTCAACGCCTGCGCGCGGATGAGCGGCTCGTGCGCCGTGGTGAGCAGCGACAGGCACGAGCCGAGACTCGTGCCGAGAATGCCGATGCGCTCGTACCCCGCGGAAGCGAGCCAGGCGATCGTGCGTCGCGCGTCGAGCACCGCCTGCCGGCACACCTGCAGCGTGCGCGCCACGTTCGCGCTCACGATGTAATCGGCGCGTCGCAGTTCCGGCGGCATCCGTTGATCGTGATACGGCAGTGTGAGCCGCACTGCCGCCATGCCGTTCATCGCGAGCAGGCGGCAAAGGCCGACGTGTCCGCCCGGGTCGGCGTTCCACTGCGGAAGCACCACCACCGCGGCCCTAGGGCGACGCCGTCCGCCTGCGCGCTCGCGGAAGAACCGGCCGACGGCGATGTTGTTCTCCGGATGCGGCGTCTCGAGCGCGCTCGGAAACGTGAGCAGCTTCTCGGCGCGGTCGGCAGTATCGCGAATTTTGTAATCGCTGGTCGGCGCAGGCGTGTAAAACGCGTCGGTGTCCGCCATCACGTGCCGGACCCAGTCGGTCAGGACCTCTGGCGGTGCGGCGCCCGCGGGCGAACCGTCCGGCGGTATCCACTCCAGTCCCCATTCGAATGGGCGGACGACGCGGTCTTTGGCGACCGAAGCGAGCCGGCGCTCCCAGGCATGGAAGAAGGCTTGAAGCATTCCCTCTCCATGCTATACTCAGCCTCTGATGCACGGTATCTTCGACACACGAAAGCGGACAGGTCGAAAGCGGGCCACCCGTGTCGGAGGACTTGTGCTCGGCTGCTAATCGTCAATCAACATCGAGCCGGACCCTGCCGACACGGATTTTCCGCGTCGGCTTTTTTTTTGCGGTGAGGGACCGTACGTGGTGTCCACGTTTAGGTGGACCAAAGACTGGATCACGCATATGTCCTCGATACCTGTCGGCATCCTCGGCGCGACCGGAATGGTCGGCCAGCAGTTCATCGCGCTCCTCGCTGATCACCCGTGGTTCAAGGTCGAGTGGCTCGGCGCCAGCGAGCGCTCCGCCGGCAAGGCGTTCCGCGACGCAGCAGCGTGGCGGCTGCCGAATCGGCTGCCCGACGACGTGGCGAAGCGTGTCGTGAACGCGGCAGCGCCGGGCGAGGCGCCCAGACTGGTGTTCTCGGGTCTCGATTCGTCAGTGGCCGGCGAGATCGAGGCGGCGTTCGCGAACGCCGGGCACATCGTCGTGAGCAATTCGCGGAACTACCGCATGGACGCGACCGTGCCGCTCCTCATTCCGGAGGTGAACGCGGATCACCTCGCGCTGCTCGATGCGCAGGGCTCCGGCCAGGGCTGGAAGGGGCGCATCGTCACGAATCCCAACTGCGCGACCGTCGTGCTCGCCATGGCGCTGGCGCCGCTGCGGCAGTTCGGCCTCGAGAAGACGATGATCACCACGCTGCAGGCGATCTCGGGCGCCGGCTACCCGGGCGTGCCGTCGTGGGATATTCTCGGCAACATCATTCCTCACATCGGCGGCGGGGAAGAGGAGAAGATCGAGACCGAAACGAAGAAGATTCTCGGTTCGCTCGGGGACGGCCGCGTGGACCTGCATCCCGTCGTCGTCAGCGCGACGACCACGCGTGTTCCCGTGCAGAACGGGCACACCGGCTCGATCTCGGTCGCTTTGCGGCAGCGGCCGCCGGCCGAGGCGATCCTCGCGGCGTGGCGCTGCTTCAAGGGCCGTCCGCAGGAACTGGACCTGCCTTCGGCGCCGCGCCACCCGCTCGTTTACCTCGACGAGCCGAACCGGCCGCAGCCGATCCTCGACGTGAACCGCGACGGCGGCATGACCGTTTCCATCGGCCGCCTGCGGCCTTGCCCGCTGTTCGACTACAAGTTCGTCGCGCTGGGCCACAACACCATTCGCGGGGCGGCAGGCGTCGCCGTCCTCAATGCCGAGCTGATGCATCGCGAGGGGCTGCTGTGAACGTCATCATGAAATTCGGCGGCACGTCGGTCGCCGATGCCGACGCGATGAACCGCGCCATCGCAATCGTCCGCGGCGAGTTGGAGCGGAGCGGCCGGGGGACGCCGCCGGTCGTCGTGGTATCGGCGATGTCGAAGGTGACCGATCGTCTCATCGAGTCGGGAAGGCTGGCGGCCGCGGGAGACGGCGACGGAGCCGCGCGCGTCCTGCAGGAGCTGCTCGATCGCCATGCGGCGGTGGCCTCGTCGCTGGTCACGACCGACGCGCTGCCCGGGCTCGTCGCTCAACTCGAGCACGATTTCACCGAGATGGTTGCGTCGGTGCGCGCGCTTGCGGCGCTCCGGGAAGTGTCGCCGAGGGCGCACGATGCGCTCGTCGCGCTCGGCGAGGTGGTCAGCAGCCGCATGGTCGCGGCCGGTTTTCAGGCAAAAGGCATTCCTGCGGCGTGGGTCGATTCCCGCCAGGTCCTCGTCACCGACGACGAGTACACCGCGGCGGCGCCAGACATGGATGCGACGTGCGCACGGACCCGCGCGATCGTCGGCGCCCGGCGCGCGGCTGGCGAAGTGGCAGTGATGGGCGGGTTCATCGGCGCCACGGCCGTTGGGGTGACGACGACGCTCGGCCGCGGCGGATCGGACTATTCAGCGGCAATCTTCGGCGCCTGCCTCGACGTGAACGAGATCCAGATCTGGACCGATGTGGACGGCATGCTCACCGCCGATCCGCGCGTGGTGTCGGACCCTCGGCTCGTGCCGCAACTGTCGTTCGCCGAAGCCTCCGAGCTCGCCTACTTCGGCGCGAAGGTGCTCCACCCGAGCACGATTCTTCCGGCTGTCGCGAAGAACATTCCCGTGCGTATCCTCAACTCTCGGCGGCCCGACGTGCGCGGCACGATGATCACCGCCCAGGGCCGCGACCACGACGGGTTGACCGCGCTTGCCTGCAAGCGCGGCGTCTCGGTGGTGGACATCACGTCGTCGCGCATGCTCATGGCGCACGGTTTTCTCCGGCGCCTCTTCGAGGTGTTCGAGCGCTTCAAGACGCCGGTGGACGTGGTGACGACATCGGAGGTGAGCGTGTCGGTCACCGTTGACAACCCGCGGCGCCTGGACGACATCGTGAACAATCTGAGCAAGTTCGCCGAAGTCAACGTCGAGCGGGACATGGCGATCGTCTGCGTCGTCGGCGAGAACCTCAGAGCGGACGCGAAGCTGTTCGGCCAGGCGGTCAACTCGCTCGAGCGGATCCCGCTGCGGCTCGTGTCGCAGGCCGCGTCGCGCCGCAACATCACCTTTGTTCTGCGAGACGCCGACGTGCCGGAAGCGATGGGCCGCTTGCACGATCAGTTCTTTGGGGCCAAAGTGTCGCTGTGACCGATGCGAGGAGCGCGGGCACCGACGGCAGCACACGCATCCTGCTCGTCGGCCGCGGCCGGATGGGCCGGATGATCGAAAGCCTCGCCGCCGAATACGCATGCGAAATCGCCGGCGTTGTCGAGATCGACAACGCCGCGCGCCTTGCCGGCGGGCTTTCGGCCGAATGGGGCCGGGTGGACGTGGCCGTCGACTTCTCGTATCCCGATGCCGTGCCGGTCAACGTGCCGGCCCTGGCGCGGCTCGGCGTCAACCTCGTCGTCGGCACGACCGGATGGAAAGCGCACGAGGCCGCGGTCCGCGACGCTGTCTCGGCCGCGGGTGTTGGCGTTGTGGTCGCGCCAAATTTTTCGGCCGGCGTCGTGATGTACGAAGCGATCGTCGCGCGAGCGGCCTCGCTCCTGGCGTCGCTGAACGAGTTCGGAGCCTGGGTGCACGAAGCCCATCACGTGATGAAGAAGGACGCACCCTCGGGCACCGCGCTCCTGCTCAAAGCGGCGATGGAGCGGGCAGGGTACGATCGAAGCATCGACGTGGCGGCGACGCGGGCCGGGCACATTCCGGGGACGCACACAATCGGCTTCGATGGGCCGGCCGAATCGATTACGCTCACGCATACGGCGCGCGATCGCAGCGCGTTCGCCCGCGGCGCGCTCCTGGCCGCCAGGTGGGTGAAGGGCAAGCGCGGGTGGTTCAGCATGCACGACGTGCTGGGAGTGAACCTATGAGGACCGCATTTACCGGTGTCGGCACAGCGCTCGTCACCCCCTTCACCAAAACCGGCGACCTGGACGAAGCGGCAGTGCGCCGGCTCGCGCGGCGGCAGATCGAGGCGGGCGTTCACTTTCTGGTTCCGTGCGGGACGACCGGCGAAAACCCGACGCTCACCGCCGCCGAGCGCCTGAGAATCGTCGAGATCCTGGCCGAGGAAGCGCGCGGCCGGGTGCCGGTGCTCGCAGGCGCCGGGGGCTACAACACGCGCGAGATCATCGGCCTGGCGGCCGACATGCGCCAGGCCGGCGCCAACGGCCTGTTGTCGGTCACGCCTTACTACAACAAGCCGACACAGGACGGCCTCTTCCGGCATTACGCGGCGATCGCCGAGAGCACTCCGCTGCCGATCGTCGTCTACAACGTTCCCAGCCGGACCGGCGTGAACGTCGAGCCGGCGACGCTCGCGATGCTGGCGGCGGTTCCAGGCATTGTGGGCGTGAAGGAAGCGTCGGCGAATATCACCCAGATGTGCGCCGTGTGTCAGGTGGTGCCGCCAGACTTTCTCGTGCTGTCGGGGGACGATGCGATCACGCTGCCGCTGATGGTGATCGGCGGCAGAGGGGTCATCTCGGTGGCGTCGAACGAAATCCCCTCAGAGATGGTGCGGATGGTGGAAGCCGCCGAACGCGGCGATTTCGCGGCGGCGCGCGCCGTTCACACGCGCATCCTGCCGCTGATGCAGGTGAACTTCGTCGAGTCGAACCCGCTGCCGGTCAAAGCGGCGATGGCGGCGATGGGACTCCTCGACGAGGTCTATCGGTTGCCGATGTGCCCGCCGAAGCCGGAGTCGCGCGACAAGATCGTCAAGGTGCTGAGGGCGCTGGACCTGCTGAAGGGGGCGCTCGTGTAGCACTGCTGACGACGCACAACGCAGAGGCCGCAAAGCACGCAGCGGGATCTTGAGCCTTCGCCATCGATTTTTCGCAAGCCGGACATGCTGGAATCCACAATCAAGGCGCTCGTTGAACCGGGCGGCGTGGCCGACCGTGATGCCGTGCGCGCCGCATTCGCCGAGCTGCGCGCGGCTCTTTCCGCTGGAACGGTTCGTGCCGCCGAGCCGGATCGCGCCAGCCCCACGGGCTGGCGGGTCAACGCATGGGTGAAACAGGGCATTCTGCTCGGCTTCAAGTACGGCGATCTGGCGGACGTGTCGGCGGATCACGGCAAGTGGCCCTTCTACGACAAGGACACGCTGCCGCTCAAGAAGCCCGGGCTCGCCGCGCGCGTTCGCATCGTGCCTGGCGGATCGTCGGTGCGCGACGGCGCCTACCTGGCGCCCGGCGTGATCTGCATGCCGCCGATGTACGTGAACATCGGCGCGTGGGTGGGAGAGGACACTCTGATCGACTCCCACGCGCTCATCGGATCGTGCGCGCAGGTCGGCGCGCGCGTCCACGTGAGCGCGGGAGCGCAGATTGGCGGCGTCATCGAGCCGGTGGGCGCGCTGCCCGTCATCGTGGAAGACGAAGCGCTGATCGGTGGAAACACGGGCATTTACGAAGGCGCCGTGATCAAGGCTCGCGCCGTCATCGCGGCGGGCACGGTGCTCACCGGCTCGACGCCCATTTACGATCTGGTGCGAGGCGAAGTCATCAAACCGACGCCGGAGCGCCCGCTCGTCATTCCGGAGGGCGCGGTCGTCGTCCCTGGCGCGCGGTCGGTCACCGTCGGGAAAGGACCGGACTGGGGACTGTCGCTGGCCACGCCGGTCATCGTCAAATATCGCGACTCGCGTACCGATACCCGCACGGAGCTCGAGGCGTGGATCCGATAGTGCGGGAGACCTGGGGCCGTGTCGATCTCGTCGGGCTCACCCGGTCCCTCGTCGACATCGATTCCACAACGGGCGACGAAGCGGAGGCGGGACGCTGGCTCGCGCGGTACCTGCGAGAGCTCGATTTTTCGGTGACCGAGCAGCCGGTCGACCATCACCGGTTCAACGTGCTGGCGACGCCGCGAGGCATCGAGTCCACGCCGCAGGTCGCGCTGTCCACCCATTACGACTGCGTGCCGCCGTTTTTTTCGAGCCGACTGGAGGGCTCGCGCATCTTCGGCCGCGGGGCATGCGACGCCAAGGGCATCATCGCGGCTCAGATCGCCGCCGCCGACCGGCTGCGGCATGCGGGCGACACACGCGTCGCGCTGCTGTTCGTGGTCGGTGAGGAACGCGGAAGCGATGGCGCGCGCGCCGCAAATACCGCCGGCAGCGGGTGCCGCTACCTCGTCGACGGAGAACCGACCGACAATCGCCTGGGGCTCGCCACGCGCGGCGTGCTGCGGCTGCGGCTGCACGCATCCGGACGAGCCGCGCATTCCTCGTTCCCCGAGCTCGGCGACTCTGCGATCGACAAGCTGATCGACGCGCTCGTGGAACTGCGTGGGATTGAGCTGCCGTCGAATCCGGATCTCGGGCGCACCCACTACACGGTTGGCCTGATTAGCGGCGGGGTCGCGCCCAATGTCGTGTCGCCGATCGCGGAAGCCGAGGTGATGTTCCGCACGGTGAGCGACGCGGCTGAAATCCGGCGTGCGGTCGCGCCGCTCGAAGGCCTGGTGACCATCGAGCACGTGCTCGAAGTACCGCCGGTTCGCATGACCACCGTGTCCGGGTTCGACACCGCCGTATTTCCGTACACGACCGACATCCCGTTCCTTCTCGGATGGGGCGAGCCGCTGCTGTTCGGGCCGGGATCGATTCACGTGGCCCACACCGCCGAAGAGTTCGTGGAGATCGACGAGCTCGCCGCCGCCGTGGACGGATATGTCGCGATCGCGCGCGAGCTGCTCGCGCGCGTGGATTCGACGGCCTCGCCATGAGCCGGGCGAATCCGTCGTGCCGTGTGACGTCCCTCCCCGCTCGTCCTGAGTCTATCGAAGAATGATCGCGACGGGCACGGCTGCGAATCCGCGCCCGGAATACGAGCGCCGCATCGCGCGCTGGACCGCCGACCTTGCGCGCGGCGACCGGACTCACCTGATCGTTGCGAACCTCCGTCTTGCGGCCGTGGCAGCCGGCGTGCTGGTGGCGTGGCTCGCGATCGATCGGGATGCCTTTTCGCCCGCCTGGATCGCCGTCCCCGCTATCGTCTTCTTCGCGCTCGTCGTCGTGCACGCGCGCGTACTGCAGCGGAACGAGCGCGCCGCGCGCGCGCGCGACCTGTACCGCCGGGGCCTCCTGCGCATCGACGGCACCTGGATGGGGGCTGGCCCCGACGGCTCCCGTTTCCTCGGCGACCATTTGTACGCGCGCGATCTCGATCTGTTCGGATCGGGATCGCTGTTCCAACTGCTCAACGTGGCGCGTACGGAAGCCGGCGAGGAAACGCTCGCCGCCTGGCTGAGCGGGCCGGCGGCGGTTGAGGAGATCCACGCACGGCAGGCGGCGGTCGCCGAGCTGTCGGCCGCGGTCGATTTCCGCGAACGGCTGGCGGTCGTCGCGGCCGAAGCGCACGTCGGGCGAAGCACGGCGATCGGACGCTGGGCGGCGCTGCCGGCTGTGGGAGTGACGCTGCGGATTGCCGCGGTTCATACGGCGTGCGGGCTCATGACGGCCACGCTCGTGATCGCGGCGCTGCAGGGGGCCGTGTCGACGCAGACGGTCATCGGCTGGGTGATCGTGCAGTTCGCCGTCGTGGCGCAGTGGCGTCATCGGGTCGCGGAGGTGCTGCGACGCATCGATCGGGCATCGGACGATCTCGCGGTCTTTCGACAGCTCCTCGAGACCGTGGAGGGCGTCAGCTTTTCCGCTCCGCGGCTCGCGGCGCTGCACGCCGCGCTGGTCAGCGGCGGTGTCAAGCCTTCGCGGCGCATCGCCCGCCTCGAGAGGTTCGTATCGCTGCTGAACCAGTACCAGCACAATCCCTATGTCCGGTTCCTCGCGATTCCACTGCTTGTCCAGGGTCCTCTCGCCGCCGGGATCGATCGCTGGCATGACAGGAACGGCGCGGACTTGCGGAAGTGGCTCGAATCGATTGGTGAGCTCGAAGCGCTGGCGTCGCTCGCGACGTTCGCGTACGAGCATCCGGCGGATCCGTTTCCCGAAATCTCGACGGGCATTCCGACGTTCGACGCGACAGCGCTGGCGCACCCGCTGCTGACGTCGGCGGCGGTCGCAAACGACGTGAGACTCGGCGGCGGCGGGCCGCAGCTGCTCGTCGTCAGCGGGTCGAACATGTCGGGGAAGAGCACGCTGCTGCGGTCGGTAGGCGTCAACACCGTGCTGGCGCTCGCGGGCGGGCCCGTCCGTGCCTCACGCCTGGTGCTGTCGCCGGTGGCCCTGGGCGCGACGATCAAGGTGGAGGACTCGCTTCAGGCCGGGCACTCACGCTTTTACACAGAGATTCTGCGTATCCGGGCGATCGTGAAGCGGGCCGGCGGCGTGCTGCCGCTGCTGTTCCTTCTCGACGAGATCCTGCACGGCACCAATTCGTACGATCGCCGCATCGGCGCCGAGGCGATCGTCCGGGCGCTCGTGGCCGCCGGCGGCATCGGACTGATTACGACGCACGATCTCGCGCTCACCAGCCTGGTGGACACCCTCGGCGGCAAAGCTGCGAACGTCCACTTCAGCGACCGGATCGAAGATGGGAACATGGTGTTCGACTTCCGCATGCGTCCGGGCGTCGTCGAGCACAGCAACGCGCTCGCGCTCATGCGCGCGGTCGGCCTCGAGGTGTAAGTGAATCGTACGTAGTATCCGCCTTTGGGCGGACTAGCGGCCGCGGTGAACCGCGGTCGATACAAGGACCACAGTTTGCAACAGTTCATCCGTCATGATCGAACAACCCCAGCAACCATCGATTCCCCGGCCTCCAGACCCCATCGATAAGCCGCCGCCCGACATCAAGCCGGTCCCGCCGCCTGATATACCGCCTCCAGCTGGACCGCCGGACATCCACCCGCCGAGCCGTCCCGAGCGCGGGCAGCCTATCTAGAGAGGCGAGTCGTGGGTGAGGTGTAGCGCAGGTGTGTCACAAGCGTGGCGGGAGGGACTCGCTCGCGGAGGCGAAGGAGGTGTCGCTGACCGAGGCAGTTCTTGCCGTGTTCGCTTTCAGCCGGCGAGCAGTTGTTCACACAGGAGCGCTACCTTCATCAGCGGCTCCGTCGCACCTTGCCGACCGACGAGCTGGATGCCGCAGGGCAACCCCGCCGTTGTGCGGCCGCACGGCAACGAAATGGCCGGGTGCTGCGTGATATTGAACAGTTGCGTAAGCCGAAGCATCACGTTGCGCACAGCCTCAGTTGTGTCGCCCACCCGAACCGTTGAGGCACCGAGCAACGGTGCGGGAATCGGCAGGGTCGGCAGGACGAGCGCCGCGCGTCCGTCGAGCGCCGCGTCCACTTCCCGTCGCAGCACCTCCTGGCCGGCCAGCGCACGGACGTAATCTTCCGCCAGAACATAGCGGGACAACTCGAGGCGCAGACGAACCGGCTGCGTATACAGCTCGGGCGTCCGCTCGAGCGTTTCGGCGTGATATGCGGCCGCATCGCCAAACACAATCTGCAGGTAGATCGGCGCGATGACCGAAGCATGGGGAATCTCGGTCTCGTCCACGCGCGCTCCCGCATCCCGCAGCAGGTCGAGCGCCGCCTCGAAGCGCGCGCGCACCTCATGGTCCAGCAGATCGCAGAAGTACGTTCGCGGTACGGCCAGGCGGGTCCCCGCAACCGCCGAGGGCAACAGTGCGCGCACGTCGGAATCGCCGCGCAGCGCCTGAAACATCCGCCATGCGTCGCTCACACCGTGCGTCAACGGTCCGACGTGATCGAGCGTGGTCGAGAGCGGTACCACTCCCTCGGTGGAGACTTCGCCCCACGCTGGCTTCAACCCGACGATGCCACAGGCGGCAGCCGGAATGCGGATCGAACCGCCGGTATCTGTGCCGACTGCGGCCAACGCCATCCCTGCGGCGACGCTCACGGCCGATCCGCCGCTCGACCCTCCGGGCGAACGCGCCTCGTCGTACGGATTTCTCGCCGGGCCGTACGCCGAGTCCTCATTCGTCGTGCCGAACGCAAACTCATGAAGGTTGGTTTTTCCGATAAGGATCGCCCCAGCGCGCCGAAGGTGGGCGACGATCGGAGCATCGCGGGCGGCGACGTGCCCCTGCCGTACGCGAGATGCGGCAGTGGTGGCGGTTCCTCGTACGTCGATCAGATCTTTCAGCGAGACGGGCACGCCGAGCAGCGGTCCGCGGTCGCGTCCGGCGGCGAGCTCCTGGTCCGCTTCCCGCGCCTGCCGCCGCGCCTCGTCGGCCGTGACCAGGATGAATGCGTTGAGCCGCGCATCGTGCGTCTCGATGGCGCGCAGGCACTCCTCGGTGATCTCGAGCGCGCTGATCGCTCGGCTCCGCAGCTTCCGCCCGAACTCGTCGATCGTCAGCACGCTACGGCCTCGTGAAGCCGGCTTCGCGAAGAAGGCGCGTCGCCGCGGCGAGGTTTTCGAGGAGCGTTCTGAGCTCGGGCAGGCCCCGACGCTCGGCGTCGGCAATTGCCGCCTTCAGCCAGTCGTCGACCGTCACGATCGCTTCACCGATATCGCGACCCCGTCGCGTAGCGGAATGGTCGCCGTCAGTAGCTGCGGGTGCGCGTTCAGGCGGCTGTTGTACTCGGCGATCGCGCGTGTGCTCTCGGGATCGCGCCTCGGCGCGGCCGCAAAGCCGGGCACCACTTCGCCGTCCCAGAGCACGTTGTCGGTGACGAGCAACCCTCCCGGTCGCAGCAGCGACACCAGTCGATCGAGCATCGGCCCGTACGCCGCCTTGTCTCCGTCCTGGAAAATCAGATCGAAGGGACCGGCCACCTTGGCGATCATCCGCTGTGCGTCGCCGCCGACGACGTTCACGCGATCGGCGAATCCCGCGCGCGCGAAGTTCTCTCTCGCGATCCTCGCGCGATCGGCGTTCGACTCCATCGTCAGCAGCATTCCGCCCGCCGGGAGCGCCCCGGCGAGCCAGATTCCGGAGTAGCCGATTGCGGTGCCGATCTCCAGGATGCGCGAGGCGGCAATCGAAAGCGCGAGCACTCGCAGCAGCGCGCCGACCTCCGCATCGACGAGCGGCAGCTCCGCCTCGCGTCCGCGCTCGGCAATCTCATCGAGGATTGGATCGCGCAGGCGGTTGAGGCCGCTCAGGTACCGCTCGACGGGATCCGGGACGATCTGGCCCATAATTGACGTGATTCTACATGCGACACACGAAGATCATCGCGACGGTCGGGCCGTCGAGCGATTCGGACGCGGTGCTCGGACAGCTGATTGCAGCGGGCACCGACATCGTGCGGCTGAACTTCTCCCACGGCACGCAAGAGACACACGCGGCAACGTTCGGCCGCGTGCGCGCGGCTGCCACTCGCGCCGGCCGTCAGGTGGCCATTCTGCAGGATCTCGCGGGTCCCAAGATCCGCACCGGGCGCCTCGAAGCGGGCGCGCCGCTCCAGTTGAATCGCGGCGACCCGCTCGTGATCGCCACGGGCGAGTTCGTGGGCGGGCCGGGCCGCGTCTCGACGACCTTCGAAGGCCTCGCGCGCGGCGTGCGCGCTGGAGACCGGTTGCTGCTGGCGGACGGCGCAATCGAGCTTCGTGTTGAAAGCTCCAACGGTACCGAAATTCAGACGACGGTCGTCGAAGGCGGCGCGCTCGGCCAGCATAAGGGCATCAACGCGCCGGGCGTCGAGCTCCCCTCGTCGGCGGTGACGGAGAAAGACGTCGCCGACCTGCAGTTCGCTCTTTCGCTCGGCGTCGACATGGTGGCCGTGAGCTTCGTGCAGTCCGCGGCCGATCTCCAACATGCGCGGAGGGTGATGGCGTCGGCCAGAGCAGACGACGTGCCGCTCGTGGCGAAGCTCGAGCGACCGCAGGCGCTCGGCCGGCTGGACGAAATTTTCGCCGCCTGCGACGCGGTGATGGTCGCGCGGGGCGACCTCGGTCTCGAGATGCCGCTCGAGCGCGTTCCGCGCGCGCAGAAAGACATCATCAGCCGCGCGCGCCGCCGCGGCATTCCGGTGATTCTCGCCACGCAGGTCCTCGAGTCGATGATGCTCGAACCTCGTCCCACCCGCGCCGAGGTGAGCGACGCGGCAAACGCCGTCGATGGCGGGGTCGACGCGATCATGCTCGCGGGTGAAACGGCCGCAGGGCCATTTCCGGCGCGCGCCGTCCAGTGGCTCGACGCGGTCGTCCGCGACGCCGAATCGACGCTGCCGTCGAGCGCGGGACAGATGTCGAGCGAGACCGAGCTCGATCACGCGCAGGCGTTGTGCGAGGCCGCCGTGACGCTGGCCGAGCGCGGCGACGCCCAGGCAATCGTTGCGGTCACGCGCGGCGGCGGCACCGCCCGCCGGCTCTCGGCGCTGCGGCCGCGCGTGCCAATCCTGGCGACGACGGAGCGGGACGACCTCGCGCGGCGCCTCGCGCTCTACTGGGGCGTGGAACCGGTGTGCACCGACATCGGCGAAAACGTCGAGGCCGCCGGCGCTCTCATCGGCCGGCAGCTGGTCGCGCGCGGGCTCGTCGCATCGAATGCCTCGATGGTGTTCGTCAGCATCAGCCCGGATCTGGCGCGGACCGACGCGAACTACCTCAAGATCCATCGTTTTTGATGCCGCAGGCCTACGCGACGGTGGTCGTGATCGCGGCGTTCATCGTGGCCGCCGCGATCGCCGCGCGGATCGCTCACGCCCTCATCCACCGTCTTCTCGACCGGCTGGACATCGTGAGCCCCGAAGATCGCGCGACGCTGCACGCACGCGCCGAGAAGCTCGTTCGCGCGCTGACGCTGCTGGCCTACGGCATCGCGGCCGCGGCCAGCGTCTCGCTGGCGATGGCGCGTTTCGGCGTCGGCAGTCCGCAGTGGGACCCGCGCCTCCTGGGCCGCTGGTTCGCGACGCACGGCATCAACGTCATCATCATTGCCGTCGGCGCGTCCATCGTCATCCGTGCGGCGAACCTCGGGATCGGGCACCTTCAGCACAAGTTCAGCCGCGGCCACGCCGAAAACGATCTGGAATGGCAGCGGCGCGCGAGCACGCTTGGCGGCATCCTGACGAGCCTCGTGACCGTCGTCGTCGCCTTCGCCGCCATTCTGATGCTCCTCCGCGAGCTGGGCATCGACGTCGTCCCCATCCTCACAGGAGCGGGCATCGCGGGACTCGCCATCGGCTTCGGCGCGCAGAACCTCGTGCGCGACGTCATTTCGGGTTTTTTCATCATTCTCGAGGATCAAATTCGGGTCGGCGACATCGGCCGGATCAACAACGTGACCGGCGTCGTGGAGCAGATCAACCTGCGGACGATCGTCCTGCGCGACGGCGACGGCGCCGTGCAGGTGTTTCCGAACGGATCGATCACGGCACTCGCCAACCTCAGCAAACACTTCGCGTACGCGGTAGTCGACATACGCGTGAGCTACAGCGAAAATTTCGATCGCGTAACCGGCACGATTCGGGAGGTCGGGACGGGGATGCAGAACGATCCGGCGTTGAGTCCGCTGATCCTGACGCCCATCGAAGTGCTCGGGATCGAGTCGCTGGCCGACGGCTTCGCGACGGTTCGGATGCGGGTGAAAACGCTCCCGCTGAACCAGGGAAAGGTCGCGAACGAGATGCGCCGGCGGCTGCTGGCGGCGTTCAGCGCCTGCGGAATCCGTCCCTACTCGCCGGCGTGAACCACCCGGCGACGTTCGTCGTCTTAACGACGTATGCTACGTGCAAAGGAATTGCCCATGACGAACGACCATGCACCCCGTTGGATTGCCGCACTGCTGTTGTCGATTGCCGCCATCGGGCCGGGCGTCGTCGCCCAGCAGCGCACCGCTGCGACCGCCGCTGCCGCCGATATTCCGCGGCTTGCGTTCGAAAAATACACGCTGCCGAACGGTCTCGAGGTCATCCTCAGCGAAGACAAGCGCCTGCCGATGGTGGCAGTGAATCTGTGGTATCACGTGGGGCCGGCGAATGAGGAGCCGGGCCGCACCGGGTTCGCCCATCTCTTCGAGCACATGATGTTCCAGAGCTCGAAGCACGTTCCGCCGGACTCGCACTTCCGTCTGCTCGAAGCCGCCGGCGCGAGCGACATCAACGGAACGACCGATTTCGATCGCACCAATTACTTCCAGACGCTCCCGTCCAACCAGCTCGAGCTCGCCCTATGGCTCGAGTCGGACCGCATGGGGTATCTGCTGGACAAGGTGGATCAGGGCGCGCTCGCCAACCAGCAGGACGTCGTCCGCAACGAGAGGCGCCAGAGCGTCGAGAACCGGCCCTATGGCATCGCCGACGAAGCCGTCATCCAGACGCTGTTTCCCGAGAAGCACCCCTATTACGGCAACGTCATCGGGTCGCACCAGGACATCCAGGCGGCGCAGCTCGACGATGTGAAGAGGTTCTTCAAGCAGTACTACGCTCCGAACAACGCGAGCCTCGCCATCGTCGGCGACTTCGACAACGCGCAGGCGAAGGCGCTCGTCACGAAATATTTCGGCACGTTGAAGCGCGGCGCGCCGGTGCCGGAGATCAAGGCCGTCACCCCGCCGATTACTTCGGAGCGCCGGCGCGTGGTGCGCGATCGCGTGGAGCTGCCGCGCGTATCGTTCGCATGGATTACCTCGCCGTATCTCAAGCCCGGCGACGCCGACGCCGACATTGCCGCGACGATCCTCGGAGGCGGCCGCTCGAGCCGGCTGTTCAAGCGCCTCGTCTACGAAAAGCAGATCGCACAGAACGTCGTCGCGCAGCAGTACTCCCTGATGCTCGGATCGCTCTTTCAGATCGAGGTGACCGCGCGGCCCGGCCGCACGGCCGACGAGATCGAGGCGGCGATGAACGAGGAGCTGGATCGCTTCCGATCTGCGCCGCCAGACGCGGCGGAAGTCGATCGTGCGCGCAACACGATTGAAACGCGCATCATCGAAGGGCTCGAGACGCTCGGCGGCTTCGGCGGGGTGGCCGATCGCCTGAACATGTACAACCATTACCTGGGCACGCCCGATTACCTGCAGAAGGACGTCGAGCGTTACCGGGCCGTGACGCCCGACACGATTCACGGGTTCGTGAAGGCTCAGTTGAGCAACAGCGCGCGCGTCGTCGTGCACGCCGTGCCGGGCGAGCCCGATCTCGGTCAGCCGGTGCCGACGCCACCGGCGCCGCAGGGGAAAGCGGGTGAAGGCGCCGAGGCCATCAACGCCGAGGAACCGTGGCGGAACGAGGTGCCGAAACCTGGCGCGGCCCGCGTGCTCAGGCTGCCGGCGCCGGAATCGACACAGCTCCCCAACGGGCTCACGATCATCCTGAGCGAGCGCAAGGGTCTGCCCGTCGTTGCGGCGAACCTCGTCGTGCGCACGGGGAGCGACGCCAATCCAATCGACAAGCCGGGCCTGGCGAGCTTCACCGCGGCCATGCTGGACGAGGGTACCGCCACGCGGAGCGCCCTTCAGATTGCCGACGCGGTCGCGCAAATCGGCGCGAGCGTCGGGACCAACAGCACCATGGACGCGATGTTCGTGCAGGGGCGTTCGTTGAAGAAGAACTTCGGCGCCGCGCTGGAGCTCGTTGCGGACGTGTCGCTTCATCCGTCGTTCCCGGCCGACGAAGTCGAGCGGCAGCGGGCGAGCCGGCTTGGGCAGCTGGTGCAGCAGCGCGAGAACCCCTCCCTGGTCGCCTCGACGGTGCTCGCTGCCGTGCTCTACGGCGAACGGCACCCGTACGGGTTCACCGAGATCGGCACCGAGCCTTCGGTGAAGGCCATGTCGCGCGAAGACATGCAGGGGTTCTGGAAGCAGAACTTCGTGCCGAACAATGCCGCTCTCGTCGTCGCGGGCGACATTTCGATGAGCGAGGTGCGGCCGCTTGCGGAGAAGGCGTTTGGCAGCTGGCCGCGCGGGACTCCTGCCAGGCCGGTGCTCGGCGCTCCGCAGTCCGCGGCCGCGCGGGTCGTGATCGTGGACAAGCCCGGCACGCCTCAAACCGTCGTGCGCGTCGTCGGCATGGGGGCGCCGCGTTCGGCGCCGGACTATCAGGCCACCCAGGTGATGAACACCGCGCTCGGCGGGCTGTTCTCGAGCCGCATCAACATGAACCTGCGCGAGGAGCACGGCTACACCTACGGCGGCTCGTCGCAGTTCGTCTTCCGCCGCGCCGCGGGGCCGTTCCTCGTCGGTGCAGGAGTGCGAACCGACGTGACGGCGCCCGCGGTCTCGGAAATCTTCAAGGAAGTGCGCGGCATGGTCGAGAAGCCGATGGCCGCCGACGAGCTGAGGACGGCCAAGGACGCGCTCGCACGATCGCTTCCCGGCACGTTCGAGACCAGCGCAAGCGCAGCCAGCAGCTATTCGAACGTGTACATCTACGATTTGGGCCTGGACTATTTCACGCGATACGCCGAACGCGTGGAGGCGGTCACCGCGGCACAGGCGCAGGCTGCCGCGTCGAAATACCTCGTCGCGGACAGGCTGATCGTGGTTGCGGTTGGCGACCGCGCAAAGATCGAACCGGAGCTCAGGAAGCTGGATCTCGGGCCGGTCGAAGTGTGGTCGGCTGAAGGAAAGCGGGTCCCCACGCCGACCGCGAAGTGAACGGGGCGTCCGAGTACCACTTCGTCACGCATTGGAGAGTCGAGGGAACCTGCGGCGAGGTCGCCGACGTGCTTGGCGATCCCGCCGCGCTCGCCCAGTGGTGGCCGGCGGTCTATCTGGAGGTCGTCGAGTTGGCGCCGCCGGGGCCGCAGGGCGAC
>WUUC01067136.1_pt1 | contig 16856 bp, 14 predicted proteins | sample 6278441 | NCBI WGS metagenome assembly WUUC01 (sample SAMN13675441, study PRJNA597444) | soil metagenome | isolation source: soil | place: USA: Washington | collected 2017-10
ACCGTCTCGAGGCGGTGGGCGATGACCAGAACCGTCCGGTCGCCCGCCAGCGTCGCCAGTGCCCGGCGCACCGCCTGCTCGGTCCTCGGGTCGGCGAAGGCGGTCGCCTCGTCGAGCACCAGAACGGGGGTGTCGGCGAGCAGTGCGCGGGCGATCGAGATCCGCTGCGCCTCGCCACCCGACAGTCCGGTGTCCTCGCCGATCACCGTCTCGTAGCCGCGTGGCAGCTCGAGGATCCGGTCGTGGATGTTCGCCAGCCGGGCGGCACGCACCACGTCGTCGAGGTCGGCGTGCGGCACCGCCAGCGCGATGTTGTCCGCGACCGACGCACGCAGCAGGCGAACGTCCTGGAAGACGAACGAGACCGTCCGGTAGAGCTCCCGGCTGCCGATCTCACGCAGGTCGACACCGCCGAGGAGGACCGCGCCGTGGGTCGGGTCGAAGAACCGCGGCAACAGCTGGACCAGTGTGGACTTCCCGCTCCCGGACGGCCCGACGACCGCGGTGACCGTCCCCGGCTCGAGCACCAGGTCGATCCCGCGCAGCACCTCGTGGCCTTCCTCGTAACCGAAGCGGACGTCCCGCAGCTCCACCCGGTGACCCCGGGGCGCGACCGGGTGCGCGGGCTCCGGCAGCGACCGCACCGCGAGCACGTCCCGGATCCGGCCGACCGCGCGCCGCGCGGCCTGCAGCTCGTCGAAGCCGTGGCCGAGGGCCGCCACCGGAGCGGTCAGGCCCAGTCCCAGCAGCAGGAAGGGCAGCAGGTCGGCCGGGGCCATGCCACCGGTCGTGACCAGAGCCGCACCGCCGACCAGCACGGCCAGCAGCACGAACGGCGGCGACAGCGCCAGCTGCATCCCGGCGGCGGGTCCCGCCATCCCACGCACCCACCGGAGGAAGGTGCCGACGAAACCGTCCACGGCCGCGCGGAACTCACGGTGGGCGCGCTCGCCCCCGCCGAACGCCTTGACCACCGCGATGCCCTGCACGAACTCGACGACCGAGCTCGCGATCCGGCCCATGGCCGTGTCGAACTCCTCCTGCTCGCGCAGCCGGGCCGGGGTCATCATCAGCGGCACCAGCGCCACCGCCAGCACGACCGGCACCAGCGTGATCAGCGTGAGCCGCCAGTCGATGGTGAACAGGTAGACCAGCGACACCAGCGGCACCACGAACGCCGACACGAGCTCGCCGGGGGAGTGGGCGATGAACGGGTGCGCGGCGCTCACGTCCTCGCCGACGACCTTGGCCAGCTCACCGGTCCGGCGCCGCGAGAACCAGCCGATCGGCACGCGCCCCAGCCGTGCCGCCAGAGCCCGCCGGAACGACAGCTGCACCCGGCCGTCGAGAAGATGACCGATCCCGGCCGACGCGGCCGTGAACACCAGCCGGACGAACAGGCCGACCGCGCCCGCGACCACGACGAACCACACATGACCGTGGTCGACCGGGCCGGGCGACAGCAGGGTGCGACCCAGCTCGACCACCGCGAGCAGTGGCGCCAACCCCGCGACGGCGCCGATGACCTGCAGGACCGCGACCGCCGCGAAACTCCCGAGATGGGGGCGCAGCAACCCGGCCACGCCCCGGGGCGCCTCGGTGGTCACCGGCGGCTCACTCGGCCAGGGCGCGACGCAGGGCGCCGCCGAGCTCGGCGAGCTGTCGCTGGGACACCTCGGCGGACAGGATCGCCTGCGACCCGTGGAAGGTGCCGGCCCACTGGTGCAGCTCGACCGACACGCCCGCCTGCAGCAGGCGCAACGCGTAGTCGATGTCCTCGTCGCGGTTCGGACAGAACTCCGCCGTCGCGATGTGCGCGGGTGGCAGGCCGGACAGGTCGGTGGCCCTGCCCGGGGCGGCGTACGGCGTGGCGGGCGTCGAGCCGAGGTAGTGCCGCCACATCGCGGCGACCTTGTCACGGTGCGCCCAGGGCGTGTCGGTGAAGTTCCGCGCCGACCACGTCTGCTGCCGGTCGTCGAGCACGGGCTGGTTGAGCAACTGGAAGCGGATGGCCGGCCCCTGCTGGTCGCGCGCGAGCAACGTCATCGCGGCCGCGATCCCGCCGCCGGCGCTGTGGCCGCCGACCGCGATCCGCTCCGGGTCGACGCCGAGCTCGGCCGCGTGCTCGGCCGTCCAGGCCAGCACGGCGTAGGCGTCGTCCAGGGCGGCCGGGAACGGGTCCTCGGGGGCCAGGCGGTAGCCCACCGAGACCACCACCACGCCGGAGAGCTCCGCGAGCCGGCCGGCCCACGGGTGCTCGGTGTGCACGTCACCCATGACGTACCCGCCGCCGTGCAGCCAGACGACGGCGCCCTGCGCCAGGTGCGGGCGGTAGATCCGCACCGGCACGTCCGGCTCGGCGGGCACCGTGCGGTCCTCGACGGTCATGTTCGTGGTGTCCGGCGCCGGCACCGCGGTGGCCAGCTCGGCGAAGCTCTTGCGGGCGAGGGCCGGGTCGGCCAGGTCCCCCTTGGGGAACAACGGGATGAACGCCTCGAGTTCGGGATCCATGCCGACCATCCTCGCGGGGTGGCGCGCCGAGATCATCCGCCAGTCGTCGCGCGACCTGTGCGGATCACGCACCGATCGGCGCGCCTATCCTGGGGCCATGGAGGCACTGGTCCAACGGCTGTCGCAACTGGATTCGCACGTCGAGGGCGCCCTCCGGGTCGTCATGTTCTACGACACGTTGATGCGCAGGCGGGTGGACCTCCCCGCGCTGGCCAGGGCGTCGGCGGGCCTGGCCGAGTGCGTGACGGGGATCCGGCTCCACAGCACGGGACGAGCGATCCGCATGTCCCCCGACGGCAGGGAGGCGCCCGGCCAGCCGGCGCCCGCGTCCAGCACGGCGCCGATCACCCTCGACGACGAGGAGATCGGCACGGTGTGGCTGGAACGGCCCGACCCACCCCGCGGCCTCGACGACATGCTGCTGGACCGGCTGGCCATCGTCGCCGCCGCGGTCGTCGAGAGGTACGGCCCGGCCCGCACCACCATGGCCGACCCCGCCCTGGTCGAGTTGGTGATCAGCGCCGACAGCGACGACGCGGCCAGAGCCAGGGCGCTGCGGCTGCTGGGTTTCGCCGCCGACCTCCCCGTCCGCGTCGTCGCCGTGCGCTCGCAGCTCCCCCTGGACCAGGTCGCCGCCCTGGTCTGCCCGGCCCGCCCGGTGAAGGCGGCCCCGCTGGCCGACGTGGGCGTCATCCTGGTCACCACCCTGGACCCGACCCGCTTGCCGGCAGGCGTCCGCGCGGGTATCGGCGCCGCCGAGAGCCCCGACCGTTCCTGGCTGCAGGCCCGCACCGCCCTCCGCTTCACGACCACCCGCCAGCCGGTCGTCCACCACGACGACCTCGGCGTGCTGGCGCTGCTCGCCCAGATCCCCCCGGACATCGCCCGCGAGAACGTCGACGTGACCGCGATCGCCAGAATGGCCACCAACCAGGACGACCTGGCGACCCTGGACACCTACTGCGCCACCGGCTCCCTCCGCCGGGCCGCCGAGCTCCTCCACCTGCACCACAGCAGCGTCTCCCGCCGCCTGGAACAGATCGGCCAGGCGCTGGGCATCGAGCTGACCGACCCCGCCGGCCTGACCCGAGCCAGACTGGCCCTCACCACCTGGCGACTACTCAACGACTAGAGGCCACAAGGAACTAGTACTACCGGGCCGGTTCGCGCTCATGCCGAATCCAACCAAGCCGTGAAAGGCGCTTTCACCACCTCCAACGACACGAACGCGCCTTTCACCACACCAGCACTGTGACAAACGCGCCTTTCACAGCGAGCTTCTGGCCCTGCAGTACTAGAGGGCGACGGTGATCTGGTCCTCCGGGCGGAGGGTGGTTTCGGTGCCCTCGCAGCCCGTCACGCCGTAGCAGACGAGGGTCAGGTCGGTGTTCGTGATCTCCAGGCGGACGAACTGCTTGAACAGTGGCGGGTCGTTGAAGTCGAACAGCTCCGAGCCGAAACGGTGGAACAGGCGGCCGAAGCGGATGCGGCGTAGGACCGCGGCCGTCAGCTGTTGTCTGGCGTTCCCGCCGCTGGCCGCCGGGCGCCGCGCCTGCGAGTTGATGTCCCAGTGCCGCTCGAAGTATCTCGCGGCCTGGGGTGCCGAGATCTCCACCAGACCCTTGCCACGGAAGAGTTTGCGGTCGATCACCTGGGAGAACCTCGCCAGGGAGTCGCGGCGTAGCGGGTAGCAGCGGAAGTCCTCCTCCCGCACGCCGTTGACGTCCACCTGCGGGATCCAGTGGGTGGCGTGCAGGTACGCGCCACCGCCGCCGCTGACCACGTACTGGATCGTCCGCCCGTCCGCCAGCCGCACCGGGTAACGCTGGTAGTTGTGGGTGTCGCCGCCGATCACGAGCTTGTAGTTGGCCTTCGGACTGGTCACGATGTGGTCCACGCTGCCGGGGTGGTACTCGCCGTTGACGTAGATCGGCTTGCCGGTGAACAGCACCTTCGGCCGTTCGTCCTCATAGGACACCTTCGCCAGCCACTCCGGCTGGGCCGGGTCCGGCCGGCCGGTGATGCCGGTGTCGATGCAGACGAACCGCACCGGGCCGGCGTCGATGGCGTAGTACGGGCCCGGTTGCGGTGGAACGCACTGCTGCTCCGGCGCGGAACGCAGTACGCGCATCGCATCGAACTCCGCGGCGCTGATCGCCTTGTTCCTGCGCCACAACAGTTTCGCGGCGAGCGCGCGAGGGCCGGGGCCGAAGTCGAGCGCCAGGTCCGGAGTGGTCGCACCGCAGAAGACCCGCATGAAGCCGTGCAGGCCGTCGTACCAGTCGTGGTTGCCCGGGATCGCATAGCACGGCACCGGAAGGTCCTGGTACGGCTGGAAATGGTGGGCCAGGTAGTCCCGGAGGTCTCCGGTCGGGTACACCACGTCGCTGCACAGCAGGGTGAAGTCGGTCGGGGCGCCGTCGCCCAGGGCCGCCATCAGCGTCGGCACGACGGCGAACTGGGAGTCGTCGCCCTCGCCGGCGTCGCCGACGACCAGCACGGAGAAGCGGTCCCGCACCTCCCGCCGGATCACCAGGTCCGGTGGGGCCGACCCGGCCATCCGCTCGACCCACTGGGCGCGGGCGGCGTCGATCGGGTCGGCCAGCACCCTGGCGACGATGTCGTTGCGCGACCGCACCAGCACCGACGGGCGCAACCAGGACTTGGGCGGTGTGCCCTGGCCCGCCCACGTCCCCGGCCCGGCGCACGTCGTCCATCCGGCCCCGGACTCCGAGGTCCGCGACGAGTTGTCCACAGGCGACATGACGACCTCCTCCCGATCAGGGTCGCCGCCCGTCCGCGGTCCGTTTCCCCTGTTCACTCGATCGGGTCAGTGTGGACAGTGGAGACGTCATCGTGCCGACCGCCCGGCGAGCGACGGGGTGAACAGGAAGCCGGCCGTCCACGACCTCCTCACGGTCGACGTCCGCCCAGCCGTCCATGCTCAGCCGGTCCCGCGGTCAGGAAGACCGGGTCAGGGCTGCTCCTCCGGGATGTGCTCGGAGAAGACGAACACCCGGATGGCCGTGCCGGTGGTCGGGTGGACCTGGGCGAGGTAGGCGGTGGCCTGGCTGCCCACGATGCCCTCGACGGCCTCGAGGAAGTCGGCGCGGGTGGCCTCGTGCAGGGCCTCGTGGTGGCGGATCACCGCCTCGCGGTGGCCGCGTTCGCCGAGGACGGCGTCGGCGACGGTGAGGCTGTCGATGGACAGCACCACGAGGCTCACCGGCTCGTCGTCGGAGACCGACACCTGGACGTTGCGCGGGCCCCGGCCGTAGAAGGTCCGCTCCAGGCTGGTGATCTTCTCCGCCACCGCGTTGCGCTGCGCCCTGGTTATCCGCATGCGCGTCATTCCCTTCGCCGGCTACCGGGAGCCATTGTGCTCCGGCTCGCGCGCCGGATATCCTCGCGGTGAGCGCATCGCTCCCCACCGGGAACCATAGTGGCTGATCGGGCCGTGCCGCAGCGTGCCGTCGAAAGTGGGCGGGTCATGCGGCGGTGCGACTCGAGCGAGACACCGCTCGTGGTGGCTTCGGGCGAAGGTCGACGTCGACCGGCGGGCGAGGACACCACGGGTGCCAAGCGAAAGGGCTTGTCTCGTGGATTCGTATCGTCATTTCGTCGTGCCGCCGATTTCGGCATATTCGCCGAAAGAACTGCGTGCTACCGTCGACAAATTTGCCGGCTCTCCGTCGGTGTGGTCGAATTCCGTGCGGTTCGACCTCGCCGAGCGCTTCTATTCCAGACTGCATCTCGACGCCGCCGTCGAGGTGTGGCTGATCTGCTGGGACATCGGCCAGGACACGTTGCTGCACGACCACGGCGGCAGCGTCGGCGCGTTCACCGTGGCCCGCGGCGCGCTGCTGGAGGACTTCGGCGCGGTGCACCGGACCGGGCTCGCCACCAGGTGGCACACGGCGGGTGACACGGTCGGTTTCGGCGCGGACTACCTGCACAACCTGGTGAACGTGGGCACCGAGCCGACGGTGTCCATCCACGCCTACTCACCTCCGCTGCGCACGATGAACTTCTACTGCTGGCTGCCGACCGGCATGCACCACCTGCGCGAGATCCCGTGCGACACACCGGAGCCGGAGGTCACCGCGCTCGAGGCCGAGGCGACCGCACTCCGTGAGGCGGTCTCGTGAACACCGCCGACCGGGTCTCCCTGCTGCTCACCGAGGCACGCGAGCACATCACCCGCTACACACCACCGGAAGCGGCCGAGGCGCTGCGCCGCGGCGCGATCCTCGTGGACCTGCGACCGACCGAGTACCGGTGGCGTTTCGGCGAGGTGCCCGGCGCGATCGCGGTGTCCCGGCACGTGCTGGAGTGGCGGCTGGACGTGACCAGCGACCACCGGCTCAAGGAGCTCCGCCCCGGCGACCACGACCAGGAGATCGTCCTGATGTGCAACGAGGGCTACACCTCGAGCCTGGCGGCGCACCAGGTGATGACACAGCTCGGCCTGGCCCGTGTCGCCGACGTGGCGGGCGGCTTCACCGCGTGGCGCGACGCCGGACTACCCACGGTGTCACGCCTGAGCCGAATCCAGTGAGTGCGGGGTCGCGGCGCCTCACGAGAAATTCGCTAAGGCATCTCTTGAATACCGGTATTGCCGGCTCTGAGTCACTGGCAAATGCCGCATCCTCGGAGAGGGGCGAGGTTGTTTCCGGTGCGACTATTGGTCCACCACGACGATCTCCCGAGGTAATCATTGTCCACGACAGGATCTCGGCCCACGGCGTTGCCCTCGCTGACCGGCCTGCGCTTCGTCGCCGCCCTGCTGGTGTTCCTCTTCCACGTGTCGCTGTTCGGCTCGCCGATACCGCCGCACGGCCCGGTGAACCCGTTCGCCGACGAGGGACTGGCCCACTGGCTGGAATGGTTGGTCAGCAAGGCGGGCTTCCTCGGTGTCTCGTTCTTCTTCGTCCTCAGTGGATTCGTGCTCACCTGGTCGGCCGTCCCCGGCGAACCGATGCGTGCCTTCTGGCGGCGGCGGGTGCTCAAGATATTTCCCAACCACCTGGTGGTCTTCGCACTGGCGATGATTGTGTTCGCCGGCGCGATCACCCCGCTGAAGGCGTGGCTGCCGAACATCTTCCTGCTGCACTCGTTCTCCCCGCAGCCGGACGTCTTCGTCAGCGTCAACCCGCCCGCGTGGTCGCTGTGCAGCGAAATGCTGTTCTACCTGTTGTTCCCGCTCATCATCAAACCGATCCGGCGCATCGCGGACAACCGGCTGTGGCTGTGGGCGGCGGTGATGGTCGCGGCAATGGTCGCGGTCCAGGTGGTCAACCTGCTGCTGATCCCCGACACCCCGAAGTCGCCGAACTCCCCGATCTCGGTCACCCAGAACTGGTTCGGCTATCTCTTCCCACCGGCGCGGCTGTTCGAGTTCGTATTGGGGATGCTGGTCGCCCGCGCCGTGCTGGCCGGCCGCGTGCCCCGCGTCAACCTGTGGGTCGCGGCCCTGGCCATGGTGCTCGGCTACGCCCTCGCGCTCAACGTCCCGTACGTGTACGGCTTCGCCGTCGCCACCGTCATCCCGGTCTGCCTGGTGATCGCCGCCTACGCCACGGCCGACCTGGCGGGCAGACCGACCGGCCTGCGTGGTCCGGTGGCACAGTGGCTCGGCGAGGTCTCCTTCGGTTTCTACATCTGCCAAGGAGTCACGGTCTTCTACGTCAGAACACTGCTGCCGCCGGAGCCGTTCGCGACCCCGGCGGCCGTACTGGTCACCCTCGCGCTCCTCGTCGCCAGCCTGCTCGGCGGCTGGGCACTGTACACATTGGTCGAACGCCCGATCATGCGTCGCTGGGCCCGAAAGCGCGTCCGGCATCTGTCCGTCGCGCGGAACGTGGCACCTCCGGAAGGACGGTCCGACAGCGCCGCCGCCTGACTCCGTTCCCAGAAGGAAAAACGCTGCCCCGGACCGAGTTCGGCCCGGGGCAGCGGGGTCAGCGCGCGAGGCGTCGGCGTTCGAGGACGGTCGCGACCGCGTAGCCGCCACCGCCCGCGACGGCCAGCAGCCAGAACAGGCCCGGGGTGCCGAGGGTCAGCGCGAGGGCCGAGACCAGGGCGAGCCAGGTGCCGAGGCAGTAGTGCAGGACGTTGCGGCGCACGACGCCTTCACCGAGGTAGAGCAGGCCGACGACGAGGCCGGACCCGGCGGGCCAGAGCACGGACCGCAGGTCGGGTGAGTTCACCATGGCGGTGAGTCCGGTGATGGCGAGGAAGAGGGCGGCGAAGGCGCTGACCCAGGCCAGGCCGAGGAGCTTGCCGAAGAGCATGGTGGGTTTGTCGGCGCCGCGTTGGGCCCGGCCGGCGGCGATGGTGGCGAACACGGTGCCGGCGACGAGGCCGGCGCCGAGCAGCGTCGGCGGCAGCCAGGCGGGCAGGTCGACGAGCGGGTCGGCGCCGTGGGAGACGGCGGCGGCGCCGTGTCCGAAGACGTAGGCGAATCCGAAACCGACGTAGGCGGCGCGGTTGTCGACCTCGCCGACGCGGGTGGTGGTGGCGGGGAGCGCGATGGTGGTCATGGTGGTGCCTCCAGGATGGGGATGTCACGGAAGTCGGTGAGACCGGCCAGCGGGATGGCCACCCGCGCCGCGATGTCGGCGGGCCAGGGGTACGAACGGGCGACGGCTCGCTGGTGGGCGAGCCCGTGCAGCCCCAACCACAACGCGATCGCGTCGACGGCCGGGTCGGTGCTGACGCGGTGCCCCGAGGCGGCGCAGGCGGCCAGGCCGTCGGCGAGGAGCCGCCTCGGTTCGGAGGTGACCTCGTCGTCGCCCGGGTGCCGGAGATCGCCGAACATGGCGCGGTAGCGCTGGGGATACTGCTGGGCGTAGTCCAGATAGGTCCGGCAGACGGCGTGCAGCCCCTGCCGGGGATCCTCGGCGGCCGCGGCGGCGGATCGCAGCCTGCGGGTCAGCTCGGCGAATCCCTGCCGCACGATGGCGAGCATGATGGCCGACTGGTCGAGGAAGTGCGGGTAGATCGAGGGCGCCGCGATGCCTGCCCTGCGGGCCACGGCACGCAACGTCATGGACCGCTCGCCGGCGCCGGCGTCGAGCAGCTCGGTCGCGGCGGCCAGGATCTCCCCGCGGAGCCGGCCGCCCTGCCCTCGACGGTTTCTCGGCCGAAGCGGCGGGGCCATGGCTTACGGGACGATGATGACCTTGCCCGCGACGGTGCGCGACTCGGCCAGCGCCAGCGCCGCCCCGGCGTCGGCCAGCGGGAACTGCGTGGCGACCTGCGGGGTGAGCACGCCGTCGGCCACGAGCCGCAGCACCTGGGTGAGGTCCTCGCGCAGCCGGTCCCGGAAGGTGTCCAGGCGGCGCCTGCCCGCCCAGAAGTTGTAGAAGTGCGCGCGTTTCCCGTTGGGCAGGGAGTTCCACAAGGCCAGCTGTGCGAACGACTTCAGCACCGGCAGCCGCGAGTTCCCCTCCTCGTCCTTCGTGGCCGCGGTGCCGTAGGACACCAGCACCCCGCCCCGGCGCAGCAGCCGCCACGACTCCGTCAGCGCAGGCCCGCCGACGTGGTCGAACACCGCGTGCACACCGTCCGGCGCGAGCCGGCGGATCCGCTGGTACATGTCCGGGTCGCGGTAGTCGACGGGGATCGCGCCCAGCTGCCGCACCGTGTCGTGGTGCCGCGTCGACGCCGTGCCGATCACCGTGATCCCGGCGTGCCGGGCCAGCTGCACGAGCGTCGAGCCGACCCCACCGTTGGCGCCGAGCACCACGATCGTCGCGCCGGCGGGCACCCGGGCGGTGCGGTGCAGCATCTGCCAGGCCGTGATCCCGTTGACCACCACGGTCTCCGCGTCGGCCGCCGACACACCGTCCGGCACGGCCACCAGATCCGCCGCGTCGAGCAGCAGAAAACTGGCCCAGGCACCGATCTTGGTGACCGCGGCGAACCGCCGCCCGACCATCGCGGCGTCGACACCCGGCCCGACGGCGGTCACCGTCCCGACCACGTCGTAGCCGGGCACGAAGGGGAACGGCGGCTGGTCGTAGTACTTGCCACGCCGCATCTGCTGCTCGGCGAACGACACCCCGGTCGCGTCCATCCGCAGGATCACCTGGCCGGCGGCGGGTGCGGGGAGGTCGCGGGTCCGTACCCGCAGTCCGCTCGACTCGACCCTGCCCGGCAGGACGACCTCGGTGGCAACGGTGCTGTTCATGACGTGTTCTCCGTATCCGGTCACTTGTGCTTACGGCGATAAGGTTACGCACGTAAGCATAGTCGCCACAAGGGCTAACACCGATAAGTTTTCCGATGTAAGCTAACGCCATGACAGACAAGCCGGCCGCGGCGCCGCCCCGCCCCCGCAACCGCCGAGGGGAAGGCGCCCGCCTCCGCGACGAGATCGTGACCGCGGCGGTCGAGCTGCTGGACGAGACCGGCGACGAAAGCGCCATCACCCTGCGGTCCGTAGCCCGCCACATCGGGATCGCGGCGCCCTCGATCTACCGCCACTTCCCCGACCAGCCGGCCATCATGCTGGCCGTGGTGCAGCAGGCCTTCACCGAACTGGAGGCACAGCTACGCGCCGCGCTCGCCGCCGCCGGCCCCGACCCGAGACAGCGCCTGTTCGCCACCTGCCACGCCTACCTCCGGTTCGCCCAGGACCACCCCGAGCGATACCGCACCATGTTCGGCGGCCTCTGGATGCCCGCCCTGGACAACACCTCGGTGACGAAAACCGACCTGGCAACCCTGGGCGACACCTGCACTCAACTACTCACGGACACACTGAGCGACTGCGTGTCCACCGGCCAAGCCACCAGCACCAACCTCCACGCGGACGCCGTCGCACTGTGGCTGGGCCTACACGGCCTGGCCCACCAACGAGCAGTGACGGTCGCCTTCCCGTGGCCACCGGACATCGCCGACCGCATGATCACCACACTGGCCCACCTCAACGACAAATAAGAGCCGGCTTTTCGACGGTATTGTTCGCGCTCCTTTGTTCGGGTCTGGGAGAATCAGAGGAGTGGCGGGCTGGAAGAGGTGGACGGTCGCCCTGATCACGCTGGTCGTCGGGGCAGCCGTGGTCGTTCTCGCCTTGTTCTCTCCTGGCGGGCTGGAATCAGCGGCCAGAATTGGGGCCCTCATCGTGGGTCTGGCGCCGTTGGCGTTGAGTGTGGTCGTGTGGGCACGTCGACGACCGACAATCTCCACCGTCGAGGGGATAGACGCGGCCGGTCGCCCCTCGAATCAGCGGGTGTGGGTCGGGGTGGTGCCACCGCGCGCGGACGGATTTCGGGATCGCGGCATTCTGGGGCCTGTCCCCGCCACGGTGAAAACGTCGTCGGATCAGGCGGGGACGGCGGTGGTGTTGTCCGGGTCGGGTGGTGTCGGCAAGACCCAGTTGGCGGCCGAGCAGGCTCGCGTTCTGTGGCGCCGGGGAGCGGTGGACGTGCTGGTGTGGGTGGCGGCGAGGACGCGGGAGGCGATCGTGTCCGGCTACGCCGCCGCCATCACCGAACTCACCGGAGGCGACACCGACGCCGAACGCGCGGCGCGACGATGGTTGGCGTGGCTCGCGGCCACCGACCGGACGTGGCTGCTCGTGCTCGACGACGTGCAGGATCCGGCGGATCTGCGCGGCTTGTGGCCCCCGCAGACCCGATCGGGACAGGTTCTGGTGACCACCCGGCGCCGCGATGCCGCCCTACGCGGCGATCAGCGCCAGGTCATCGAGGTAGGTCTGTTCACCTCCGACGAGGCGGAAGCGTTCCTCCTGCACCGGCTGTCCCACTGCGCACACCAAGCCGCCGGCGCGTCGCGGTTGGCCGCGGCCTTGGGATACCTGCCGTTGGCCCTGTCCCATGCCGCCGCCTACATCGCCGACCATCCGGCATTGACCTGTGCCAGCTACCTGCGGTTGTTCACCGAGCAGCGAGCCACGTTGCGGCACCTGTTCCCCGAGCCGGGCTGCGTGCCCGACGACTACCAGCACACCGTGGCGACAACCTGGACCCTGTCGAGAGAGTTGGCGAACCACCTCGCGCCAGCAGGTCTCGCCGGGCCGCTCCTGGACGTGGTTTCGGTGCTGGATCCCAATGGCATGCCGGACCGGATCTTCGGCGCCTCCGCCGTCCTCGACCATCTCAGCGCTGCCGTCGGCCGGAAGGTCGACTCCGCGACCGAGGTCCTGTCGTGCCTGCACCGGCTCAACCTCGTCACTCACGATCCGACCACCCCGCATCACGCTGTCCGGGTCCATGCCCTGGTGCAGCGCGCCATCCGAGAGACCCTCGCACCTGACCAGCTCACCGCCGCGACCCACGCCGCGGCCGACGCGCTGCTGGACGTCTGGCCCGACGTGGACTGCGACACCACCCTGGCCGCGGTGCTGCGAGCGAACACCGCCTCCCTCACCGGAGTCGGCAATCTCCGCAGGCAGCCCGGCGTGCACCCGTTGCTCTTCCGAGCCGGCGCGAGCCTCGGTGAGTCCGGGCAGGTCGCCGCCGCTGCCTGCTACTACCACCAACTAGCGGTTGACGTTCAGCACGAACTGGGCGCCGACCACCTCGACACCCTCGCCATCCGCCACGAGTTCGCCGACTGGCACGGCGAATCCGGCGACCCGGCCGGCGCGGCCGCCGCCTTCGAGGGCCTGCTCACCGACCGCCAGCGTGTCCTGGGACCCGACCATCGCTGCACCCTCGCCACCCGCCACGAGATCGCCCGCTGGCACGGCGAATCCGGCGACCCCGCTGGCGCGATCACCAGGTTCCACCAGTTGCTCACCGACGATCTCCGCATCCTGGGCCCCGATGACCGGGACACGCTCACCACCCGCCACAACCTCGTCTACTGGCAGGGGCGGGCCGGGTTGCAGGTCAACCTCGTTGACCTGCAGCACCTCCTCGCTGACCGGCTACGCGTCCTGGGCCCCGATCACCCTGACACCTTCGCCACCCGCCACCACGTCGCCCGCTGGCACGGCGAGACCGGCGACCCGGCGGGTGCCGCCGCGGCCCTGCAGGACCTGTTCGTCGACCGGCTGCGTGTCCTGGGTCCCGATCACCCCGACACCCTGGCCACCCGCCACGAGCTCGCCTGCTGGCACGGCGAAGCCGGCGCGCCGGCAACCGCGGCCAATCTGCTCCGGGACCTGTTCACTGACCGGCTACGTGTCCTCGGTCCCGACCACCCCGACACCCTGGCCACCCGACACCACCTGGCCCGCTGGCACGGCGAGACCGGCGACCCGGCCGGCGCCGCCGCGGCCCTGCAGGACCTGCTCCGAGACAAGCTGAGCGTCCTCGGTCCAACCCATCCCCTCACCCTGACCACCCGCGCCGACCTCCATTACTGGCAACGACGAACCGAAAGCCGCAACCGCAGAACACAGGCCCCGGCACCACCGCCGACCGTGAGTGCGCAGTTCGGCGCGAGCTCGGTAGTCGCCATGCGCCGGTCAGGCCGATGACACCGACCTGACCGGCGATGACCGATGAACCACGCCACCTCGTCGTTCGACGTAGGCCGTCATCGCGCACTCGCGTATCGACAGAGGGGTGCGTCAGTCGTCCGGAGAGATGGCAGGCTGCGGTCTGTGAACCCGATCGTTGCGCAGGTGTTGACCATCGTCGGTGTCCTGCTCGGCTCAGCCGCCACGTTCGTCGTCACTTCGACCACCGAGCGGACTCGTTGGCGTCGAGCGCAGTCCGCCCGGTGGGACGACAAACGGCTCCTCGCGTACTCGGAGTACGCCAATGCGGTCAAGCACATGGTCCGACTGTGCCGCCGGATCGCGGAGACCAAGAAGCTGCTGTCCACCGGTCAACCCCTCGACGACCTCGACTCCGCGTTCGCCGCCCTCGCCGAAGCGGAGACCCAGCGGGCCGCACGGTGGGAGACCGTCCTGCTCCTCGGCGAACCGGCGACGATCTCCGCCGCACGGGCATGGAGCGAGCAGGTATGGCAACTGGAGCACATCCTGCGCGAAGCCGAGCCCGACGCATCCTCGTTCGCCGACGCCTACCGGAACGCCATGCGACTACGCAACGAGTTCTACGCCCAGGCCCGCGCGGACCTCGGCATCACCAGCGGCCCGCTACCCGAACTCACGTGGAAATCCCTCAACCCCCGACCACACCGTGACGACCGATGAGCGTGCGTCGGTCACCGCTCGGCGAGGTAATCGTCCTCGGCGGTGACGGTGGTGGCGTAGTCGCCGGCGGGTCGGTTCGTGAGATCTCCAGGGCGTTCGGCGCGTCCGGGTCCGCGCTGTCGAGGACCCGCTGGCCGGGATTGTTCGCCACCGCCCCAGGCTGATCTTCAGGCCATCGCCGCCCGGGTCGACCCCGGACCGCCAGCAGTTCGAGGTCGAAGCGCGGTTCCCGCGGCTGGTCCGAGTGGGAACCGCGGCCCTCGGTCGACATCCGCTGGGAGAGCGACGAGGGCCGTGGTTCACGGAGTCACAGCGGGAAAGGGGACGCTGACAGGAGGACCTGGCTCCAGCCCGAGGCGTCTACCACTCCCAGCCCCTGCAGGTCGCTTCCGCTGCCGTCGTACGGCTCGGGGTCGAGGTAGCGGTGCATCGAGCCTTCCGGGTGGTGGCCGTAGAAGGTGCCCGCTCCTGGCGAGACGAGATGTGAGAATCCTTGCCAGGTCGTGGATCGCAGCTCGTACCTGGTCCAGTTTCCTGGCCCCGTGATCCGGTACGACAGGAGTTCACCGGCATTGGTGGTGCCCATCAGCCAGCCGGGGCCCGCGCCGGTCAGCGTCTTCAGGGTGAAACCGCCGTCGATTCGGGTGCCGGGGGCGATGCTCGTGGGTTTGTTCGCCGTGACCGGGTAGCGCAGCAGGACTCCGTCCGCGATGCCGAAGAGGTGATCTCTGCCGTCGTGGGTCAGCAGGTCGTGTGTCCAGCCGGTGCCGAGCTGTACCGGGGCGTTGAAGATGAGCGCGTCGTTGTTGGTGATGACGTCGATGCGGTACAGCGTCCCCGTGGTCGAGGTGACGAGGATGGTGTTGAAGTTCAACGTCGCCATGGCCTTCGGCGTGAACGGGAGCCGGGCGGTCGACACGACGGCGCCGTGTACGCGGTCGCCGGTGTCGACCGAGATGGCCGAGTAGGTGAGCCTGTTGTCGGACAGCACACCGTAGACGGAGGAGTTCGCCGCACAGTTGAAGCTGCGCCGCTGGACAGCGGGACTGGTGGCGTCGTCGGTGATGCCGGACGGCCGGCCGTTGAAGTACGACTCGACCACATGCTCTTTGTCAGTTCCGTCGCGAAGTTGCTCGTAGTGCAGGTGCGAGTCGCCGCCGGCATCGCCGGTCTTGCCCACCCGGCCGATCTGCTGCCCGCGCACGACCTTCTGCCCGACGTGGACCATGGGCGCGTCCTTCATGTGTAGGTACCGCGTTTGCCAGCCGTTGCCGTGGTCGATCCGGACGCGGTTTCCACCGCTGTCGTCGTCGTCACCGTCGCCGTCGGGGTCGCCGAGGGCGGCGAGAACCACCGTGCCGCCGTACGAGGCGAGTATGGGGCGCCCGTCCGTTTCCCCGGTCGTGGCGAACATGTCGATGTCGTAGTCGTCGTGGTTGGGATAGGTGGACAAGCGCCACACGTCACCGCACGCGAACGGCAGTTGGAACAACGGTCTCGGCCCGGCGGCCTGCGCGGGCGCCGCGGTCAGCATGAGTGACACCGTGGTCGTCAGCAGCGCCAACGACAGGGTTCTGGGCCACCAGCGAGTTCTTCGTGCTTTCATCACGGTCTCCTTCAGCCTCGGATTTCACAACCGGACGTTCACTGTGGGTGCTCGCGCTGTATCGCGGCTTTACGGGACCTGCATCCGACCTTTGACGATCAGCGACAATCCTGTAGCGCTGTGTGGTCCGGTCGAGATACACCGGTCAGGGAGGACGGTGCGAGGGGGCTTCTATGCGGTTTCGGATGCTCGGACCGTTGGAATTCTGGGACGGGACCGGCTGGGCGGACATCAAGGCGACGAAATGCCGGTCGCTGCTGGCCGCGCTGCTGATCGACGCCGGACAGCCGTGCTCCGTCGACCGGCTCATCGCCGAGTTGTGGGGCGACAGCGCCCCGGCCACGGCGGTGAACCAGATACACGGTTACGTGTCGCGGTTGCGCCGGATGCTGTTCGACCGGGATGGTCGCGTGCTCGTCACCCGCGCGCCGGGTTACCTGCTGCGAGTCGCCCCGGAGGACGTCGACACCGGCCGGTTCGCCGCGCTGGTCGAGCAGAGCACCCAGGCACTGCACGCCGGCGAGGCCAGTGCGGCGGCGGAGCTGCTCACCGAGGCGCTGTCGCTGTGGCGGGGACCGGCGCTCGCGGACGTTCCGGTGA
>WUUC01135282.1_pt1 | contig 16848 bp, 14 predicted proteins | sample 6278441 | NCBI WGS metagenome assembly WUUC01 (sample SAMN13675441, study PRJNA597444) | soil metagenome | isolation source: soil | place: USA: Washington | collected 2017-10
CATCCACCTCATGGCCGAGAACGAGCCCGACACCGACACCCAGAAACAAGATCCCGGCGCCGCCTGACCGGCTCGGCCCATGACGGCACCCGCCAAGCCGACTCATCGCGAGAACGTCAACGGCTGATTTCCGGGCCGATGAAGACCCCGGGGCGGTACCGCCCGGGGGAGCACGCATGCAATCACGGGGACCAGCCGAGCAGCGCCTCGCCGAGGGAGAGTGCGGCGAACCACACCGCGAGAGCCACCGGAGGGACCAGCAGCGCGAGGGGAGCGCGGGCGCGCAGCAGGCGCAGGATGAGCGCAAGGAAGGCGCCCCAGACGGTCCACAGCGCGAGCACGCCGTACGGCGGTGCCACCAGTCCCGAAGCGAGATATGGGAAGGCGACCGCCGCATGCAGGGCCAACGCCAGCGTGGCCCACAGCAGGGGCGGGGAGGACCGTCCGCGCGTCGGGGCAAGCGGCATGGTCAGCAGCGCCGTGGCCAGCGCCAGCGGAACCAGCGCGATGAATCGGGGTGGGGCTGGCCCCAGCATCTGGAGCACGGCCGTCGCGGCGAGGGCTGTGACGGAAAGCGGCATTGCGAGGGCGGCGGCACGCCCAATCGCGACAGTCGCGGCCAGCGCGAGCATGGTTACGGCGACGGTCAATCCGGCAGTTACCGCGCCGGTCCCGCCTGCGCCACCCTGCCGGCCAGGCTGGATGAAGGACAGGGCGACCTGAAGGCCCAACAGCGCCGTCCCCAGAGCGGAGGCCAGTAGTGGGGCGAGCGGGCCCACCATCTGCGGGTGTTCGGCGGTTTTGGTCATGGTCATCTCCTGGGCGGCACTGCGGCGCCGTCGAGCGGACGACGACGAGATCTTCCTCGGTGATCGACTGCGGTTTCACGGTGCCAGGCCGACCATATCGCGCAGAGGATCACGTGGCCGGGGCTCGAAAACCCAGCGGTCGTAGCGCTTGGACATCGCATCGACCACAACCTGCAGTTGCACGAGGGGGCTTACCAGCACCGCCGCGGGCCACCTCGACGGCGGCGTCGGCGAGAACGCCTTGCGCCACCACAGCACCAATCGAGCCGCCTAGCGAGATTGGCGTTGACTCGCCGCTTCTTCGAGTCGGACCGGGTGTTATGCGGGCGCGGCGAGGTTCGCGAGCGTTAGGTCAATGCTGTCTGCTTCGAGTAGCCGGTCCGCGGTGATGAGAGCGAGGCCGGTGACTCCGCCGAGTTCCCCGAGGCGCGTTCGGCGGAGCTGGAGGCGTCGCGTGGCAAGCGGTAGTGCTCGCTCGTAGATGCGTTCGCGGATTCCGGGGAGCAGGATCTCGTCGCAGGCGGCAAGTTGGCCGGACAAGACGATGGTGGCGGGGTTGAGGATGCTGACGAGGCTGGCGACGGCTTCACCGATGATGCGTCCTCCCTCCCGAACAATTCGGACTGCGTCGATTTGGCCTTTGAGGACGAGGTTGACCATGTCGGCGACTGAGCCGACCTCAACGCCGGCGGCGGTGAGGTCCCGCTGCAGGGCCCATCCGCCGGCGTAGGCCTCGACGCAGCCGTTGTTGCCGCATCGGCAGGGTCGGGGCGCTCTCTCGTCGGCGGAGGTGGCCCTAGTGTGGCCGATGTCGCCTGCCGCCCCGTCGTTGCCACGGACAATCTGGCCGTTGAAGACGAGCCCGCAACCGATACCGGTGCCGATCTTGAGGGCGATGAGGTTGTCACTGCCAGAGTGGCGCGATTCAGCCACGGCGCGGGAGTTGGCGTCGTTCTCGACAACGACCGGGCCTGGGTAGCGCAGGCCGACCCAGCCGGCGATGTCAAAGCCATCCCATCCGGTCATGATCGGCGGGTTCACGACCCGCCCAGCTGCGATCTCGACCGGGCCGGGCACACCGATGCCGACCCCCCAAACCTCTTCGTCGGTCCGACTCAGCGCTGTGAAGGCCTTTTCGACGAGGTCGAGGACGGGTTCTGGCCCTTCCCAAACGTCAATAGTCTGGACGAGGTGGCGCAGCGGGGTCCCGGCGAGGTCGCAGACGGCGGCGACGAAGCCGGATGCACCGATGTCGGCCGTGAGCGTGACAGCCCGCTCGGCGTTGAAGGCGAACCTGGTCGACGGTCGCCCTCCAGTGGATTCGCCCCCGTCCACCGGTCGGATCAGTCCGGTCTCGAGGAGCGTGCTGAGCCGGTGATTGACGGTGGAGCGGGACAGTCCAGAACGTTCGATCACCTCGACCCGGCTCAGCTCGTTGCGGTGCCGGAAGAGGCCCAGCACGTCGCCGACGTGTGATGGCGGTTCCATGTTGCCGCCTCCCAAAAAGTTCGGTTCCCCATCATAGTGCACTGATGATACGCAAGTCCTCGAACTTTTGTATTGTACATACACGAAAGACATGGTACTTGTAGTGCATCGGGCACACGGCAGTGCCCACCTGCTCAAGGAGCGCATCATGTTCCGACCGAAGATCCAGCCCTCCGGATGCCGTCGCCTCGCACTGGCGGCGGGGCCGGTGGTTGCTTTGACGCTCGGCCTCGCGGCCTGTGCGGGTGAGGCCTCGACGCCGGCGGCCGGCGACTCGGAAGGCAAGCCGAAGGTGGCAGCTGTCATCAAGGGCCTCGACAACCCCTTCTTCCAGGCGATGGAGGATGGGGTGAACTCGACGGCGCAGGCTGCGGGCGTGGACGCGACGGTGCAGGCTGCCGCGGACATCGGCGACACGACCGGTCAGGCCGACAAGCTCACCGCGCTGGCCGGCCAAGACTTCAGCTGCTACGTGGTCAACCCGATCAGCGGCACCAACCTGGTGCAGTCACTGGCGCAGATCTCCGCCGCGGACAAGACCATCGTCAACATCGACCAACCGGTGGACGCCGCCGCAGCGAAGGCAGCGAACCTCAAGATCGCCACCTACATCGGCACGGACAACGAGGCAGCCGGCGGCAAGGCCGGGGAGTTCGTGGCCTCCACGGCCGGCGCCGCAGCCGACGTGGCGATCGTGGGCGGCATCCCGGGAGATGTGACCAGCGCTGCCCGGGTGGATGGCTTCAAGGCCGCCACGCAGGGCAAGCTGAACGTCGCCACGGAGGTGGCCGCGGACTGGAAGCGCGAGCTGGCCCTGACCAAGGCCACCGACATCCTGGCAGCCAACAAGAACATCAAGGCGTTCTTCGCCGCAAACGACGACATGGGCCTGGGGATCGTCAAGGCGGTCGAGAACGCTGGGCTGACCGGCCAGGTCACCGTGGTGAGCGTAGATGGAAACAAGGACGCGCTGCAGTCGGTCGCCGACGGCGCCCTGACCGCCACCGTGGCCCAGTACCCCTACGCGATCGGCTCGATGGGCGTGCAGGCGTGCCAGGTCGCCGCGGCCGGGAAGGCGCTGCCGCCGAACATTGAGTCCCCGACGGCGCTGGTCGGCAAAGCCGAGGCCACCGACGCCCTGGCGAAGTTCCCGCAGCCGTTCCAGACGTTTGACAACCCACTCGAACCGCTGCTCGCCGGCAGCTGAAGATCTCACCGCCCAACGCTCCATGCGAACTATGCGAAGCGCTGGCCCGCAACGGCGTGACGCCCTCTCCACCGACCGTATCGAAGAGAAACCGACGATGTGATGACCACGCTAACCGACAAACCTTCCATCGACCCTTCCCCACCATCCACGCTCAAGAACGTGGTGGGCGAGGCCAAGCAGATCAGCTTCTGGGCTGAGAACGCCGCACCCGTTGGGCTGCTCGCCCTGGTCGTGGTGTTCTCGGCCCTGAGCCCCAACTTCCTCACTCTCGGAAACATCAAGGCGATGCTGCTGTCCGCGGCGATCCTGATCATCCTCGGCGTCGCCCAGGCCTTCGTGATCACCACGGGGGGCATTGACTTATCGATCGCCGCCACCATGACGGTAGCTGCCGTCGGCTTCGGACTGTCCTGGCAAGCCGGACTGGGATTCTGGCCCTCACTGCTGGCTGCCCTGCTGGCCGGTGGCGTCATCGGCGCCATCAACGGCACGCTGATCGCCTACGGGAAAGTCACCGACTTCATCGCCACCCTCGGCACTCTCGGCGTGGCCACTGGGCTGGCACTGATCGCCTCCTCCGGCAAACCCATCACCGTCAACAGCCTCGAGCTGCTCCGCTTGACCACCGGATCAGTCGGCATCTTCGGGTTCCCGATCATCATTGCTGCCCTCATAGGGGCGGTGGCATGGGTTGTCATGTTCCGGACCCGCTTCGGACTGCACGTCCAAGCCGTCGGTGGCAGCGAGGAGAGCGCGGTCGCCAACGGCATCAGCGCCCCCCGAATCCGCGTCGCCGTTTACTTGATCTCCGCGCTCCTTGCAGGTTTCGCCGCGGTGCTCCTGGTGGCGCGCGTCGGTGCAGCCGAGCCCGCCATCAACACCGCGTACCTGCTGAACTCCATCGCCGCCGTAGTCCTGGGCGGGGTCAGCCTCACCGGCGGCAAGGCCAAGATCGTCGGCCCGATCCTCGGCGCCCTGCTCCTGACCGCCCTCACCAACGGTCTCACTCTGCTCGGGGTCTCCCAGTTCTACCAGCCGCTCGCCGTCGGACTTGTCGTTGTCCTGGCGGCCCTACTGACGAGGTTCCAGAAGATATGACCACTCCCAACCCTTTGCCGACCAACACCGTCGACGACGACTACATCCTCACCGCGACCGACCTCACCAAGTCCTTCGGCGGTGTGCATGCCCTCAAGGGCGCCTCAATCACCATGCGACCCGGTGAGGTCACCGCCCTGATCGGCGACAACGGTGCCGGCAAGTCGACCCTTGTCCGCTGCCTGTCCGGGATCCACCGGCCCACCTCGGGAACCATCACCATCGACGGCCGCCAGGTGACGATGGACTCCCCGAACAGCGCCCGACAGCACGGCGTCGAGACCGTCCACCAAACCCTCGCCCTCGTCGAGGAGCTGTCCGTCTGGCAGAACTTCTTCCTTGGCCGCGAGAGGACACGGGGCTTCGGACCCATCCAGTTCCTCGACCGCAAGGCGATGCGTGCCGCGGCCGCTGAACAGATCGCCGGTCTGGCAGTGAACGCGCCCCCGGTCACCAGCCGGGTGCGGCGCCTGTCCGGCGGTCAACGGCAGGCGGTCGCCATCGCCCGCGCGGCCGGCTATGGAAGTCACATCGTGATCATGGACGAGCCCACCGCGGCACTGGGCGTCCAAGAGACGGCGCGCGTCGAAGCAGTCATCACCCAGCTCAGAAACTCCGGCGTAGCTGTCCTGTTGATCAGCCACAACTTCGACCAGGTCATGCGGCTCTCCGACCAGGTCTGGGTGATGCGCGCCGGGATCGCCGTCGCCGGCCGCCGCACCGCCCAGACCAGCGGCACCGAGCTCGTTGCCCTCATCACCGGAGCTCAAGCGGCCTGAGCGAGAACGCAACGCCGCCTGACCCAACAGCACCGAACCAATCGACAGGACCCGCCATGATCCCCAACCAGCTCGGCATCCACGCCCTCGTCTTCGCCGGCGGTACCGCGCCCGACGAAGTCACCTCCCTCCTCACCGAGACCAAGCAGGCCGGCTTCGACCTCCTCGAGATGTCGCTGCACGACTCGGCGCAGCTCGACGTACAGGCGGCACGCGCCGCCCTCGAAGAAGCCGGCCTTGGCATCGTCTGCTCCCGAGGGCTCGCATTCAACGCAGACGTCTCCAGCGACGATCCGGCCGTGGTCGAGCGCGGCGCGGCGCTGCTCCAGGAGTCCTTGCAGATCACCCACGATCTCGGCGGCACGCACTTCACCGGCGCGCTCTACAGCGCGCTCGGGAAGTACAGTAAGCCGCTCACCGAGGCCGGTCGCGCCAACGTGGTCGCCGTCCTCCAGGAACTGGCCAAGGAAGCTGCGTTAAAGCAGATGACTCTTGGTCTCGAGGTCTGCAACCGCTACGAGACCAACGTCATCAACACCGCCGCCGACGCACTACGGCTCGCCGACGACATCGGCGCCGACAACGTCCTCATCCACCTCGACACCTACCACATGAACATCGAAGAGGACGACTTCGTACGTCCCGTCCACCTGGTCGGGCACAGACTCGGTTACGTCCACATCGGCGAGAACCACCGCGGCTACCTGGGGAGCGGACACCTCGACTTCGGTGCCTTCTTCCACGCGCTCGCCGATATCGACTACCGCGGGCCGATCACCTTCGAGTCATTCTCTTCAGCAGTCGTCTCTCCCACCCTCTCCAACGACCTCTCGATCTGGCGCAACCTGTGGAACGACGGACCGGCCCTCGCCGCCCACGCACACACCTACCTCACCAACAGCCTTGACGCCGTCCATGCCCAGCACTGATTTCCGACAGACTCCCGAGACTGCGACAAACGCCCGGGCTGTTCGCCCGCGCCAACGGGCACCGGTGAGGCGGCACGCAAAGCGCTGCGCGGCCTGATCGTCTACACCATCGGACCGCCGCGTTCGCCACCCACCCGCCGGTGAGCGATCCCACCGCCGACATCCCGCTGACGTCGAACAGGGCGAGGGTGCGGTAAGGCCGAAGACTGTCTAGCGTGCCGATCGTGCACACAGCGGAGTTGCGCAACGTGACCGGCTGGCCTACGGGCGTCGCCACCGGTGTCGGGTCGATGCCAGGGACCCTTGCCCGGGAAGCGGCCACGCTCGTGTTCGGTGAGCTGCCCGAACTGCCGCATCTGGTCGAGCTCCCCGAGCGGGGGCCCGGCGCCGACCTGGTCGGGCGCGGGGCGGGGCTGCTCGTGGACTTGCACGTGGACCTCCAGCCCAGCGGCTGGCGCCTGGTCGACCGGGCCGGCCTGGACGAGCGCCGGGCCGTGTCGTGGCTGGACGAGGACCTCGACGCGCTCGAAGAGGCAGCGCAGGGCTGGACCGGTCCGCTCAAGGTGCAGATGGCCGGCCCGTGGACCTTGGCGGCACAGGTGGAGTTGCCCCGCGGTGACAAGGCGCTCGCCGATGAGGGAGCAGTCAGGGACATCGCCGGCTCCCTCGCCGCGGCCGTCGCCGGCCACGTGCAGGACGTCCAGCGCCGGGTGCCTGGCGCGCTGGTGCTGGTCCAGCTCGACGAGCCGTCGCTGCCGGCGGTTCTGACCGGCACGGTGAGGCGAGCTTCCGGCTGGGGGCGGCTCGAGCCGGTGGAGGCCCATGTCGTCGAGCAGGCGCTCGCCGCGGTGGTGCAGGCCGCCGGTGTTCCGGTGGGGGTGCACTGCTGCGCCGCAGACCTGCCGGTGGGTCTGGTTCGCCGCGCCGGGGCGTCGATGGTCAGCCTCGACGCAGCGCTGTTGACCGACCGCGACGAAGATCCGCTCGGGGAGGCGATCGAAGCCGGCACGGTTATCGGATTCGGTCTCGTCCCGACCCGAGGCGAACTGTCGGACCCGGCAGGTACGGTGCAGCCACTGCGGCGGCTGGGCGAACGGCTCGGGCTCGCCGCGGAGGTCTTCACCCGGTCCGTGCTCGTCACGCCCGGGTGCGGGCTCGCCGGGGCATCTCCTGAGCACGCCCGGGCGGTGCTGGCGCGGGCCAGGGACGCCGCCCGGCGGTTGGTCGAGGACGCCGAGGACTGACGACGCGGGACTGACGACGCAGGACCGAGCTGTAGGGCGCGAACGAGCGGCAGGCAGGACGCCGGGGAACGATGGGAGGGAGCGGTGGGACCGACGGTGCCTGGCACGTCCGAGGCCGATGCGCAGGCTCGTCGACGTCACGGCGAGCTCGCCGAACGGATCCGCGGGCACCAGTTCTCTTACTACGTGCGCGACGCGCCCACCATTAGCGACGGCGACTACGACCGGCTGCTGCGTGAGCTCGAGGCCATGGAGGACGCGCACCCCGAGCTTCGTACGCCCGACTCCCCGACCCAGAACGTCGGCGGCACGTTCTCCACCGAGTTCACCCCTGTGGATCACCTCGAGCGGATGCTCAGCCTGGACAACGCTTTCACCGATTCCGAGCTCGAAGCCTGGGCCGAGCGGGTCGAGCGGGCTGCCGGCCCGGATCACGACTTCGTCTGCGAGCTCAAGGTCGACGGGGTGGCCATCAACCTGCTGTACGAGGACGGCCGGCTTACCCGCGCCGCAACGAGGGGCAACGGTGTCACCGGCGAGGACGTCACGCACAACGTGCGCTCCATCCGCGATGTGCCCGATGTGTTGACCGGTGAGGACGTCCCCGGGCTGATCGAGATCCGCGGCGAAATCTTCTTTCCCATCACGGGCTTTGCCGATCTCAACGCCTCGCTGGTGGAGGCCGGCAAGGCGCCGTTCGCGAACCCGCGCAACGCCGCCGCCGGGTCACTGCGTCAGAAGGACCCCCGAATCACCGCCTCGCGTCCACTGCGGGTGATCGTGCACGGGGTTGGCCGGGTCGACAGATGGCGTCCGCGCAGCCAATCCGAGGCGTTCGAGCGATTTGCGGCCTGGGGGTTGCCGGTCAGCACCCGGTATCGGGTGGTCACCACGCTGGTGGATGTGCGCGAGTTCATCGCGCACTATGCGGAGCACCGCCACGACCTGGAGCACGAGATCGACGGTGTCGTGGTCAAGGTCGACGACGTCACCGTGCAGCGCCGCCTGGGCTCGACCTCACGAGCGCCCCGCTGGGCCATCGCCTACAAGTACCCACCCGAGGAGGTCACCACCAAGCTGCTCGACATCCGGGTCAATGTCGGTCGAACCGGACGGGTGACACCGTTCGGGTTCATGGAGCCGGTCATCGTCTCCGGATCGACGGTCAGCCTCGCCACCTTGCACAACGCGGCGGAGGTACGCCGCAAGGGGGTGTTGATCGGTGACACGGTCGTGCTGCGCAAGGCCGGGGACGTCATCCCCGAGATCGTCGGCCCGGTCGTGGACCTGCGTGACGGCACCGAGGCTCCATTCGTGATGCCGACGCACTGCCCCGAGTGCGGAACCGAGCTGCGCCCGACCAAGGAGGGCGATGCCGACATCCGCTGCCCCAACAACCGCTCATGCCCGGCCCAGCTGCGTGAGCGGATCTTTCATCTCGCCGGCCGGGGCGCCCTGGACATCGACGTGCTCGGCTACGAGGCCGCCATCGCCCTGCTTCAGGCCGGAGTCATCCGGGACGAGGGCGACGTGTTCGACCTCGATGCCGCCAAGCTGGCCCAGGTGCCCCTGTTCCGGCGCAAGGACGGGGAGCTCACCGCAAACGCCGCCAAGCTGCTTACCGCCTTGGATGTCGCCCGAACCCGACCGTTGTGGAGAGTTCTGGTGGCGCTGTCGATCCGCCACGTGGGACCTACCGCCGCCCAGGCGCTCGCCCGCGAGCTGCGTGACCTCGACCGGATCGCGGCGGCCACGGCCGCCGAGCTTGCGGTCGTGGATGGGGTGGGGCCGATCATCGCCGAGGCGGTCGCCCAGTGGTTCGCCGTCGACTGGCACCGCGACATCGTCGAGAAATGGCGCCGGGCGGGTGTACGTCTGGCCGAGGAGGGCGGTGGGAACGGCCCCCGCCCGCTCGAGGGGTTGACCGTCGTGATCACCGGCTCCCTGGCGGACCTGAGCCGGGACGGCGCCACCGCTGCCCTGCAAGCGGCTGGGGCCAAGGTCACCGGCTCGGTGTCCAAGCAGACGGCCTTCCTCGTCGCGGGTGAGCGCCCCGGGTCGAAATACGACAAGGCGATCACCCTCAAGGTGCCCGTGCTCGACGAGGCCGGCCTGCGGGTCCTGCTCAGCGACGGACCGGATGCGGCGCGGTTGGTGGCGCAACTCCCCGTCGCAGCCTCCACCGCGCAGGAGGGCGGATGATCGGCTAGGTCTGGGGCGCAGGCGAGGTTCATGTGTACCCGTCGTCGACGCAGGGGAGGCTGTTCTAGCGCCGGGTCCAACCGATCCGGCCAATGACGCACTACGCACTACAAGGAGGTAGTCGCGTGTTCACAACCGAACAGGCCCGTTCAGCACTGGACGCTACCGTCTACACCACCGAGGGTGAGAAGATCGGCAAGGTTGGACAGATCTACCTCGACGACGAGACGAATGAACCCGAGTGGGTCACTGTGGCAACCGGGCTCTTCGGGACCAGAGAGAGCTTCGTCCCGCTCGCCGACGCGCGGCTCGAGGGTGATCGCCTCGTGATCCCTTATGACAAGGACAAGATCAAGGATGCGCCTCAGATCGATGCCGACGCGGGCCAGATCTCCCGGGAGGAGGAGGGGCAGCTCTATCGCCACTACGGCAAGGACTACAGCGATGACCGTCCCGCCCCGGGCCGACCCGAGGGCGGCCTCGCCACTGGCGGCGCCGACCGGGACTCCACCGGGGATTCCACCGGGGCGGACACCGACCGGGCGGGCACGTCCATCGACACCGACTCCGACCTCACCTCGGGCCGCGACTCCGACCGTGACTCCGGCCGCGACTCCGACCGTGCCCCGGAAGGCACCCTTGACCGGGACACGTCCGGCAGCACGGACGAAGCCCTGCGGCGCGCGGAGGACCAGCTGAACGCCGGCGTGAGCGGGCCGGGCGGCCGGGTGCGGCTGCGCAAGTACATCGTCACCGAGGAGCAGACCATCACCGTCCCGGTGTTGCGGGAAGAGGTGCGGGTTGAGCGCGAGCCCGACACCGGCACCGGCACCGACAGTGAGTCAATCGACGTGCGCGGCGAGCGCAGCACCACCGAGCGCACCACCTGAGGCAGGTCAAGCGCTGGTCGAGGCCCGTCAACTCCGGTTGGCGGGCCGTTGACTGTCCATCTCCGCGTGGCATGCGTCCTAGACTGGGCGGGTTCCCTGACGCCCTTTAGGAGCTCGTGCCGTATGCCGTCCATCACCCGCGCCGAAGTAGCGCACCTGGCGCGCCTGGCCCGGATCGACGTGGACGAGTCCCAGCTCGACGCGCTGGCTGGACAACTGGACGTGATCTTGACGTCGGTGGCGCGGGTCAACGAGGTCGCCGCGCAAGACATCGAACCGATGTCGCACGCCTTGCCGCTCACCAATGTGATGCGCGAGGACGTTGTACGCCCCGGCCTGAGCCAGGAACGGGCGCTCGCTGGCGCCCCTGCCCGGGAGGACGGGCGGTTTCGGGTCCCGCGGATACTGGACGACGAGGCGTGAGCGAGGTGGTCACCGATCTGCTGCGGCGCACGGCCGCGCAGACCGCGGAGGCGATCGCCGCCGGCGACGTGTCGGCGCTGGAGGTCACCAACGCCCACCTGGACCGGATCGGCGCCGTCGACTCCTCCGTGCATGCATTCCTGCACGTCGACACCGAGGGGGCGCTGGCGAGCGCCCGGGCCGTCGACGACCGGCGCGCCGCGGGGCGGGCGCTGGGCCCGCTGGCCGGCGTCCCCCTCGCGCTCAAGGACGTGCTGACCATGCGGGGCGCCCCGACCACCTGTGGGTCACGGATCCTCGAGGGCTGGCGCCCCCCGTACGACGCGACCGTCACCCGTCGCGTGCGCGACGCCGGCGTCGTCATCCTCGGCAAGACCAACATGGACGAGTTCGCGATGGGCTCCTCGACCGAGCACTCCGCGTACGGCCCCACCCGCAATCCCTGGGATCTGGAACGGATCCCGGGCGGATCCGGCGGTGGGTCCGCGGCCGCGGTCGCCGCGTACGAGGCCTCGCTTGCGATCGGCACCGACACGGGGGGGTCGATCCGCCAGCCCGCCGCCGTGACGGGGACCGTGGGTGTGAAACCGACGTACGGCGGGGTCAGCCGATACGGCCTGGTGGCGCTCGCGTCCTCGCTAGACCAGGCGGGACCGTGTGCGCGCACGGTGCTCGATGCCGCGTTGTTGCACGAGGTGATTGCCGGGCACGACCCGATGGACTCGACGTCCATCGACGCGCCGGTCCCCGGCGTCGTGGCGGCGGCCCGCCACGGGGACGTCCGGGGAATGCGAATCGGCCTGGTCAAGGAGCTTTCCGGTGAGGGCTATCAGGCCGGCGTCGAGCAGCGATTCCGCGAGGCGGTCGGGATTCTCGAGCACCTGGGCGCCGACGTGATCGAGGTCTCGTGTCCCCACTTCGACTACGCCCTGGCCGCCTACTACCTGATTCTGCCGGCCGAGGCCTCGTCGAATCTCGCCAAGTTCGACGCGATGCGCTACGGCCTGCGGGTCGGCGATGACGGAGCCCACAGCGCCGAGCAGGTGATGGCCCTGACCCGAGCGCGCGGGTTCGGCGACGAGGTCGTGCGCCGCATCATCATCGGGACCTACGCCCTGTCCAGCGGCTATTACGACGCCTACTACGGGCAGGCCCAAAAGGTCCGCCGCCTGATCGCCGATGACTTCGCGGCCGCCTTCGAGCGGGCCGACGTGCTGGTCTCCCCGACGGCGCCGACCACCGCTTTCCGGTTCGGGGAGAAGCTGGAGGACCCGATGGCGATGTACCTCAATGACGTCGCGACCATCCCAGCAAACCTCGCGGGCACCCCGGGGATGTCGCTGCCGGTTGGTCTGGCCCCCGAGGACGGCCTGCCGGTCGGGCTGCAGATCATGGCTCCCGCGATGGCCGACGACCGGCTCTATCGGGTGGGCGGGGCGCTGGAGGCGGCGCTGGTCGAACGCTGGGGCCACCCGATCCTGGAGGAGGCACCGCCGCTGTGAGCGTGAGCACCGTGACCCCCGAGCTGATGGACTACGACGAGGCGGTCGCCCGCTTCGACCCGGTGCTGGGCCTGGAAGTCCACGTGGAACTGTCCACCGCGACCAAGATGTTCTGCGCCTGCCCGACGGAGTTCGGCGCCGAGCCCAACACCCAGGTTTGCCCCGTGTGCCTGGGCATGCCCGGCTCGCTGCCGGTGGTCAACCGGGTCGCCGTGGAATCGGCGATGCGGATCGGGTTGGCGCTGAACTGCCGGGTCGCGCCCTGGTCCCGCTTCGCCAGGAAGAACTACTTCTACCCGGACATGCCGAAGAACTTCCAGATCTCCCAGTACGACGAGCCGATCTGCATCGACGGCTGGACCGATGTGGACATCGACACTCCTGAGGGGCCGCGGACCTTCCGGGTGGAGATCGAGCGCGCGCACATGGAGGAGGACACCGGCAAGTCGCTGCACGTGGGCGGCGCCACCGGGCGCATCCACGGCGCGGAATACTCCGCGGTGGACTACAACCGGGCCGGCATCCCGCTGATCGAGATCGTCACCCGGCCGATCACCGGCACCGGCCGCTACGCCCCGCAGGTCGCCCGCGCCTACGTGACGGCGCTGCGGGATCTGCTGCGCACTCTGGGGGTCTCGGACGTACGGATGGAGCAGGGTTCGCTGCGCTGCGACGTCAACCTCTCGCTGCGGGCCTCGCCCGAGGCGCCGCTGGGCACCCGCTCGGAGACCAAGAACGTCAACTCCCTACGCTCAGTCGAGCGCGCGGTCATCTTCGAGATACGCCGCCATGCCGCTGTGCTCGCGGCCGGTGGTCGGGTGGTGCAGGAGACGCGCCACTTCCACGAGGACACCGCGACCTCCACCCCCGGCCGGGAGAAGTCCGACGCCGAGGACTACCGGTATTTCCCCGAGCCCGATCTCGTTCCGGTGGCACCCGACGCGGCCTGGGTGGAGGAGCTGCGGGCCGGGCTGCCCGAGTTGCCCGCGGCTCACCGCAAGCGGCTGCAGGATGAGTGGAGACTTACCGACCTTGTGATGCAGTCGCTGGTGAACGCCGGGGCGCTGGCCGTCGTGGAGGCCACCGTCGCGGCGGGGGCGAGCGACGTCGCCGCCCGCAAGTGGTGGATGGGTGACCTCGCGCGCGCCGCCAACGTGCGTGGGGTGGAGCTGTCCGAGCTGCCGATGACCCCGGCCGACGTGGCGCGCCTCGATGCGCTCGTCACCGCGGGCACGCTCAACGACACCTTGGCGCGTCAGGTCGTCGAGGGGGTGCTCGCCGGCGAGGGCCGCCCGGACGACGTCGTCGCCGCCCGCGGGCTGCAGATCGTCTCCGACGAGGGCGCCCTGACCGAGGCCGTGGACGCCGCGCTGGCCGCGAACCCCGGCGTCGTCGAACGGATCCGCGGCGGCAAGGTGGCCGCCGCCGGCGCCATCGTGGGTGCCGTCATGAAGGCCACCGGCGGCCAGGCCAACGCGGCCAGGGTCCGCGAGCTGGTCCTGGAACGCGTGGCCACCGGGGCCTAAGCGCACGGTTCCGGTGTCATGATCGTGAAGGATATTCCGGCTCTATGCCGCACTATCCTTCGCGATCACCGGGGTACCCGTTGAGTGCAGTTAGGTCAGTCGGATGCCAAGGACCCGGTCGTCACCGGCGCGCGCGCGGCCCCGACCGTCGGTGTTGTTGGTCAGCACCCACAGGGAGCCGTCGGGGGCCAGCTCGACGTGCCGGAGACGGCCGTACATCCCGGTGAAGTGGGCAACGGGCTGGCCGACGGCCCCGCCAGGAATGGGGATCTGCCAGAGTCGCTGCCCGCGCAGCGCAGCCATCCATACGGCGTTGCCCGCGACCGTGATCCCGCTTGGGGAGGCCTCACTGGTTGCCCATGACGCGACCGGGTCGATGAAGCCCGCCCCGCCGCCCGGGCCCTCCACCTGCGGCCAGCCGTAGTTGCCGCCGGCCTGGATCCGGTTGAGCTCGTCGAGGCGGTTCTGGCCGAATTCGCTTGCCCACAGCTGGCCGCGGGAGTCGAAGGCGAGCCCTTGCACATTGCGGTGGCCCAAACTCCAGACCGGCGAGCCGGCGGTCGGGTTGCCCTCGGCCGGCTGCCCCTCCGGGGTCAAGCGCAGGATCTTGCCGGACAGCGACTGCGGGTCCTGTGAGCGGCCAGTCACCGAGGCATCGCCGGTCGCGACATAGAGCATCCCGTCCGGGCCGAAGATGATCCGTCCGCCGTTGTGGATGTTGGCCTTGGCGATCCCGGTCAGGATCGGGGCAGGCTCACCGAGGGCGGCGCCGCCATCGAGGTTCAGTGTCATCCGGACGACCCGGTTGTCCTGTGCCGCGGTGAAGTAGGCGTAGAGCTCGAACGGACCGGTGGAGCCGGCGGCCCGCGGTCGCACGGCGATGCCGAGCAAGCCCCCTTCACCGCCTGCGTTCACCCCCGGCACCACACCGAGCGCGGTCGTGGCACCGGTCGGGTAGACCCGCACGATCCGTGCGCTGTCGCGTTCGCTCACCAGGGCGCTTCGATCGGGCAGAAAGGTCAGGCCCCACGGCGCCCTGAGGTTTCCAGCGACCGTCGTGGGCCCCTGTGGGGCCAGAACGCGGTCGTCCACCAGCGGAGCTGGCGTGGCCGCCGGCGCCGGCTCGGGGGGGACCCCGGTGTCGGACGCGGCCGGGCTCGTTGCCGACGCCGGCGACGGGGCGGGTACCGAGTCCGCCGTGCTCGACGAGCCTGCGCAGGCGGTGACCAGCAGGGCACAGGCGATCAAGGCGGCCGCATGGGCTCTCGTGCTCCGGCGAAGGCACATGGGAACAGCCTTATCGTCCGCACCAGGCTTGTCGAACGGGACCCGCCGGCTGGTCGCTCAGCTTCGGCGCTCTCGCTAGGGTCACCCGCGTGGTAGGGGACAGCACAGATGCCGTCGACGGTTCGCGCCCCGACCTCGGCTTGGAGGCCGGCGGCGTGCGCGGCCTCGGGCTCGTCGGGGCCGTGGCCGCTCGCGCGTCGGCCGGCTACTCCTTCCCGCGGGTGGCGGGGCACGCTCGCGCCGGCGCGCGACGGACCCTCGGCAGCGGCCGCCCTCCCCGGCCTGCTCGGTCCGCTGGCCCGGGGGACGTGCTGGTGTGCGCCGCCGGGGAGATGAGCAAGCGGGTGGCCAAGACACTGCGTACCAGCGAGCGAGAGTGGCGCCGGGTGAAGGCGGTGAACCTCGACGGTGCGTGCACGACGATCTCGACGTTCGTCCCCGGCATGGTCGATCGAGCGCCGCCACGGACGGGACGCCGGCACCGCCGCGCTGTCCAGACTCGCCGTCAGGCGGTTCACCAGCGGGAGGGCGGTCCGGACAGGTCAGCGTGGATCACCGCGGAGACAGCGCTGGTCGGGGCGGACGCGCGCGCCTTCAGCGACCCCTGCGTGGTGTCCCGCTCGGTGTTCGTCGACACCGGTGACGTCTCCCCGGTCGACTTCGACCTGTCCGTGAGAGCCAACGAGGCCCTGATCGCCGGCGGCCGGACCGCGGCGCACGATTTTTTGTCCCACTGGAACGAGCCGGCCTATCTGCGCCACTGCCGAGGAGTCGCCGCATGATCGTCTGGGTGCCGTTCGCCGATGCCGACGAGGTCCTCGCGCCCGTCCCGGCGGGGGTCGAGCTGTTGGTCTGGGAGGGAGGGGAGGACCTGCCCGGTCCGGTCGAGGAGGTCGATGTCCTCATCACGCCCTACCCCGGGATCGGCCGGACGCTCGACCTGCTCCTCGGGATGAGCAAGCTCCGGGTCCTCCAGGTGCTCACCGCGGGCTACGAGCACGTGGCATCCCAGGTGCCGCCAGGGGTGGCGTTGTGCAATGCCCGCGGGGTTCACGACGCGTCCACCGCCGAGCTCGCGGTTGGTCTGACCCTGGCCTCGCTGCGCGGGATACCGGGCTTCGTGCGGGCACAGGACGCGGAGGTGTGGGCCTTCGCGGAGCGCCCCGCGCTGGCCGACAAGCGGGTGCTCATCATCGGCGCCGGCGGGGTCGCCGAGGCGATGGCACGCCGCTTCGCGCCGTTCGAGGTCGAGGTGTCGATGGTGGGGCGCAGCGCCCGCGACGGGGTGCACGCTGTCGCGGACCTGCCAGACCTCCTGCCGTACGCGGATGTGGTCGTTCTCGCCGTGCCGCTCAGTGAGCAGACCCGCGCTCTGGTGGACGCCGAGTTCCTGGCGTACCTGCCGGACGGGGCGCTGGTGGTCAACGTCGCGCGCGGGCCGGTTGTAGACACCGACGCGCT
>WUUC01213214.1_pt1 | contig 16845 bp, 12 predicted proteins | sample 6278441 | NCBI WGS metagenome assembly WUUC01 (sample SAMN13675441, study PRJNA597444) | soil metagenome | isolation source: soil | place: USA: Washington | collected 2017-10
CCGCTTGATCCGGTGATTCCGCGGATGTTTTGAAAACGCCGAAAACAATCCGCGGAATGAGCAGAATATGCGGAAGTGGATCGCGGGCAACCTCGCGTCTTTCCGCTTAAAGGCAACACCGTGCCCGACGAGCGCGGCGTAGCCGCGCTTGTGGCATCGGAAGAGAGGCAGAGATAAGAGGCTCGGCATTTGTGGCATTTTTGGCCTCTTGTCTCTGCTCCTCGTCCGATGCCACCACCCCGCCGCTTCGCGGCCGGTCATCGGGCACTCGCCATGTCAGATCCGCTTGATCCGCTATTCCGCGGATGTTTTGAATCAGGCCCGCGGCGGCGCCCCGTTGAAGTGGACAATCCATCACGGCCCGGTTCATATTGGGCCCGCTATGAAACCAGCGAACATCCGACCCCTGGTCTCGTCCGCGTTTCTCTTGCTTTTTGTCGCCACCGCGGACGCACAGCGCAGGATTCCGCCGGTGCAGGTCGTTGAGCCCGGTCGTACTTTCGCGCGCCTGGTCAAGATGCGCGCCTCGAGTTGGTTCCCCTCGAGTATTTCGCCACGGCGCTGACATGGCTAAAGCGGCAACCGGAAGGCGATCGCGTTTCTCAAGGAGCACCTGAAAGAGTGAGTCCTGCTATTCGCCGATGCGCGCTGTGATTACCCGCGCCGCTTCCCGAAAGCTCTGAAATGTCAGCGAACCCTGACTGAGGTGAAACGCCAGTGGCCGCTGCCATACCGACGTGAAGCTGCTGGCCAGGATGCCGGTGACTTCATCGTCGTCGTAAACATCGAGAATGAACTCGAGCGTCGCCGCGTGTTTGTCCGGGGCCGTGCGAACCAAACAGCTGACCAGCACTGCTCGCAGATCGTCGGCACGTTGCCATGCCGCGGGGCGACTCGGTTGGTGAATAGTCTCGAAGTCGAACCAGCGCGCAATTCCCGCGTCACTGTCCACCATCACGTTCTCGGCCATGGCGTCGGCGTGGGTAAATCCCAGGCGATGCAATTCGGCGAGCGCGCCGATCGCCCATTCGATGGCCCGAGTCCGTTTCGATTCCTCCAGTTCCGGATGCTCGAGCACGCTCGCCAGCGTCTCTCCAGCCAAGCAGGGGAGGAGCAGCCCGGCAACGTCGATCTGAATTGATGAACCGTACAAGCTTCGGTAGATCCGGTCCTCTCGTTGTTCCCAATCTCGCTGAGGCAAGATTCGGACTCCGGTATCGAGCAGCCAGTAGAGCAAACCTGCCATCCAGACGAGCACAGGCGCGTAAAACGCGCGCCGCTTTCGCACACGACGCTCGCCGCGTTCAGAAACGATTCGAACAGTGGAATATCTACCGAACCGCAGTAACCACGCCAGAGCCCGGCAGAGCACAAAATAGGTGCGGTCCGCGGATGACACGAGCACGACGCTAGCGTAGGTCAAAGTTTGCTTGCAGCGGCGCTATCGTTACGAAAGGACATTTGAGATTGACGCAAATAACTTTGCGGCGTAAAGTTAAAGCCACACTTGACCCGGTCGCAGCGAGTCCGCGAGTGATCCGTTTCCGCTCCCGCAGCGTTCGTCAGCCACCCCACCATGGAATTGTGCATACGCGACGTATCAAAGGCCTACCCCGCTGGCGTGCAGGCGTTGAAGGGGGTGTCGCTCACCATTCCCGCCGGGATGTACGGTCTGCTCGGACCCAATGGCGCCGGCAAGTCCACACTGATGCGCATCCTGGCCACACTGCAGGAGGCGGATGCCGGCACGATCCGCCTCGGCGACATCGACGTCCTGAACCAGAAGGACCAGGTACGCGAGACGCTCGGTTACCTGCCACAGGAATTTGGCGTGTATCCCAAGGTGAGCGCAGAGAGCCTGCTCGATCACTTTGCGGTACTCAAAGGCATTACTGCGCGTCGCGCGCGAACGGAAGTGGTCGAAGCGCTCCTCCGGAAAACGAACCTGTGGGACGTACGCAAGCAGAAACTGGGTGGTTACTCCGGCGGCATGCGACAACGCTTTGGCGTCGCCGTGGCACTACTGGGTAATCCGAAGCTGATGATCGTAGACGAGCCCACTGCCGGTCTCGACCCCGCCGAACGCGTGCGATTCCTCAACCTGCTGGCCGAACTCGGCGAAAACAGCGTCGTCCTTCTCTCCACGCACATCGTCGAGGATGTGAGCGAACTGTGCACTCGAATGGCGATCATCGCCGCGGGTGCGATCCTTTTTGAGGGCGAGCCGCTGCGCGCCATCCAGGCTCTCCGCGGCCGCATCTGGCGTCGCGTGGTCGTCAAAGACGCGCTTGCAGCACTGGAGCGAGAACATTCGGTCATCTCGACCAAGCTCCTTGCGGGCCGCACCGTCGTGCACGTCTACAGCGATACGGCGCCCGGCCCCGAGTTTGAACTTTCAGAACCGGACCTCGAAGACGTCTACTTCACCACAATGGCGCGGTCCATCGGTCCGCGCCAGCACGCGGCGGCGCCGGTACACGCATGAAGTTTCGCCAGATCTTTCGGTACGAGTTCGGCTATCAGACACGTCGTCTTTCCACCTGGATCTACTCCGGAGCGCTGTTTGTCTTCGGGTTCCTGATCATGCGGGCAATCACACCTGCTGACGACGCCTTTGTGAATACACCATCGTTCGTCGCGTTTTTTACCGTGATCGGAGGCGCGGTCTGGTTGTTACTCGCGGCCGCGGTCGGTGGTGAGGCAGGCGCCCGCGACATCGAAACGGGGATGCATCCGCTCACCTACACGGCACCGATCAGCAAGACCGATTATCTGGGTGGACGATTTTTCGCGGCCTTCGTCCTCAATGCGACCATGCTGCTCGCGCTGCAGGTGGGCATCATGCTGTCGTTACTTTTGCCTCGCGCGAATCCAGAACTGATTGGTCCATTCCACGTTGGCGGGTTACTCACTCCCTACCTGTTCATCGCCTTGCCCAACGCGTTTGTCGCGACAGCGATGCAGTTCTCGGCTGCAGTCTTACAGCGACGCGCGATCGCAGGGTACCTCGCAAGCGTGCTGCTCATCATCGCCTCCCAGGTGATCGGGACGTCGATGGGGAACCTGTCCGGGAATTGGGACCTGGCGATACTGCTCGATTTCGTTGGGTTCGTCGCCATTGTGCGTGAAATGGAGGCATGGACACCGCTTGAAACCAACACGCGCGTGATCGCGCTCGAAGGCACGCTGCTTGCGAACCGGCTTCTGTGGATCGTCGTGGCGCTCGGCGCGCTTGCATATACGCACGGCCGTTTTCGGTTCGGCCACGAGGTGGCGCGCGGGCCGTGGATTCGCATCCGGCGTCGAATCGGGCCAATCGCAGACTCGGCGACCGAGGTCCGGAGTCGCATCTCTATCCCTGAGGATCAACGGACGTTCGGCTTCGCCACTTACGCGCGGCAGACTCTTTTACTCGCGTGGACATCATTCCGGACGATCGCTAAGAGTCCAATCGGCCTCACCGTCGTCGGCGTGCTTGCGCTGGGCTCGGCGCTCTTTTCGTCCGAGTGGCTGCTGCACATGGAAGAGATTCCGCTGCTGGCCAGAACCGAGGCAGTGATTACATTCTTCACGCCTCCTCTGGGCAGTCTGCAGACGATTTGGATCATCATCCCGCTGCTCATCGTCTTCTATGCCGGCGAGGTGACGTGGCGGGAACGCGAAGCGCGCGTGAGCGAGATTGTGGATACGGCGCCAGTACCCGAGTGGGTTCTGTTCATGGGCAAGTTCCTCGGTCTTGCGCTCGTACTCGCCACGTGGATGGTGTTCATGCTGGCGTCCGGCATGCTGATTCAGGTGCTTCGTGGTTATCCGGCGTTCAACATCAGGCTGTATCTGACGGCGCTGTTCGGACTGCAGCTTGCCGACTACCTCCTCTTCACACTGCTCGTGCTCGTGGTGCATGCGGTGGTGAATCACAAGTACCTGGGACATGCCGCGGCACTCGCAGCCTTTGGGTTGATTGCGTTCGCACCGACGCTCGGCATCGAGCACGGCATGCTTGACTACGCATTCGACCCCGGATGGTCGTACTCCGATATGACCGGCTTTGGTCGGTCGCTTGGCCCATGGGTCTGGTTCAAGCTTTACTGGGCCTCGTGGGCAGTCGTTCTTGCGGTGGTCGCGATACTTCTCCTGTCACGAGGCAAGGAAGCAGGATTCGGCATCCGCTTGCAGCTCGCGCGTCGCCGCTTCACGCCTGCGACGATCGCGGTAACAGCGACAGCATTCGTGCTCGTTCTCGCCTTTGGCGGTTTCATCTTCTACAACACCAATGTGCTGAATGCACACCATACCGCGGCCGACCTGCTGGAACGGCGCGCAGAGTACGAGCGGCGCTACAAACAGTACGAGAGCGTTCCCCAACCGCGGCTGACACGCACCAACCTGCACGTCGAGATCTATCCCGAGCGCCAAATCGTGGATATCCGCGCGACTTACCAACTGGTGAACGATGGTGCCGTTGCCATCGACTCCGTCCATGTCGCCCCCGCCGCGGCGGTCGAGACCGGCGAAATAACTCTCGATCGGCGGGCGGTTCGCGTCATTGCCGACGAGGATCTTCGTTACCGAGCGTATAAGTTGGAGACGCCGCTCCACCCGGGCGAATCGTTGCGGCTCGACTTCGAGGTGCATTTCAGGCCGCGTGGCTTCAGCAATAACGGAATCGATCCCGCCGTCGTGGCCAACGGTACCTACTTCTCGAATCTGAGTTGGCTGCCGGCGATCGGTTACCAGGCGAATCGCGAGATCAGTAGTGCGGCGGATCGCCGGGCGCACGGACTCGGCCCGCGACCTGAAATCCCCTCTCTCTACGGCACTGATGCGCCACGCCAGCGGCCGGATGCCGCGCGGATCTCGGTCGATGCCGTCATTGGCACGGTACCCGATGAGATTGCGGTTGGCCCGGGAATATTACGACGGGAGTGGACAGAGGGTGGGCGCCGCTACTTTCACTACGTCACGGATGCGCCAATCGGAAATGAGTACTCGGTGTTCTCAGCCCGCTACGCGGTACGCCAGGATCGCTGGAACGACGTCGCAATCCAGATATTCCATCACCCGCGGCATACCGAAAACCTGGAGCGCATGATTCGAAGCGTCCAAGCCTCCCTCAACTACTACACGCAGCAGTTTGGCCCCTACCCGTATCGACACATCCGAATCGTCGAGTATCCGGGCCGCGCAAGAGGGATGCACGCGGACGCCAATACCGTCACTTATCAAGAAGGCTACTCGCTTCTCGATCCAAACCCCGACCGCGATGTCGATCTCCCGTACTACGTCGTAGCCCACGAGGTCGCGCATCAGTGGTGGGGCACGCAAGTCGCGCCCGCATTCGTCGAGGGAGCAGGGTTACTGGTCGAGAGCCTGGCGACGTACTCCGCGATGCGAGTCGTCGAGGAAACACTCGGCCCCGAGCAACTGCGGCGATTTTTGCGCTTTGCGCGATTGGAATACGAAATCCCGCGTTCGCGGGCGCAGCCGCCGCTGCTTCGAGCCACCGATTCGTTTCTCATCTACCGCAAAGGCCCGATGGCGCTCTATGCGCTCAGTGAGTACATCGGCAAGCAGCAGGTCCACGATGCACTAAGGCGCCTGCTCGAAAAATACGGTTCGGGAAAGCCTCCGCGCCCGACATCGCTCGATCTGTATCGCGAGTTGCAGACAGTCACACCCGAGTCGTCGCGTTCGTTGCTGCACGATCTGTTCGAGAAGAACACGCTGTGGGAACTCGAAGCGGAGGCCGCCTTCGCCGAGCAAACAGCATCCGGCGATTGGCGAATGACGCTCAACGTCGAGGCGCGCAAGGTGATGGTGGACGAGGCAGGCGTCGAGACTGTATTAGCAATGGATGACTGGCTGGAGATTGGGGTCTTCACCTCTGGCGAGGAAGGCGATGAGCGAAGCAAACCGTCGTACCTGGAGAAGCACCGTATTCGTTCCGGCAAGCAAACCATCACGATGACCATGCCGGACAAACCAGTGCGCGCCGGCATTGACCCGCGCTACCTGCTGAATGATTGGGAGATAGGCGACAATGTCGTGGGAATCAAGACTAAGAGCTAACGGCGGTCACCGTTGCTCCCGGCGCTGACTGGTCGAGACAGACCACCTGTGCGACGGGCGCGGCGCTTCGCGAGCTCGCTTCCACCTGCCGGATGCGCGCCTCGACGCGATCGATGACGTGGTCCGGCGTCGAGGTGCCAGCTGTCAAACCTACAACGTCCGCACCAGCGAACCATTCGGGCAGGACGTCGGCATCAGTCTCCACATGATGCACGCGCGCACAGTAGCGCGCACAGGTCTTCACCAGCTCGCGCGTGTTGTTGCTCGACCGGCCGCCGACCACGACCACGACGTCTGCCTGGCCTGCCATCTCCACCGCCGCCGACTGCCGCTCCTTGGTGGGCTTGCATACCGTGTCGACGAAGCGCACCTCCGATTGTGGAAACCGCCGACGGATTAAGTCCACGAGGTGCCGCACCTTTTCCAGCGACTGCGTCGTCTGCGCGGCGACGCCAAATCGCGGATGGTCCTCGAGCGCGACAACGTCCTCGTCGTTCAGGACGACGTCGAAGCGATCGAGATCGCCGGTGAGACCGCGCACTTCCACGTGATCGCGTTGCCCGACGATGACGACGTGGTAGCCGTCGCGCGCGAGGGCCGTGACGGCGCGGTGCGCGACGCGAACGAGTGGGCACGTGGCTTCGACGACCGTCAAACCAAGGGCACGGGTGCGCGCGAGGGTCCGGTCCGATGTGCCATGAGCGGTCACCATCAGCGTTGCCGTTTTGACCTGTGCGATGTCTTGCGCGACCGCGACGCCCTTGGCCTCGAGGGCACTGAGGACGCTGGGATTGTGGACAAGGTCACCAAGTATGGTGAGAGGGCCGGCGTCGGCGTGCTCGAGCGCGAGGGCGATGGCATCGCGCACACCGAAACACATGCCGAGGCGGGCCGCCCGGAGGATGCGCATGCTGTTGATATTACACAGAGGACTTTGCAATGTAAAGTGGAGTACCGGACTGGTGCTTTTGCGACGCGACTCAAAATGGGTCATCCCTGGGATCGGTGTTGGGCTTGTGATTGCCATCTTTTGGCTGCGCGTAACCGACCCTTGGATCCGAGTAAGGAAAACCTCGACAACGCGGGCCGGTAATTACACGCTGACGGCACGCCGCAGGCTCTCTGCCCGGTCACGGGCGATGGCAAAGATCCCGCAAGGGTTTTTGACGTGGATATCGGACAGGAACTTCGGGAGGCAAGGGAGAAAGCTGGACTGTCCATCGCGGACCTTACCCAGTTGACGAAAATCCAACCGCACAAGCTCGAGGCGCTCGAGGACAACGCGTTCGACAGACTGCCGCAAGGCGTCTACCTCGATGGCATCGTGCGGGCGTATGCGGCCGAGGTCGGGCTCGACGCGGACGTATTGCTACCGCAGGTGCGAGAGGAAGCCTTGTTGGCTGCGGCGGCGCGCGTGGCGTCATACAACGACGAGCTCGAGCACTTTCCTACCGAAGACGCGCCCGCAGAGGACCAATCCAACACCACGCCCGTGATGTTTGCGAATGATGGCGATACAGGCGACCACATTCCCTATAGCAATGCGTCAATCGCATCACATGCGCCTATGGCCCATGTGATGGCTGCACACACTGCACCGCCAGCACGGCGATGGATCGGCCTTGCAATATTGTTACTGGTCGGCATGGTCGCAGTGGGGTGGGGCGCTTACCTCTTCGAAACGTCGCGCCGATCTCAAGCTCGTGCAGCTTCCAACCACCTCCCTGCGAGTAGCGACCGAGTCGAATCGCTACCCGCAGACGCACAGGAGCCGACCACCGACCGAACCGCCGGAGCCGGAACGGCTGCGCGGCCGCTCCCTGAAGCGGCCGCGGCAGTGGAAAACCCACGAATCGAATCGCCCACATCAGCCGAAGACGCGCGTCGCGCGAATACGTCGAGCCCTGTGGTCGCCGGTGAGTGGTCGCTGGCAACGCAAGTAGAGTCCAGCAGTGTCCCGCGCTTCTCGGGTTTGCGCCTCGGATACGAGATCGAGCTGCAGCAGAACGGTAACCGCGTGTCCGGCATGGGTCGGAAGGTGAGCGAAAACGGCACGGCGCTTACCAGTCAACGTCAGACACCCATCACCGTCGAAGGCACGATCGAGGACAATCGGCTGCGTCTGGATTTCGTTGAGCGCGGCACACGCCGCGCAAGTAGCGGTCGGTTTGATCTACAGTTCGACCCTGGCGGTGGACTGCGTGGGCGCTTCAGAAGCGACGCCGCGCGTTCGGTCGGCATCGTTCAAGCTCGCCGCTTACCATAACGCCGAAAACGTCGGCTAGTCTTATCTCGATGGCCGATCCGCTGGACGCGCAGGCCGCCGCTTTCGCACATCTCCTGGCCGTGCCCGGGAACGACGCAGACACCGCCTTCAAGAAGGCGCGTGCGCTGGCCAGCGGGTTGTTCCCACATCAAGTCGAAGGCATCGCATTTTTGCTGGGACGCCGCCGCGCCATCCTGGCCGACGACATGGGCCTCGGCAAGACGCGTCAGGCGATCGTGTCGTTACGGCATCTCGCGCCGAACGGACCATATCTCGTCGTGTGCCCCGCTTCGGTGAAGCAAAATTGGGCGCGCGAGATCGCGCAGGTCATCCCCGACGCGTCAACCCTCGTCATTGAAGGCAGCGCGCCGCTTGACCTCACTGCCACATGGGTCATCGTCAATTACGACATTCTTGGCCGCCATCGATCAGCGCTCGAGGAGATTGATTGGGCGGCGCTGGTGTTCGACGAAGCTCATTATCTGAAGAACCATACCAGCGCACGCAGCAAGCTGGCGCGCAGTCTCACCGACCGCGCAAGCGCGATAGTGTCTCGCCCTCTGATCGTCCAATTGTTGACCGGCACACCGCTCACCAGCCGACCACGCGATCTCTTCGTGCTGCTGCAGCTGGTCGCCCACCCGCTCGGCCGCAGCTTCCTGGCGTTCGCCAAACGCTATTGCGCAGCCGAGAAGGGGGAATTTGGCTGGAAAACGACCGGCGCCTCGAACATCGACGAGCTCACGGTGCAATTGCACGGTGTCATGCTGCGTCGATCCAAAGACGACGTGTTGGCGTTACCGCCGAAGCTGCGCGCATGGGTCCCTGTCACGGTGCCGGCGACGACAGGCGCGCGGGCAATCAAAAAGGTCCTGGCACTTTTGATGGGCAAAAGCGACGAGAGCATCGGGTCAGTCTCGAAGGCGACCGATCCACGCAAGCGCGGAAGGCTTCTGGCATTCCTCGTCGAAGCGCGGCAGGCCCTCGCGGTTGCGAAAACCGCTGCGACGCTCGACTTCGTGAGAGGCGCCATCGATCAAGGCGAAAAAGTGATCGTCTTTTCATGCTTCGACGATCCCATTCAGAAGCTCGCCAGGGAACTCGGTCTCGCTGCGGTCGTGCTCACCGGGAAAACGCCGGGCTCAACGCGCCAGACCGTCGTCGACCTGTTTCAACGTGATGACGATGTCCGCGTTCTGCTCGCGAACATTATCGCGGGCGGCACCGGGCTGAATCTGACGGCGGCGACGCAAGTTGTGTTCAACGATCTCGACTGGGTGCCCACAAATCACTGGCAGGCGGAGGACCGCGCTTACCGCATCGGACAGACGCGGACTGTCAATGTCACCTACTTCGTCGCTCACGACACGATCGATGATTTTGTCCACGCCGTCCTCGAGACCAAGGCGGCGCTCGTCGGAGCGATCCTCGAAGGCGAAGCCATCGCCGAAGGCGTCGGTGGAGACGTCCTCGACGAGTTGCAGCGTGCATTGCATTCGCTCTCGTCAGGCCTGGACCGGGAGGCCGTAAGCGATGACGCCCTCATTGGCCGTCTCGTGAAGGAAGCGTCCGAAGACTTTCGCGCGCGCCACAAGGTCGACCCGGGAGGCACAGTGAGTCTTCGCCGCCCGGCGGATGTTGAGGCTTTCACACGTGCCCTCGAACGATTGGTCAAAGTGCTGGCAGGGTCGCGGTCGAAGCGCTTTCGGATCGCGAGTACCTCGCACAAGGGCCTCGATTACGAAATCGTTGTCGCTGATGCTGACGTGACGTGCACCTGTCCAGGGTTCGAGTATCGCGGACAGTGTCGTCATGCACGTGATGTCAAGGCGGCACTGGCAGCCGGCCTCGAGGTGCCCGCGCCGTACGCCGAAGTCCGCTGATAGCGGAAGGCGCATATGGGGCAATGCAGCGCCAGCCCCCTCGGAATCAGCCGGAGTGCCGCAGTGCCTCTGTCGGCTCGATGCGCAGCGCGCGCCTGAGCGGAAGGCCGCAAGCCAGCAGGCCCACCAGCATCAGGACGACCAGCGTCGTGGCGAGTAGCCCGACTCTGTGTCCGCCGTCGAGTACTTCCACTATGACGTAGAACCAGACGGCGCCACCGATCACGATTCCAGTGCAGACCTGCGCGAGCGCACGCGAGAACACCCCCATGACGATCTGGCGGCGATCCGCGCCAAGCGCGATGCGGATGCCAATCTCGCGTGTCTGCCGGGCGACGGTGAACGACAGCGCGGAGTATGTCCCTGCTATCGAAATCAAGAGCGCAATCAGCGCGACCAGCACGGTAGCCCAGGCCGAGAATCGGCCAATGCGTCGTTGCGACCGTGCCGTTCGGTCGACTGGCTCATTCAGCGGCACAACATCGTCCAGCCGCAGGGCGGGATGCACTGCGTGCGCCAGCGCGCGCAGCTCTGGTGCAAAGGATGCCGCGTCGCGTCCGACATGAAAGGCAATGCGGACAGCATACGAGCCGGCAGTGCCCAGCACTTCCGGCGTCAGAGGGTGATAGATGCCCGGTCCCTTACCGGACATGAACGCATCACGCGTCGTATCCATCCCCAGGTTTTTCACGACACCGACGATCTCGTACCATGGGCCGGATGCTGCCTCGCCGGAGGATCTTGTATAGCGGAGTCGTCGCCCAACCGCATTCCTTCCCTGGAGGATCTCATTCACGAAATACTCGTTGACGATCACCACCGACGGGTTCGAACGCACATCGCCGGAGTTGAACGCGCGTCCTGACACGATCTCGGCCCCGAACGCCTCGAAGTAATTGGCCGCAACCGAACTGGTCGTCACTAATTCAGTTGATGCGCCCGCAGTGGTACCTTCGCTGTCTACGTCCACCCAGGCTTCGGGATGTGACATGCCGGGCAAGCGGCTGGCGAACGTTACCAGAGATATCCGCGATGTCATGGTCAGGCGTCGGCGAAGCTCTTCGCACGCGCGCTCGAACTCGCCGAGCGATGGAGGCGCCAGCGACGCGGCGTTGGCTGATACCTGCTCCGCGTCCAATGCAATGCGGGCGGATAGATATTCCTCCGCGGCAAAGCCGGGATCGGTATGCGCCGGTTCGAATAGCCCTGAGACAGCGACGACAGCGGGTGGAAGGATCAAAACCACGAACGCCGCCTGGACGACGATCATCGCGCTCCACAGCGTGCCGAACCGCAATGCGGATTCTCCCGCACCGGCGTTGTGACGAAGCCGTCCGAGAACGCGCGCGCGTGTTGCCTTGAGCGCGGGGACAGCGCCCGCCACCAGCGAGCCGAGCACCGCCAGCGCCGCGGCGTAGAGGATGGTGGTGAGATTCAGTGCCACGCCGGCGTCCAACCAGAATGGGATTTGTCCTTCGGTAACGTCCCAGACGAAGCGTGTGACCCAATGGGCGCCCCACCACACGGCGGCGAGGCCCGTGGCCGTCGCGGCGACCGCCAGGACAAGCGCCTCGACAAAAAACTGTCCGACGATCCGTGCCCGGCTCGAGCCCAGGGCGAATCGCATCGCGATCTCGTGCTCACGCGTGGCGGTTCGCGCAAACACCATGGTGGCAACGTTCGAGCAAAGAACGAGGAGCAAGAGCACGAACAGGACCTGCACCAGATAGGCGCCGCCACTGCCCTCGCCGCCGACGAAGAGTTGCGTGTACTTCATCACGCGCGGGCGGAGATGCTCGTGGGTGGACGGATAGTCTGTGGTGGCAACCGCGCCCAGTGCACTGAGCTCCGCCTGTGCCTGCTCTAACGTTGCGCCCGGAGCAAGGCGGCCGAAGATCTGAATCGCAGGACCTTGGCGCGGCTCGTGCCTCATCGCGTCCGCGTGCAGCGGTACCCAGAACTGATGATTGACCGGGAATTCGAAATCCTCCGGCATCACGCCAACGACGGTGCGTGTCGACGTGCCTAACTGCACGGACTTTCCGACAACGTTGGGATCTTCAGCGAATCGGCTGCGCCACAACTGATATCCAAGAACAACTAAGGGCGCTGCCGTTTCCTGTTCGTCCGCTTCGATCAGCGTTCTCCCCAACATCGGCGGAACGCGGGTCGTCCTGAATGCCGAGGCGGTGATTTCCGCACCCAAAGCGGGCTCGGCGGAATCACCGCCGGCGACGTTACGCTCGATGGTCCGGAATGCTGCCAGGTTTTCGATTGATTTGAGCGCGTCGCGCCAGACGACGTAGTCGTGCAGCGAGCGGAGCTCCGGGTCGTTTTCGGCGACGTCCCAGTTCTGAAGTCCGACGATCCGCTCGCCCTCTTCGAGTGGCAGCGTCGGGTGAAGGAAGTCGTTTACGACTTCCATATAGCCGGCACCAAGGCCGACTCCAATCGCGATCGCCAGTCCTCCGACTATCGTCACTCCGCGGGAACGTGACAGCGTGCGGACACCGAGCTTCAGATCCAGCGATAAGCCCGACATCCACGCCAAGCCGCGATCGTCGCGCAGCAACTCCTTATGCTTCTCGATGCCGCCGAACGCGACGAGTGCGCGGCGGCGGGCCTCGTCGCGCGACAGTCCCTGCTCGCGTATGAGCAGCTCGGTGTGCATGTCGATGTGAAACTGGAACTCGCTGTTCATCCGCGTTTCCGCGGTGCGGCGGGAGAAAAGCAGACGCAAGCGCGTGCGCGCGCTGTCGAGAAACCGCATGGTGGTGCTCCGGCGTTAGTCGAATCCGATCAGGTGGTGCGCACGACCGCGTTTAGTGCGTCGGCAAAGCGGCGCCAGCTTTCCAACTCCTGCCCGAGCGCTCGGCGCCCTGCCGGCGTCAGACGGTAATAACGAGCTTGCCGGTTGTTGTCGGTGACACCCCACTCGCTCGTGATCAGGCCGTCCTTTTCAAGCCGTTGCAGCGCCGGATAGAGAGAGCCCTGGTTCATCTCCAGCTCGCCGGACGAGATCTGCTGCACGCGCTGGCTGATTCCCCAGCCATGCATGGGCGAAAGCGACAGGGTCTTCAGGACGAGCAGGTCGAGCGACCCGCGCAGGGCGTCAATGGGCTGGCGTCTCGGCATTAGGTCCTCTCGCTGTCGAGAGAAGTCTAAGTAACGCTCCTGTCGCTGTCAAGAGGAGGGCGCAGCGGCCCGTCGCTACACCGCGCTCAGCAACGCGTTCGCCAGGACTGCAATCGGCAGCAAAGGGACCCACACCAGCAAAAGCCAATGCGACATCGGGATGCGGTTCTCGGCGACGAGTTCATACGTGCGATACGACAACACGAAGAACGTGCCAATGAAGATGATGGAGAACGCCCAGAACACGATCGTGTAGTCCAGGAAACCGCCGAGTATCCGGCTGGCGATGAACGCAGCCGGAAGGAATGCCCAGACGGGCGTGATCACCGGCCACTGCTGCTTAAGGCTCGACAACAGTTCCTCGTAGTCGATAGCACTCGTCTCTTTGCGAACATCCTTTGATGCCCGACGCCGCTGGACGTTGCGCGTTCTCGCTTGCTGCATGATCCAGCCGCAGTGTAAATGCTTTCACATGCAGGCTTTCATCCTGATAGCCACGCGCGCGAGAAAAGCGTGTCACCGTGTGCCACGCGGGGCACGATGCGACCGTACAGTGAAGACGCACGAAATCAGCGAACGCAATCGGACGCGAACCGCCTTTAACCTGTTATTTCGCTCATCGAGGGGATGGCGCTGCGTGAGGCCGTGGCGACACTGCTTGGGCAATTGGGGATGAGGTCGAGCCGCGGCCAGGCGTTCGGATGCATGATCGCAAAGCGCGCTTCGAGCCGAAGGAGGAAGAAGGCATTGGCGCCCACCTTGCCCGTGCCGGTGACGACGCTCACGCGGCCATCGGCCTGTGGGTGCCGCATCGCGCGCTGCTGCGCGATGATCGCGGCCACCAGTGGATCGTTGTCAGTGCCGTTGCACGTGCCGGTGATCTTCACTTTGCGATAGATCTCTTTGTTCGCCGGCTCGGTGAGCTGAAAGTTTGCGGCAAGCGTGTAGTACCACTGGATGAACGACACATCGGCGGCTACGCTGTTCTGTCCCCCTTTCCCGACCGAGCAGTCCAGGTTCCACATGAACTTCGGTCCATAGACGTAAGGCTTCATCGCACGCTCCAGATTCCGGGGTTTGGGTTTTGCAGTCACTCGGTGGTTGGCGGGGCGAGTCTCGCAGGGTTGAAGGCCAGTGAGGCTACGCCCGCCCCAGAATACACTGACGCTGCCAACCGCGACGAGCATTGCGCCCGGGAAGGGACGAGACTCGCGCGAGATGCGCCGGAGACGACAACGTCGAGCCGCGGGGTGCTTTACCTGGCCGTCGTCTGTGCCGCGACGACGCGCCACACCACGTTGCCGACGTCGTCGGCAACCAGCAACCCGCCTTTGCTATCGATCGCGACGCCGACTGGACGTCCCATCGCCTCGCCATTTTCTCTCACGAAGCCCGTCAACACATCGACCGGCATGCCTGATGGTCGGCCCCCCGTGAACGGCACGAAAATAACTTTGTAGCCGCTGCGCGGCTTACGGTTCCAGGAACCGTGTTGCCCTACGAACATTCCGCCAACGAACGGCGCCGGCAGCGCTGACCCCTGCGAATGCGCGAGTCCCAACGACGCGGTATGCGGTCCGAGTGCGTAGTCGGGAACGATAGCCGTCGCGACCAAATCGGGACGTGCTGGTTTGATGCGTGTATCAACGTGAGAGCCGAAGTAGCTGTATGGCCAGCCGTAAAAACCACCCGCGCGTACCGACGTCATGTAATCAGGTACCAAATCGCTCCCGAGCTCGTCGCGCTCGTTGACGACCGTCCACAAGAGGCCGGCCTCCGGCTCCCACGCGAGTCCGACCGGATTGCGAAGTCCTGAGGCAAACACCCGGTGTTTGCCGGTTTGAGCATCGATTTCCCAAATCGCAGCGCGCCCTTCCTCTTTGTCCATTCCATGCTCTGCGATGTTGCTGTTCGAACCCACACCAACATAGAGTTTCGTTCCATCGGCGCTGGCAATGAGGCTCTTGGTCCAGTGATGATTGAGCGGGCCCGGAGGAAAGTCGGCAACCTTCGTCGCATTCGCAGTGATCTCGATCTGTCCCGCACTGTACGGGAATCGAACGAGTGCGTCGCCATTTGCAACGTAGAGGACGTTGCCGATCAGGGCCATCCCGAACGGCGAATTGAGTCCCTTCAGAAGGACGGACCGCATCTCTGCAACGCCGTCACCATCTGCGTCGCGCAGCAGCGTGATGCGATTCGCACTTGGCACGGCACCACCCGCTTTCTTTTGGTAGCGTTTGAAAAACCAGCCTTTGAGGCCTCCGTAGCCGGTTGAGCGTGGCGGAGCGTTTGTTTCCGCTACGAGCACGTCACCATTGGGAAGGATGTAGAGCCAGCGTGGGTGGTCGAGTCCGCGCGCAAATGCGCTTACTGTCGTGCCCTCGGCTGCCACCGGCTTCTCGTCGCCGGTCCAACCCGTTGCCTTCACGACATTGACCGTCGGCAGGAGCGACCGACGGGGCGCGGGCAGCATAGGCTTCGGCCCGGTCCCGTCTGCGACAGCGAGTCGAGCGGTCGCACCGCACCCGGCAAGTGCACTGGTCGCGACCACAAGGGTCAACGCGCGTGCGATGACATTGAGCGCCACCATGTGCCAGCAGGGTTTTGTCGGCGTTGTGAAGTCAGGATCCACTGCCATACGACTTGCCTTTCTTTATTCGCTCGCACGCCGTGAAAGTTGTCTTTATGCATTCCTACCACGTTTGAGCGACGCAGACCCGATGTCGTTTTACGGCGAATCTTGATAACCTCACGGCCATTCGAAGAGCGCGGTAGAAGGCAAAGGCCAAGGTATGCGGACGGACGACCTGACGCGGACATTAGAGAACTTGTTCGGTGAGCTCATGCACGGCGTGTCAGGCAAGGGCGGATTCATGCTCAATGTGGGCGATCGCGGGCTGCTGCGATCCCTCGAGCGGCTCACTCCCGCCGAGGCGTCGGCTGTGACGTCCACCGGATCCTCGATCGCCGCGCACGTCGCGCACGTTGTCTATGGCTTGTCGCTGATGAACCGCTGGAGCCAGGGTGAGAACCCGTTCACCGATGCCGACTGGGCGGCGAGCTGGAAAAAAGTCACCGTCACCCAGGCGGAGTGGGAGGCGCTCCGCATTCAGCTCCGCGATCAGGGCGCGCGATGGCTGGTGGTTTTGCGCACGCCGCGAGAGGTCCACGGCATCGAGTTGAGCGGCATGATCGGCAGCATCGCGCATCTGGCGTATCACATGGGTGCAATCCGCCAGATCAACAGCAAGGTCCGAGGACCAGCCGAAGGCGAGCGCTAACGTCAGAGAGCGCGTTTCGATCGAGTACAACATTTCAGGTCGACCCGCTCAGCTGATTCGCTCGGACCGCAAATCCAAGATGAAGGCACGTCTGCTAGCATTGCGGGCGCGAACCCGGTTCGCACTGGAGATCGATCCCATGGAGCCACGAACTGTAGGTGCGCCACCGAGACTGCCGCAGTGCTTCCGGGCCGGCGGCGTAGCGTAC
>WUUC01110055.1_pt1 | contig 16839 bp, 9 predicted proteins | sample 6278441 | NCBI WGS metagenome assembly WUUC01 (sample SAMN13675441, study PRJNA597444) | soil metagenome | isolation source: soil | place: USA: Washington | collected 2017-10
AGCATGTCCGAGCCGACGGGCTCGACAGCGCTCTGGCGTTCTGGTCCGAAGTGGCCGGGAGCGCACGAGCGGAGCTTGCGGAGCGAGCCATCGATACTCCTGCAGCTCCGAGCCTGCGAGGAGATGCAGGCTTGGCCGAGTTGCCGGTGGACCACGCCGGGAAGAACACCGCCGGTTCGGCGGCCACGGTGTCGGTGCGACTCGGCAAGGACGAGACGGACGCGTTGCTGCACCGGGTTCCCGACGTGTACCGCACCCAGGTCAACGACGTGCTGTTGAGCGCCCTGGGTCGGGTGTTGTGCCACTGGACCGGACGCGACAGTGTGCTGGTCGCCATGGAGGGTCATGGCCGCGAAGAGATCATCGACGGCGTTGATCTTTCCCGCACGGTCGGGTGGTTCACCTCAGAGTTTCCGGTCGCGTTGGCGGTTTCGTCCTCGGCGGACTGGGGTGAGGTTCTCAAGTCGGTCAAGGAAAAGCTGCGAGCGGTGCCGCACAAGGGGCTCAGCTACGGAGCCCTGCGCTACCTGAGCCCGGAGGACTCGCCGGCCGCCGTGCTGCGTGCTGACCCGCAGCCGCTGATCTCCTTCAATTACCACGGCCAGTGGGACGTGGCGCCGGACTCCGACGGGCTCTACCGCGCCTGGTCCGCGGGCATTGGTCAGGAGACCGACCCTCGACGCACCCGTAGCTGTCTGCTGGATGTCCTTGGTGTCATAGCGAACGGGGAGCTGGAGCTGGCCTGGACATACTCCACCGAAATGCACGACGAGGCCACGGTGCGGCGGCTGGCCGAGGGTGTCATCGAGGCGTTGGGGGAGATCGTCGAGCACTGCTCGCAGCCTGGAGTGGGTGGCCGTACCCCGTCGGACTTCCCACTGGCTCGCCTGAGTCAGGAACAGGTCGACCGGATCGTTGGTGACGGGGGCTTGGTTGAGGATGTCTACCCGCTGACGCCGCTGCAGGCCGGAATGTTGTTCCACAGCCTGGTGGATACCGATACCGAGGCATACTTCAACCAGATACGTCTGCGGCTGACAGGCGCGTTCGATCCGTACGCCCTGGACGCGGCCTGGCAACGTGTGGTGGACCGGACGCAGGTGCTGCGCAGTTCGCTGGTGTGGGACGGCGTGGATGAGCCGCTGCAGGTGGTGCACCGGCGGGTCACCGTGCCCACCACGCACTACGACTGGCGCGATCTGTCCGATGTGGACAGAGCAGTCGAGATGCGGCGGGCGGTTGCCGACGACCGCACGGCCGGGATGGATCTGGGTCGGGCGCCGCTGATGCGGTTGATCATAGGTCGGCTGTCCGACGACGAGGTGCTCCTGATCTGGACGTCGCACCACGTGTTGCTCGACGGCTGGAGCACGGCGCAGGTGTTCGCCGAGGTGTGCGAGCAGTACGCGGCGATCGTCGACGGCCGGCAGCCTGAACTGGCTGCCAGGCGGCCGTTCCGGGATTACCTGCGCTGGCTGGCCGAGCAGGATCAGCGCGAGGCGGAGGAGTACTGGCGACGGGTGCTCGGAGACCTCGAGTCGCCGACCCCGCTGCCCTACGACCGGCAGGTCACCGAGGCACACCGGACCGAGTCGTCGGAGTCGGTACGGGTCGAGCTGCGAGCCGAGGAGTCGAACCGGCTCCATCGAGTTGCCAAGCAGAACGGGCTGACCGTCAACACGATCGTGCAGGGCGCGTGGGCGATGCTGCTGTCCCGCTACAGCGGTGAGCGGGATGTGGTCTTCGGTACCACGGTCTCAGGACGGCCGGCCGAACTGCCCGGTGTCGAGTCGATGGTTGGCATGTTCATCAACACCGTGCCGAGCCGGATTCGGGTCCGTCACGGAGAGAACCTGGTGTCATGGCTGCGAAAGCTGCAGATCGAGCAGACCGAGTCGCGGCGGTTCGACTTCGTTTCGCTTGCCCGGCTGCAAGCCTTGAGCGGCCTCCCCGGTGGCGCCAACCTGTTCGACAGCCTGGTTGTGTTCGAGAACTACCCGATCGACGACACCTCGGCCACCGGGGAAGGCCTGCGGGTTCGCGAGGGCGAAGCGCTGGATACCACGAACCTGCCGCTGACCCTGAGCGCCTTCGTCGATGACCGGCTTCGCTTCAACCTCGCCTACGACCCGAGGCTGTTCGACGCCGGCACCGTCGAGCGTGTGGCCGAACGGCTGCGCTTGCTGTTGCTGGCAATCGCCGATGATCCCGACCGTCCACTGTCGCGGCTGCCGTGGATGTCCGCCGACGAGCGGCAGCGGGTGTTGGTGGAGTGGAACGACACCGAGCAGGTGGTACCGGAGACCACGTTGTCGGAGTTGTTGGAGGCTCAGGCAGCTCGGACGCCCAAGGCGGCCGCGTTGGTCTTCAACGGTGTCGAGCTGAGTTATGCCGAAGTGCACACGTGGGCGAATCGGTTGGCGCACAAGCTGATTAGTCGGGGGGCTGGTCCGGAGCGCTGTGTCGCGGTGGTGTTGCCACGTTCGGTGGAACTGGTGGTCGCGTTGCTGGCGGTGCTCAAGGCGGGGGCGGCGTATTTGCCGATCGCGCAGGACCTCCCGGCTGATCGCGTCGCGTTCATGCTCGATGACGCGGATCCGGTGGTGGTGCTCGACGAGTTGGACGCTGTGCGCACCGTCGAGGGGTGGCCGGCGACGTGTCCCACTGACGGTGATCGCGTCGGCTCGCTCGCGCCGATGGACCCCGCGTATGTGATCTATACGTCGGGTTCGACGGGTAGGCCGAAGGGTGTGGTGGTTCCGCACGCCGGGATTGTGAACCGGTTGTTGTGGATGCAGACCGTGTACGGCCTTGGGTCCGATGATCGGGTGTTGCAGAAGACCCCGGCCAGTTTCGACGTGTCGGTGTGGGAGTTCTTCTGGCCGCTGATCACCGGAGCCACTCTGGTGGTGGCCAAGCCCGAAGGCCACAAGGACCCGGCGTATCTGGCCGAGCTGATCCGGTCCGAGGCCATCACCACGGTCCACTTTGTTCCGTCGATGCTGCGGGCGTTCGTGGCGGAGCCGGGAGCGGCGAGTTGTACGGGGTTGCGGCGGGTGATCTGCAGTGGTGAGGCGTTGCCGGTGGATCTGGCCCACCGGTTCCACTCGGTGCTCGATGTGGAGCTGCACAACCTGTACGGGCCGACTGAGGCGTCGGTGGATGTGACGTTCTGGCAGTGTGTGCCGGGCTCGGATGCCGTGTCGGTGCCGATCGGACGGCCGGTGTGGAACACCGGGATGTACGTATTGGACCGGAATCTGTATCCGGTACCGCCGGAAGTGCCGGGGGAGCTCTACATCGCTGGTGTTCAGCTGGCGCGGGGTTACCTGGGTCGTCCTGGGTTGACGGCGGACCGGTTCGTCGCCAACCCGTTCGGTTCGGCCGGTGAGCGGATGTATCGAACCGGTGACCTGGCTCGGTGGACGGTGCACGGTGTACTGGAATATCTCGGGCGCACCGATGACCAGGTGAAGATCCGCGGTTTCCGAATTGAGCTGGGTGAGATCGAGGCGGTGCTGTTGGATCACCCGGACGTCGGCGAGGCTGTCGTGGTCGCCCGCGACGACGGCAGTTCCGGACACCAACGACTGGTGGCCTACCTGGTGCCAGTCGGCGATGACGTGCTCGCCCCCTCGGCGTTGCGCGAGGCGCTCAAGCAGATCCTGCCGGACTACATGGTGCCCTCGGCATTCGTCCTACTCGACACCTTGCCCTTGACCCCCAACGGAAAAGTGGACCGGCGAGCCCTGCCGGCGCCAGAGGCGTCGACCTCGCAGGCCGGCCATGTCGGCCCGCGCACCGAGACCGAGCGTGTCGTGGCGGAAATCTGGGCCGAGGTGCTTGGGATGGAACGGATCGGGGTCGACGACAACTTCTTTGATCTCGGTGGCGATTCGATCCTGAGCATTCAGGTGATCTCGCGGCTGCGCACCGCTTTCGCCGTGGACCTTTCTCCGCGTGCGGTTTTCTCCAACCCGACCGTCGCCGGACTGGCCGACCTGATCCCGGCTGACGCCGGGGGAGGCGGCCTGCCTGCCATCCAGGCGGTGTCCCGCGATCAATCCCTGCCGTTGTCATTCGCTCAGCAGCGGCTGTGGTTCCTCAATGAGTTCGACCCGGAGAGCGCCGAGTACGTGTCGCCATTCATGGTGAGGTTGCACGGCGCGCTGGACCTGGACGCCTTGAACGTCGCGCTGACCGCACTGGTCGCCCGACACGAATCGCTGCGGACCACCTTCGACGCGGCGGACGGACAGGGCGTGCAGATCGTGCACCCGCCATACGATGTGCGGGTTCCGGTGCTCGATCTCAGTGAGCTACCGGAACAACAGCGGGACAACGAACTGTCCAAGATGTTGGGGCATGAGGTGACGTGCCCATTTGACCTGAGCCGCGGGCCGTTGTTCCGAGCACGGCTCGTTCGCTTGGCCAACGACGATCACGTGCTGGCCATGACGGCGCATCACATCATCACCGATGGCTGGTCTAGCGGCGTAGTCGCCAACGAGTTGGGCGCGCTGTACGGTTCGGCGCTGCGTGGCGAGCCGGCCGACCTGTCGCCATTGCCCTTGCAGTACGCCGATTTCGCTGTTTGGCAACGAGAGCACCTGAGCGGAGCGGTGCTCGACAAGCAGATCGGCTACTGGAAGCGGCAGCTGTCGGCGATCGCTCCGCTGGAGTTGCCCACCGACCGACCACGGCCGGCGGTGCGTACCTCCGCCGGCGCGATCCACGCGTTCGCGGTATCCCCCGGGGTCACCACCGCGCTCAAGGATCTGGGGCGCCGGCAGGGCAGTACGTTGTTCATGACACTGGTGGCGGCCTGCCAACTGTTGTTCGCGCGGTGGTCCGGCCAGGACGACATCGCTGTTGGCACCGTGATTTCCGGGCGTGACCGGGCCGAGTTGGAAGGGCTGGTCGGCTTCTTCGTCAACACCCTGGTGTTGCGCTCCACAGTGGATGACGCGCGGACCTCCGAGGAGTTCCTGGTTCAGGTCCGAGACACGGTGCTGGACGCGTTCGCTCACCAGGAGGTGCCGTTCGAGCGGCTGGTGGAGGAACTTCAGCCGGCGCGCGACACCAGCCGCAACCCGTTGTTCGACGTGATGGTGTTGCTGCAGAACGTGCCCGACCAGGCGGTCGACCTGCCTGGGTTGGCGGTTGAAGGTGTCGCCTTGCCGGTGACGACCGCGAACTGCGACCTCACCGTCGAGTTCGGCGAGCAACACGGCGGCCTGGCGGGTGTGCTCGAGTACAACACGGATCTCTTCGACGCGGCCACCATCGACCGAATGGTGGCGCAGCTGCTGGTGTTGCTCGAGCGCATGACCGCCAACCCGGATCTGGCGTTGGCCGAGCTTCCCTTGCTGACCGACACGGAGCTGCGTCAGGTCATCCATGACTGGAATGACACCGAGCTCGACGTGCCGGCGGTGACCTTCCCCGAGCTGTTCGAGGCTCAGGCAGCGCGCACGCCGGGTGAGGCCGCCCTGGTGTTCCGGGACACCGTGTTGACCTTCGCCGAGGTCAACGCCCGGGCCAACCGGCTGGCCCGGTACCTGGTCGCGAATGGCGCCGGACCAGAGCGGGTGGTGGGGTTGGCGTTGCCGCGTTCGGTGGAGATGGTGGTGGCCATGCTCGCCGTGTTCAAGGCGGGTGCGGTGTATTTGCCGGTCGATCCGACATTGCCGGCCGATCGATTCGATTTCTTGCTGGGTGACGCCGGACCGGTGCTGGTGCTGCGCGATCCGGTCAGCGAGTCCACAGTGGAGCGCTACTCGGATCTGAACCTGACCGATGCGGACCGGCTTGCCGTCCTGCGGCCGTCGAACTCGGCGTACGCCATCTACACCTCCGGCTCGACCGGGCAACCGAAGGGCGTGCTCGTCGAACACCGCAACCTGGTCAACCTGCTTTACAACCACCGCAACGACTTCCTGCCGCCGCTGATCGCCACGGCCGGCGGCCGGCTGCGGATCGGCCTGACGGCCGTCTTCTCCTTCGACACCTCGTTGGAGGGCCCCTTGCTGATGGCCGACGGTCACGAGCTCCATCTGATCGACGATGACACGCGACGGGACGCGGACGCGCTGGTCGACTACGTGGCCAGGAATCGGATCGACTTCCTTGACCTCACACCGTCCTACGTCCGCCAGCTCGTCCCCGCGGGGCTGCTCGACGACGCCCGTCACCGGCCGCGGATGCTGATGCTGGGCGGTGAGGCGCTCAGTGATTCGCTGTGGCGAGAGCTGTCCGCGGCGCCCGACACAGCCAGCTACAACTTCTACGGGCCTACCGAATGCACCATCGACGCGTTGTCCTGTCGAGTTGTCGACGGCATACGGCCGGCGGTGGGGCGTCCACTGCGCAACGTCAGGGCCTATGTGCTCGACAGCCATGGCCGCCCGCTACCGGTCGGTGTCCCTGGCGAGCTTCACCTGGCTGGTGAGCAGCTCGCCCGTGGGTATCTGAACCGGCCGGGACTGACCGCCGATCGGTTCGTGGCAAATCCGTTCGACCCGCCAGGTTCGCGGATGTACCGGACCGGAGACCGGGTGCGCTGGACGGACCGGGGCGTGCTCGAGTACCTGGGGCGCACCGACGAGCAGGTCAAGATCCGTGGGTTCCGGATCGAGCCCGGCGAGATCGAAGCGGCTCTGCGGCGCCATCCCGATGTGGCCGACACGGTTGTGGCGACAACGGAGCACGATGGACACAAGCGGTTGGTGGCCTACGTCGTGCCAACCGAGTCGACCACGCCCGACCTCCGGTCCTGGCTGGCGCAAAGCTTGCCCGACTACATGGTGCCGGCCGCGTTCGTCCTGCTCGACGAGCTTCCGCTGACGCCAAGCGGCAAGGTCAACCGACGCGCGCTGCCGGAGCCGGAGATCGGGTCGGGGCGGGAATCACGTTATGTGGCACCGAATGGTCCGATGGAGTGTGCCCTCGTCGACCTCTGGTCAGACGTCCTCCGCCTTGAGCGAATCGGAGTCGAGGACAACTTCTTCGAGCTCGGTGGCGACTCGATCCTCAGCATCCAGGTGGTTGCCAGGGCCCGCCAGGCCGGACTGAGCTTCACGACCAAGGATCTCTTCCTACACCAGACCATCGCGTCGCTCGCACCGGTCGTCACCGCCGTCCAAACCAGCCAGGCCGAGCAGGAACCGGTCGTCGGTCCGGTCCCGTTCACCCCGATCCAGCACTGGTTCTTCCAGGATGGCAGGACCAACCCGCATCACTACAATCAGTCCACTTTGGTCGAGTTGACCGAGGAGCTCGACGAGCGGGCCCTCCAGCGAGCGCTCGAGGCCTTGTTCGTCCACCACGACGCGCTGCGGATGCGGTTCGAGCACATCGACGGCCGGTGGCACCAGTACAACGCTCCTGTTGAGCTCGCACCGGTACTCATCCGGCACGATCTGTCTGATGTGGACACCGAGGAACAACCCGTCGCCATGCGGAAGATCGCTGACGATGCCCACGCGACCTTCGACCTCGGCCGCGGACCTTTACTGAAGACGGTGCTGTTCGTACTTGGCGGCGGACACCGGCCATACCTGCTCCTGGCGGCGCATCACCTGGTGATGGATGGCGTCTCATGGCGAATCCTGCTCGACGATCTGGAAACCGCCTACCAGCAGGCACTGCGTGGCGCGGAGATCGACCTTGGTCTCAAGACGACCTCTTTCCGGGACTGGGCGCTGCGGCTGGGTGAGTACGTCGCCGGCGGCGGCCTCGACCACGAGTTGGACCACTGGACGGCCGCGCTCGACGGCTGCGAGCTGCCGGTCGACCGTGGGCAATCCGGGCCGGGCGGCTCGGCCGTGCTCGTCTCCGCCCAGCTGAGCGCCGAGGAGACCGACGCCTTGCTGCGCGGGGCGCCCACCGCGTATCGCACTCGAATCAACGACGTCCTGCTCGCCGCGTTGGCCTGGGCGTTGTCCCGGTGGACCGGCCGGAACAGGGTCTCGATCGACTTGGAGGGTCACGGTCGCGAGGAGATCCTCGACGGTGTCGACCTTTCCCGCACGGTCGGGTGGTTCACCACCGTCTTCCCGGTCGGGCTCGAGGTACCAACCGGCGATGAGCCGGACTGGCGCGATCTGATCAAGTCGGTGCGCCGGCAGCTGCGAACCATTCCAGGAAACGGGTTCGGCTTCGGGGCGCTGCGCTATCTGGGATCGCCGGCGGTACGCGAACGGTTGTCCGCCAATACCCCCGGACCACAGATCGCGTTCAACTACCTCGGCCAGTGGGACTCGCTGTCACAAGACGACGACCGCGGCCTTTACCGGGCAACGCACTCTTCCCTCGGGCAGGAGCAAGACCCCGCCGATCGGGGCTCTCACCTGTTGGAGGTCGTCGGCGGGGTCGAGGGCGGGCAGCTGGGGTTCACCTGGAACTACCAGCCCGACCGGCACGACCGTTCCACCGTGGAACGTGTTGCCGGCGACTTCCTCGACGCTCTTCGACAGATCGCGCTCGAGGTAAACATCAGATCCAACCGGGTAAGTAGCTGAGCGACATGAACAGTACGGTGCTGACCAAGCCGTTGTCCCGCAACCGCAACTATCAGGTGCTGTGGGGTAGCCAGGCGCTGTCGGAGTTTGGTCTCAATGCCTCGTCGATCGCGTTCCCACTGCTGGTGCTCGTGATCACCGGATCACCGGCAACGTCCGGGCTGGTGGTGGGTGCGAGCGCGGCGGCGCAGCTCCTCGCCGGCCTGCCGGCGGGCGCGTTGGTGGACCGCTGGAACCGCAAGCAGATCATGCTCGGTTGCGAGGCGGTGCAGGCGGTCACGGTCGGCAGTCTCGTTGCCGCGCTGTGGTGGGACGTGGCGACCGTGGGCCACATGGTGGTGGTCGCCGCGGTGCTGGGTATCTGCGGGTCCATGTTCCAGCCGGCGGAAGAGGCCAGCCTGCCCAACGTGGTTCCGGCCGAACAGTTGCCGACGGCGTTGGCGATGAACTCGGCGCGGTCCTTCCTGGCGCAGCTGTCGGGTACGGCGGCGGGTGGTTTCCTGTTCGCTGTCGGCAGGTTGGTGCCGTTCGCGGTGGAAACGGTGACCCACACCGTGTCGTTTGTGGCGCTGTTGTTTCTCCGGATACCTCCGCGCGAGGTCCGGCCCGCGCCGATGCGTCAGCTGGGTCACGAGATGGTCGAGGGCCTGCGGTGGATGTGGCGGCACCGCCATGTCCGCGCCACCGCTCTGTGCGTCGTCGGCCTCAATCTGTTCTTTGCCGCGTACTACCTCGTCATCATCATGGTCGCGCTGCAGCGCGGGATACCGGCCGGGGAAATCGGCATCATGGCGGCGATGTTCGGAGTAGGTGGCCTGCTTGGCGCGCTCGCCGCGCCACGGTTGATCCGGTTCTTCAGTCCGTACGGGTCGATTGCCGGCGTGTGCTGGATTCTCACCGCCTTGACGCCGGTCTCGGTCTTGATCTCAAGTGGCTACCTGATGGGCGTGTTGCTGGCCGCTATGGCATTCCTGGCGCCAACGACGAACACGGCCATCGACACCTACCAGTTGCTGGTGACCCCGGACGAGCTGCGTGGTCGGCTCAGCGGGGTGATGGGTGTGGCCGGCGGGATCGCCGCGGCGGTGGGACCGGCGCTGGGCGGTGCACTGCTGGAAGTGTTGCCGGGCAACCAGGTGGTGCTGCTCTGCGCGGGAGGGATCGCGCTGCTGACGGTGTCGATCACGGTTAGCTCGACAATGCGCAGCTTTCCACGGAGGCCGGCCGAGGTGGACTCGGCTACCCCCGTTACGAGTTCACCTCATGAGGAAGGGAAATCAGATGGATGACGATGCCACGTACCAGGTTCTGATCAATGACGAGGAGCAGTACTCGTTGTGGCTGGTGGATCAGGACATACCGGCCGGATGGCGTGCCGTCGGAAAGGAGGGCAGCAAAGCTGACTGCATGACTTACGTCGACGAAGTCTGGACCGACATGCGGCCGCGCAGCCTGCGCGAGCAGATGGACGGCGCCGCGAAGCCGTAACCTCGTCGCGGACAACAGCGATCTGATGGGCGTGCGCATGGCAGGCAGACTGAGAACAGCCCTGGTCGTGGCGGTGCTCGTGGCGCCGTTCGACGGAACTCCAGCCATCGCGTCGCCGCCGGTAGGTGGACCGGACGCCGGGACGGTGGTCACTCTCGTCACCGGCGACCGGGTCCGGCTGTTGGGCAAGCCGGGCGGTGAACCGGTGTTCGCGATCGAGCCGGCGCCCGGCCGGGAACGTGTCGGATTCGTGCGCGAGTCACAGGTTGGCGGCGACCTCACCGTCGTCCCGGTGGACGCCGTCCCATTGCTGGCACAGGGCCGACTGGATCCGAGGCTGTTCAATGTGACGGAGTTGGTTCGCCAGGGTTATGCCGACACCAGGGCGAAACTTCCGTTGATCGTGTCCTATCGTCAGTCAAGGGCCGCGGTGGACGCGGCGACCACGGTCCGCGACCTGCCAAGCATCAACGGCGCAGCGGTCGAGCAGGACAAGGCCAGGGCGAGCGAGTTCTGGCGCTGGCTCACCGGGGCGTCCGGCGTGGCGAAGGTGTGGCTGGACGGCATCGCGAAGCCAAGGCTCGACGTGAGTGTGCCGCGGATTGGCGCACCGGACGCGTGGCGGCGGGGCCTCACCGGCGCCGGTGCGACGGTCGGCGTGCTGGACTCGGGAGTCAAGGCGGACCACCCGGATCTGGTCGGCAAGGTCGTCGAGGCGAGGGATTTCACCGGCAGCGCACCGGATGCCGGCGATGACATCGGCCACGGTACGCATGTCGCCGGGATCATCGCCGGCACCGGCGCGGCGTCGGACGGCCGTTACCGGGGTGTCGCGCCCGATGCGAAACTGGTCAGTGGCAAGGTGTGCGTCAGTTTCGGCTGCCCAGAGTCCGCGGTGATCGCCGGGATGGAATGGATCGCGCCCAAGGCACGCGTGGTCAACCTGAGCCTCGGCGGCGAGTCGACCGACGGCACCGATCCGATGAGTCAGGCGGTGAACAACCTCACCGCGCGGTACGGCACGCTGTTCGTCGCGGCCGGCAGCAACGACCGGTCGCTGGACTTCCCCGACCCGCTCAACTCGGTGTCGGCGCCTGCCGTCGCGGACGCCGCGCTCGCCGTGGGCAGTGTGTCCACACAGGACCAGACGAGTGTGTTCTCCGGGCCCGGTCCGAGAATCGGTGACTACGCGGTTAAGCCGGATATCGCCGGGCCTGGCGAAGGCATCGTGTCGGCACGGGCGCCAGGCACGCCGTCCGGCGACGCCGAACCGGTCGACGCGAACTACACCAGGTTGTCCGGCACGTCGATGGCGGCCCCGCATGTCGCCGGCGCGGCGGCGATCCTGCTCCAGCAGCATCCCGATTGGACGGCCGCGCAGCTCAAGCCGGCGTTGATGAGTACCGCGAAGCCCACCGCCGGAGTGTTCGAGCAGGGCGCCGGGCGGGTGGACGTCGGCCGCGCGGTCAGCCAGCCGGTGTCCGCCACGAGCGGTAGCGTCGGCTATGGATTCCTTGCGTGGCCGCACAACACGCCCGCGGTCAGAACGGTCGGCTACCGCAACGGCGGCGACTCCCCGGTGACCCTTCAGCTGAGCGCCGCCGACGTTTTCGCGGCACCGCGACAGGTGGTCGTGCCAGCCCACGGCACAGCCGAGGTGGCCGTGTCGGTCAATCCGTCGGCTGCCGCCACCGGTCTGCGGGGCGGGCGGCTGACCGCGACCGCGGCCGGGGTGACCGTGCAGACCGCCCTGTCCGCGTTCATCGAGCCGGAGAGCTACAACCTGACCGTGCGTTTGATCAGCCGGGCCGGTCAGGGTTCGTCGGTGGTGCGGGCGGTCAACTCCGAAACCGGCCAGGCCTACGGGATCCGGAACGGAGTGGTGCGACTGCCCAAGGGGCGCTACGACATCAACGCCCTCGACGTCACGCCGGACTTCGCGGCCACCATGTTGTCCAGACCCGGTTTGACCCTTGGCGCTGACACCACGGTGACGCTCGACGCGCGCTCGGGCAGGCCGGTGACCGCGACGGTGGACCGGCGCGACGCCCGACTCCAGACAGGAGAGCTCAGCCTGTACTCGGCGACCAGCACAGGTGATCGCGGCGCCTCGTTGAGCTATGTCCCCGGCCAGGGCGACCAGTTGTACGCCGTGCCCACAGCGGGAATGGTTACCGACCACACGTACGCGTTCAGTTTCCGGGCCACGCTCGGTCCGGTGTCGCCGGACGCCGGAGCGGGCGACTTCGTCTACCAGCTGGCGTTCCTGGAACGGGGACGGATTCCGTCCGATACCGCGTACCGGACCCGTGATCACGAGTTGGCCCGGGTCCAGGCGACCTACCACGGCCAGGGTGCGCCCGGCATCGCCGCGCGGGCCGACTACGCCCGGTTCCCCGTGGCGGTCGGCCTGGGTACCTACTCGGCGGCATACTCGTATTCGTTGCCCGCCAAGCGGATCGAGTTCTACACAGCGAGCCGGGACGTCACCTGGGACCACTTCCTCAGCGTCGCGCCCGCGGACCTGTCGGATACCGAGTTGTACGTCTCCCACCGCTCCTACCGCCCCGGCGACTATGCCGCCGGGTGGAACCGGGCACCGCTCGGTCCCGCGTTCGGTCAGTTCCAGGATGGCTTCGGGGTGCTCAGGAACGGTGCCGAGTTGCAGGTGGCCCTCACGGTGCTGTCCGGCAACGATCCGAACCAGGTCGCCGTTCCAGCGGCCGGGGTCACCGGGATGACCACTCTTTCCAGGGACGGCAACGAGATCGGCACGAGCCCGTTTCCCGGTTTCGGTACGTTCACCGTGCCGGACGGCTCCGGCACGTACACGTTGCGAGTGACCGCGGATCGCGCGGTGCCATGGTCGGTCGTCGGCACGCACGCCGATGTCGCCTGGACGTTCCGGGACGCGGTACCGGACGGCATCCCCTTGCCGCTGCTGGTAGTTCGCGCGATCGGCGCGGTGGACGAGCAGAGCAGGGCGCCGGCCGGCCGGCTGTTCCCGTTGCTGCTCAAGGCACAGCGCCAGCCCGCCCAACCGGCGGTGCGGCTGGGCGCACTTCGCGTCGAAGCGTCCCATGACGACGGTCTAACCTGGACGGTCGCGCCCGCGATCAGTGATGGGGACACCGGGGTCGCGCTGCTGCGGCATCCGGCGGCCCCGGGATTCGTGTCGCTGCGGATCATCGCCCAGGACACCGAAGGCAACTCCGTCAGCCAGACCGTGATCAGGGCGTACCAGACCAGAGCATGATCGACAGGAGCGAGACCATGAAGGCGGTGCCGGTCAGCACAGCGAGCGTGCGCGCATGGTCTCTCCACTCACGATCCCAGCCATCGTCGGCGCCGTAACGCTTGCTGGACAACGTCATCAGCGCTCGGCCAAGCCCGAATCCCGCGCCCGCGCACAATGCCAGCGGTGTGGACGCGGTCAGCAGAACCGCGACGGCGCCGACGTAGGGCAGGCCGCTGGGCAGGTACGTGCGTACGCCGGTGCCCATCTCCAGGCCGAACTGCAGGGGACCGAGGTGGCGGCCCAGCCGGAACACCGTCTCCGGCACGAGCCGCCTGCTCTCCGGCAGCCGGATCGGCAGCAGGCCGGACTGCCGCAGCAGTACCACGATCAGCACCAAGCCGACCACCGCCCAGCGCGCCGGTGTTGGCAGCGGGACGCGCAGCAGCGAGCCGGCGACGAGCAGCACGGCCGCGGTGAGCATGCCGCCGGTCAGCAGGCCGGCGTAGAACACGAACGTGGGTGAACCCCGCCAGACCGGCGAGCTCAACACGAGGGTCGAGTTGCGGCTTCAGGTGGAGCCACTGGTGGCGAAGCCCGCCGCCGCGCCCATCATCAACCACAGGGCCGGCGACAACCCGGCGCCGGCCGCGGCGCACGTCGCGACCACGATCACGGTCGCGATCGTGAGCGGATGCCAGCTTGCGCGACCTCTTAGCCGGAGCGGCATATCGTGAAGAACGTCTGACCGTCGTACGGGCCGCCCCAGTACGTCGTCATGCCGTCCGAACAACGATAGGTATGTCCGTCCGGAGTGGTCCACCGCCAAGCGTTCTTGGTGCTGGTCGTGCCACACAGGGTGGAGATCGGCGCGTGGTCGGCCTGGACCGTGCCGTAGTTCCAGGTGCCGTGCTTGTGCCAGCCGGCGTCACAGTACGTGCTGCTCCGCCAGCTTCCACCGAAGCACGCCGGGTAGGTGTTGACGTACTGTCCCGACGTGTCACCGAGTTCGTCGTACCCGGATGGATAGCCGTCTCGGCAATCGTTGCGGTCCCAACCTCGCAGGCCAAGTGGACCGGTCTCGGCCCGTGCCTTTCGGCCGCCGAGCCAGGTTAGTGCCAGCGCACCGATCGTCACGGCGCCAAGGGTCGCCGCGCGCAGCACGGTCCTGCGGTTGCCGGGCACGGTCAGTCCGGTGAGCGCCGTCGTGCCGGCCGCGTTCGCTGGAGCCTGGTCGACGTCAGGGATCTGGTCAAACGTCAGCGACATCGGCACTCCATCCGGTCACCATCTCGTCCACTTCGGACATTCGGGTCGGCAGCACAAGCCGGCGGACCTTGCCGGTGCCGTCGACATCCATCAACACGGGCGACGCGAGATGGGAGACCGCCCGCCACGACTCGCGGTCGCTCACCACCTCCAGCCCGTCCGCCAGCCCTTCCCAGGTCACGGCGTTCTCATGGGTCAGCACCGTCGCGCCCGGCGCACGATCGCTGAGCCGCTCGGCCGCCGCCACGCACAACGGGCACCCCGAGTCGACCGCGAGCACAATCCGCCTGCGGCCGTCGGCGAATCGCGGGCTCAGGGTTATCTCGGGAGGCGCGGCCCGGAAACCGTTTGGGTCGCGCATCACGATTCCCCGCAGCAGCCGGACTTCGCGCAGGACCGCGGCGAGCGCGCAGAACAGCACGATGATCGCGAGCCAGACCAGAATGTGATAAGCGATGATCGGTGACATGTCCCACCCCGGTCAGTCGTGCCAGGCGATGTCGATCTCCGCCAACCAGTCCATGCCTCCGGCGTCCGAGAGGTGCACCTCGGCCAGGCCGGCCGGACACCCGAGGATGAAGGAGTATTTGTCCTCGGCGCCCGGATAGCGCGCCTTCCACACTTCGCCGTATCTGGTCCGAGCGCCCGCGTGCTTCGGCACCATGGCGAGCGCCTGCCGCGGCCCGGGAACCGACACCGAACCACGACCCTTCACCACGATGGCGATCTGCTCGGTCATCGTGTCCAGAAAGGTCGCCGACCGCGGCCGCACGACCATGCCACCGGCATGATCGGTGATCTCCAGCGAGCCGAACAACCCGGACACCCGGTCGCGGCTCGGCGCCGGGCCCGCGTACACCGTCATGAGCTCGTGATAGGTCCCGATCAGTGTGGCGACCGAGGATTGCTGGTCATCCGCTTCTGCGACAACGACTTCCCGCCCGTACACCAGAAATCGGTCGCGCGGTGCCGCCGGAGCCACATACGTGCACGCGAAGTTGTGGTAACCGCGCGGTCCAATCTGGAAACCCGTGCCGTACGAACCACCCGCGAACCGCACCCCGGCCGCCATACTCGACACCGGCAGGTCCGCGGGCAGGGTGACACTCACCCGGTTCCCGCTCGGCGCCACCAGCTCCAGCCGCTGCACGGCCATGGCCCACCTCTCTGGTCGCGGTCAGTCCTATCCCGATCATCGAACACCCAGGAAAGTCCATGCACAATCCGCCGGAAGGACGTCGCACATTCCCGCACTGGTTGAACCGTCCCAATCGGCGCGGTTTCAGGTTTAGGATGGGTGGGTAGCCCGGCCGCAATTCTGTTGTGCACCGTTCGGTACTTAGGGGGATAGCGGTGGTTGACCTACAGCATCACCCTGCGATCACTGATGTTCTTGTCCACCCTCTCGAAAGAGGCCCCGGTCTCGTCCATCTGAGCCCTGATGTGCGCAGTTTCCTGTCCGGTCTCGACGAACTGGTTTCCGGCACCGCCATATTGGTGGCCGTGATGCTCGCCGGCGACGCCTTCCGGTACGGCACGCCGCCAGTCAGCCTGCGGCTGCGACTCGTCGCCGATGGCTGCTGCCTGCGCGTAGAGGTTGAGGATCACGGCTGGGCCCGGCCGTACGGCTATCGGGCCGGCTTCCTCGACCGGATCGCCAGCCGACAAGGGCTGGCGCGGACCGACGACGGCATGACCATGATCTGGGCCGAGATTCCCACACAGCTCAACGCGAACGAATCCCACCGAATGGCATGATCATCGTTTAGGTGTCTGCAGGCTCATCTGGGCGTGCAAACACAATTTCGCCGGCCGCCGCGCGACAAGAGCGAGGGCCGGCTTTAGCTCCGTGTCAGGTCGGCCGCGTCGAGTGCGCGCGTCAGTTCCCGCCACGCGTCGCGGTCGTCCCGGCGGTTATCCGGTACCGCAGGTGTGTGGCGTGGCGGGACTCGATCACCTCGGTCCGCTCCAGGTGGATCGGCCCGCCGAGGTGCTCGAACAGCCCGGTACCGCTGCCCAGGATCACCGGGGCGACGTGCAGGAACAGCTCGTCGACCAGTCCGGCCGCCAGCGCCTGCTGGATGATGCTGGCGCCGCCCATGATGTGCACCAGCTTGTCCCCGGCGGCCACGGTCGCCCGCTCGACGGCGTGCTTGATGCCCTCGGTGACGAACGTGAACGTGGTCTCTCCCTTCACGACCACCTCGTGCGGGCGGTGGGTGACCACGAACACCGGCAGCCGGTAGAACCCGTCCTCGCCCCAGCCTCCGGTCTCGTCGTACACCTTCCGGCTGGTGATGACCGACCCGGCGATCTGGCGCTCCT
>WUUC01184812.1_pt1 | contig 16838 bp, 11 predicted proteins | sample 6278441 | NCBI WGS metagenome assembly WUUC01 (sample SAMN13675441, study PRJNA597444) | soil metagenome | isolation source: soil | place: USA: Washington | collected 2017-10
GTGCGAATTCGAATCGCACTACAAGAACGAAAAAGATGTGTGCCCACTTGCGCCGCTCCTCACGTGTAGCGCAAGTAAGTCCCCGAGTAGTTCAGTGCGGTTGCATGCTCAGATAAAAATCAAACGTAGCAATCCGTCTTTACGCTAGCGCGAGCAGCAAAAAAATCGACAGGTGCTAAAACCTTTTCTGCGCGCTGAAGAAATCACGGAAGAAAGCGGCCTGTCTAAAGGAATGTCGCTCTCGCACAGAAATGGAGCCGCCTAAAACCGCGAAGCCGACTGACAGAGGAGTGCGATGCGGGAACTCAGCGAAATTTGAGCGCTAGTTTTAAGGCGCGATCGCGCGCGCTGGCCGATGCAGCGGTGATGGTGCAATGTCCGAGTTTGCGATTGGGCCGCGGCTCTTTGCCGTAATTGTGATAGTGCACGCCAGGAACTCGCAGAACGGTGTCTGCCGCTGGAATCGTGCCGATGAAATTCACCATTGCAGAGTGACCAATTGCGCGCGTGCTGCCAAGTGGCATGCCTAAGATGGCGCGTATGTGATTTTCGAACTGACTCGTCTCTGCAGCTTCAATGGTCCAATGTCCTGAATTGTGAACGCGGGGCGCCATTTCATTGGCGATCAGCTTGCCGCCTTTGACGAAAAATTCAATGGTGAGAATGCCGACGTAGCCGAATTCCTTGAATACTTTCTTGATGTAGGTCTCGGCTTGGCGCTGCAACGATGCGCTGCGCAGAGGCGCAATCGAATGGCGCAGGATGCCGGTTTCATGCGTGTTCGCAGAGATGGGATAGAAGCGGGTCTCGCCGGTGGTGCTGCGCACGCCCACGATGGAGATCTCGCGGCTGAACTGGACGAACGCTTCGTAAATCAACGGCACACTGCCGAGGTCGGCCCAAGCTTGTTCGCAGTCCGCAGCCGTCTTGAGGCGGAACTGGCCGCGTCCGTCATAGCCCAGGCGACGGGTTTTCAGGATGCCGGGAACGCCGATGGCTTGGACGGCGCGTTGCAAATCTTCCAAGCTATCGACCGCCGCGAATTCGGGCGTCGGAATACGCAGCTTACGAAATAAAGTTTTTTCCGTTAGCCGGTCTTGCGAGGCGCCCAATACCGCTGGCTGCGGATAAAACGGTTTCTGTTTAGCAATGGCGGTGACGGCATCCACCGGCACATTTTCGACATCGAAGGTGACGACATCGACGGCCTCGGCCAATTTGGCGAGATGGTCTGGATTGTCGAACGCGCCAGTGATGATCCTGCCGACCTGCGCACCGGGAGCGTCGTCGCTTTGGTCGAGGAAGACGAAGCGCAACCCTAGGGGATAGCCCGCCAGCGCCAGCATGCGGCCAAGTTGGCCAGCACCGATAATGCCGATCTTCATCGTCAAGCCTTCGAAGCGCCGGTCGATTCTTTGATCGATCTTGGATCCGCGTTCGCGAGCACGGTGTCTGTTTGGGTTTTGCGGAACGAGTCTACCGCTGCGGCGATCGCCGGATACTTGTTGCCTAGAATCGATGCGCTCAATAATGCTGCGTTGGTCGCGCCGGCATTGCCGATCGCCAGTGTTCCGACCGGAATTCCGGCCGGCATCTGCACGATCGACAACAGCGAGTCGATGCCGTTGAGCGTCTTCGATTTGACCGGAACGCCGAGCACTGGCAGCGATGTCTTCGCAGCGGTCATGCCGGGCAGATGTGCGGCGCCGCCGGCGCCGGCAATGATGACTTCGATGCCGCGGCCACGCGCTGAAGTTGCGTAGTCGAACAATAGATCGGGGGTGCGATGCGCCGACACGACTTTGACTTCATGCGGAACGCCGAGTTTCTCCAGCATTTGCGCCGCGGACTCCAGCGTCTCCCAGTCGGAGGTGGAGCCCATGATGATGCCAACCAGCGGATTTTTAGGCGTCTGCATAGGCGAGGGATTGTAACAGCAGAGTGCCGCAACCGGCACGGGCGGCTTACCTAGCGTTCGGCAGCCTGTTTGACGATGCTTTCGATCAAGCCGAACAGTTCACGTGCGGCCTTCGGCGGCTTCTTCTGGGTACGCTCGTGCTGTGCCTGTCCGCTCAATCGCAACAGCAGCGCGCGGTCGGCCGTTGGGTAAAGCAGCATGAATTCGTCGAGACTGGCGGGTTCATCGATCAAGCGGGAACGCCAGCGCTCGAGCGCCTGGAACTGGCGGACGGATGCCCGATCCCGCTCGCGGCGGGCGTCGATGGCGGCGCGAATCGGCTCGGGATCGAACTTGCGCATCAGTTTGCCGATATATTGCTTCTGCCGGGATAAGCCGCCGTGTGCGGTAATCCGGCGCGCAAGCTCAACCGCGTCGCGCAGTATCTCCGGGAGCGGCAGCGCATCCAGTTCGTTTTGCGGCAGCTCGATCAGGGCTTCGCCCAGCGTCTGCAAATCGTGGCTTTGGCGCTTAAGCTCGCTCTTGCTTGGCCCTTCGTCGATCTCTTCGTATTCGTCTTCCATCCGCGCATGATGCCAATTCGCGCATGCTCCTGGCTACGGGCTGGTAGAATTTCGTCCTCGCCTCCAAACACCGCCATCAATGTCACACTCCAGCACAGCCGTGTCGCTTAGCCGCGCCGATTTGGACGAGCGCGTTGCGCTGGCGCTCGCGGAAGCTCGGCAACTGGGCGCCACGGACGCCGAAGTAGCGGTCAGCGTCGATGCTGGACTGTCCGTCACCGCTCGTTTGGGCGAGGTCGAGACATTGGAATATCAGCGCGACCGGGGCATGGGTGTCACCGTATACCGCGGCAAGCGCAAGGGCTCCGCCAGCACCGCCGATTTGAGCGCGGCGGCAATCCGGGAAACAGTGGCGAAGGCGGTGAGCATCGCAGGATTTACTGCGGAAGATCCCTGTTCGGGTCTGCCGGATACCGACACCATCGCGTCGGAGATACCCGATCTCGATTTGTGTCACGATTGGGACATCGAACCTGAGCGTGCGCGCGATATGGCAGTAGCGTGCGAAGCTGCGGCATTGGACGTCGACAAGCGCATCACTAACTCCGAAGGCGCGACGCTCTCAACGCACCAGGGCTTACGGGTGTTCGGCAACTCACTCGGTTTTCTGGGCGGGTATCGCAGCACTGTGCACTCGCTGAGCTGCGCGGTGATCGCGCAGGACGGCGATGACATGCAGCGCGACTATTGGTACAGCACGCAACGCGACTGGCGCGATTTGGAAGACGGTGCAGCCATCGGCCGCCGTGCTGCCCAGCGCTCGCTCGAGCGGCTTGGCGCGCGAAAATTGAGCACCTGCACTGCGCCGGTTTTGTTCGTTCCGGAAACTGCCCGCAGTCTGCTCGGCCATTTGATCGCGGCTATTCGCGGCGGCAGCCAGTATCGGCGTTCATCATTCTTGTTGGACGCCGCGGGTGAGCGGGTACTCCCCGAATGGATCACGCTGCAGGAGCGGCCGCATTTGAAGAAGGCGCTTGGCAGTGCGCCGTTCGATAGTGAAGGCGTAGCGACGAACGATCGCGACATCATCGCCAATGGAATCTTGACGGGATACGTGCTGAGCACCTATTCGGCCCGCAAATTAGGACTGCGGACGACGGGCAACGCCGGCGGTGTTCACAACCTCATCGTGCAGGGTGGCACGCTCGATTTGCCGGGGCTGCTGCGCAAAATGGGCAGCGGACTCATGGTGACCGAACTCATGGGGCAAGGCGTCAATGGCGTGACCGGCGACTATAGTCGCGGTGCTTCGGGGTACTGGGTGGATAACGGCGAGATCGCGTATCCGGTGCACGAAATCACCATCGCGGGAAACTTGAAGGAAATGTATCAGCGGATTATCGCGCTCGGCACCGACATCGATCTGCGGGGCGGCATTCGCAATGGCTCTGTCCTCATGGGCGATATGACCATCGCGGGCAATTGATCACAAGGAGTCCGGTGTGACCGACTCGCCTAGTCAGCTCACTCGATCAGGTAATGCCGTGGATAGCGTCGCGGTCATCAAGGCTCGACTCGATGCCGCGCGTTACATTTGCAGCGACGAAGTCGCCACAGCCGTGTTTCTGGCGTATCACTTGAAGAAGCCGGTCCTGATCGAAGGTCCGCCGGGCGTCGGTAAAACCGAGCTGGCAAAGACCGCCGCCCAGATGTTTTCGTTGCCGCTGATCCGGCTGCAATGCTACGAGGGGCTCGACGAATCTAAAGCGTTGTACGAATGGAAGTACGGCAAGCAGTTGCTCTACACGCAGGTGCTGAAGCAAACCGTCGATGAAGTTCTGCAAGGTGCCCGTGGCTTTGCGGAGTCCGTCGAGCGCCTGCATGAATTCGGCGATATCTTTTTCTCCGAGGAGTTCCTTGAACCCAGGCCATTGCTCAAGGCGCTGCGCGAGCGCGACGGTTGCGTATTGCTCATTGACGAAGTCGACAAAGCCGACCAGGAATTCGAATCGCTGTTGCTGGAAGTATTGTCGGACTACCAAGTGTCCATTCCGGAAATCGGTACGGTGAAGGCCTCACGTGAACCGCCGCTCGTTTTCCTCACCAGCAACAATACGCGCGAGATTTCGGATGCGCTGAAGCGTCGCTGCCTCCATCTCTACATCCCGTTCCCGGACGTAGACCTCGAGCAGCGCATCATCGCGGCCCGGGTTCCAGAGGTGGCGCCGGAACTGCGACGGCAGCTCGTGCAGTTCATTCACTCGTTGCGCGAACTCGATATCAAGAAGGCGCCTTCGATCAGCGAGACGATCGACTGGGCGCGTACCCTGCTGCTCTTGCACGCAGATTCGCTCGATCCGGAGATCGTCAAGAGCACGCTTAACGTCATCCTCAAGTTTCAGGAGGATATCGAAAGCGTGCAGCGCGATTTACCGGTGCTGCTTCAGCAGGCGCGCGGCAGCTAGGTTCGGCCCTCGTGGACCGCCTGCTCGCCAGTTTCATTCGGGCGTTGCGCAACGCACAGGTGAGGATATCGACTGCCGAGACTTTGGATGCCATGCGCGCGGTGGAATTGGTGGGTTACGAAGACCGATCCATCCTGAAGCATAGTCTCGGGTTGGTGCTTCCGAAGACTCGTGAAGACAAGGCCGCGTTCGAAGCATGTTTCGATCGATTCTTCGCGCTGCGGGATGCGGCGAATGTCGGGGTCGACCGGTCGATCCCCGCAGAGGATCCGCCCTCGCTGGAATCCATGACGGGGCAACAGGAACGTAGCGAATCCGCCGGCGGCGAATCGTCGGCAGGCGAGGGAGGTCCGGCGCAACGCGGCGGCCGAGGAGGCGCGGGGGGATCTGCTGGCACGGCGGGGGCGGACGATCTCCAATCGCAGCCTGCGGATCCGCCGGAGGCCCAGACCGCAGCGGAGGCCCAGTCGGCGTTAGGCAAACTGTTGATGTACTCGGATCGCCTGGCAATCGGCCTGGCGATCGCCGCTGCAGGGCGCGCGGTCGACGTGCAAAACATTGAAGTGTTCACGCAGAAGCCGGTTTTCACTCGCAAGATCATGAACGAGATGGGTTTGCCGGCGTTGACCGACGAGCTTGAACGGCTGCATCGAAGCCAGCATGCGGCGGATCGGCAATTGGATCGTGAATTGACGCGGCGCAGGGACTGGCTTCGCGAACGAGTGCGTGACTATGTCGAGCACCAGTACTTGCTGCATGCGGATGTCACCGGCAAGCGCGTTCGCGAAGAACTGCTGCGCACCGTGCGTCTGGCCAACGCCGATGCCCGCAGCTTGAAGCAGATGCAGGAGATGGTAACGCGCATGGCCAAGCGGCTCGCAAGCTTGTATTCGCGCCGCCGGCGGGTTTACAAACGAGGCCAGTTGCACGTTCCCCAGACTTTGCGACGCAATGCTGGGTTGGACGGCGCGCTCTTCAAACTTCGCTGGCGCTCGACGCGCATCGACCGTCCCAAGGTGTTCGTCCTATGCGATGTCAGCGGCTCGGTGGCGGAATATGCGCGCTTCATGCTCATGCTGCTCCACAGCCTCGATGAAGTGCTGCCGAAAGTCCGGTCATTCGCCTTTTCGTCGGAGCTCTCGGAGGTCTCGTCCTACTTTGCCGCCCACAAGATCGACGATGCGATCGCGCGAATTTTGCTGCTGCACGGCGGCGGCTCGACCGACTACGGCCGCGCGTTCGCGGACTTCGATCTGATTTGCGGCGGCGATCTCGACCGGCGGAGCACCGTCATCATTTTAGGTGATGCCCGCAATAATTATGGATTAGCCCGCAGCGAGTTGCTGAAAGGCATCTACGAACGATCGAAGCGTGTCCTCTGGTTGAATCCGGAGCCGCGGGCAAGTTGGGAGCTTGGCGATTCGGAGATGCAGCAATACGCTGCGTACTGCCATCAAGTGGAGGAGTGCGGGACGCTTGCGCAGCTTGAACGTGTGGTGAGCAGGCTGCTGCGAGCAGTCGCGTAAGCGCGTGCGCGCATACTTTAGGCTACAGGCTACAGGCTACAGGCCAGAGGCCGCAGTCCTTCTTCATTCTTCGATCAAATCTTTCAGCGTCCGCTTTTTCAGGCTCGCATGCATCGCGTCGGCGGCCGCCTTTGCGACCGCGTCGGCGGCCGCTACGGCGCTGACATGGCGCATGGCGCGATCGGCTCGATCGCTGCGAACGGCATCGAGGATTTCGGCCAATTGAATCGCAGCGAGATCGCGTCCGGGCAACCACACGTCTTCGTCGGTTGAAACGATCAGGCTGGCGTTCTCAAGCCCCGCGATGACGGGCGAAAGGGCAGACACAGGAACGTACAGTCGCTGAGCCAATGAGTTCGTGGTGTAAGCGGTGCGCTTGATGCCGGCCGGCTGCGCGAATTCCTTCGCCAGCAAATACATTACCGAAAGCGCAAGCCGTTCGCTGCCGCTCGGCGTGAGCGTGGTGATATCGGAACCTGGACGCAGGTACTGCGGGTTCTGAATATAGAAAGCAAGTTGCGCACCGATGAGCAGAATGAGCCAGGAGATGTACAACCAAAGCAACGCAAGCAGTACCACTGCGAAGCCCGCATAGATCAGCATCGTCGTGCTGCCGCGGCTGACGAACGACGCAAATAGCGCACCGCTCCCCAACCACAGCACGCCTGCGATGCTGCCGGCAATGGCAGCGGCGCTGAATCTAACTTTGGTATTGGGAACGAAAGCGTACAAGAACGTAAACGCGCCCGCGACCAGGAGATAAGGCGTGAGGTGGCCGAAGAGCACCAGCAAAGTCCCGAAGGGTTCGCTGGTTGCGAGCCGCCGTATCAAGCCGGTGTCGCTGAGATTGGCCATCACAGTGAGAGCGGTGATGATGACGATGGGCCCGACGATCAGCACGCTGATGTATTCGCTGATGCGTCGGCCGATGCTGCGCGGCTTTTGCACGCGCCAGACCATGTTGAAGCTCTCCTCGACTTTTTGAATCATCGAGACCGCGGTATACAGCAGGAAGGCAAAGCCCAACGTTCCGAGGACGCCGCCGCGTGCGTTGTCGACAAATTGCATGACTTGGCTGGTGATCTCAAAGGCGCGCTCGCCCATGGGTTCCAGGAATTGATAGAGCACGGGCTCCAAATCTCGGTGATAACCGAGCCCTTTGAGCACCGAGAAAGACAGCGCCAGCAACGGCACAACGGATAACAACGTGGTGTAAACCATGCTCATTGCGCGCAGCGACAAATGCCCACGGGCAATGTCGTGTACCAGCGCAAAGGGATGGCGTAGCACCGTCATTAACGCACGCATCGTCCGCGGCGCATCTTTGCGGGGCTCGAACAAGAATCGATCGATACGTTCGATGAGGCTGGGCAGCATGAGGGTTGCGCTAAATGCGCGGAGTCAAATTGACGATGCTCCAATATAGCCCGAGCTGCGACGTTGCGCGGGCAAAATCATCGAGTTTGACCGGCTTGCGCACGAAGCTGTTCGCGCCCAGTTCATACGTGGCGAGAAGGTCGGCGTCTTCTGCCGAGGAGGTCAAAACGACGACCGGCAGATGCCGGGTGTGCGGATGTTCCCGGATGCGCTTCAACACGGTCAACCCGTCGAGCTTCGGCAATTTTAGATCCAACAGCACGACGGTCGGCAAGGATTTTGGCGCGGACGCGTGTGCATCGCCATGCAGGATGGCCAGCGCTTCAACCCCATCCCGGGCAACGATGACAGCGTTCGTGAGTTTCGACTGCTTCAGGCTGCGCAGCGTCAGTTCCTCATCGTCCGGATTGTCTTCCACCAACAGGATCGGGCGCTGGTTCATCCTGTCTTAAACCTCACTCTCGAACGTAAAGTAGAACACCGCGCCTTCGTCGATCTTAGACTCCGCCCAGACGCGTCCGCGGTGACGTTGCACGATGCGTTGCACAGTGGCCAAGCCTACACCGGTTCCGGGAAATTCACTGGCCGAATGCAAGCGTTGGAACACGCCGAAGAGATTGGACGCATATTGCGGATCGAAACCAACGCCGTTGTCATGCACGAAGAAGGCTGCGCGGCCCTCGATGACCCGCCGGCCGATATGAATTTGCCCGCTACTGCGCGTGCTCGTGAACTTGATGGCGTTCTCGATCAAATTCTCAAGCGCCACTTCGACTAGGCGCGGGTCGGCTGTCGTGCGCATTCTCGCGTCGATCTTTACGTCGATTTCACGGTCCGTCCAACGCTCGCGCTGCCGCTTGGCGATCGTGCGGCACATGGCCGTGAGATCGATGCTCTCGCGTTGGATGTCCAAACGACTGACGCGCGCAAGACTTAGCAAATCGTCGATCAGGCTCGCCATTCTTTCGACGCCGCTGCCGATTCGCTGCAGGTATCTCTTTGCGCTGGCGTCCAGTTTGCCGCCGTATTCGTGTTCCAGAATGCTGCTGAAGCCGGCGATGGCGCGTAGTGGCGCGCGCAAGTCGTGCGAAACGGAGTAACTGAACGCTTCCAACTCCCGATTGCTGATTTCAAGTTCTCGCGTTCTGGCCGCCACGCGCTCTTCCAAGGTGGCGTACAACATGATGTTCTCGACGGCGACGGAGGCAACGCCTGCAAGTTGATTCAAAATCTGCACATCGCCATCGGTGAAGTCGCCATCGATCTTATCGGTCAGTTCGAGCAGGCCGAGGTAGTCGCCGGTGCGAGTCGTCAATGCCACGCCAAGCCAGCCATTGAGCGGATGACGCAGATCGTCGTTCTGAGTCAGCTGCGACCATCGAGGGTCGCTATCGGTTTGGCGTTTCGTCAGTCGCACGGGCGCGCTGTGGCCGGCCAGTAATTCATGCAGTTCCTGCGACCCGAAAATTCTGGCCTCGCCGCGTTGCATGCCGTAATGATCCGCATAGGAAATCGCGACGACGGAACCGGGTGGCGGCAGTGCAGAGTCCGTGATGATAGCCGCGGCAGCATTTGCGCCTACTAGGTCACGCATGGAGCGCGATAGGTAGTTGAGCAACTCATGCAGCGACAGGAATGTGCTGACGCGGCGGGCGATGTCGGCCAGCATGCCGAGCTGCGATGTGTAGTGCTGCCGATCCGCCTCGGCGGCCTTGCGCGCCGTGATGTCGAGGAGCATGCCGACGATGCCCACGATATTGCCGGCCACATCTCGTTTGACTGCACCTCGATTTTCGACATGGACATAGCGACCGTCGCTGTGCCGCAATCGATGCTCGACGTGAAATTGACCCTGATCGCCTACCGCTTCACCGGTTGCGGTGCGCACGCGGCGAATGTCGTCCGGATGGATGAGACGGAAGCGGTCCGGCTTCTGCAATTCGCGCAGGTCTTCCGGTGTGTAGCCCAGAATCTGATCGACGGCGCCGGCTACGCGAACTTCCGTCACCTGCAATTGTTCACCCAGTGCATATTCGTAGACGATTTGTCGTGCCTGTTCCGCAGCCATGCGGAAGCGTTCTTCGCTTGCGGATAACCGTTCCTCCGCCTGCTTGCGTTCCGTGATGTCCGTGTAGGCCGTGACAGTCCGTTCGGCGCGGCCATCGGGACCCGCCAGGATCGCGGCGCGCGCGGCCACGTGAATATAGTGTCCGCCGCGATGACGTCGCCGGTACTCGACGTAGTAGGCCGACAGATTTTCTTGAGCGCGCAGCACCACCGCGTTCACCCGGTCACGATCGTCAGGATGAATCATGACGTCGTTGCGTCCGCCCGGCCGGCTCTCCATCTGTTCTTTGCTGTACCCGAAGATTTGCTCGACAGGTCCGTGCACTTGCAGGCGATTGCTGGCGATCTCGCGCTCGACGATGACCGCGCCTACTTGCGTGGCGATGATTCGATAGCGCTCCTCGCTGCGGCGTAAAGCCTGCTCTTGCCGTCGAATCGTGGTGAGATCGATCAACGCCCCGATTACACGCTGAGTGCCGTCGTCGTCCGCCACATGACGGCCTCGATCGAGCACGGGGATGTATTGGCCGTCCTTGTGACGCAGGCGATAGTCGACCGTGTGGGGCTGATGGGTTTCAAGACAGCGATGCAGTGTTTGCGCGACATGGCCGCGATCGTCAGGATGGATGACCTCGAGCCAGCCCTCGAAGCCGACGGCCGATAGCTCCATGGCCTCATACCCCGTCAAGGCGCGCACCGCACCCACCCATTCGATGCGCCGGGCCTGCGGCAGGTACTCGTACACCACGCAACCGGCTTGTTCGACGCCGGTATTGAAGGTCCGCGATGCATGTTCTCGTTCCGATTCCATCGCGTGCTGCTCGGTGACATCCCGCATGTCGCAATAAAAGAGTTGCTCGCTGGCGGACCAATGCGCATTGCCTTGCAGGTATACCACGCGGCCGTCTTTGTGCATGAAACGCAGCGGTTCGACCGGCGGACGAATGCCGCTTTGAGCGGCGTCCCAGGCATCGCGCAACCTGCCGATCTCGCTGGGATGCGCAATTTCATCGAACTGCAGGCCGATCAGCTCGCCGGGCCGATAGCCCAGAATTCGGTGAGAAGCGTCGTTGACGGTGGTGTAGCGGCGGTCCGCATCCAGCGTGCAGATCAAATCGAGCGATTCGTTCAAGATGCGCTCGCGTTCGCGAAACAGAGTTTGCGCGCGTCGTTCACTGTAGAGCGCGTAACTTAAAAGACCCAGACTCGCCCATGCAAATACCAACACCAGCAGCGGCGTCCAGGTAAGGCTGCGTTTTACTTCGAGCACGCTTGGGGTCAGCTCGAAGGTGATGGCAGACAATGCGCCCTGCGTTTTATTCGATACGCGGTACTGTTCGCCCCCGATTGGAGCGCCATCCGTGCTGTCGCGTGAATAAGCTTCCACGCCGTCCAGCACGATGCGGATGAAGTACTCCGGCGCAGTATTGGCAAGCATCTGCTCTAGGCCGGTGCGTGCGCGGTACGCGACGACGATTGCGCCGACAGTGCGGCCGTTCGTGTCGAAGACCGGAAAGGCGGAGAGGAAAGGCGGTTCGGGGTCAGTCGCCGTTGCGGCGAGGATCGCGGAGCCCCGCACCGGCTGCCGGGATTCGATTGCCTGCCGCACCGCTGCTGCCAGGCGGCCGTCGATGAGCACCGGTCCGAATTCGGAAGCAGGCAGATCGTGCGCCAGCAGCGCAATGATTCCCTGATCCGGACGCGACGCGGTCGCTGCAGACTGAGGAATCGCTCGACGAGCGGCTTGGAGGATGCGTCCCTCGCCATCGGTCGATGCCACTGCCAGCGCAGCTTGATAGTCGTGCAGAAACGCGCGGGCGTCAGTCAGAAACGCGTGGGGTGCGGGGTTCAAATTGGACGCCGCGATGCGGCCGGCAAAGCGATTAATGGCATTGAGCGTATCGCCCATGCCTTCGCGCACATCTCGAATCGATTCTTGCAGTGCTGCATTCGCCGAGTTCTGCAGCTGACGAACCTCGGCGCTACGCACCATATGCCAAAGTGTCAACGTGAAGGCCAACACCGCTACGACAATCAGTGCGCGCACCCTCGCGCCCCATTCGCTTCGGCTTGCCGTCGCCGTTCGTACGCTCGACAGCAGCGCGACACCGATCAGCGTCGTCGCGAGCAGCACGAATGCGAGGGACAGGGTCGGCGCGCCAGCTAATTCTGCCTGGCGCGCAAGCGTGAGCGGCGCCGGCACTGCTGAATCGGCGAGCAAGGATGCGATGCCGGCAATGACGACGCGAATCACGGGCCCGACTATCAGTAGAATTGCGACCGCCCAAGCGAGGGGGCGCACCAACTGCGCACCGGATCGCAATGACAGCAGCAAGATGCTGATGGACAACAATGCCAGCATCGATGCAGCGCGGATGGCGTTCCCCGTTGGGAACCAGGTTTGCGCTTCATTCAACGTTGCGGTTGGGACGGCGTTGACCACGAATAGACGAATCGGCAGCTGCAGGTTCAGTACCCAAGCGAAAATGGTCACGATGATGATCGCCGCCAAGGTGGCCGAGAGGATGCCAGCGACGAGACGGGCGTTCAGCTGTAAAGCGGCTAGGGCGAGGGTGGCGGTGAAGAGGAACACCGGAACGGAGAAGGCGAGTAACGCAAGTGCGCCAAGCGGTGCTGCGCCGCCCGTCGGCGACCAACTCAATGACGGCATCCACCAAAGCGCAATGACGGCACAGGCGGCAGCCGCTAGCAATGCCACGATATCGACGCGGAGCGCCCGGACGAGGTGATTCTTCTGCGCCAACATTCGCCTAATTGTTCATAAAGGTCGTTCGCCAGCCATTCGTTTTTATTAATTCGGCGCAGCTGAATGGTAGCGCGCGGCGAGCGGGGCGACTAGCAGGCAGAAAGAGGCTGTGGGCTGTAGGCTGTAGCCAGAACGGAGTAGGAGCCTTGCAGCCTGCGGTGTTTGAATCTCTTCTCTGGCTACAGCCTACAGCCTAGGGCCTACGTTCTGGCTACCGTCTACAGCCTACAGCCTACAGCCTAGTTAGAGCTCTTAATCACCAAATCCAGCTGCGACTGCAGGCTTCCGGCGGTGAGGGGGAAGCGGTTCATTGCCATCATGCAGACATCATTCGCTGAAGTCGCAGGCGAATAAAAGTACCCCTGGCCGTCGTCGCAGCCCACGTCGCGGAGGAATTCGGCCTGAGCCGCTGTTTCGATGCCTTCGGCAATGATCTTCATGCCGAGTGCCTTGCCCAAAGCAACAATGGCGCGGACGATCGAAGCATCCTCCGAGTCGCTTGCCACGTTTTCGACAAAGCTGCGATCGACCTTGATGCAACCGAGTCGGAAACGCTTCAAGTAATTGAGCGACGAATAGCCGGTGCCGAAGTCGTCTAGCGCCAGTTGGATGCCCATCCGAGACCAACGCTGCAATGTGGCCGCCGCTGCGTCGGGGTCGGTCATCACCATGCTTTCCGTGACCTCCAAGCGCAGCCGCCAGGGTTCGATATTCGCGGCGGTCAACGCCTCTGCAATATGCGAATGCAAATCGGGTTGGTTGAACTGGCGTGCCGATAAATTGACGGCCACAGTCGCATCGTCCCATCCTTCGTCGATCCAGCGGCTGACCTGTTGACAGGCGCTCATGAGCACCCAATGGCCAATCTGCACGATCAAACCGGTGTCTTCCGCCAGCCCGATGAAGCGCGATGGAGGCGTCAGCCCGAATTGGGGATGGCGCCATCGCAGCAACGCTTCCGCGCCGGTCAACCGGCCGGTGAACAAATCGACCGTGGGTTGGTACTCGAGCATGAATTCCTGGCGCGCCAAGGCTTGCGGCAGGCTATTGCGCATCGAGAATCGTTCGGCGGCCGCATTGTTGGTGTCCGGCGAATACCACGCGACGGTGTTGCGGCCCTGTTGCTTGGCGCGATAGACAGCTGCCGCCGCCGCACGCAGCAGTTCATCGAAATCCTGACCATCGCGCGGATACGCGCTGACGCCAATGCTGGTGGTGATGAAGACATCCTGGCCGGCAATGTTGAACGGCCGCTCTATACTCAAACGAATGCGCTCGGCCAAACGATCCGCCTGCCGGTCGTCGCTGATATCGAGCGCGAGGATTCCAAATTCGTCGCCGCCCAAGTGCGTCAGCACATCGCCAGGACGCATGACCCTTTGTAAGCGTTCGGCCACGGCTTTGAGCAGTAAATCGCCGGCAGCAAAGCCCACGGTGTCGTTCACGGTTTTAAAGCTGTCGAGTTCTGCGACTAGGAGTGCAAATTGCGGCATCGACTGCGTTGCCGTGTTGTCGGAGGACGCACGCTCGACCAACGCTTGCACCTGCTGCCGCAGAGCCGAGCGATTCGGCAAGCCGGTCAAGGTGTCGTTGTGCGAGAGATATTCGATGCGTCGCTCGAACTCGCGAAAGGTCGACAAATCGGCGAACACCGCGGTGTACGATTCAATGGCGTCCGCATGATCGCGCACAGCGCTGAAGCTGAAGAACGCTGGAAACAATTCGCCGTTGGCGCGGCGGCTGTGGAGTTCGCCTTTCCAGGTACCGGTGTGCGTCACTGCCGAGCGAATGCTCAAGATCAAAGTTTCGAGTTGTTCGTGAACGATCAACGCCGGCAACGACATGCCGACCGCGCGGTCCGCATTGTAGCCCGTCAATGTCGCAAAGGCCTTGTTGACCGTAACGATTTGCAGATCTTGATCGGTGATGATGACGCCTTCGCTTAGATTGCGCAGCGCGCTGGCGTTGATTTTGAGTTGTTCTTCCGCAAGTTTGCGATCGGTCACGTTGAGCAACATGACCACGGCGCCGCCTTTGCCGCTGCGCGTGACCGGCGTGGCCATCATTCTCAGCCAGCGCTTTTCGGAGCCGCTATGGCAGGCATACTCGAAGGCGAAATTGTCACTGACGCCAGCCAGCACTTCCGCCAACCCATGGACCACTTGTGTGGGGTCGGTTGCTTGTTCGCCGCGCGCGCGGCGGCACACATCGAGATAGCTCTCGCCTACCTTGCAGGCCGGATCGTCGAAGCCCTGCGGCGTTCCGCCGCGTTGCCACGCTTCGTTGACAGCGACGATGCGCCCATCGGCATCCAGCAGCGCCACATGCGCCGGCATCGAGCTCAGAATGGCGCTGTTGATTTCGGCCAAGCGCTTTTGCACTCGCTCGATGGCGCGCTTCTCCTCGCGTTCGCGCCGCATTCGTAAAGCGTTGTGAACGGCCGTGCTCAACCGGGTCAGCCGGTCTTTGAGCAGGTAGTCGGCGGCCCCAAGGCGCATGCAGCGCACCACAGTGTCTTCTGTGACCGCGCCGGTGAACACGATGAGCGGAATCTCGCTGCCTAGCTCGTGCATGAGGCCAAGCGCCGCTACGGCGCCAAATCCCGGGACCTCGTAATCCGCGATGATGATGTCGGGTTGCCAGTCGAGACCCGCGCGAAACTCTAGGGCCGTGGCAACGCGTCGCCATTCGAGTTTAGCCCACGTGCCAAGCAAGACCTCCGCCGCGAGTTCCGCGTCGGAAGGCGTGTCCTCGATGATGAGGACTTTGAGCTGATCGGGGCGCTGATCGCTCACTTGGACACCGGTCAGGCAAGCTGCATGGAGAGGACCTGCGTTATGTACGCGGTTTGCGCCACTTGGTGCGCTACGTGATCAAAAATTGACCACGACACCGCGACGAACGATCTTACAAGCAAGCGTCTTGAGACTTTCCCTCAAGCTTGGGACGCCGTTTTCGCCCCGCCGGCAGGAAGGTAGAGGAAAAACGTGGCGCCTTTTTCGGGTGCGGCTTGCGCCCAAATGTGTCCGTGATGGCGTGCAACGATTCGCTGCACACCGGCCAGACCTACGCCCAGTCCCGGCAGCTGTGCATTCGCATGTAATCGCTGGAAAGGCCTGAACAATTTGTCGGCATAACTCATATCGAAGCCGACTCCATTGTCTGCAATCGTCATTGCGGGTCCCGGTTCGGACGGCGTCAGAGCGATGCGTACCTCGGGGCGCTCGAGATGCTGGGTGAATTTGAATGCATTGTCGAGCAGTGCTTCAATCGCTGTCCGCAATGAGCGGCTGTCGCCAAATGCAGTCATCTGCTGCGCAATGTGCACGTCCATGGAATGCATGGGATAGCGATTCCGGACGGCCGTACAGGCCTCGGTGCAGACCTGCGTCAAATCTATCGCACGAAACTGCAGGTCAGCCTGGGAAAGACGCGATAGGGCAAGGAGCGCATCGATCAGCTCCGACATTTTTCGACTGGCTTGTTGAATGCGATCCAAGTAATGCCGCGCCTTCGGATCCACCGTATCGGCGGGCAGTTCGGCCAGCGCTTGACTGAAGCCGGACAGACTGCGGAGCGGTGCGCGCAAATCGTGCGAGACCGCGTACGTAAAGGATTCGAGTTCGCGCCTGGCCGCGGCGCATTCCTCTTTGAGCTGCGCCACTTCTCGCTCGAGCGCTTCGATGCGTGGATGGGACGCGTCAGTCATTTACGGTCCGGCTCATTGGCTCTGGAAGCCGGGTTCCGTGAGTCTGCGCAAGGCCTCTTCGTACTTTTCGGCGGTACGCGCGACGATGTGATCCGGGAGCGGCGGGGGTGGCGCCTGTTTATTCCAATCGAGTGTTTCGAGATAGTCACGAACGAATTGTTTGTCGAAACTCGGCGGACTGGTGCCGGGCCGATAGGTGTCGATCGGCCAGAATCGCGAGGAGTCCGGCGTCAGCGCCTCGTCTATCAAGGTGAGGGTGCCTTTGTCATTGAGCCCAAATTCGAATTTGGTATCCGCAATGATGATGCCGCGCGCACGCGCGTGCGCTGCGGCGAATTCGTACAAGGCAATGGCCGTGGCCCGAACCTTGGCAGCCAAGTCGGCTCCGATCAGCTGACTTGTTTCTGCAAACGAAATGTTTTCGTCATGCTCGCCCAGCGCCGCTTTCGTTGCGGGGGTGAAGATAGGCTCCGGCAACCGATCGGCTTGGCGCAGTCCGCCCGGCA
>WUUC01169808.1_pt1 | contig 16836 bp, 13 predicted proteins | sample 6278441 | NCBI WGS metagenome assembly WUUC01 (sample SAMN13675441, study PRJNA597444) | soil metagenome | isolation source: soil | place: USA: Washington | collected 2017-10
CGCCAGCTTCGAGGCGTTCGAGAATGCGATGAGCCTGGACATCGCCATGGGCGGCTCGACCAACACGATCCTGCATCTGCTCGCGGCGGCGCACGAGGCGGCAGTGCCCTTCACGATGAAGGACGTCGACCGGCTGTCGCGGCGCGTCCCGCAGCTCTGCAAGGTTGCGCCCAGCACTCGCACATACCACATCGAAGATGTCCATCGCGCGGGCGGAGTCATGGCCATTCTCGGCGAGCTCGCGCGCGGCGGGCTGCTGCATCGGGACGCGCACACCGTGCACTCGCAGAGTATCGACGAGGCGCTGAGCAGGTGGGACATCAAGCGCACGACGGACCGAGACGTGCATGAGTTCTTCAAGGCAGGCCCGGCGGGCGTACGCACACAGCAGCCGTTCAGCCAAAGTACGCGCTGGCCGTGCCTGGACGAAGATCGCGTCCGCGGCTGCATCCGAGAGCTGACCCACGCCTACTCATCCGAGGGAGGACTGTCCGTGCTGTACGGCAATCTGGCGCCCCATGGCTGCGTCGTGAAGACGGCTGGTGTCGACGAAAGTAATCTTACCTTCTCGGGTCCGGCCTTCGTCTGCGAGAGCCAGGAAGCCGCCACCGATGCCATCCTTTCGGATCGCGTCCAACCGGGCGACGTCGTGGTCGTGCGTTACGAAGGACCGAAAGGCGGTCCTGGCATGCAGGAGATGCTGTATCCCACCAGCTATCTCAAAGCCAAGGGACTCGGCAGGGCGTGCGCGCTGATCACCGATGGCCGCTTTTCCGGCGGAACGAGCGGTCTCGCGATCGGGCATGTGTCGCCCGAGGCAGCGTCGGGCGGGCCCATCGCGCTGGTCGAAGCGGGTGACTTGATCCAGATCGACATTCCAGCGCGGCGCATCGAGCTGTGCGTCGACGAGCCCACCTTGGCCATGCGCCGCGCCAACTGCCGCTTCGAGCCCGCGCAGCTCCGCCCGCGCCGGGTCTCGGCAGCGCTGCAGGCCTATGCCATGTTCGTCAGCAGCGCCGATGCCGGCGCCGTTCGTAAGCTGCCCACGCATGAAGACCCGCATTGCGCAGCGCCGCGGCGTGCGTCGCGCTGACGTCGCGTCAGCCAAGGCCGCGCCTGCGGTGGCGCGGAACCGGACGGGGGAGCCGCGCATGTGGTGAGCCTTTACGCCGCGTACGAAGGGACCTAGATAGCGGCTGAGGTTTCATGCACGCGTCGAATCTCGTCACGTTTGGCATCGGGGGGCTCGCTGTGCTGATGGCGAGCGGGTTCGTCTTCTCCTACGGGCTCGCGGTGCAGCGGACCGGCGGCGACGCAGGCCGCGCCCGGCTACTGGCACGCTCCTTGACGCTCGCTTGGATGGCTCTGTTTGCCGTGCTGGCCGAGAAAGGCGTGCTGGCTCGCTTCGACGCCAGGCCGCCCCCCATGGCGCTGGCCATGTTTGCGTTCGGGGCGTCGGGCCTGGTGCTGGGCCTCTCGAAGGTGGGGGCGACCTTCGCGCGCGGGCTGCCTCTCGCCTGGCTGGTCGCTGCGCAGGCGTTTCGCTTGCCGCTGGAGCTCGTGATGCACGCGGCGGCGAGCGAAGGCGTGATGCCGCGTGAGATGTCGTACTCAGGGTACAATTTCGACATTCTGACCGGCATCACGGCGGTGGTGGTGGCCTGGCTCGCGCACCAAGGCCGGGCTCCGCGCGCGCTGATCTACGCCTGGAACGTGCTCGGCAGCGTGCTGCTGCTCAACATCATCAGCGTGGCGGTCATCGCATCGCCCATGGTGCGCGCGTTCGGCGACCATCCGTCCCACGTAAACAGCTGGGTTGCGCACTTCCCCTTCATCTGGCTCGGCACTGTCCTGGTCGCGAGCGCCGTGTTCGGCCACGTAGTGATCTTCCGCGCGCTGCACGCAGCGCCGTCGCGGGCCGCGCCTGCACCCGCTCACTGACCTAAGGGCCCGGTGCCCTAACGCAACGCGACTCGCGCGGCGTGGGCCTGTACGCGGTGTACGGTCATCGGACGTCGGCGCGGTCAGTCACATATGCATCTTTCCGGTCCTGTGCACAGGTTACATACTTGGGCCAAAGGTCCTTGCGAACGAAAAGCGGTGACAACGATTCCTTCACCGCCTGGCGATAGCCGGCAATGCACGTTCCTGCTGCGATCTCTCTGTTCAGGGCTTCGTAGTTCTTGTGCGGCAAGAATATGCCCTCGGGCGCGTCTCTGAGGCAGAGCTCATCGAATCGCGCGCCCGTTGAGACCGATGCGCCGACACAGCTCGTCTTGGGTCAGTCCCGCTGCTTTGCGCGCAGCACGGATAGCTTGGGCATGCAGCGACGTCATGAAACCTCAGAACGGCAGGTGAATGGCCAGAGCACCCTACGTCGAACCTTGGAATGGCTATCCTATAGCCATCCCGAGCGGTCAGCACGCGTGCTCACTCCGGTCCAATCGCCGTTCTAGGTGCCAATGGTCATACGGAGTGGCTATAAAAGGGTCCGTGCTTGGGATATGGACGTTCAGAATGGCGGTCGGACCGCCATTCTGCATTGCGCACCAATCGCAAACGGCGGTCCGACCGCCACTATGAGCGGCTGGCGATGGCGATGCGTGTGGACAGATGGTTTTGGATAGCTGGCTTTGGGGGATGGGTAGGCGGAGCGCAGGATGGCCCGCGGAGAGCAGGAGGCGCCGCGCCAGGGTGTGCCAGAATGTGGATGGCGGCTGGTCTGTCCGTATCGAGGTACGCCGCCGAGCAGTACGCCGTCCCGAGAAGATCTCTGTCCATCCACGGCTTCACCGCTCGGGAGAAATAACCCGGGTCTGCTCGCGAGAAATGACCCACCCCCTCGGTAGCCGCGAGGCCATCTTTCCGCGCAATACTCCGGGGAGCCCCGGGCGGTGTGCGGACCGGGTGTGCCGGCCATACTCTGGGAAGCCCTCCGGCGGGGCGAGAGGGCTTTCTCCCGCGCGTGAGGCGCGGACGAGTCGCTTCGGCCAGCTGGTCCGCCACCTGAGCTCTTCGCGCGCCCAAGCTTGGGTCGCCGCGCTATTTGCTTTGATGCACCTTCCGGGCTGGATCGCGCTGGGGGGAGTGCGGGTCGGCCTCGTGCCGATCCCAGTCGGGGGCGTTGCTCGCGTCGCGGCTCGTGAAGCGCGCGTGCGCGGCCTCCACCTGCGCGTAGCAATCGTCGCTGGGTGGCTCGAAGCCCTCCTGGGCTTCTACGACGGAGCGGAAGCGTGGCAGCTGCTCCAGTACGGCGCTGGCCGCCAGCGCGCTAGACGCACGCGATCCGAATCGCGCGCGAAGAGATCATCGGCTCGGATTCGCAATTGCCGAAAGCGTATGCTCGGAGCGACGCGAGGAGCACGTGGAACGGACAAGCCTGAGACCGCCCCCCTTGCATCCGATCCCCCTCCTGCTAGCTCGAGAGTCAACAGGGGACAACGGCCTTGCAGCAGGAAGAAATCGCGCGCATCACGCGCCGCTACGCGTCGGGCTCTGCGTGGGACCGCTTTCACGTGAAGCACCGGCTACGGTTTCTACCGCACGAGTTGCTGCTACCGTTTCTGCCGACGTCCGGATCCGTCCTCGACATTGGCTGCGGGTTCGGACTGTTCGGCTGGTTCCTCGCCGAGCACAGGCCCGGACTCGACTACTACGGCGCAGACATTGACGCGCGCAAGCTAGAGTTGGGGCAAAGATCCTTCGCGGACCACTACGCTGGCCCTCGTGCCATGCAGCTGCACGCAGGCGACGTGCGTGATTGGCGTGAGCGGCCCGCGCAGTTCAAAACCGTCGCGCTCCTGGATGTGTTGCTCCTCCTTCCAATGCAGCTTCAGCGCGAGCTGTTCGAGTTTGCCTGTCAGTCACTCGAAAAGAGCGACGACGCTGTCATTCTCTTGAAGATCCAGCCGTGGCTGCGCGGCATGGCTCACCTGCGCACGTTCATTCAAGAGACCATCATGGTGCGCGTGTTGCGCAAGACCAAGACGTCGGGCGCCCTGTTCCTTCGACAAGATCCTGCGCTCTACGAAGGCTGGGCTCGCGAGCTCGGCTTCGAATGCGAGCGCGTGGATGTTCCCGCTTACCCCCCTTCACTCCTGCTCGTGCTCCGGCGCAGGTCATGATGCGGATTCCGCGCAACCTCCGCATCAATGCGGACGACTTTGGCCTGTCTCCGAGCGTCGGCGAGGCCGTGATCGAGGCTGCGCGTAGTGGGCTCGTCAACTCGACGAGCGTCGTATCCTTTCAAGACGACTGCTGCCTGGAGCAACTTCGCGCCGCGCGCGACATCGCTGGCTTGCGGTTCGGAGCACACCTTACGTTCATCGAAGTTCCACTGCTCACGCGACCTCGCGCGTTTGCAGACGGCGTCCCGCCCCGGGGCTATCGCGACTTCCTGCTGGCGAAGGCGCAACGCAAGATCCGTCTGGATGATGTAAGACAGGAATGGCGCGCTCAAATCGAGCTGCTGTCGCGGAGACTCGCCCCTTTGCGCATCTACCACCTCGACAGTCATCAGCACATCCACCTCATGCCGGGGCTCTTTCAGGTCGCCCGCGACCTACAGTGCGAGTTCGGCATCGAGCGACTCCGCTCGCCCTACGAGCCTACACTGCGAGCCTGGCTGAAGGAGTTCCCGATGGGCGCCGGTCTGCAAACCCTCGCGCTCGCGCGGTCCTCGCAGGTCAGCGAAGAGTTCGCGGGGGTCGGTACCAGTATGAACTTCAGAGCGGAGGCCTACCGGCATTTTGCATCTGAAGTGGCACGACGGCCCGATACTCAGTTCGAGCTCATGGTGCACGTGGATGGTGATGAGCGTGGAAAGCGAGAAGTCAGAGAATTGCGCTCGTGGCTTGATGCGGCGCGCTTCTAACCACTGATCGCGTACGGAACTGGGTGGTCCTCGAATCCCACCCTCGCCCCCACGATGAAGCGCTGTCGTCCCTTGAGGATCTCGAAAATCTTCCCCAGGTACAGTCCAATCGTGCCCAGCAGTACGAAGCATACCGCGAACATGAACGACATCACGACCATCACGGATGCCCAGCCACGCACGGTGTTGCCCTGGAAGTAGTCGATGGTCACGAGCACGGCGCCCACCATCGCCAGGATGCTGGTCAAGAAACCGAGCCAGATGCCGGCCTTCAACGGCATCATGGAAAAGGCCAGCATAGCTCCGGTCGAAAAGCGCACCATCCGACCGACGGTGTACTTGGTGGCGCCCGCGCGCCTGGGATCCGCCTGGAAGGACAGATTCGTGCTGCGATAGCCGAGCCAACTGACCATGCCGCGCAGGAATAGGTCGACATCACGCATCTCGAGCATCGCGCGTTGCGCCTCTCCATCGAGCAAGCGAAAGTCTGACGACCCAGCCGTGAGACGGACGCCACTCAGCGCCGAAAAGAAGTGGTAGAAGGTTCGCGAGCTCAGGCGCTTGAACCAGCTGGTATCCACACTGTCATGCCTCGTGGTCGTGACGATCTGATAGCCGTCGTGCCACGCCTCGAGCAGCTTTGGAATGAGAGAGGGCGGATGCTGGAGGTCGCCATCCATACTGATGACGGCGCGACCGCGAGCATGGTGCAGTCCCGCGAACAGAGCGTTCTGATGGCCGAAATTGCGAGAAAGTGAGATGCCGCGAACATAGGGGACGCGGCGCGACTGCTCGGTGATGCGTTCCCAAGTCCCGTCCCTGCTGCCGTCGTCCACCATAATGATTTCAAACGACTCACCCAATGGCAGCATGACCTCCTCGACGGCCGACACGAAGCGGCCGACGTTGCCCTCCTCGTTGAACATCGGAGCGACGATACTGACGACGGGTCTCGCGGGAGTCATCTCGTGCACGCCGTGTCTGTGATGTCGAGCGTATGACCACGCGGCAGGCGATGGCCAAGCGCGACATGCTAGGATGCCACGTGGCGCGAGACAAGCAATTTTATGCCGTACTCACGGGGACATATGTGCTGTCGAGAGCCCTTCTGGTTGCTCTGGGGGTACGCTTCAGCGCGGACTACGGGTGGCAGCACTTCCATGACGTCGAGCTGCTGAAGCACCGCCTCTGGGAGTCGCTGCTCCACACCCACGCGTTCACCCCGTTCATCAATCTACTGGCCGGCGTGGTGCTGAAGGCATCCGAGCAGCATGCAGTGGCCATCTACCAAGTCCTGTACCTCGCGCTCGGCGGCGCGTTCATCAACGCTCTGGGCTACTTGCTCGACGCTCTCGGCTTTCGTCGAGCGGTGGCCATCGGGACCGCTCTCGCCTTCTCGTTGACGCCTGGTTTCGTGTACTTCGAGAACCTCCTACACTATGAGTTCATTGCCGCGGCACTGCTCACCGTAGCAGCCGCGCTCTTCCATCGGGCACTCTCGGCACCCACTTGGTGGCGATGGTTTGCCATCTTCCTCGTGTGCGCTGCAATTGCGTATGTCCGCACGACCTTCCATCTCGTGTGGCTGCTCGCCATGGTCGTGCTTGCGGTTGCGTTTCAGCGTCAGAAGTGGCGAGCCATCCTGAGCGCGAGCCTGTTCCCGATAGTTCTGGTCACGGCGTTGTACGCCAAGAACCAATACATGTTCGGCATTTTTGGCACGAGCTCCAACTTCGGAGCGAACCTGGCGTACCCAACGATTCGGCAGCTCACGAAGACCGAGCTCGCACGCTGGATCAAGGAGGGGAAAATTCATCCAGTGTCCGCCGTCAACGTGTATGCGGGACCCGAGGAATATGCGGCATGGATCGATGTATCGCAGAAACGCGGTGTCCCGGTACTCGATGACTTTCGCCGAAGCAACGGCCAGGTGAACTACAACCACTGGTCATACGGCGAAGTGTCGAAGCTTCGCATGCGAGACAATCGGTACTACCTGTCGCAGCGGAAGTGGGCGTACGCGCGTACCGTCCTCAAGAGCCTCGCCAAGTTCTTTCGACCCACGTCTACCTGGCATCCTCACGACAAAAAGGGTCCGCACGCGGCAAATCGAAAGGTGCTCGGTGGCTGGGAAAGGCTCTACAACGGCATCTTGCATACGTTTCCGACGAGGCCGCTCGGGCTCTACGTCATCGTCATCCCAGCCGTCCTGGTTGCGGCCTGGCGCGCACTTCACACGGTGTGGAGAGCACGCTTCGAGCAGCACGCTCGCGAGAAGACCCTGCTGGTCATGGCATTCATCTGTTTGTACGTGCCTGTACTCAGCTGCCTCGTGACAACGGCTGAGCTATCGCGCTACCGCCTGATGATCGAGGCCTTCCTGTGGTTGTTGTGTCTGTCCCTCGTACCCCTCCGCGGCAGGCCATCGGCTCTGCAATCGAGGGAATCCCCATGAGATGGGCCGCTGCCACACTCGCCCTCCTGCTCTTCATGGTGTACAGCAGCGCAAAAGCGCCGACGAGGGAAGCGATCGCCAATGCCCTCGTGGCCAGGACGTAGTGGCCGTCTGCCAGCGCGGTGATCGGTATGGCCAGGGCTTGGAAGAGCAAGGATGTCATGCCGTAGACCGGCCCCTCATCCACGTTCCAGGCCAGTTGGCCGCCACGAAGCGCGTTGAGGGCGACCCGCTTGAAGAAGTACGCGTCGTCATAGGGGACGACGTCGATCTTGGCGAGAACGAACAGCGCGGAGCTAACTGCGTAGGCCGCGATCCACGTGCGCCGCGAGCTCCAGGACCAAAGGGGCCTTGTGGCCGGATTGGACACGCTGACGTTCAAAGGAGGCCTCCTGCTATTCTCGCTGTCGCGGACCATAGCTCCTTCAAACGGGGGTGCGCCGCTCTACATGCAGCGCATTTTGTTGCCCGCCCGCGAGCGTTCGGCCGGCGCCGTGCACTTGGGCCGGTTCCGCTCGAACGGGCGCCGCCCCGGTTAAGCCCTGCCGGCAGGGCTGGGATGGCACGTGCCCTGCTCGTGAGCAGGCGCTCATTGACCTACTTCGGGAGCTCCGTTACGAACGAGCCATGCGTGCCCTTCCGCTGATGATCGGGGCGGTCTGCGTCGCCCTGATCGCCTATCGTTACTACTCCGCCTTCATCGCTGCCAAGGTGCTGGTGCTCGACGATCGCAACGTCACGCCGGCCCACCGCCTCAATGACGGCCAGAACTACGTTCCAACCAGCCGCCTGGTACTGTTCGGGCACCACTTCGCGGCCATCACGGGTGCCGGTCCGCTGGTGGGCCCCACCTTGGCTGCGCAGTTCGGCTACCTTCCGGGCTACCTCTGGATCCTGATCGGCGTGGTGCTCGGAGGCGCGGTGCACGACTTCGTGATCCTGACCGCCTCCGTGCGGCGCGACGGGCGCTCGCTCGCCGAGATCGCGCGCGCGGAGATCGGCAAGACGAGCGGCTTGGTCGCGGGCTTCGCAATTCTGTTCATCGTGACCATCGCCATCGCGGCCATGGGCAAGGTAGTGGTCAACGCCCTGGCCGAAAGCGCTTGGGGCACGTTCACGATCGGCGCCACCATCCCGATCGCGCTGTTCATGGGCCTGTGGATGTATCGCATCCGCAAGGGCAGGATCGGCGAGGCCACCGTCATCGGCGTGCTCCTGCTGCTGTTTTGCGTGGTCGCGGGCAAGTGGGTGGCGGAGTCGAGCATCGCGCCCGTGTTCCTGCTCAGCGAGCACACCCTGACGCTCTCGATCGCCGCGTACGGCTTCATCGCCTCGGTGCTGCCGGTCTGGATGCTCTTGTGCCCGCGCGACTACCTGTCGTCCTACATGAAAATCGGCACCATCGCCGCGCTGATCGTGGGCATCTTACTCGTGAATCCCGAGCTCAAGCAGCCGGCCATCAGCCAGTTCGTCGATGGTGGGCCGATCGTTCCCGGCAAGCTCTTTCCGTTCGTATTCATCACCATCGCCTGCGGGGCGATCAGCGGCTTTCACGGGCTGGTGGCCAGCGGCACCACGCCCAAGATGATCTCCAAGGAGAGCGACGCGCGCGTGATCGGCTACGGCGCCATGCTGATGGAAGGCATCGTGGGCGTGGTCGCGCTGATCGCCGCCAGCTCGCTCGCGCCCGGCGACTATTTCGCGATCAACACCGCGCCCGACAAGTTTGCGCTGCTCGGCATGACCACTGAGAGTCTGCCCGAGCTGAGCGAGCAGATCGGGGAGCGCCTGGTAGGTCGCGCCGGGGGCGCCGTATCGCTCGCGGTCGGCATGAGTCAGATCTTCTCGAGTCTGCCCGGTTTCCGCGCCCTGATTTCATACTGGTACCACTTCGCCATCATGTTCGAGGCGCTATTCATTCTGACCACGGTCGATACCGGCACGCGCGTCGCTCGCTTCTTGGTGCAGGAGATGTTCGGAAACGCGAGCCCGAAGCTCGGACGTACGGACTGGCTTCCCGGCACCTTGCTCTCGACGGCGATTGTCTGCCTGGCGTGGGGTTACCTGGTGTGGACCGGATCCATCCAGACCATTTGGCCAATGCTCGGCATCTCCAACCAGCTGCTGGCCTGCATCGCCTTGTGCGCTGCGACCACAATCACCATCAACCGCGGACGTGCCAGGTACGTGTGGGTCACCTTGCTGCCGCTGTGCTTCGTGGGTGTCGCGACGGAGACCGCGGGATACCAGCTGATTACCGAGCAATTTTTGCCCAAGCTGATCCGCTCGGGCGTGCCCGACAAGATATTCCAGGGTTACCTGCTGTCGGGACTGTGCGCGCTGGCGATGCTGGCACTCGTATGGATCTTCCTGGACTCGCTGCGTAAATGGCTGAGCGCACCCAAGGCGGCCGCACCCGACCCTGCGCTGGGCTGAGGCGCGCCGCACAGAGCTCACTGCTGCCCGGCGTGATCGCGGCACGCCAGCCACGGACTTTCGTGTCCTACCATCCGCCCGGGCTTCCGCGCCGGACCTTCCCCTGATCGTCAGGCCCCGCTCACAGATACTCCATCAGGAACGGTTGCACCGTTGCACCGCAGACGGCCTTGACGTCGTCCATGCAGTCGCCCAGCGCCTGCTCTCGACTACAGGCCTTCTGCCGGCACCAGGTCCCGCGGTCGGCGATGTTGGCGGGTGTGTCGCAGTAGACGACCTGGGAACACTCCTGGCACCAGGTGCAGGCGGAAATATCGGTCCACGGCCCCCAGGTGCAGGTGTCTCGCGAGCAGCTTCGCGATTGTGTTTTCGTCCCGCATGTCGTGCACGCAACCGTTTGTGTCTGGGCGGGCCCATTCGGGTCACATGCGGTGTTCTGATCCGCGCAAGCACTCCAGGCGCTCCACGCGCCCCAGCTGCAACCGTCTGCCGCACAGGTGCGGGTTCGGCTGCGTACGCCGCTACCGCAGTTGCCGCACGCCTCCATCTGGCGGTCGACCTCGTTCGCCTGGCACGCAGGCGCGTCGGCGTCGCAGACCGGCGGCTGCAGCGGGTCGCCCGTATCGGGAGTTTGCGTGGAGGCGTCCGGCGAGGCGTCCTCGTCGTCGATGTCCGCATCGTCCGCGGGCTCTTCGGCGTCCGCGTCCTCCGTTGCAGGGTCGGGTTCTCCGGGCGTTGGGTCCGCGTCTGGGTCGTCTTCCTGGCCGGCCTCGAGCTCGGCCGAGCCAGCGTCCAGGCATTTCGACTCCGCACACTCTGACGGGTTGCGCTCCGTCTCTTCCGGCAGCTCGTCGAAATCCGATGGGGAGCAGCTCAGCGCATGGCCGGCCAGGCAAACGAGCACGAAGCGCCGCCAACGCCGATCCGGACGTGTGTTGTGCAAGCTCTGCATGCGCATACCTCGCGAGAGAGACCACTACGCTCATAGCACTCGCTGCCGGTTCCGAAAACGCCTGGGCCAGCCGGCCCGCGCGTCCGCCCGCACTGCACAACACTCCGCGTCGCACTTCTGCGACGCTGGGTACAAACACCGCGGCACGCACGACTACAGGACCGGGTTCTCGGCATTCATTTGGTGGCCCAGCACGCCAGTTGACCGCGGAATGCTGCGCGTGCTGGCTGGCGGCACCAGCCGAGCGTCCATCAGAACCACGCGATCGGGCGCGCGAGACGGTCACGATCTCGCATGATCGAGAACGGACTCGCACGACGACGCCTTGGCCCTTGGCGCTACGAACCCGCGTTGCTCCACCGCAGCACGGCGTCGCGGGTGTCGTCCGGCTTCGAATTGAAGCAGATCTTCGCCTGGGGAGCGTGCTCGTGCACGACGTTGATGAGCTTCTCGAAAAGCGTGAAGTGCTCTGGGATCGTCCTCACACCGGCACCGATCAAAACGACGTCATAGACCGTGGCCCCGAGCGCGGAACGCACGACGGCTTCGGCCGTTTGACCGAGGTCGACGAGACACCACTTCGCGTCGAAGCCCATTTCACGGAGCTGCCTCTCCTGCCCCGTGAGGCTTGCCCTCAGCTTCTCCGTCGTCAGGCCGGGAAGCGAGGAAAAGTCGACCACCTCCGGGAGCAGACCCACCAACAGCACCTTTTTCATAGTTCGATCCTACTCTAGCCACCGCCATTGCGCCTGGCCTAGGTGCCGCGCAAATCTTCAAAGTTCGAGCTTTGGGGTGAGCTGCAGTCAGGCGCTGGGCGCTCGTGGTACGACCGTCAGGATGCACTCGCGCCGCTCGCATTGGTTACTCGTGCTCGGCTGGTTGCTGGCGACGCGCGCTTCGGCCGCCCCACGCGTCGACACGGACGATGGGAACCGCATGACCAGCCGCGGCACGCTGCTGCTCGACGCGACGCTAGGCGCTTCATGGTGGAACGACGGGCGCTCCATCGCGTCTTCGAAGACAGCGCTCTACGCGCAGCCGGCGCTGCTCTACTTCCCTCGCGACAAACTCGCCGTCGGCGCGCAGCTGGGTGGCGAGCTGGGCAAGGTCCGCGATCCCTTCGGCGGCCCTTCATCCTCGGACTATCGAGTCTGGTTCGGTGTGGTGGCCGCGTTCGAGGTCCCGCTCGGCCGCCGCGTGAGCTTCATGGTGATGCCCGGTCTCGCGTACCTGCACAGCTGGGTACGCCGAGAAGCGGTCGAGCTGCCCGCGGCATACCTCAGTTTCCAGGCACTGCCCGCCAGCTCCCCCCAGCGCATGTCCATCGACTCCATGCGTGTGTCGCTCGCCTTGCCGCTGGTGTTGCACTTCTCGGAGCGCTTCGGCGTCGGCGTGGGTCCGGACTTCTGGTACGACTGGCTACCGCGCAACCATCGGAACTTCTCCGAAGGCGGCTCCCTTGCCTCCACCGCCGCCTACGGCGTCGGGGCCGCATTTCCTGAGCGACGCCCATTTGAGGTGGGCCTGCGAACCACGCTCTACGCCGCGTTCTGAAGTCGCCGCGGGTCCTCCCCGCGCCGCACCGAGTGCGCGCGAGAACCATGAACTCGACTGCTCGCGCGGCCAGCACCGTGGGTCCGCCTGTTGGCCACGCCCCACAGCCCCGCGGCGTCGCAGCGCAAGATCGCGATAACCGCGCGACTTTGCCGAGCACGCGCCCGGGTACGCACATTGCACATGGAACCCTCGCATGAGCTGGTACTCTCGACTCGCGCGCTGCGCGCACGCTGCGCGAGATCGTGATAAGTGGGCTACTTTCCCGAGCACACGCCCTGGGAAGCGCCTTGTCCGCGGAACCTTCGCATGAGCTGGTACTCTCGGCTCGCGCGCTGCGGGTCGCTTCTCGGCGTGCTCGTTCTGCTGGCTGCACCGCGCGCGCTGGCGGCGAACGTCGAGCCCCCCCCCACCGAGATCGAAGCAAGCGGCAGCCATCACGCTCACCTCATTCTCGGCATGAAGGGCGTGAACACCATTGAACGTGTCGCAACGCCCGCAGGCGTCTCCACGCTCTCCGGCTACGGTTTCGCGGCCGTAGCCGAGACCGCGGTACTGCACGGCCGGCTGGGCCTCGAGCTGGATCTGGTGTTTACGGCGCCGGGCAACGAGATGTCGATCGCTGGCGAGCCGATGCTCAAACTGCCGTGGCACCTACGAAGCTGGTGCGAACCTTACGTTGCCGCGGGTCCGCTCGCCGTGCGCATTCGCGACGAGCGCGGCGGCCACTTCTGGATGGGCGGCGGTCAACTCGCGTTCGGCCTATTTCTCTGGATCGCGGAGATGGCAGGGATCGACCTCGACGTGTCGCTCGGCGCTGCGCACGGGCCGGAGATCTCGATGGCCGAGGTGACCATCGCCGTTGGCCCCGTGCTGCGTGATTGAAAGACACGGCGCCCGGACGGCGCAGTCACGCCTGACAGCGGCACGACCCTGATTCGCGCGAACCTGCTCGCCGGAACCGAGGCCGTGGTGTCCGGCAGCGGCCGGAACACTAGAGAAACAGCCGCGGGAGCCGCCTGCCCTCGATCGCCAGGTCCACGTCAATTGTTCTGCGGCATCAGCCACTTGCACAGCAGCGCCGGGATCTCATCCAGGTCGAGCACCGCGTCCGGACGGACGCGTGAAAGCGCTGCATTCGGCGCCACAGCGCTCTCCGCACTCTCCGGCGACTGAACGATCACGCGGCCCCCCGCTCGCTTGATGGCGACGGCCCCCCGCGCCCCGTCGTCGCTGGCGCCCGTCAGAACGACGCCGACCGCGCGGCGCCCAACACCAGCTGCGACCGACTCGAACAGCACATCGATGGAAGGGCGCGCGAAGCGCACCGGCGGGTCGGTGGAGAGCGCGATACTCTGCGCGCCGCGCTCCACCAGCAAATGATAGTTGCCCGGCGCCACGTACACCTGGCCCGCCACCAGCGGCGCTTTGTCGTCGGGCTCGATGACCGGCATGCTGTCCGCACTGGACAAGAGGCCCGCGAGCAGCGCCTCTCCATCTGCCTGACGGTGCTGCGCAATCAGCACCGCCGCCGGGAACGTCCGCGGCAGCGGCCAGAGCACGCGCCGGCACGCCATGAGGCCGCCCAGCGATGCCCCGATGGCCACGATCGTCGTTGGCGGCTGCATGCCAGTACAACCCTAAACGAGAGCCTGGCCTTCGCAAACTCCCATTTGGTTTATCTACGGTGGCGCACTGCGACGGGCCTCAGCACCCTTGCGGTAGATCTTGAGGCCTGCGGCGACCTCGACAAAAGAATCGTCCCCGAGTGCGGTAAAGTTCAGCGTCTCGCGCCGGCCGAGGGCCAGATATCCACCGCGAGCCAAGCTCTGATCGAACAGGGCAAGGACACGGTCGCGCAGGACCTCGTCGAAATAGATCATGACATTGCGGCAGCAGACCAGGTGAAACTCGTTGAACGATCCATCCGACGCCAGATTGTGCAGCGAGAACACCACGTTCTTGCGCAGACGCTCGTGGAGGATCGCATTCTCGGAGTCGGCCGTGTAGTAGCTGGAAAAGTCGCCGCTACAGCCCGCGCGGTGGTAGTTGGCGGTGTATCGCTGCACGGACGTAAGAGGATAGGTAGCCAATTTGGCTCGATGCAAGACCACTTCGCTCAGGTCGGTAGCGTAGATGCGGCAGCGCTCGTAGAGGCCCTCCTCCTCGAGCAGGACGCACATGGAGTAGACTTCCTCGCCGGTTGCACAGCCCGCGTGCCAAATCCGCACGAACGGATAGGTCCGAAGCCAGGGGATCACGTGTTCCCGGAGCGCCTCATAGAATTCCGGGTCGCGAAACATCGCCGTCACGTGCACCGAGAGGTGCGCCAGGAACCTGCGCATTACAATCGGATCGCGCAGCAATTTCGCTTGCAGCGCCGAGACGCTCGGAACGTCCTCCTCGGCCATGGCGTGGCGAATGCGGCGCAGAAAAGAAGCGCGTGCGTAGTGCGAGAAGTCGTAGCCGTAGCGCTGCATGATGGCGATCACCAGCGCCTCGACCTCGGCCTGCTCGATGCCCATCGTGGTGGCAGTCATGCCGCGCCTCTTCCGTACAACCACACGCGCAGCAGTGAAAGCAGCTGGGAGAGCTCGACGGGCTTGGTGATGTAGTCCGATGCACCCGCCCGCACGCACGCGTCGCGATCGCCCGCCATGGCCTTGGCGGTGAGCGCGATCACGGGCAGCTGCGCGTGCTTGGGATTTTGGCGGATGCGGCGGATGGCTTCGTAGCCGTCCATCTCCGGCATCATGATGTCCATCAGCACGATGTCGACCGGCTCGCGCTCGAGCAGTTCGAGCGCCTCGCGGCCGTTCTCGGCGCTGCGGACCAACATCTTGTGCTGCTCCAGGAGTGCCGTGAGCGCGAAGATGTTGCGCAGGTCGTCATCGACCAAGAGCACACGCTTGTCGGAGAGCAGCGGATCCATCTGGGCCACGCGGCGCAGGATGTCGCGCTTGTCCTCCGGCAGGTCCGCCTCGACGCGGTGCAGAAACAGCGCGGTTTCCTCGAGCAACCGCTCCGGCGAACGCACATCCTTGACGATCACCGACTGGGCCACGCGATTGAGCTCGGCGTCCTCGCTGCGAGTCAGCTCGCGACCCGTGTACACGATGATCGGGGTGCGCTTCATGTTGGGCAGCTGTTTGAACTGATTGATCAGCTCGAAGCCCGACAGTCCGGGCAGACGCAGGTCGACCACCAAGCAGTCGAAGTTCTTCTCGGCCGCGAGCAGAAGGGCCTCCTCGGCGCTGCCGACCGCGGTGGTCACCACGTCGCCATTGCCGATCAGCTCGATGATGCTCTCGCGCTGTGTCTCGTCGTCTTCGACCACCAGCAGCTGGCGCACGCGCTTCTCCAAAAAGCCCGCCAGCTGGTTGAGCGCACCCTGCACGGCCTCCTGGGTGACGGGCTTGTGCAGTACCGCAAAGGCGCCGCTCTCGAGCGCGCGCCGCTCGCCCTCGAGCGCGCTGATGACGTGCACCGGGATGTGGCGCGTTTCGGGGCCGTGCTTGAGTTGATCGAGCAGCACCCAGCCATCGACGTCGGGCAGGCGCAGATCCAGGGTAATGGCATCGGGCCGCAGCGCGCGCGCCACGTCGAGCGCCTCCTGGCCGTGCATGGCCACCACGCCGCGGAAGCCGCGCTCGCGCGCCATGCCCAGCAAGAGCTCGGCGAAAGGCGGGTCGTCCTCGATGATCAGCAGGACCCGGTCGCCGGGGCGGATGGCGCCGCGGTCGTCGTCGATCTTCGGGCCTTCGCGACGCGGCAGCTCGATGACGGCTGGCAGCTGCTTGGGCTCCGGAACGGCCACCTCGCTGCGCGCGGTGAAGCGACGGTTCTGCGGCACCCGGCGCGGCAGGAACAACGTGAACGTGCTGCCTACACCGGGCTGGCTCTCGACGAGCAGCTCGCCACCGAGCAAGCCCGTGAGCTCGCGACTAATGGAGAGCCCGAGACCCGTGCCGCCGTACTTGCGCGAGGTGCTGCCGTCCGCCTGCTGGAAAGCCTCGAAGATGATGCGCTGCTTGTCACGCGGAATGCCGATGCCCGAATCTTTGACCACGAAGGCGATCGCATCGTCCGGCAAGGCACTGGGACGATTGGCTACGTTCCTGGCCTGGCACACCCTCATCGACACGCCACCGCGCTCGGTGAACTTGATGGCATTGGAGAGCAGGTTGCGCAGAATCTGCCTGAGGCGCATGTCATCGGTCTCGATGGTCTCGGGCACCTCTGCATCGAGTTCCGTGCTGAGGTCGAGATCTTTCTCCACGGCGAGGTGCCGGAAGGTGCGCTCCACGTAGTCGGAGAGCTCCGAAAGCCGCACCGGCGATGCGTCCACCACCATGGTGCCCGACTCGATCTTCGCGAGGTCGAGGATTTCGTTGATCAACGCCAGCAGGTCGGCGCCGGACTGGTGGATGGTCTGCGCGTAGCGGACCTGCTTGTCCGTGAGGTTTCTGTCGATGTTGTCGGAAAGCTGCCGCGAGAGGATCAGCAAGCTGTTGAGCGGCGTGCGCAGCTCGTGCGACATGTTGGCCAGGAACTCGGACTTGTAGC
>WUUC01103261.1_pt1 | contig 16835 bp, 21 predicted proteins | sample 6278441 | NCBI WGS metagenome assembly WUUC01 (sample SAMN13675441, study PRJNA597444) | soil metagenome | isolation source: soil | place: USA: Washington | collected 2017-10
CTGGAAGAAGAACAGCTCCTGCTGCGGCACGGGCCGATACCAGCCGCGCACCGCGAGCACGATGCCGGTCTGCCGCAGGACCTCGGCACGGGCTGCGTTCCAGGACGTGGCGGCGTCCTCGCGGAGCACCGCGGGGTCGCCGGGCGAGTCGTAGTTCTCGCCGTCGAGCGGCTTGAGGAACGCCTTGGGAATCTGGCCGTTGGCGTAGGTCTTGCCCTTGTAGGTGGCGCTGGTGGCCATGAGTCATCGCCCCTTCGTCGTGGTGGCTGTCGGGCTGGGCTCGGGCTGCGTCACGCGGCACGGGCCAGCCACGGTGGTCGCGGTGCCGTCTTCCCATGTGAAGATCCAGTCGCCCGTGGTGTGGCACTCGGTCTTCACGAAAGTGCGTCCGTCCTTGCCGTCCTTGCCGTCCTTGCCTGCGGGGCCAACGCACGCGTTGTCGGCGCAGATCACCTTGACGGCGTCCAGCACCTCCTGAGGCGTGGGCGGGCGACCAGGCGGGCCGGGAACGGTCGAGTCCGCGCCGGCGGCGCCAGGGATGCCGGGCACACCGACGCAGCGCGGGTCCGTGCTGCACCACTCCGAGAAGCCCTCGAAGATCTGCTTCTGCGTCATCGGCGGCGCGTCCTCGCCGTCCTCGCCGTCGCTGCCGTGGCACGACTCCAGGTCGCACCAGATGTCGAACGCCGTGAGGATCTGGTCCTGCGTCGGCGCGACGGGAACCACGGCGGCAGCCAATCCGGGCTCGACGGACGGCACAGGGACAGGCTGCTCACCGCCGGCCTCCAGGCGCGCGTTCGCCTCGTCGAGGCCAGCCTGCAGCGCGACGATCTCCGCGTGCTGCTGGTCGCGTTCCTGCGTCGAGATGCCCTGCTGGTACATGACCAGACCGAGCATCGCGACGACGGCGGCAGTGATCGCACCGAGCACCACCCAGGACAGCACCTTGGATCCACGCATCAGCCACCTCGCGTCAGGAGGGCGAAGACCGCCAGTGCTACGGGCAGGAGGATGGCGGAGGCAAGCCAGCGCATGTTCGCCCGGTTTCTCTCAGCCGTGTCGGCGACCTGCACCTTGAACGCCTCGAGCTCGGTCGCTACCTTGCTCACGGCATCCTTGCGTGACGCGCGCTCCTGGGCGTCGGCCGTGGACCGCTCCGTGCGCTCGTCGGCGATGTCACGCCCCTGCTCGGCGAAACGCTCGTCCACCCGGCGCGACTCCGCCTGGAACATGTCCTTGGTGACGACATTGTCGAGCTTCGTATTCGTGCTCTGCGCGAGCCGCATCAGTTCCCACAGGGTGGGTTCAGCCTCGGGCATGTGGCCCCTTTCCAGCTCTGGGGTCAGGCCAGGACGATCTGCTGCAGCGACCCGTCCGGCTGGACCTGCTGCAGGTCGGTCACCAGCGTGCCGACGATTGGCGACGGCTCGACGTACGGGATCAGCACGTCCTGCAAGAACTGGATCGTCGCCGCGGCGTGCGTCGGCGAGTTCGGCGTGCTGTTGTGGTCGCCTCCCGTGGTGACTACCGTGCGCCCGATCGCGAGCTGGGGACCGAAGCGCTCGAACCACGGGATCGCGTTCACGGCGGGCGGCACCGAGACATCGCCCGTGTCGTACTGCACGATCGCGTTGCGCTGGTACCAGGCCTCGGGAAGCACCAGGAGCGGGTCGTGGTCCTTCACCGCCCATGCCAGTGCCGACGGGTCCGGGGCGGCGTAGGCGGTCAGCAGCGCGGCCTTGTCGGATGCGCTGGCGGTCGAGTACCGGTTGGTCAGGTCCGCCGTCGCCGACAGGTGCACGAACCCCCTGCAGCGCCGGGAGATCATCGGGTCCCGTGCGGCCAGGTAAGCGCCAACGAGACCGCCCATCGAGCGGCCGACGACCACGTTCCAGCCGATGTCCCACACCGCGAGGGTGTCGACGTACATCGCGCGGTAGGCGGCTCGTGCTGCCTGATTGCCCCAGTTCGCCCCAGCGCCGTGGCCCTCGACATAGGCCCACCCGTTGTCCATCAGCCAGTTGCGCTGCGTGGTGTAGCCCTGCGAGAACTGTGCGTCTGCCGAGGACGTGTCCACGCCCGGGTTGCCGTGGCAGAAGATGACCAGCGGGATGTTCGCGTCGTCGGCCACGAGGTCCGCGACGGCACGACGGCAAGGCTCGCCAGCCGACGACGTGAACGTGGTGACGGTGTAGACCGTCCCGTTCGGTGTCGTCGGCATCAGGGGGCCGGGATGTCGGCGTGATCCGCGAGGAAGCGCGCCATGACGAGGTTGTGCCTGGCGTCGGCCAGTGCGTTGTGGACGCCGTCGGCCTGGTGGGGCAGGTCGGTGATGCCGAGCCGGTGAGCCTCCTGGCGGAGGTCGTTCGTCCACATCGGGATGCCGTCGGGCAGGTTGATCATCGGGCCGAACAGCTGGGCCAGCGCCACGTGGTCGTAGGCCGCGTACCAGGCCCAGAGTTCGACGTCGGGCGTCGCCTGGATGAACGCGGCCACGTCGCGGGCGATCGTGCCGTGGTGCTTCACGCGGGGGTCGGCGTAGTTGAACAGCGCCCGGGCCGGCATCTGGTTGCGGACATCCCCATGCCCCTTCGGCAGGCTCGGCACGACGTTGTCCATGAGCCACTGGCTCTTGCGGATGCGACGTACCGGCATGTCCGCGTTCGCGGCGTAGTACTCGCGGCCGTCCTCGGCCACCATGCCGATGGAGATGAGGTCGATCGTGCGACCGTCTTCCAGGAACTCGGTGTCGTAGTAGATCTTCATTACGGGGTCCCCCAGAACGTCTTCTGCGCGGTGGTGATCGCTGCCCGGTCAACGGACTGGTTGCTGTTCCAGAGCACGAGCTCCTGGACCTTTCCGTTGAGGAAGTTCGCCGGCGTGCCACCGTTCAGGTGCGCACCGAGGCTCAGATTCGTCAGCGGGGTCGTGCCCGTGCGCACCGCAGCCAGCGCGACGTGCTTCGCCACGTTGTCGCGCCACGTGTTGATCTGCGAGCCGGAGTCCGCGTAGAACACGTGGTGCTGCGCGGCGTCGAAGGTGGTGTCGCCCGATACCGAGCTGGCCCACATCACCGCGCCCGTGCCGTTCGTCGCCTGAACGTTCATGGCCGCGGTCGACGACCGCAGCAGACGGTAGAGCGCACCGCCACCGCCGTTGTTCGACTCGCCGACGACGACGGAGTTGGAGACCGCAGCACCCGAGAAGACGAGGCCCATGGTCGCGGCACCGGCATCGAACAGGCCCGCCGTCGCCGTCGTCAGGTAGTCGTTCGTGCCGTCGAACGTGACCGCAGGCAGGGAGTCCAGCGTGTTGACCACGCCCGCCGTCACGATCGACGGCTGCGCGGTCAGCGTGCCCTGCTCGAGGTGCTTACCCCCACCCGTCTGGTCATACCAGCGGTCGACGAACCCGTTGTTCGCTCCGGTGAACGCGAGCAGCGAGACCGTGTCCAGCGTGCCGTCCGAGTTGTAGCCGATGTCCAGCGTGGTGTCGTCGCTGGAGCGGCGCACGCGGACCAGCGGGCCCGAGTAGGCGGAGAGCAGCCGGCGCAGGGAGTATGCGCGCCATGGGGCGGCCAGAGGGGAATCGAAGGCGCCGACGAAGCCACCACCACTGGGCGGGGTGCCCGTGGCGATGATGTCGATCGACTGGGAGTTCATGGGGTGCACCGTTCCCACCCACAGCACCGGGCCCAGAACGTCCGGGCGCGGGAAGTCGGGGTCGTCGCGGTGCGTGGCGAGGGCGAGGAACGTGGCCATGGAGCCGGTGACCACGGACTGGGCAGCTTCGGCAGAGGCAGCCGAACTGGTGGCCGACGCGGCAGAGCTGGTTGCCGAAGCGACAGCAGACTGGCGCGACACCTCCTCGAACCAGATCGGCCCGCGCGACCCTGACCCGGCGTCGTACCAGTCCAGGTAGACGGTCTCCGGGGTCACCGTGTCGATGTAGACCGTGGGCGTGGATGCCGCCTGCGTCACGGTGACCAGAGACGACGGGATCGGGTCCCCGGCTGCATCGAAGATCGGGTAGGCGGTCGTGGTGTTGCGTGTGACCACCTGGATCTGCTGCCCCTTGAGTGCCTCGTTGGGCTCCAGGGTCGTCGCGTCGAGCACCCATGCCGGGTAGATCGGGTACATGGATCAGGCCTCCAGGCTTGGGGTGGTCAGGGGGGTCACGCGTTCAGCTCCCACGGGCCCGTGAGTGTGATGGTGCTGCCGGTGGGGAACCTGTTGGTCGTGCTGGCCCAGTGCCAGACCACCCAGCCGTCAGTGTCGATCCGCCCCGACGCTGCACGCTTGATCCCGGCTGTGTTCTCCGCGAACCCGGCGAGGGCCACAGGGGCCGCCGGGTAGTCGGTGGGTGCAATGCGCGCGACCCGACGCTCCCCATCGGCGTCTGGGGCCGGGTTCACCGGGTCGCCAGCGAGGTTGACGATGAGATTCGCCCACCGCTTCACGCCATCGCGAGACAGCCTGGATGCGGCGAGCACTTCCCAGTCGGCACCGTCCGAGGCTGTAGCAGTTCCCGCGAGCACCACGCGAGGAGCCGACTCCAGCACCCAGTCGACGGACGTGCCGACGAAGTCGCGCCGGAACTTGCTGCCAGCCCGCGTGGCGGTCGCGCCGAGCGGTGCCGTCTGCGGCAGAGGTGCGCCCGCTGGCATGAGGTAATGCCACCCGGCACGCGAACGTCGGTCGACGACCGTGGCCTGGTTCAAGCCCTGACCCTGCTTCCGCGTGATCTGGTACAGAACCATGTCCACCGGTGTGGGCTGGGTCGTGTTGTGCGACGGGAGGGCAGCCGAGCCCTCGGTGCCCGGGATGCGGTGCAGGCGGACCGGGCCCGGATCGGTCGAGAACGCCGAGCTGTAGCGGAGCACGATCAGGTCCGTGCGGCCGATGGTCGGGTTCGTCGAGGCGGGGACATCCAGCGACTGAGTCAGCCCCGCGGGGATGCCGTGGCCGTACCCGCCGACCGCTGCGGCCGAGTCGATCGTTGCCGACCCAATCTCGACATCGTTGCCCGCTGGTGGCAGCGTGATGCCGTACGCGGTGCCGTCGGTGTCGCCGGTGATCCCCGCGTCGTAACCGAACTTGGTGATCCACTGGTCGTCGGTGAAGTTATCACCGGTCAGCGGGCCAGAGGTTTGCGCGAGTGCTGCCATGTCAGCGGCTCCTTTGGATCGCGGCGAGTTCGCGAAGCGCCTTGTTCATGCGCTTCGCCGATGGGGGTTCGATTGAGGTTGCGCCCGGGCTGCCGATGGTCACGGTCTGCCTGTCGGCCTGGTTCGGCCGGGCGACCGTCACGACCTCGCGGACGCGGCTGTCGGCGATGTCCAGTGGCAGGCCGGGAAGCTCCACGCCGACGAGAGAGCCGAGGTGGTAGGTCTCGCGGTAGACGGCGTCTCCCGCGTCTCTCGCATCGAACGGGATCGACACCGGTGATGCACCGTTTTCCAGTGCATTGGCCGCAGCATCGGCGATGGCCGCAGCATCGTCAGTCCATTGGTCCACCAACCGCTCGCGGCGGCGCGCCCAACGGGTAACAGCCGCCTCGTCGACGAACCGGGCGCCCATGCGGGAGGCCTGCTCGCCGGCAGCGAACACGATCGCGTCCGTGACCTCGGGCGCCTGCATGGAATAGTTCCAGCCCGAGATGATGCCACTCGCGCGCGCCGAGTCGGCCGACCCGAACACGACGTTCTCGGACACGTCCTCGACTTCGTCGATCACGACCTTGAGCCGCGGGGTCCCCGTGTCCTCGTCGTGCACGACGCGGACATCGAGGTTCCCCGATTCCGCGAGCTTCGCCACGAGCTCCCCGAGCACATCCATGCGTGCCTTGGCTGTGGTACTGCCGCCGCGCCCTAGGGTTGAGGGCAGCAGGAGCGAGGGCAGCCGGCGCGAGGTGATCGGCGCCGCCGGCCCGAGGTTGTCTGCGATGTAGCCGAGGATCGTCGTCTCGCGTGCGCCCGTGCGCGTGTCGTACGCGGGCGTGAAGGCCGACCCGGTCGCCGTCAGCGGGTGCGTCGGGTCGGGCCAGCACAGCCGTGACCACAGGTCGTCGCTGTCACCGATGAACCCGACGGTCGTCGTGTCGGTCAGGACACCGGTCTGCTCGTCCGGCTCGTACGCGCGCTGGAGAGCCCGTGCCTGACCGGAGGCCACAAAGATGCCATCTCGGTCGAGGATGCATCCGGTGCCCGGGGTGAACACGCCCAGCTGCTCCGACGGGCCCTTGAGGACCCATCTGGGCGGTCCGTTGGACACATATCGCTCGACGACCGTCAGCTCGGACCAGATGCTGATCGAGTCATCGTTGCGGGACAGGTCGCTCTCCCGTGGCGTGATCTCCCAGGCCATCAGAAGAGACTCCGGTGCAGGCCGCGCCATGACAGGCGCAACAGGGTCGCCGACGTCGCGCCTGGGGCAGCGACGTCCACGGACGTGGTGCCGCGCGAGAACGGCATGAACCTGCTCCCGCGCGCGACCATGCCGGCCGCTGGGACGCCGTCTAGCCGGATGGTCTTGCGGTACGGCGGCAGGCCGTCGCCCCGCAGGTTCGTGACTATCCGCAGCGTCTCGCCCACAGGGACACCGTCGGGCACGTTGATGAGTAGACCGTTGCTGCCCGTGATCAGTACCGAATCGGCCGGTCCCGTGATCTCGATGACCGGGTAGACGGGCACTGCCGAGAACATCTCGACAGGGGTGCCCGACCCGGCCACAGCGCTCGACGAGAGGCGGCGCGTGCCCCACGGGTGATCGGTGCCCGCGGTCGAGAGGAACGGGCTGGGCTCGACTGCGAGGCGCCAGTCCTTGGACTGGATCTCGCGGTCCTCCGCGTACGGCTGCGGGGCGAGCAGATCCAGCACGGGATTCTGGCGCACAGTCGACGGGTTGCCCATGCCCTCCAGCCCTGACCGATAGGCCAGGCCCACCTGACGGACGCCCGACGGCGAGCGGACCACGAGACGAAAGTTTCCGTCCGGGGTCATGCCCTGCTCCGGGTCGGTCAGCTCCTGCAGCTGGCGCACCGCATTCTGCAGCTCAGTCCATCCCTGACCGCCGACGGTGAGCGGGAGGAGCACCTCACGCGCTGGCATGGAAACGCCCGCCACGGACGCCCCTGCCACCCCCGGGGTGGCACTGATCAGCAGGTCCGAGGGTGCCACCTCCAGGCCCGCCGCTCCTGACTTCCACCGGATCGGGCCGGAGGACAGCGGCACGTCAACCGCCCTGTCCCACGACTCCAGCCACAGGAAGAGGTCCTTGACGGCGGTCGGAGGGGGTGGGGTCGCGGCCGCTGTGGCCAGGACGATGAAGGTCACTGGCCCACCCCCAGCAGATCGAGCGCCCGATCAGCGCGAACGATGTCGCGCAGGATGTTCGAGGATCCGAAGGCGTTGACCGTGATCGACCGCGACGCCGCCGGGACCGGCCCGCCGTTGGCGAGCCCAGCCTGGCCGGAGCCGTTGATCGCCTCTAGCGCGTCACGGTTCGCCGCCGCCGCCTTCGCGTTCACCACGAACTCGCCAGTGGACAACCTCGCGTCGATGCTGTCCGACGTCGCCGTCCCTGGGCCGTAGACCCAGCCACCGGTGGCGAACCCTGTGTTGTTGTTTCCGGGGGTGCCCCGCTTGGCACGCTCGAAGGCGTCCCTGCGGATCGTCGTAATCGTCACGGTCCGGTCCCTGATGGCCGCGAGCTCAGCCCGCACACTGCGAGCCTCAGACTTGGCCTGGGACCCATTGGCCCGAACGTTCGTGAGCACCTTCGACGGGATCAGGCCGTACTCGTCAGCAAGCCGACCGGCCTCGCTCCTGGTCAGGCCAAGGGCTGAAACCTGGTCGATGAACGCAGATCGCGCCGAGTTGACCCTGCCCCGTAGTTGGCTCTGGCTCTCGCCTGCCGCTGCTGCGGCGCGCACCTGGTCGTCGAGTGAACTGCGAACCGCTCGGAGCTGCTTGTCGAAGATCTGCCCCGAGTGGGTCGAGGTGTCGACCTGCCCATTCATGAGCTCCAGCGAGAGCTTCGAGCCGTCAGCCTTTGAGCCGAGGGTGCCGATCTCGCCAGCCAGCCGGTTGGTTGCGTCAGACAGCGCCGCAGCGGCCTCGGCCGGGATGCGCAGGTTGTCGAGCTTTTCCTGCGCCGGGGTCAGCGCGTTATCGATCAGCGCCGTGCGGATCTGCTCGGCCGTCTTCTCCGTGGACTCGTCGAAGTCGGCCATGCCCTTGACCGCACCGTCGGTGAAGTCGGCGAACGCTTGTGCTTCCTCGTCCGAGACGAGGCCGAGGCGCCCGAGACCCTGCACGACGGCGTCGATCGCCTCGAGCACGGCAGGCCCAGTGGTGCCTACGAAGTCGCCGAATGCCTCCGTGCCGGCAGCCGCGGCCTCGACCAGCGACACGCCGAATCCGAGGGCTGCGTCGGCCGCGTCGAACAGGAACGTGACCACAGCCTCGCGGTTGTTCGTCACCCAGTCGGCGCCGGCCTGGATCTCGGGAGCGAATGCTGTGGCCAGGGCCCCCTGGATGCCGTCGGCTGCGACCTCAATGTTCCGCTTGGCCGACTCCAGCTTGCTTGCCGTGTTGTCGCCCAAGGTGTCCAGAGCGGACTGCGCCGCGCCCTCGACGGACCCGAGCTGGTCGACAGCGGTGGACAGATCCATCTTGAACAGGGCTTCGCCGAGGTCCTCGGCCTGGGTGCCGAAGAGAGCGACCGCGGCCGCCGACCGGTCCGCAGGGTCCTTGATGGCGCGAAGTCCGTCGAGGGTCTGGTCCAGCGCCTCAGCGGCCTCAGGGCCGCCCTTGGCGATCTTCGCCGCCATGTCCTCAGCGGACAGCCCGACGGCCTCGAATCCCTCGGCAGTCAGGGCAGAGTCGTCGATCGCGCGGATCGAGAACTCCTTGAGTGCGTCCGCTGCTATGTCGGTGTCACGCGCGCCCGCCTGCACGGCCTGGGCGACGAGGCCCAACGCCTCGGGCCCCTCCAGGCCCAGCTTGCGGAACTGGGTGCCGTACTCGTTGAAGGTGTCCAGCAGATCCTCGGACACGTTCAGCCCGGCCTGCTGCCCCTTGACGATGAGGTCGAACGCACCCTGCGCGTCCTTCGCCAGACCGGTGCGCAGGATCTGCCCCGCGGCCCGGGCCACGTTCGGGATGTCCTCGCCAAGGATGTCGGCAACGCCAGACAGGGACGAGATGACTGCCTGGGCGTCCTGAGCGGTCGCCTTCGGGTCGAGCAGGCCCGTCTCGACCGCGGCGCGCGCGGTCTCCATGTTGGCCTCGATGGACTCACCGAAGTTGCTCGCATACGCCTCGCCGGCGGCCAGTCCAAGGCGCGCCACCGTGGCCTCGTCCAGGCCCGTGCGTGCGGCCAGGACATCGCCGCGCACCTCGTTGCCCAGGCCCTCCAGGAGGGCGTCCCCGATAGCCTGGCCGACACCGATGACGGCGCCCGCGATGGGGATGGTCGCCAGTGCGGCAATGATCTTGGTGCCGAGCTCCGCGCCCGCCCGCTCGCCACCGTCCGCGCCCGCGGCGGCAGCCTTGTCGGCCAACCCGTCCAGGTCGGCCTCGGCGCCGGATGTGTCGGCCTGAACGTCGATCTTGGCCTTCGCGCCCTGCAGTGAACCGAGGCTCGCCTCCACCTTGGACAGGTTCGCCTCGGCCTTGGCGATGTCCGCCGTGACCTCGGGGGTGGCGTCCAGGTGGCGCAGGACGTCGAGGTCGCCCGTGATCTTGTCGAACTTCTTCTGCGCCTTGTCGATCTCAGCGTCGATGCGGACCGAGGTCTCCTTGGCCTCGATCCGCTTCTGTGCCGCCTCGACGTCCTTCGCGCTCTTGTCGAACTTGCTGGTGTCCCCGGTGAACAGGCTTTCGAGCTCGGCAACGCGCATCAGTCACCACCTCCGAGAGCAGCCCGCAGGCGGGACGTGGGTTCGTTGATGAGCGCGAGGATCTGCCCCCGCACCGGCACCCAGGGGCGTGCCCATGAGGCGGGGGCGGTCAGATCCAGGCCATAGAGGCGGGCCAGGTCGGCGACCACGAGCGTCCAGTGGCCGAGGATGTCCGGCCAGCCCACGATGTTCGCGGGCTCCGGCGCCTGCCTCAGGAGGTGGGCGGGGACGCGGTAGTCCGTCCAGAGGCCGGTTTCCGGGTCTTTCGTCCCGACGCCGTAGCGGTCCCAGTCTTCTTCCGTGACGGGGTACCGCTCTTCGCTTCCCCCGAGGCCTCACCGCCGTCGTCCGAGCGCAGGTTCCGCACGAACTGCTCGGCCGCCGCCTGCCCCCGCGTCCACGCCACCAGAGCAACCTGAGAGAACGTCGTGATGACGTCGATGGGCACGTCATCCGCGTCCATCTCGTCGACCACAGTGCGTGTCAGGGTGAGGTCCGGCAGGTTCTCGACCGGGGCCTTCTCGGGGTTGTCCTTGCGGGCTTCCGCGATCACAGCCTTGCGCGCTGCAGCATCCTTCGCCGCCAGGTACTGCGTGCACCGCAGGCCGCGGGTGAGGCCCGGCTGGGGCGCCATGTACGTCTTGCCGGCGTACGGCAGTTCCAGCGAGGCCTCACCTGTGACTGCAGCGATGTGCTCGCTGAGACCCTCCAGGGTCACGGCGCCCAGCCCGTCCACGGGTTGACGATCGACTGGTGTGGGCCCTTGCCGGTGAGCGTGACGTTCCACTGCTCGTTGGTGCCCTCGGGGCCGGCGTTGGCGCGCACGATCTGCACCGTGGCGATGCCCTGAAAGGCGTCGTCCGGGTCGATGAGGTCGTCATCCTCGGGCTTGTGGTACCAGCGGACCTCGATGGTCGCGGCTGTTCCCTTGGCCTCCGGGATCTGGCGGTCGAAGAGCGCCTTGAGCTCGGGGACGAGGCCCGTGATGGCCACGCGGTTGACGAGCACCGAGAACGCGAGGGTCCACGCCCAGCCGGACACGTCCGCGTTGGGGGCGCCGAAGTCGTCGTACGTCTGCGAGTCCTGTGTGACCGCCGTCGGGCTTGGCACGAAGTTCGAGATGCGGCGGACGGGGGTCCACACGGGCACCTCGATCGTGCCGGTGTTGACGTCGATGCCGTACTCGAAGGACTTGCCGAGGCTGGCACCGGCCGGGAGTGTGGGTGAATCGGGCATGGTCATGCCTCCGGGTTATCGAGGGTGATGGAATACGAGTCCGCACGCTCTGTGCGGCCGTTGCCGTCAGCCCCGAGAGGCGCGACGAGCACACGTTGGGTGTTGTTGATGCCCGCGGTGCGGGACAGGTTGGACAGCGCCGTCTTGACCTGCGAGGCCAGTACGTCGGCGCCGTTCGGGGTGTTGCGCGCGCCGCGGATGCGGACCTGCACGCGTCGCCACTGCATCGGGTATCCGTCGGCCGGCACAGCCTCTGTGGCGCTGTAGAGCGTCACGCCGACGGCGCGGTCTGGCGCAGATCCGATCGGGCCGTAGAAGACGCCGACCTGGCTTGAGCTATAGGGCCCAGGCCACGTAGAACCGAGGGCGGTTGCCAGGTACTCGCAGACCGCTGTCACGAGCTCGTCATCGGTCACGTTCACCCCCTGCATCACTGGGCGCACGCGGGCGCGGGTGGGACGATCGGGGGCATGACGAGATCTCGACAGGTCCAGATCGCCGCGGCTGTCGCGCTGGCCGCGCTGGTGGTGCTGTCGATCGCGCAGGGTGCGTTCCGCGACTGGACGATGTGGGACTACATCGGCTGGTGGGTGCTGCTGCCAGTGGCCGTGCTGCTGCCCACCGCGCTGGTGGTGTTCCTCGTCCGGGCGTTCAGCAGGCGGCGCTAGCCGAAGTGCTTGCGCACCTCAACCCCGAGGATCCCCTCAGCGTCGCGCGCAGACTCCAGCGCGGCTGACTCGAGGAACTTCGACTGCCCCGTGGGGTGGGCGATCCGTAGGTTCTCGTGCTGGTAGATCGCGTACTCCGAGTCCGTGTAGACCGCCGACTCGAGGTTCCCCTCGGTGGCCGGTTCCACGGCGATGGAGTCGCTGAGGTCGCCCGCACCGGTGGCCGGGTCGTTCGGAGTGCGAGCTCGCGTCACCCGCTGGACATGCTCGGCCAGTTCAGTGAGTCCATCGGCCGCGGCCTTGCGCATCATCCGGGACACCTGTGCCGCGTCCATGCTGCTCATGCGAGCACCAAGGTCTGCCAGGACGGCAGGGTGGGGTGGGGCGCACCGTCGGAGGTGATGACCCCGGAGGTCCGCTCCTTGGTCGTCCCTGCCCAGATGGTGACGCGAGAGCCCGACGGCGCCTCGACGTCCCATGAGCAGTGCACACGCGCCGACGAGACCACCTCAGACGCGCTGTCGTCGCGGACGAGCTTCGCGCCCTCCTCGACCATGGCCGGCACGTCGGACACCGGGTCGCCCCAGATATCGCCCATGCCGCCGGAGCCCAGTAGTGGCTCAATGGTGACCATGTGCGGCGTCATGTGCGCCGGGATCGCGGCCACGTCAGAATTCCTCGGCCACGGCGTTCTCGCCGACGTACGTCTCGCCGGGCCACATGTCCACGCTGGCCGCACGCTGCCGGGAGAATCCCAGCTGCTTGCGCTCGGCCTTGGTGAGGTACAGGTCGCCGGTCGGGTTGGCGTAGGTCTTCTGCGCGCCGAACGGGCCCGCGTTCCAGCCGTCCTGGGTGACCGGGGGGCCCGCCTCGACGCCCGAAGCCATGGCACGGATCACCATGGCGCAGGTGATCTTCTTGAGTGTCAGCGTCGGCGCCGTGAGGTCGCCGAGGATCCCGTGCTGGTCCTCGTCGAGAATCTGCTGCGAGGCGTCCTCCAGGAGGGCCTCGGCACGGGTGGTCTCCTCGGGGGTGAGAGGCTTCCAGCGGGCCACGACATCCGCCGGCGTGGCGAACGCTGGGGGGACGGTCAGGGCCATGACGACCTCCTCACGAAAGGGGTGGTGACGGGCGCAGGAGGGGTCGTAACAGGGCCAGAAAGTCCGGCGTAAAGAAGCCCCTGCCCACACCTTCGCGCTGAAAACACACGTGGATTTGCCGGAGCGCATTGACGCCCGTCACCAGGTTGATGGGGTGAAGTAGTGGCAGTCACGATGCGTGACTGCCACTACTTCACCCAGTGTCACTCGGCCGGGTGCTCGGCCTCGTAGGCGTCGCGGATCTCGTCGCGCGATGCCTTCTCGTCGTGCTGGAAGCCGACCGACTTCGCGAAGTCGGTCCAGGCCGCCAGCGAGGCGCCTCGGCTGGGGCGCTCGGGGGTGTCCTGGCCCTGCAGGTCCGCCTGAGTCAGGACGCCCGCAGGCTCCTGAGGCTCGGGCGCGGACTGCTCGGCCGGCTTCGACGCCCGCTTGGCGGACTTGCCGCCTCGGTCGCCTCGGATCATCTTGTCGATGGCCGCCACCGGACCGGTCACGTTCGTGCCGGTCGAGAGGGTCACGCTCTTGGTCTCGGGCCGCTTGGCCTTCTGCTTCGCCATGGTTCTATCTCCTCAGGGAGTCTCAGGACGCGTTCTCGAGGCGGACGAACGCCTCGGTGTCGGCCATGACGAAGCCGTACTCGGCCTCCGCCAGCACCGCGACGAGGTTGTTCTCGAACAGCGAGACCAGCTCGCCGTTGATGGTGATCGTCGCCTCGGTGGAGACGCGGAAGCTGATGCCACCCACGGCACCCCAGGCGCCCTTGGTGAAGTCGCCGGCGAAGCCGAGGACCGGGCGGGCGAGGCCTGCGCCGGCACCGTCCGGGTCGTAGTCCGCGCCGACGCCCTCGCCCATGTACGACGGGCGGTTGAGGAGCTTGCCGGGACGGGCCAGGCCCTGTGCGACGTCGTCCGTCGGCAGCTCGGTGTACAGCGGGCGCCCGGAGGTGTCCGTCGCGCCCCACAGGATCGGCTCGAACGAGTCGTCCAGGGCGTACCCGGTGAGCTTCTTGCTGTCGTTCACCAGGAGCGACATGGCGGCCACGAGGTCGCCGTGCACGCCACCGCTGGCCTGCGCCGTGGTGCCGATCTCGACCGACTTGGTGGTCTCGGCCACCCAGTTGTCGAACGGGCCGGTGCCGGTGCCGTCGCCTCCCAGGTTGTAGCCCGCGGCGTAGTCGAACGCCGTGGCGAACGCGCCAGCCAGGCCGGTGCGCACCTCGCCCGAGATGTTGCCCGGGTTGGCGCGGACGACCTCGGACGACATGACGCAGATGGCCGTGAGCTTCTTGGGCTCGATCTCCAGCAGGCCCATGCCCATGTTGGTCTTGTGCTTCTCGGCGCCCTCGTTCGTCCACCGGGCGGTGGGCTTCGAGGTCACGATCGGGATCTTCTGGCCATTGATGCCCAGGGGCACCCGGCGGAACAGCTGCTGGAAGGCCGACTGGCGCTGAGCGTCGTTGAAGATGGGGGCCGACTCGCCCGGGGTCAGGAACCCGGTGAAGTCGGAGGTGTTGATGGGGGCGGTGATCGCCATGATCTCCTCCTAGGAGATGCTGAGCTTGGCCCGGAGCGCGTCTTCGAGCGCATCCGAGTTGAGGGGGACGGCGGGCGTCTTCCCCTCGTTGGGGACGTACGGGCCGATCGCGCCCTTGCGGGACGGCGTCTCGGTCGGCGTGATGAGCGGCTTGAGCACCTCGGCGTGCGCCTGGATCTCCTCGAGCGTGGAGCCGGAGAGCGCGGCGGCGGGGACGCCGGAGGACTTCGCGACCTCGTCCTTCCACGTCGTTACCTGCTTCTCGGCCTTGAGGGCGTCGCGCTCGGCCTCAGCAGCAGCGGCTCGGTCTGCGAGCCTCTGCGCCTCGGTCTTCTGCGACTCCTCGAACTCGGCCAACTTCTCGGCCGCGCTCTTGTTCTCCTTGGCTCGGGCCTCCCACTTGCGGGCCTCGGCCTTCCAGTCCGGCTCCTGTGCAGGGGCCTGCGTGGTCGGTTCAGTCGCGGTGGGGGTGTTCTCGGCGGGGGGTGCCGGGGTCGGCGTGGGGGCCGGGGTCTCGCTGCTCATCGTTCGTCCTCCCGTGCGGGATCGCCACGGTGCCCGTGCGGGCCTCCGTGGTGGTGGTTTGGGGTGGTGCGCCCCGCCGTGCGGCGGGAAGTCTCAGTCGGCGCTCTCGCCGTCGGTGGTGTGCTCGCCCTGCGGGTGGTCAGACTCACCGGGGTACTTCCGCTCGAGCCAGCCGCGGACCCGGTCACGTTGGATCCGGCGCTGCTCGTCGTCCATCCCTGCGGTGTTCTGCGAGGCGACGTAGACGAACGGGTCGGCCTCGGGGACGTCCGGGTTCCACGTCGGAGCGGCCACGCAGTTGCACTTCGGGCCGTGAGCGGCGAACCGCACGCTCTGGCGGGTGTAGACGCCGCCGCGCGAGGCGAGCGCGCGGCAGAACCGGCATGCTCCGGACCGCGTGATCCGTTGCCAGCCGCGGGCGGCCGGGTCGCGGTCGGCGTTCGTCGTGATCGCATCACGTCCCGACAGCCGAACCGCGCGCATGGCGCCGTCCTTGATGCTGGACACGGCAACGTCCGGACCGTCGGTCGCCAGTCGGTGCTGCCAGTACGACGCCGACGCAGCGGAGATCTCCAGGATCACCGGGTCGGTGCGGACCGCCTCGTAGGTGGTGGCCCGCCCGATCGCGGCGATCTGGCCGGCGTCGATTGCATCGAACCGCAGCTCCTCGAACCAGTCCATCGCCAGCAGCGCGGCGAGCTCCCCGAACTGCTGGGTGAGCAGGGGGACGAAGTTCAGCAGCGCGTTCAGGCCGGAGACCGGGTCACGTGCGCTGGCCCCGGCCCAGAACTCGTCCAGCCGGTCCTCGACCTGGGCGATCAGCTCGGCGTTGGCGTCCCGGAAGTCGTCGACCTGCTCCGGGGTGGGCATCAGGCCTCGACGGGCTCAGGAGTGGCCGTGACGGGCGCCTGGGTGACGGCTGCGGCCTGCGCGCGCGCCGCTGCGGACCCGAGCAGTGTGCTGAGGTTTGCTCGAGACGCCTCGCGAGCCCACTGGGCCCGGATCCGCAGGATCTCATCGCTCTTGTAGCCCATCCGCTCCAGCTCGACGTCGGTCTCGGCCAGACGCGGGATGGCCTGCACCCGGGCCAGAGAGGCCTGGGCAACAGACGCCTCGGACGGCGTCGACCAGCGGCCCCAGTTCACGGTGATGGTCCGGTACGCGGCGACCGCGGCCGGTGAGTCGTCCAGGATCGTGAGCGCGCGACGCACCGTGGCCTGCCACGCCGGCCCGAGAGCCGTGCGCTGCCAGTGCTCGATCTCGATGCCGAGCTCCTCCCACGCCGCGTTGATCGCCTCGGCGCTGGAGGGGTTGTCCTGCACGATGCCGAGGGATCCGACCGGCAGCGAGGTCTCCATGGCGAGCTGCTGGGCCAGGGACCGCATCTGGTCGAGGTTCGGCTGCATCGTCTGCTGCGAGAACTGCCCGACCTGCGGGAGCTCGCCCTCTTCGTCTCGCGTGAGGGTCAGCAGCCGGCCGAGCATGACGGACCAGGCGGGCACGTCGTTGTCGTTCTTGTCGGTGAACGCCTTCTCGTCGGCGCCGAGCACGTACCGCTGGGGGGCGTTGTAGAACTCGGCCGACACCTCGGTGCGCAGCGCGGTGCGGACCATGGCGTCGGTCAGGTACATGACCGGCCGGCTGATGCGCGACCGGCCAAACGGGCGGTCCAACTCGCGCTTGTACGGGATCGCCTCGACGGGCACGCCCAGGTCGTGCTCCACCTGGCGCAGGTCCCACCGGCCGCCGCTGAGCGCCTTCATGATGACGGTGCGGCCCGGCAGGTAGAGGTTCATCTCGGTGGGCTGCCCAGAGGCGTCCACCTCCTGCACCGACAGGGCAGAGCGCAGCGCCCGACGGCGCGCGTCCC
>WUUC01097330.1_pt1 | contig 16833 bp, 16 predicted proteins | sample 6278441 | NCBI WGS metagenome assembly WUUC01 (sample SAMN13675441, study PRJNA597444) | soil metagenome | isolation source: soil | place: USA: Washington | collected 2017-10
TCGTGACAGCCACTGGGGCGGTGTTTGCCTGGTGCGTATGGTCGCTTCGAGCGAGCGTAGTTGCAGATCCCTCCCCGGGTGCTGCTGCAAGTCCTATCGCTGCTGGGGCCGCGGTCGTGACATCGTGCTTATGATCAGCTCTCGCTGGTTCCCCAGATTCGCCGATGACGGCTGCAGCTCTCGTGACGTTGACCGGAGCCGTATTAGATTGATGCGTATGGTCACTGCGCGCGAGCGTCGTAGAAACACCCTCGCTTGAGGCTGTTGCGACTCCAACGGCGGCGGGCGCGGCTGTCATCACATCGTGCTTATGATCAGCCCTTGCCGGTTCTCCGGAGCTACCGATCGCTGCGGCTGCCTTCGTGACACTCGCCGGTGCTGTATTCGACTGGTGCGTATGATCGCTTCGAGCGAGCGTCGTCGCGATGCCTTCCGCCGCTGCAGTGGCAACGCCGGTCGCCGCTGGAGCCGCCGTAGTGACGTCGTGCTTGTGATCAGCTCGCGCCGGCTGGCCAGATGTGCCCACGGCGGCAGCAGCCTTTGTGACAGCCACAGGCGCGGTGTTTGCCTGGTGCGTATGATCACTTCGGGCTAGCGTGGACGCTGTACCCTCACCCGACGTCGTCGCTACACCCGTCACACCCGGCGCGGCCGTCGTGACGTCATGCTTGTGATCCGATCTCGCAAAGCTCGCCGAGGTCCCCTCAGCGTTGGCCGCCTTTGTGACGGCTATCGGTGAATCGCTATCATGAGCATGTGTGTGATCGGAGCGTGCATAGGCAGCAGCAGACCCCTCCGTATTGCCCTGTCCGATTTCCGCTGCGACAGCCGTTCCAGTCGTAAGCGCATCGGCGGCGCCGGCATTGTGCCTCGACCCGTGCGACGAGATATCAACACCATCAACCAAGTTCACGGAAACGATGCTGTTGCCGCCAAGGTTAAGGTTGCCCCCCATCGATCGAGAACCACCCGCTAGTAGGTACTGGGTGTGATCATCGTCGAGCAGCCCAGATAAATCCCCGTGATCCGTAACGCCGCTACCGCCAGCCCCTAATCCTGTAGAGGTGCCCGGCCGGGGCCTGCCATCCAAAATACTGGCTATGCCTATCCCTTGCTGCACGACAATGAGAGCAAGACAGATCGCACTCTCTTCCATGAAGGTCGGGACAGCAGCAATACCCGCGGCCTCAGCTGCGCCTTGGGTAGGATACTGCGCGCTGCCATAGACGAGACTAAGACGCCCATCCGATGTCAGCAGCAAGGTATCTGCACGATAGTACGCCGCAGTCATCGCCGCGAGCGTGCCCGCATTGTCGTACTGCGTCGTGCTGAGGGCGTTTACACCCGGCACTTCAGTAGCGCCGTTGCTGCCGTAGAAGTAACTCCACGTGGCATCGCCGCCTGAGCCCGCGTACGAGATTACCTTGAGCGCGCGGTAGTATGAGCCAGCACCCACTGCCAGCTTCGTCGGGCCGCTGCCTTGAGATGTAACCAAGCCGGTGTTAGTCGCGAACTTTCTGGTGGCTACTAGATAGTCATGGACGATGCGCTGGGGGTGTCCGGCCAGCGTGGGAGTTGCGTGGATAAATCGAACGCCACTGCCACTCGTTACCACGGTAGCCAACAGAATACTGGAAGCACCTGGCTGTGACGTCGCTGCTTTGATGCCGGTTAGGTTAACACCGTCGTAGTAAACGAAGTTCGTGGCACTCGCAGTCAGCGGCAAGCCGGTCGTTGCCGGCCAAGTGACACAGTGCAAGTCCGCCTCTGGCGCGTTTCGCGAGATCCAGCCCATGCCAGCAGACACGTTTACGGCTAGACCGCCACCGGCGGTAACTGCACCGCCCTCCCCAACACCGGTGCTCATCGCGCTGTGATAGAACTCAGGCAGGTTGATTTCCCGGCCCGTCGTGTACACGTATTCCGCAGTTCCGCGGGTCTGCGTAGTGGCCCCCTCAGTGTCGAACAGACTGCCGGTCAGAACACCACCAGTGATTACGTCTGTTACGGCCGCATGATCGATCGAGCAGCTTGCACTGATCAAGCCAGTCGCGGACTGAATGCTAAAATCGACAGCATTGGTACGCAGCGAGCTGCCTTGAATAAGGATCTTGGATGCGGTACCTCCCGACCCAACCTTGAGCGCTGTGTGCGTGTTCTCTATAGTTACGGCCGTGAGGGTCACAGTGGACCCACGGTCCGCTAGGACAGCAACCTGGGATGAGTTCTTTGCCGCGACATTGATTACGCCAGTCGTGAGACTGATCAACGACCCATTGTCGGCCCAAAACACTTTCTCAATCGGATTGCCGGTGTAGAAGGGCAGAAGCGCAGCGGGCACCGATGCCAACACCGCTGTACACAATACACGTGCGCCGTTGTCAGCCTTGATGAGAGCCCCTGAAATGCCGACACCCGACAAGTCAATTGTCGCAGTCGCGTTGAGCAGCGCCAGTTCAACGCCGGCACCACTGGCCAAAAAGCCATGCGTGCAGTTGATGACCGTGCATCCAAGAAGCCCATTAAGCACACCTGGAGTGGTGGTCTTGAACACCGCCTCGGCAGGTCCGGTAACACCGCCTGCCGTGATATCAGTGACAACACCACCCACAAGCGTAAACAAAGACGCTGTTGGAGTCGCCGCCATAACGACTACGCCCGAGCGCCCAGAGATGTAGACGCCCATCGGAACCGTCATTGGAGGCTCAATGTAGACGCCCGGATAGACCTCTATATTGTACCAGCTGCTCGGGCTCGCACCGAACTCGACTGCCGCAGTAACAGCAGCGCTGATGGTGTTGTAATCGGCTGCACCGCCTTGCCCAACAATGACCCTTCCCCGGACACGATCATGCGGAACCTCAAAGACACCGATCGGGGGAACAAGAATGGGCTTTGGACCAAGCGCAGTATGAGCCGCGACTATCGCATTCGCGGTGGCTGTATCCGTAGCATCTGGCAGGCCGCTAAACCAGACCCGAACCCGGGGAACGCTTCCCGGTTCGCTGACGTCAAGGTAGGAGAACGTAACGGGAGTGCTAGAGAAGCTTGCGGCAGCGAACTCTTGTCGTAGTTGCTCAGCATCCACAGCACCGGCGGAGCTAGTAAAATCCGAGGTGCTGTATTGTAATGGGTTTGCCACTTAGAGCTTTCTCCTAGCGGTAACCAGCGCGTCACTGACTGTGATTGTACCGCTCCCTGATGCTATGTAGTATTGGACCGCGACCGTTTGTGGCCCCGCCGCTATCGTCTGAACGTATTCCACTCGTATGATGGGAGAGCTGGCATTGGCTATCTCGCTGAGCCCTGCATCGAGATCTCGCGTGCTCAAGGTCGTGGAAGACGTGATATTCTGAAGCCGGACCGCGCCATTGGCTGTGCTGTTACTCATACTCATAAGCACACTAGCCTCAACGATGAACGTCTCATTCTCAGCCGGGAGGACGATGGAGGCCTTTGTAATGGGTGTTGGACCACTCGTAGAGGCTGCCCCGGGGCTGTAACTAGATATAACGCCTAGCCTGCCCAACATGGTTTTATCGGCCGCGGACATGAATCCGGCCGTAGACGTAGTGGCTGCAGCATGCAGCGTTCCCCCTCCACGTGCGCCATGCGCATGCGTGTGATCGGAACGCGCTAGCGAGGTTGCTACTCCCTCCGCGTCCGTAGCATCCGTAAGCATGACGGCAGACGCAGTCGAGATATCATGCTTGTGATCAGCTCGCGCGGGCTCTCCTGATGTTCCTATCGCTGCAGCAGCTTTGGTTACGTTAGCTGGGGCCGTATTCGACTGGTGTGTGTGATCACTACGAGCAAGCGTGGTCGCCGTGCCCTCAGCGGAGGCAGTCGCGAGTCCAGTTGCACCCGGCGCTGCCGTCGAGACATCATGCTTATGATCCGCTCGCGCCGGCTGACCCGAGGTTCCAATCGCAGCAGTGGCCTTCGTGACAGCAGCCGGCGCGGTATTCGATTGGTGCGTATGGTCGCTTCGCGCCAGCGTGGTCGCTGCACCCTCACCCGATGCTGTCGAGACCCCAGTTGCACCCGGCGCCGCTGTCGCTACATCATGCTTATGATCTGCCCTTGCTGGCTCCCCTGATGAACCGATCGCTGCCGCAGCCTTGGTGACGTTTACGGGGGCGGTGTTTGCCTGGTGCGTATGGTCGCTTCGAGCGAGCGTAGTTGCAGATCCCTCCCCGGGTGCTGCTGCAAGCCCTATCGCGGCTGGCGCCGCGGTCGAGACATCGTGCTTGTGGTCAGATCTTGCCGCCGCTGTGCCTATGCCGGTCGCCGCAGCGGATTTCGTGACTGTCACTGGGGTTGTGCTCGCCAGGGCCGACGCACCGGAAGCGATCGAGTCAAGCTTGGCCTTGTCCACATCGGACATGAAACCTGGCACTGAAATGGTCGCCAAGGCATGGGTGGATCCGCCCCCTCTCGCCCCGTGCTGCGCATCAGTGGCTAGGACGCCTACTTGAATATCGTCAGCGTTGACAACGATTGACCCATCAGCGTTTGCGACAACATCAAACGTGCGGTCATCGGTCAGATCGCCACCACCGCTCAAGCCGTCCCCGGCATTTATCAGGGTGGTCGGCGAAGCTCCACCCACGGGCGTCCACACGGTTGGGGAGATTCCCTTAAGTATATAGACCGTGTCGGTGTCCAGGTCCCACGCGAATTTGCCCAGGTCTTCGCTAGTCAGCTCCTCCTCGAGTGTTGGAATGCCCGAGGACGGCGTGAACGCAGCTCGAGCCAGGGCGTGAGGAAATACCCACGAGATCGAGACATGGATGCCCTTGTCAGGTGTCTGCCTCGCATGGCCGCCAAGACTCATCAGTCTAATCCTTCGATCAACAGTTCCCCGTCTGCGTTAGACAGCCATCCGTCGTCCGCACTCACTACCGGGTGCACAACAGAAAACGTGACGCCGTCTCTCGAAGCCAATAGGTCACCAACCCGGGTGGCCGCGGGTAGCACCGGGATATCCTCCAGGACTGCTTGAACCGTAGTCGCGGACGAGTACCCTAAACCCGTCGGATCAACACCGATCTGGCTCGCTCCCGACGCATACAAGAACTCAATGGTCCCACCCACAGAGGTCCCGATCGCCTCGGTCACGATGAAACTAGTATCGGTCGCTACCGACGCTATCGTGTATGTGCCATCACCCGTGGCGCCTGCGGTTCCCGAGATGACGACACGGTCGCCCGCTTGAGCGGGATGATCCTGGCTTGCAAGGATCCCCTGCCCGTCAGATGGCACTCCCACGACCACCCTGCGAGTCCCAGAGGTCGTGGAGACCACCGTAGTGGTCAAATAGACTGACGCACCGGTACTCTGTAGTTCCTCAGCATCGAGAAACTCGATGTCTTCTACATCCGACTTACGGATTCGGTTAGCCACTGTCCTTCTTCTTTCTCCGACTGGCTGGCCTTGGAGCCGGAGCGTCTAAGTTGTCAGACACCAGCTCCGCTTCTCGCGCAGCCATTTCAGCCTGCCTCTCAGCGTCCTCGCGCACGCGCTTGTTACCCGCCTCAACGAACCCATTGACTACGTTGTATAGAATGCTGGACATCATAGTGAACGCTCCAGCTTGCGCTTCAGCCGCGGCAGCCTGTCGCTTGAGCGTCTCGGCCTGCTGCAAGCAGTTCACTCGTCCACGATCCGCCTCTTGCCATACCTGCAAGATCGTTTGCTCGTAGGTCCCGCCAGACTCCTCGGTCATATAGCCCAGACCAAGCAAGTCTTTTACCCTACGTCGCAGTCTCAGGATTTCTTCGCTCGGATTGTTCATCTGTTTTCCATCTTTTTGTGACTCGCCATAGCGTTAGCGAGTGTCATGCAGGGCTCACAATAGACCCCATACACATTGTGCTTTACACTGACCACGCGGAAGAACCGCGTAGGAGCGGACTTCGCGCCCGCTCCTTCCCGCGTCCATTCCGAGTCCGCTACGTGCCCTGACGAACACCATAACCCATGCGGTGCTACCACCTCAGTTACCGTGACATCGGGGTTAAGCATGATCAGCCTAGGACCACGTAGTTGATGTGATCGCCAGCCCTGTGCCTCGAGAAGAAGGTGATCGAGGTCGGAGAGGTTTCCGCATAGTCGTCGAAGTTGGCGACCGTGCCGGGGTCTCGCAGGACACCACGCGTAAACACCCAGAGATTGCGCCCGTTGTTTGCGCCGTCCGCCGTGTACTGCGCGCCAGCGGGCAGCGTGTGAGCGGTGTTTGCCGCGATATCAGCACCAAGCCGCTCGATGTAGCGAATCGAGTTACCGGCTGCCACAGCAGAGGACAGCGCCTGCAGCGATGCAGCAACGGTTTCACCGCTCGTAAGATATGAACCCGTATACGTCCGATCCCCGATTTGAGCGTTCAAGGTATCGAGAGCGGCCGTAACGGTGGGGCTAACTGGCAACTCTACGAACGGGAAGTTGTTCCCGGTATTTGCTAGAGTCAGCGAAGTATCGCCATCAGTCACACCAACAGCGGACCATAGGTCCACAACGTCCTGACGGAGAGACCCTGACTCTTCAACGCCCAACGAGCTGATCGTGCGAAGCGCGCTCTCGCTCAACTGGTCCAAGCGGGAGAAGTAACCGTAGAATAGGTCCACGGTAGTGGGCTGAGAGGCTTCCCAGGTGTAAGGCGTAGCGTCGCCGGACACATCGCCACCCAGAGGGACCGAGTAGAATAATACCTCCACAGCGTCCGGTGAGTCCGTGTCGCCGGCATTTGTGACGCCGAAGATCTTCTCACCCGCATGTGCTCCCGCACCCTGGACAGTCAGCTGAGTTCCATCGTTGCGCAGGACCTCTACGTAGCAAGCGCCGAAGTCACCCGCGTATGGGGGAGCATCGAAGACCGGCACGCCAGTCTTGTCCACAGCGTCCGCGTGCTTGAAGTTGCCTACGCCCTCAAGCGTTACTTTGGTGTTTGTCGAGGCAACCGTAACATTGTTGTACTTACGGTTGATGATGAAGCCCTGAGCGTCCGTCGTGTACCCAGCGATATTCGCGAGGTTCGCTGGCACCGGCGTACCAACCGCCGTAGGCCGCTCATAAGTCGGTATCGCCGCGTCGAAGGCAACACCCTTGATGTTGGCACGATCCGTACGCTGGAAGTTCAAGTCGTCATTCAAGCTGTACGCGGCACGCTCTGTCCACGTCACATCGCTGTCGCCCGACACACCCGCCGCATTCGAAATGCTAACTTCGGTCGGACCCGCAACAGCAATGATCAGGAATGTGCCGTTGTTCGCGCTGGTAGCGGCATCGGCTAGGGTCAGAAAATTGCCTACCGAGTTGGCCGTCATGCCGGTAAGGCCACCCACGGTCACAACAGGACCGTTCGAGTCTATAGTAGCTCCACTTCCGGTCTGACCCGTCAGTGCCTGGCCGAAACCACTCACCTCGTCGCTGAGTGTCTTGGTTGCGGAATGGAACGAAGAGCCCTGTATATCCAGAATCTGGTCCAGAGCGTTGAAACGCGAGAATGTTGCCATATTAAGTCTACTTTCCTTAAAGCGCCTTGTGGTAGCTGGCCAGCAGGGATGACCTTCCTACAGGGGCAAAAGTTAAAAGGTTTACCGTGTCGAAGCCGGACCCCGCGCCGCCACTTTCTGCGACACAGAAATCGCCAGACCCTGGATGCGCACTACTTGTCTGCACCAGACGCCGACCATTGTGCCAAATCTCGATCGTTCGCCCCGTCCCCTCTGGGTCGTGAATGAATCGATCGGGGGAGGTTCTGAAGGTTCGATTCAGTCCATCCAAGGGGCCAGTAAGAGAAACGCCGACCTTAACCGCCGCCGACAACTCCCTGAGCGATAGAATCCCCGCGCTGAACAGGTCCTCATACCAGTGCTCAGTCGCCTGCGGGCCAAACATCAACTGCCGCAAGCGGCTCAGCACCAGCGTTTGAAACTGCTCTTGAGTCTCCGCGGCGAGCGCCCCAGAGATCGCTACGGAATCCTTCTGATCCGAAAGGTCGTCGGCCCGTCGAATACTATTGAGACGTTTGAGGGTGTTACCCATCACCTACCCCCAATACATAATCAGCCAACAGGTGATCATCCATCCGGGGGGGCGGGACTAGAAGCTGAACTGTGTCGAAACCGGTGCCGGCGCCCTGAGACTCCATAACAAGGTAGTCATTCAGTAGATGCAGCCGACTTCCGTTGAGGTAGAGCGAGATATCAAGGAACGGCAAATTGTGCGCGAACTTCTCGAGCCCAGGCGTCATGAACGTCACGTTTATGCCGTCCCTAGGCCCGACGAGGTTTTGCCCAACCCGAAAGCGATCCGCAGCTATGAAAAGCTGCTGCGCAAGCTGCAGCGATAGCCCATTGAGCAGATACACACGATAAGCCCTTCAACGTGCGAGAATTCCGGACAGCGCGAACGCGCCCCCCGATACGAAAAGTGTCGAGATTTGACCTGAACCAAGCGTGTAGGGGCCGGGGCTTTCCGGCGCTGTGAAAATCGCCCCGCTTTCCTCGATTGCTATATTGACCACGGCATTGCTCTCGATCCGGATATCGCGAAGCGCCGGCAGGTCGAGTTGTTGCGTGCCCACCGGAGTACCCATAATCGTGATTAAACTGTTGCCCCTCACGTGAGGAGGTAGGACCAGCGTCATTGCACCGGGGTCCATTTCCACTCCGCCACTCACGGGAACCAGCTGAACCCAAAATGAACCGAGGTCCGGAATCGCAAAGCTCGCCGGGTCAAAGACCATTCTGACGCCACCATTCAGCGGCTGTGAATCAACTATGGCGCGATTCATGTTCGGATCCAGGTATCCGACGTTCGATGTCTCGATGACGGTAGTAGGCGCCAGCGAGAAGGCCGAGGCCCACTTGAGCCGGTACCGGTCCGCCCCTACGACCTTCGGTGCCCATAGATCTACATAGTTAGCGCGACGACGGTGAATGCTGAAGAGTCGTTTCATGTGGCCTCTCGCTTGACCTGGGTGTCGTACGACTTGGCAGCTTCGTTCGCAGCCGTGGCTGCAGTCCGTGCGCCGTGCTCTCTATTGATCTGTTGATAGGTAGACTGGTACGCTTGTTCTTTCGCTTCCGCCCATGACCCGGCGATCTGCCCTTTGTAGTTAGGGATCAGCCTGTTCGGCTTGACGTGATCCTTCTCACGTCTGCCCATTTCCACGCGGCGTGCAGCACGGTACTTGTTCTCAGCAGCCGCTTTTGTTGCCCAGCCGCCCGACGCACCGTCTTTCAGCACGAAGCTCACAGCTGTGGGGTCGAAAACTAACTTCTGGTTGCCGCCGCAGCTGCACTCCAGGACTAGGGCTCCAGCAGAAACCTGATCGTAGTCCTCGAACGATAGCCTACGCGTGTCATGGCTCGCGCAAGCTGCACAGTGGGTCTTGTAAAGCGGCATTGAGGTCACATCTCTTTCTTTTTAGCAGTATCGACTGTCCAGTCTTTGATGAAGCTGAGAGCCGCCGACATATGCTTGCATACACGGTTGATGTTCCCCGGATCCCTAATAACCGGGACTGAGGCTGTGCCTCGTGGAGTGCCGTCCAGGTAGTCCTCGCGCAAGCTATGATGCTCCGGACCCTGCCAGCGCCACGCCGGACAAGAGCACTTTAGGTCCAGGTCCATCTTGGATAGCTTTTTGACGCGGGCTGCGCGTTGGCCCTTGACCTTGACTACCCTAGGACCGCCGCCCTTATGGCAGTCTACGGCTAGAATCCAGCGAAGGTTCTTGTTGTCTGAACGCTTCAGCTGCACCGCACACTTACTACCGCGCTCCTCGACCACCGGATTGAGACCCTGCACAATACCGCTCAACCGCAACGCGATCTTCGTGCGTTTTCTAGCACTCACGCGCTGGGCTGAGGCAAGCTCGCAATACCACCGCTCTAGCACATAGCGCGCGGACGCGTTTTTCGTGTTAGGAAGCCCATCTCGATAGGGCCACTTAGTTTTTGCGGTAGCATCCTCCCATTCGGGACTGCCCCCAGTGCTCCAAGGACGCACGCCATCGTGATTGCCAGAGTTGTCCTCACGCACATCAATACGGTCGCGATCACTTAGTAAATCGTCGGCGTTGTCTACGCTGTACAGCGAGTCGTCGTCGTGTTTGTCCGGCGTTCGGTTGTGCTCTTCGTCCTTATTGTGGGTAGACGAGCCCGGTATCCCCGAGTCAAGCGGCAGTCCCTTGTCAGAGGGGCCGCCGCCTGGGAGTCCAGATTCAGCTATCGTCGGTCCATTCCGACGCACCGTTCAAGCCTTCCATGCGGCATGGCTTGCAGTTTTGTCGCTATTCTCTTCGAACAGATCGTCGTCGTCATCCTCGTCCGCCGCCGCTTTGAAGTTGTCCTTGTTGTTATCGTGCTCCGTCTTCCACTTGTCCGCGTCTTCTTCACTCATGTTCTCAGTGGGGTCCGCTGGCTTACCTGACTCGAAGCGAGATCGCTTGTCGTCCTCGGCGTACTTCTTGTTCTTGTTGATCTTCGGTACGAGGCTCTTAGCCTTGGTTCCAGCCGAGCGGCCCTCGTCGTCGTCGTCCGCTGCCGCTTTGAAGTTGTCCTTGTTGTCATCGGTCGCATTGCGTACAAATGCCCCCGAGGCTGACCCCATGTAGAAGGCTAAGTCGTACACACGCTCTGCGACCTCCGTAAGGATGAGCTTGGGGATCGTGAGTGCTCCCGACTGGGCCTTTTTCGCGGCCTTCATAGAGATCAAGCCAAGGCGCTTTGCGGCACCGCGAACATCGCGCAACTGAAAGTCGCCGAACTGCGCGCCTTCGTCAAAAGCGCGAACCATAAGCGCAACCATCGGCGAACCAGCGGTCTTGTCCGCAGCTACCTGGTTGAAGGCATCCTCCTCCAGCTCGTCAACGCCGAAAGCGGGGGCCGCAGTATCGGTAGACGCTGCACCCATATAGAACGCAAGATCGTGCACACGAGCAGCGACCTCCTTGAACAGCGTGACCGGTGGACGGCCATGAGTCTGGAATGAGTAGCGGGCGGCCTTCATCGCAACCTCTTCGAGGCGCTCTGCAGCGCCCTCAGCATCACGCAGTTCGAAATCGCCGAACTTGGTGCCCTCATCAAAGGCGCGCAACAGCTGTGTGACCATCAGAAGGCTTGCTGTCTTTTCAGACGATGCCTGGAGCATCATCGCTTCAGCCACGTCGGGGGTAAGTAGTCGGCGCGCCATACGGACCGCCTTGCTCATACGTATAGCCAAGGTCGGTACATCGTTTGAACCAAGGCTCTCGCACATCAAGCCGATCTCAGAAATCACCGAGGCAAGCTGATCGAAAGCCTGGCGCGTTTGACCGGCTCCTCCGCGTCGATATGCTGTAACTGCGGCGTCTCGAACAAATTCAAACCCGTCCGCCAGGCTGTACGGTGTGTAGCCCGGCGCGGGCAGAGTCGGAGGCACCGCACTGCCCACGTCGATCGTTTCAGCTAGCACGCGGCGTAAAGCAGTAGCTAGGACAGCACGACTAGGACGCGCGCCGCTGTCTCCAAGGCTCTTGGCCAATCCGCGCAACGCGCTCGCGGTGGCACCGCCTGGTGCGGCTGCCCGTCGCCCGTTAGTTTCGAGCGACGCTATCAACGTCATGAGCGACTCGGTGTCTACGTGCCCTGTCTGATCAATGGTTTTCGCTATACGGTTAAGCTCTTGAGCCGCTTGGTCTGTCTTCATGGTGAACTCCCGGTTGGATGATCTTCTCTCTACTCGACGTGTTCGGATGTCTTTCAAGGCATCCTCCAACTGCTCCGCCTTCTCAGGACGCAGGTCTTCCTTTACAGACTCGTAGTCCCACTTGGCCACGGCCATCGCGGCGGCGGATAGAGCCTTTTCCATTCGCATCAACGTATCGGGGATGCCGTGCATGAGGTGCCCAGCAATCTCGAAGAACAGATCTCGCTTGTCGGACTTTTCGACTAGTTGGACCGCCTCATTGATGTAGTCTTTGAGCTGATTGCAGCGAAGACGGGCGTCGCCCAGTTCCTCGGACACGAAGATCGCAATCCCCGACGCCTCTTTCTTTATCTTCAAGCACCGATCTTCCAATGAAAACGCTCCTAGACCGCCTGGGCTACGAGAGCGTCCGCACAAAGAAAACATCACGCAAAGGCTTGTGGAAACTCCTGCACTAGCCTCGCCTTCAGCTCGTCGTCATCCTCCGCCGCGAACACTGCCAATAGTACATCTAGCCGGTCCTCGAAGTCAGCCTGGAGCCGAGCCAACTTCTTCTTAGCGGTTGCGCCAAAGTCGTAGTTCTCAGGGAAATCGGGGCACATCGTCTTGGCAATCTTACGGCGGACCTCAGGGCTCATGGCCGCGGCGGACCTCGCGTCCGGTTTCTTTTGCGGCACACTGACGGCCGGGATGTTGGTTCCCGTGAATGTGATGCCGTCCTCGACAACGGTGGTCTTATCCTTTCCGACCGCTGCTACTACAGAGGCATCCCCACCGTCCCAGGTCTCAACCCCGCCCCCAGTGGACTGTTTGATCGTCATGCCCTCTGCACTGGACACGGCGTCGGCACGCTTCACACGCCCTACGGTCTTACCCGACCCTGACCTTGGGGTGCGAGTCGCTGATTCCTTCTTCTCCTTGGCGTAGCCGGCGCGAGCCGCATCTCGTTCGAGTAGGTAGGCCTCGCGAGCCTCGGGCGTCATTCGCTCGAGCATTTCTTCAACAGTCATACCTTTCCCGGGGTCAATTTTGAGGTTCTCAAGCCTGCTGATTTCCCGCTGCGCAGCTGTGATCGTCGTGGCGGAGATCGCGGGTGTCTTCAAGGTTCGCACCGGAATACCATCCGAACCTGATTGCGACGCTGTACGCCGATTGGAGGCCTTCGTGGTGGTGGCGTGCTGCTGGGAGTTCATCACGATGCGCTCGTCTGCCTCGACCGTAGCAACCATTGTCTTGGGCTGGTCGCCCTGGGTGGCGGATCGAACCTGTATACGCGCCGCCGCGGGCCGACCGTAGTCAGGATTGTCCTCGTCATAGTCCTCGGTCAACACAATCCAGCCCGCAGTGACCGCGCCTCGAAGAGGTGGAAAGGTATAATCGGTGCCCGCGTACTGCACTGTGGAACCGTCGAACTCCAGTTCCGAGCCGTTTTCTATCCGCACGTTAAAGTTACCAAGCGCGAAGCTACGGGTGGCTGTGAAGCTCTGAAACTCACCGCTCTTAAATTTAATTTGGTCCATTATCATCTCCATCGGAAGGGCCGGGAGGCCCACCTATGGAAAACGATAGGTAGACTATTTATAGGACCCGCGTCAGATCCGCCGTCTGACATTGGGCCACACAAACGTTGACCAGCGTTGGCCAGCGACGCACGAACGATGTAGAGGACCTTGCGTACTGGAGTAAACTTCTGCTAGGCGTAGTGCTTAATGAAAGAGCATCTCCGCGACGGCCTTATGCTCGCATGTTTCTTTGGGGTGATTGTCGTGCAGGAGTTTCGGCAATGGCTACGCCAAGGGACGCTGGAGCAATAGAGCGCGACCACCCGCTTCTCTTGCGCGTTACAGCACCTGGCAGCAGGGGGTTTTGCGCAGGTGTGGTCGTCGCCGTGGATGGCTACGTTGGCGAAGCCGCGCCGATCCTGAGAAGCGCATTCCGACGCGCGAAGCGGGGCCGCTGGAGTCTCGAGGACGTGATTCAGTACTGCGAGCGGCGCAAGTGGATCGTCCAAGTGATGCGTGAGGCGACCGGCGTCTAGTTAGACGCCGGCTACACCAGCAGTGCGCTTGCTCCGACCATAAAGCGACCGCGGGGACCTTAAAGAAGAACACCGTATGCCATTGAGGCACACGGTGTCACTAATGTCCCGCGCTGGGACTACTTGTTCTGGTCCTGCCGGTACGGATTCTGCTGCCCAGACTGCTGATTTGGGTCCTGGTTGGGAACGTTACGGCTCGGATCGTGGTTAGGATTGGATCCGGGTGGTACCGCTACGGGTGGATTGTGCGAGGGGGATCCGGCGGTATCGGGCGTCGGACTATGTGGATCGGTTGCGCCGGGAATTCTTTGACCTTGATTTGCCATGACTGTTGCTCCTGTTCGCACGAGCTAGCCTACCTAGCTCATTCTGAAACATATACATGGCAAGCGTTGTGCCAAGCCTAACCACTGCAGTGATTTACCCAGATCGTTAGTCCAAGGACGGCCAGCATGCCTAATGCATGCAACCAGGTAAAGTTGGAGGAGCGCTTTCCACTTGGCATATGCTCGGCACAGTAGGCACTCAGCCCATCAGTGCGGTTCCGACATCTATACAGCTCGCCATCCACTGCAAGACAGCGAGGCCCGGACATAGGCGGAACCGCAGCCTTTTTAGGGTCGCCAGGTAACTGCGATCGCGGTGAGACTCCCACTGAATTGGACCTCATCCAACGCAGCAGCCGATCATTCGGTACTTTTTGCCGTCGCGTCATGCATCCACCCAAAGCAAAAAGGCCAACCCTATCGAGCCAGCCTTTTCAGTCAGGGGCACCTGCCCCGCGCGTCAAATACGGGTGATAACCACGCGCGCTAGGCCACGTGGATTGAAGGCGCCGATACCAAGGTTCTCGAACACCGAGAAACCGATGGTGCGTGCCTTCGGGTCATCCGCAGACAACACAGTGATTTCCGTACGAACCGGGATACGGCCGAATTGCTCAGGCTCGCAGCACACGTATGCGAAGCCCGCGGGGACCAAGCGTGACGTGATGATCTGCGCACCCCACAATACAGCTTGGAGACCGGTCTTAAGCAAGGTTGCCTGCGACTCGATATCCAGGATATCGCGACCGAACTTACGGATATCCGCGTAATCGACCGCATTCATGTAGATGCGAGCGACACGCAAATCGTGACGTTCTACTTCAGCAAAGGCATCAGCCAATACTGCGGGGCTGATCGGGGCAACAACCGGGATATCCGGATTTGTTTGACCCGGGAGGGTGTCAAAGCCACTGACCGCGATGCTATCCAGGATAGCAAATGTGCGCTCGTCCTCCGCGGCCTGAATCTGCGCCTTCGCTAGATCCTGAGCACGCTCGATCAAGTCGAACCGACGCTCCTTAATCTGGGTGAGCGGAATCTCAGGGTTCGATGCAATCTCGAACAGAGGGAAGATCACGCGACGAGGCTTCTGGATCGCGAGGATGTTTTCACCCTCTTCACCAACCACGAACGCGGTGACATCAGGATCCTTGTCATAAATGGGCAACGCGCCGTCCGGCAACTGCTCTACCAGGAAGGTCTTACGACCTACAGCTGAGTAGTCGCGACGCAGACGGAGGGGTTGAACCATCGAAGCGGCGAGCTTCTGACGACCAGCAGCTGTCTTGATGTACTCGCTGATGACCTGCTGCTTCAGTTCGTTTGAAACTTGTTGTGCCATGATATTCTCTAAGCTCCTTAAACTTGCTAAAGCTCAGCTCAGACCCGAAGGTCGACCACTAGGAGCGAAGAGTTGGCGTCTGGCGCGGATTTCACCACACCGAGAACAACAGCGTCGGCGCCGTTGTAAGCATTGCCCGCATCCGCAACGTTGGTCAGAAGACCGTTCTGCGAAGCGTAGACGTAGTTACCGACACCCCAGACGAGCGCGGCGCCAGAAGCCAGGTCCTTGGTCTCGTAGAGCGAGACGCCCAGACATGTTCCACTGCCACAAACATAGGGAGCACGACCACTTGCCAAGCCCGGCGTATTCTCAAAAGCGTTGCCGATAGCATCGTTAATGAAGATACCGAGAGGCTGAACCGCCGGGTCATACGCGACCGGCCCGCCGATGTAGTTGTTGCCAAAGTCGCCGCGGGTGAACGCGACGGAGCCACCGAGGACACCGGCTTTCACAATGCCAGCGAGAGTTGTTGAAACGTTGGTGGCCACTACTGGTGGGTTCGCTTGAGTAAAGCCGGTCGGGGCGAGCAAGCCCAAGCTGTTACGAGTAACAACGTGGAAGATCTGCACGCGACTGGATGTCTCGCGGAAGTCACCCGAGCTTTGGCCGCCGATTGCGTAAGTAGTCATATGTTGACTGTTCTCCTAAATGGGCGTCGAAACTTGGTGCTCTACATTCGATATAAATCTGAGAGGGCCGTACTGAAGCCGGCCCTCTAGTCACTTCATGCCAAAGGCTGCCCGGACATCCGGTGCCGTCGCCCACAAACTCGATAGGCTATCCACCTGATTGCGTGAGGCAGTCTTGGATACTGAGCCGCCGAGTTTTGCTACTCCTGCAGTAGGACGGGTACCGACTGTGCGCGTGCTAGCGGTACGAACCGCTGCTTGCTTAGCTTGCTGCTGAGTCTCATCTTCCTCGTCGTCAGACTGATCCTGGTCCTGAGCAAAGAGGGTGCGAAGGATCTCATCCTCGCCGCCGAGGCCGGCGTCGCTCACATCCATACCGGGCGCGTCAAGCTCGATGTCTGACTCCGCGGTCGGGCCTAGATCGCTATTAGCGAGAAGCTGATCGAGGTCATCCTGTTGCTGCGCTACCGGCGCCTGCGGAGCAACTTGTTCCTGCTGCTGTTGGCCCTGAGCCTGTTGTAGCAGCTGTTGCATCTGGGCTAGGAGCTGTTGCTGTTGACCCATCGCAAGCTTGATCTTCTTGACCATCTTCGCTTGCTTCTTCTCACCCTGACTCTTTTCATCTTTAGAGTCGTCGATCTTCTTCTGGATGAACTCGGGGATCTCGTCGTCGTCGTCGTCCTGGCCCGCCTGCTTGCTCTGACCCTCGTCGTCGTCGTCCGAGTCCTTCGACTTGGCCTTCATCTTCTCGATGTTTTCTTTGAACTGCGGCGGTATCTCACCAGCCTGCTTGCTCTGG
>WUUC01110963.1_pt1 | contig 16831 bp, 14 predicted proteins | sample 6278441 | NCBI WGS metagenome assembly WUUC01 (sample SAMN13675441, study PRJNA597444) | soil metagenome | isolation source: soil | place: USA: Washington | collected 2017-10
CACCGTCACGTCGGTGGCGGCGGTGCCAGTGCCGGCCGAGCCGGGCTGGCCCGACAGCCCGGACGCCCGCCCGGCCCGCACCCTGCTCGCCAGCGCCGACTCCGGCGGCACGGTGCGGCTGTGGGAGGTGGTGTGGGGGGTCCCCGTTCCGCGGGTGCCCGCCTACGTGTCGGACACGGTGGATGGCGGTCGGGCGCGTGATCTGCTGGATCGGCACCGGGACGCGGCCGCGATCGCGGATCTGCTGACGTCCCGGACGGCGCAGCCGCCGCTGGCGGTGGGCGTGTTCGGGCAGTGGGGGGAGGGCAAGAGCCAGTTCCTGGACCTCATCGCCGGCGCGGTCACCGCCCGGGCCGCGACCGCGGGCCGCGACGACCCGATCGCGCACGGCGCGGTCCGGCAGGTGCGGTTCAACGCCTGGCACTACGCCGAGGCCGACCTGTGGGCCAGCCTGGTCGCCGAGATCTTCACCCAGCTCGCGCACGGCCCCTCCGGTCCGGGCCAACCGGATGATCGTGGCGGCGAGGCCCGGCGGCGGTCCCGGCTGGCCGCCGAGCTGATCGAGCGCCGCGGGCTGCGGGCCGAGCTCGACGGCGCACAGGCTCGGCTCGCCGCGCTGGAGAAGGTGCGAAGAGGCCGCCCGCCCGGGATCGCGGCGGCCCGGTCTGTGCTCCACAGCGTGCCCAAGCGCGGATGGCTGTGGCCGTTCCTTGCGGCCGCCGCGGTCGGCCTCGTCGTCAACGGCATGGCCAGCCTTGGCTGGGTCGACATCGCCACCGGTTGGCTGCGGGCGCTGCCTGGTGTCGCCTTTATGACCGCCGCGGCGGCGAGTCTGTGGAGTGCGTGGCGCGAGTCGGGGCCGGCCCGGAAGCAGGTCAGAAGGCTGTGGGAGCGGGCGGTCGCGCAACGCGACCACCTGGACACCGCGGTCGCCGTCGCCCGGGCCGAGGTCACCACCCTGCAGCGCCAGCTGCAGGACGTCACCGCGGCCGGCCAGCTCGCCGGCCTGGTCGCCGGCCTGGTCGCCGACCGGGCCGCCGCCGGCACCTACCGGGAACGGCTGGGGCTGATGACCCAGATCCGGCACGACTTCGACGCCATGGCCGACCTGCTGCTGGCCGCCGCCGCCCAACGGCGCGACCACCAGGCCGAGCGCGACGGCCCGTCGACCGGGACGCCATCCAACGGCGCCGCGAACGACGCTACGGGAGCCGCGGCGACATCCGGCAGGTCCGCGGGTGGGGAGGACCTGGTGGGCGACGCGCTGCCGGAGATCGACCGGATCGTGCTGTACATCGACGACCTCGACCGCTGCCCACCCGGCCGGGTGGTGGAGGTGCTGGAGGCGGTGCACCTGCTGCTCGCCGGCGAGCTGTTCGTGGTCGTGGTGGCCGTCGACCCCCGCTGGCTGCAGGGCTCCATCGCCGCGCACTACGCCGAGCTGTTCCAGGGCGAGCACCTGCCGACCGCGGAGACCTGGACCGACGGCCCCGCCCAGTACCTGGAGAAGATCTTCCAGATCGTGCTGACCCTGCCGCCCCTGGAACACGGCGGATACCGGCGCCTCGTCGACTCGCTGGTCGGCGTCCGGCAGGACCAGCTCGCCGACCTGACCAAGGCAGACTCCGCCACCATCGGCCCCCCGGAGGCCGAGGCAGACGGGATAGACGGGGCTCGCGGGCGCGCCCGCGCTGAGCACGGGCGAGGGGCACCCTCGCCTACCCCCAGCCAGGCCGACAGTGTCGACGGCCCGGCGGTGCCCGCCGCCACCCCTCCATCACCTGCCGACACGTCCCGGCCTCACCCGGTCTGGACCACCTGGGCCGCAGGCGACGCGAGAGACCCGGTGACCGGCCTGGCGATGGGCGTGCGCAGCGTCGAACGCGTGGATCCGCTCGCGCTGACCGCCGACGAGCTCCGGCTGATGACGCTGCTCGGCCCACCCTTGATCACCTCGCCGCGCGCCGTCAAGCGCCTCACCAACAGCTACGGCGTCCTGACCGCCATCCGCGACCGCAACCCCGACGGCACCCGCCCGGAACTCGCCGCCATCGACGACAGCCTGGACGGCGAACCCGGACCAGACGGCGGCTCGAGCGGCGGCACGCCGACGAGCGTCCCCTACCGGGCGGGCATGGTGCTGCTCGCCGCCGTCGTCGGCTATCCCGATCTCGGCCCGCGCTTGTTCACCGCCCTGCACCGCGGCGCCGCAACTAGCCCGGGGCTGGCGTGGCAGGACTGGCTGGACAAGCAGCGCCCTGCGCCCGCCACCGCCGGCACCCAGCCCGGCCGGCCGCCGGACCAGCGCGAGGCCGAGCGGATGACCCAGCTGATCGACGCCCTCCAGCAGATCCGCCGCGCGGCCGACACCGCGCGGCTCCCCTTGCCCCGACGCCTGCAGACCTGGGGCGACTGGGTGATCCCGGTCGGTCGCCTGTCCTTCCCCACCGGTCCGGCCGTCACCCGGCTGCTCACCTCCGCCGCCTACGCGCCAGTTGAGGGGGAACAGCCATAGGGCGGGATTCCATTATCCCGGGTAATACGACTCGCCCGCGGCGAGCCACTTCATGAGGTGTCGACGAGAGCGCCCGGGAAACTCGGGCTGACCTGGCGCCACTTCCTGGCCACAGCTCGGGCGGCGGCGAGATCGTCGACCCGCCGCTGGCTGAGCAGACGGTCGGCCATGAGCTCGGTGTCTGCCCAGGCAGCTACGGCACGCGCGAGCAGATCATGGCGACGCCCAGTGGCGAGCCGACGTGCAGGAGACCGCGCGCCGCATCGCCGCCGAGCGCCCCGCGCCTCACGGGCTGAGCCGACGGCGGCGGCACGATCGAGGTCCAGCTCTCGATGCTCGGGCCTGGTCGACCTCGACGCAGCGGTCGCTGTAACCACACGGCCGCCGGCCGATCTGGCGTCGGCGGCGGACCAACTCCTGCGTGGTCAAACGGGCCATCTGGGAGATGCACGTAGAGCACCCGAACGACTGTTGATACAGTACGGACACGTCGCTGCATCATCGCTGATGACCCGCACTGAGGTGGAGAGACGTCGAGCCCCGCCCGGCGTGCCGCGACACCCCGTCGTCGCGATCGGCGACGGGCTCGGCCAGGCGTTTCGCAGCGGCGCGGTCTCGTCGGGCTTCTTCTCCTACGTCGACCTTGTGGCCGAGGCAATGGGCGTCGCTCGGCCGCGGGCCCCCCGCTTCGACGGCAACGGCGGGATTCCGCTCAACCTGGAGGCACTCGCCCGCTCCATCGAGGAAAGCTTCGGCGCGAAGCCGGGACCGGTCGACGCCCCACGGGTCCTGCTGCAGGCGCGCCGGTTTCTCAAGGACACGGAGTGGCACTGGTTACACGGTCCCGGCGCCCAGGACGCCGACGCAGCGGCCGACATCCCGGAGAACCTGTCGATCGTCGGATTCGACGTGACCGACATCCTGCACACGACAGCGCAGGACGTCCGGGCCCGTATGAACCCGCCACCCAAGCCAAGCGTAATCCCGCACCTAGTCGACTCGGACCGCATCGTGCTGCGTGTGCTCACGCCCGCGCGGGACGGCGACGTCGCGCTCACAGCCGTGCAAGCTGCGCGCAGGCTGGGAGAGGACGGCACCACGACCGACCCTTCAGGCCCGGGCATCGGGACCCTGCTGGTACACGTCGGCCTCGAGACCGCTGCCAGTCCGGTGACGTCACTGGCCCTAAAGGTGGTCGACCACTACCGAAGACCCCTTCCCGACCCGCTACCACTGGTTTCCGCGGCCCGAGCTGTTCGAGGCGCTCGTGGCCGAACTGGCGGTGCAGTTAGGCACGGTCCGCACCCAGCGGCTGGTCTGGGGCACGATCCCGCCTCCCAGCGCCCTGCCCCTGGTGCGCGGGATCGACTGGGTCAGCGACGGCTACTACCGCTTCTACGCCCGGCCCTGGTCCCGCGCCCGCTTCAACCCGCGTCATAGCCCCCACCTGACCGGGGGCGAGATGAGGGCCGTCGACGGGGCTGTCGAGGTCTACAACGCCGCCGTCGTCGCGGCCGTGGAGCGCGCCCGGGCGAACGGTCACGACTGGCGGGTCGCCGACGTCGCGGGGCTCTACCGGCGCGTTGCCGTGCTGACCGGCGATGACCCGGACCGCAAAGCCTTCCTGCCACCCGCGCTGGCGCGGCTCAAGCCCGAGTACTCCGGCCGGTTCTTCGTATCCGACGACCTCGGCCGCCTCGAGGGCGGCTTCTTCTCCCTGGACGGGGTGAGCCCCACCGGCGTCGGCCAGGGGCTGATCGCCCGGGAGTACCTGCGCGCCCTCGCCGATCCGGCTGCCGCAGTGCCCGTTCCGAAGGTCGACTTTGACGCTCTACTGCCGCGCGACGACCTCATGCGGAACCCGCCCGCGCTGACCCGCGCAACGGTGTCGGTGCTCGCCATGATGCGGCGGACGACCGAGCCGTGGTCTCTCAGGGTTCTAGCGATCATCGGCAGAGCCGGCGGTCGCGGGCTGGCGTTCGCTGCCCGCTTCCTGCTGCCCGCCGTCCTCGCCGCCGCGGTCGTGCTGCTGGTGCTCGGCCGCGACAGGGTGCTCGACGCGGGCATCGCCGCCGTTGCCGGGGTTGCGCTCGGCGTGCGGTTGCTCACAATTAGCGTCCCAGCCCGGCGCGACCGGGCCTTCGACCGGCTCGCAGATCGGTGGGGTCCCGCCGCTCCCACCGCATACGCGATAAGCACGCTCGTCATCGCCGTGCTGTTCGCCACGGCTCGACCCACCTACTCAACCAGCTCGGCGTGGCCCCGCTGACCCGACCGGGACAGCGCGCTGAACCGGTTGGGCCAGCGGACATCGCGCTGCTGTATCTGTGGGAGTTTCTCGACGCGATACCGCTGGCCGAAGTCACTGACACGCTGAACTGGTCACAGCCGCTGGAGTACGAGTCTCCCGCGGTCGGTGCGCAGATACTCGCGTTCCAGATCGCGATCATCGCGCCGATCGTCGTCGCCGTGACGGAGGCGTGGAAGAGCCGAACGAAGCGGGGCGAGCGTTACCGACGACGGCGGACCCAGGAGGCGTACCGCAGGCTCTTCGAGTAACCCGACCCGCCGTTCTGGCGTGGGCGCCTAGGCTGCCGCGGGCTCACCTGGGCGGCCGCTGGCCGAGCAGACCGTCACCGGTACGAGCGGCTACGACGTCCCGAGCCGCGGCGGAGGCGCCGTCGGAGCACAGCTGCTGCTCTACTCCGTGAACCACTGGAAGCCTGTGTCCACGGTAATCGCGCCACTGTGGTGACCGAACAGCCCGTCGTCAGCAGCCTGGGTTTACACCTGGAAGGTGATCTCAACCTCCTGTATATTTACGTTTTGCACATAGGCCAATCCGCGTGAAACGTAGTAACTCTGATTTACGGTGCCGGGGATGATTTGGGCTCCCGCTGGCGCCCCGAACTGCTGAGGATCGTACCTGATGGGAGTGTTCGTGTCGTCCTTCACTCCCGAGTTATCCTGATGGTAGCTGATTGGTCCAACTAAACCGGTTTGGAATGCCATGAGCATGTCGTCCTTTCTAGAGGTGACATCTTCTCCGTGTCGTCATCATTTCCGGCATGCTGGACGGCGACGCATCGTCGACCGCCTGCCGGGCCGCCGCGGTTCGTTCCTTCTCCACGCCCCGAGCGGTGCCGGTCTGGTGGGCTGCCGTCGCGAGGATTCGAGCTGCCCGCCCCGGTCGTCAATAAGGCGGGTTTCGATCTTCGTCGCCGCGCGGTTCGGCCCGGTCAATGCGAAGCCGCTTTCGAAGACTCGTCGAGCCACACTTCGAGTTGGCGTCGGACCTCGGCAGGGTCGGCGGTGATGGTCTGCGTCTCGGCCTCAGGCTCGGCGTGGATGTCCACCTGATAGCTGATCCGCGCCCGGAACTGCCCGTCCTCCCACCACGCCCGCACGATGAAGACGGCAGTGTTGAGCCGCTGCGTCACCGGGTCATCCTCGGCCCCGGCCGTCTCTCTGGCGTCTATGAGGGCAGCAGCGCGTTGGCCAGCCGCGTCATCCGCGGCGACGGAGTGACGCCCAGTTCACGGTGTAGGAGCCCTCGGTAACGCTGGTAGTGCCGCAGCGCCGATGCCGGGTTGCCCTCGGCGAGATGGACCTCGATGACGATGCGGTGGGCGGTCTCTCGGATCGGCTCGACCGCGACAGCCGCCAGGGCGGCCTTCAGCGCGCCCAAGTACTGCTCCCCGGACCGGAGCTTCTGGGCCACACCCTCCAGGGCGTGCAGGCGCACCTGGTCCCATCGCTCTCGTTCGAGCACGAGCCAATCGTCAGCCCAGTCAGGCAACAGCTCCCGGCTAAGCATGGCGACCAGCGCTTCGCAGTCCTGGTCGCCCACGAGGGGCCCGACCTCGAGAACCTGCCGGGCCTGAGACTCCACACCATGGAGGTCGACGCTCACGGCCGGCGAGATCCGAAGCCGGGGACCGTCACACTCGATGACCACGGTCTCTGCGACCCGCTTGCCCTTCCAGAGCGCCGAGCGTAGGTTGCCCGCCGCGCGCCCGGTCGAGCTGTCAGGCCAGAGACGTTCGGCCGCACCAGCCCGATGCATCCCGCATTCCATCAGGGCAAGCAGCGCCAGCAGTCGCTGCGCGCCCAGCGGCAAGGTGATCCTGCTCCCGGCGCATGTGCATTCGAAGCCTCCGAGGAGCCCGATGTGCACAGCCTCTCTCGCAGAGATCATCTCTTGCCCCCGGGCAGCCAGGCTTGACTAGAAGTCCGCCCCCCGGATGCTCCTCCAGACAATGTCCCAGGAGCGTCGCCGGCGCCACTCCGCCATGAGGGTGGCGACGTTGCCCACGTTGTGACGCTGCGTCGTCCCTGCGTCAAGCGTTCGTTGTAGCGGCGTCAAAACCCCGGGGTAACGGGTGGATGCGCGTTGGGCAACGAGGCGTCCCGACCGCCCTTCCCACACGTCTCATTTCCGCGGGAGGGACGCTTGGGCGACGCACAGCCGACGCCGGCGCGATGAACATGCCAGACCCTGACTGGTCCACCCGGCAGCACCCATCGCGGAGGGGGTGGGATTCGGCTGTGGACATCCGATCGGCTCTGCCCGGACTGCGCGAGCTCCAAGACGACACCATGGGCGACAGCCAGGTGTGCATCGCCGTGCTGGACGGCCCGGTAGATCTGTCCCACCCCTGCTTCGACGGAGCGGCTCTGCAGCGACTCGACACGCTGGTCCAGGAGCCCGCGGGGCGAGGGCTGATGTCAGCCCACGGCACCCATGTCACGAGCCTCCTGTTCGGCCAACCGGGCAGCCCCATCGTTGGCATCGCGCCCCGGTGCCGGGGATTGATCATACCGATCTTTCGCGACGATCAGCCCGGCCCGGTCTCCCAATTGGACCTGGCGAGAGCGATCGAGCAAGCCGTCCAGGCCGGCGCCAACATCATTAGCGTTAGCGGCGGGGAGCGGAGTCCAACCGGCCATCCCGATAGCATCCTCGACCGGGTTCTGCGAATATGCGACGACAACGGAATCTTGGTCGTCGCTGCCGTCGGAAACGACGGCTGTGAGTGCTTGCAGGTGCCCGCCGCATTCCCCTCGGTGCTCGCCGTCGGGGCGATCGGTATCGATGGCGAGCCACTCGTGACCAACAACTGGGGCGATCCGTACCTGACCAAGGGCGTCCTAGCACCGGGCCAATCAATTGACGGTGCCGTCCCGGGTGGCAGCGTCAAGGCCATGACCGGAACTAGTTTCGCTACGCCAGTTGTCTCCGGCGTTGCAGCGCTTCTCATGAGCCTCCAGCGTCAGACAGGCGATGGCGCGACCGCCGGCGAGGTTCGCGACGCGATCCTGCGAAGCGCGATTCCGTGCCATCCACGGAACTCCGAGGAGTGCCGCAGGCATCTCGCTGGAACCCTCAATGTAGCCGCAGCGCATGACTATGTCCGATCGGGAGGAACGAAAGCAGTGACCAACTCTGATGACACCTCGGTCCCATCTCCGTCGACACAGTCTCGCGTCGTACCGAATGAGCAACCACTGCTCGAAGAACCCGTAGGAGTTGCTGCCGCAGGAATCGAGTCAGCCGATATTGCCGCATCCTCTGGCCCTAGCACACCCCAACATGGCACCGACAACACTCGCCAGCCGACGCTTTCCGCCGCCGATTCGGACGACGGAACGGCCGCTGCAGCGTCGACGTCGAGCCGGCCCGAGCAATACCCGGCTAGTGCACCGGCGTGGACTCCGGGCCCGGCTTCGACAGGCGTCATCGCCGCTGCGGAGTGCGGGTGTGGCCGTGGCGCCGTGTCCAGGTCGAACCAAGCTCCGCACTACCCGCTCAGCGATCCACCCGGACATCCTGCGCCCGGGGTTGTCGCCGCCGGTACATGTGGGTGCGACGGCGCCGCACCGGGAGATCCGCGGCCGCTCGTCTACGCGATCGGCAGGATAGGATTCGATTTCGGGACTGAAGCACGCCGAGACAGCTTCCGCCAGCAGATGGAACATGTCCCGGGCACGGTTGTCGACGAGCAGCAGTCGCCTCCCGGCACAGTTTTCAGCATGATTCCGCCGAATCCCTACAATCCCGGCCAACTGAGCGACTACTTCAAGGAAAACCCGTGGGCGTCCAATAAGGTGATCTGGACTCTGAACCTTGAGAGTACGCCGATCTACGCGTTGGAGGCAGAGATTCCGTACGGGATGGACTGGAGCCAATACATGCCGGACGAAGACGGTCAGGCTGGCGGCCCAGACTTCCGGTATCCGCCGGTTTCGCCCGTATACAAGCTGTTCCGCGATGCCCTCGTCGGGCATCATTTGCCGGATACGGATCCCAACTACATCTCGCGGGTATCTGTTCCAGGCACCTTGACTAACCGCACAGTGCGCCTATTTTCTGGACAGCTCGTCCCTGTTGTCGTCGTCCATCCGCGGGGCATGTATAGCTGGAATGAGCCCGAGTTGGTGAAGGCAGCTGTGGACGCAGTCCTCGAAGATGCGGAGCGTCAGCGTAGCGCTGGCCGCGAGGCGCCGTCGGTTGACGACCTAACGGTGCGGCAGAATGTCCGAGCGTTCCTGGACAAGGTCTACTTCCAGTTCCGAAACCTCGGCCAGAGTCCACCAGATCGCGCCCTGAACTACGCTGCGACGAACGCCTTCAGCGTCGCAGGAACCCTCCGTGAAGGACTCACTTCCGGCACATACGTGCCCGGCAACAACGTCGGACTCTACAGCCTGGACACCGTAAGTGTGTCCAAGAGCCCCTACTGTCGTCCCGGCTCGGACTGCTGGGACGTCCACCTGACCTTCTTCGACCCGGAGAACGAACGCCGGGCCCGCGTTACCTATCTCTTCACGATCGACGTCAGCGACGAGTTGCCTGTTAGCCTGGCACCCAGCCACCGGTTCCTCGTCGGCACACCTCAACTCCAGGGGGCATGGCGATGACGGTTCGCTCACGCAAGCAATCTCGCAGCCCTGTCCTGCGCACACCGATTCAGAGTGCCCCAGTGGTTCGCGACGACCAGATCGACACTGGCGGCGCACATAGAAATGGCTCGGGAGTCGAGGCCGCCCAGTCGCGCTGCTCGAGCCTAACAGGGCTCGCGAGGCAGATGTGCTATGCGTCCCTTTACGGAATCTCGGTCTAGGCAAAGGAGCTATTTATGATCGAGCAGAATACCGCGCTCTCTGAGCCACGTCGATCGCTCGGGCTGAGACTCCCGCCTCAAGCAGCGCCAATTGACCGATCATTATCGTCCGCGGCGGCGGGAACTAGTACCGGAATCAGCCCATCGATAGTCTCGCCCTATTGGGATCCGACTAAGGGCTTGAAGTATCTTGGCGGATCGTCGGGAGGACTAGTGCCGGGACCCGGACCTCTCTCCTCCTATGCGCCTCTCTCTTCCATGATCGTCTACTAGGCGGTACAACCATAGGGGCGGAGAACGGCCAAGCAGAGTAAGGAGGAAGGGCAGCGGAGCAAGCGGGCAACTCGACCCGGGCTTCATCGCGAACGGCAACTTCGCCACTCATCCCTCACCAAAGAGGAAGGAAACACAGATGATCGACCAGATGACGATGGACACCCATGCCGGGCCGTCCTCTCGTCCACGGCTTCCGTTGCAAGCGGCCCCAATTGATCGAAGCCAGTCACCGGCATCCGCTGTCGCGGGCGGTGCGGGGGTCGAGGCCGACATCGACGTGGAAGACATCATCAAGGTCGCTGGTCCGTTGCTTGGCACCCTCGGCAGCTTTTTCAGTGACCGGGCGCTCAAGCGCGACATCACCCCGGTGGGCTGGAGTCGCTGAACATGCGCGATCAGGTCAGCCGGCCCGGCATCGGGCCGGCTGTACCGGTCGAGCCAGCCGGCGGGTCGGTAAACGGGTTTGAGGTCCTGGAGCGGGTCGCGGGCCTGCCCATCAGCACCTGGCGCTACGCCTGGGAGGCCCAGGAGGTCCGCCACCTAGGCCCGATGGCCCAGGATTGGGCGGCCGCGTTCGGGCTGGGCGTCAACAACACCACGATCGCCGCGGCGGACGCCAACGGGGTGGCGCTGGTGTCCATTCAGGCTCTGTACCAGCTCATCGGCGAGCTCCGCCAGGAGGTGACCGACCTGCGCAAGGAGGTCAACGCCATTACCGAGCACCGCCGTACTTGATCACGTCGTCGCAACGACGCCAGTAACGAGGCCGGGCGACTTCTCGCACCAGCCCGGGGAAGCCGGGACCCGGACTTGGCAGCACCGCGACTGCGGACCATAGTGAAGGCCTGCCAGACGGGGTCGACGACCAAGAACGCCGCCGATTGGGACGTGGCAGACCCCACTGGGGCTCGACGGGGTGGCCGGTTGCGCCGCTCACCCGCGATCGGCTTTATCCCGCTTCAGCCGTCGACAAGACCAAGACGCAACCGCCACACGCCGATGCTGCTGAGATCGGAAAGGACGACTGAAGTGCCACTAAAAGTGCCCATCCAGGGAGCCATCAACCGATCCATTCGGTACGAGAGGCAGTTTGTAAGAATACCCGTCATCGACGCCGGCGGCAGCCTGATGGAAATTCTCCTGGAAGAAGTCGGAGGCTCCCTGTCGGGCCACTTGCCCGACGATCCGCCTCCGGTTTCGCGCATCTCCGCAGAATATCGCGGCGGAATCGATTGCCGCCTGATGGCCGGCTACTCCCAGGCTATCTGCGCCGCCACTCGAGGCCGGCTTTGACCGCCCAGGGCAATCTCTGGCTCTAGTGCGAATGACGTCACGTCGCCTCCCACACAGCGTCACCGATTGAATGCGGCTCAGATTTAGCCAGGGCGCCGGGCACGAGTAGGGTAGACCAGGTAGGTATCGGTGGGATCGCGAATCCGCAACGACCACCGCGCAAGCGGCGATGCCCGCGTGCTCCCATTAGTGAGCTGCATCATGCCGACCCGAGGCCGGGTTGCCCTTGCCGTCCGGGCGGCGGAGTACTTCCTGGCGCAGGACTATCCCAAACGCGAACTCGTTATTGTCGAGCAAGGCAGCTCAGGTCTGCGTGACTTGCTTCCACGCACCGCGGCAATCCGAGTCGTCACTGCCGACAATCCGCACGACAGTATCGGAACTCTACGCAACGCCGGCTGCGGTCTCGCCCGCGGAGATGTCTTTGCACACTGGGACGACGATGACTGGTACGGCCCGGAACGCATTTCGCGCCAGATCACCCCGATCCTGAACGAGCAGGCAGACATCACGGCGGTCCGGCATGCGCCCATGCTCGATCTCGAGTCTTGGACATTCTGGCGGTGCAGCCCGGCGCTGCATAGGCGAATGTTTCAGTTTGACGTGCACGGTGGCACGCTCGTCTATCGCCGGCATCTATGGGACCGTCTAGCACGGTACCCTGACTCCTCGCTGGCCGAGGACGCCGCGTTCCTCGGACAGGCGATCCGCCAGGGTGCCCGACTTCGACCCGTCAATGGCGACGGCATCTTCATCTATGTTCGGCATGGCGCCAACTCATGGTCCTTCCGCTGCGGGGTTTTCATCGATCCGGCCGGGTGGCGCCGGGAGGCGGAACCGCCATCACTGCCAGAGACAGATCGTTCCTTCTACAAGGCCAGATCACGGTTCACCAAGAGTGCACCCGCGCCGCGCTCACACGGCGCGAGGCACATCACGCCCTTCGGCGACCGGGTAACACCGTTGGTGAGCTGCATCATGCCGACACGAGACCGCCGGCCTTTTGTCGCCCAGGCCATCGAGTACTTCCTTCGGCAGGAATACCCCGCGAAGGAACTTGTGATCATCGACGACGGCGCCGACCCCATAACGGACCTCGTCCCGGACATCCCGTCGATCACTTACCGCAGACTCGACCGCCCCAAGAGCATCGGCGAGAAGCGGAACCTTGCGTGCGCCCTCGCAAGCGGAGTGGTCATCGCTCATTGGGACGACGACGACTGGAGTGCCCCGAACCGGCTCGGTGCACAAGTGGCATGTCTGAACGATCGGGGAGCCGCCGTGTGCGGAATGCGCGCCCTGTACTTCTACGACCCATCGAACCGGCGGGCGTGGCGATACGTCTACCCGTCGGGCCGACGCCTATGGGTGGCCGGCACCAGCCTCTGCTACACAAAGGCCGCTTGGGCTCGGTCGCCGTTCGCCCCTGTGTCGGTGGGCGAGGACTCGCGCTTTGTGTTCGCCCAAGCACCTCAGACAGTCGCGGAGGTCATTACCGAGAATTGGGTAATCGGAATCCTCCACCAGGGTAATACTGCCCCAAAAAATATACACGATCACTGGTGGGCGCGAGTGCCCGCGCGTGACGTCGAGGAGTTAATCAGGCCCGATCTAGAGTTCTACCACTGCTTCAGCGAAGTCGCGCCCCGGATGCATGTTAGCGCGAATGGCTGCGACCGAACCGGACTAATACGCCTTCCTAAATAGTTGCTGGATATTGGCAGCCAGTTGAGGGCACTAGGCAAACCTGAGTAAAGACAAGGAGAGGGTAGCGATGGCGCTCGCATTTATAAGTCAGATTCAGAATCGGACGGATCAGGACATTCGATTTCAATGGGACGAAGGTGGTGTGGCTTGGTCACCTGCCGTCGCCGGGTTTAAGGACGGACTGGCGCTCCTGCGGGGAAGGGCCGACCTAGCCGGACCGCAGCCGAATTTCAATGTGAGTAACCAGTCGTTCTCCACAGCATCACAGTTATCCATACCATGGACAGCATCGGGCAACTTGCAGATTTTCGGACCAAGCGACCACGTCCGAGTAATGATCAGCCCCAAATCGGCCAGCAATATCGACTATTTGCGCGTTCTGGACTCCGCTGACCAAGAACTTGTGACCGTAGACTTGGGGCCGCAAGGTGGAGGATTCTGGTCCGCGGTGTGGACCTTTCACTTGGTGTTCGACTCCAATCACGATACGCGCTGGGTCACTTGGGACGTAAACGGAGCAGGCTTAGTATTTGCTGCAGCGGCTGGCGTAGCCTTCGAAATCGCAAAGACAGGTATCGGAGCAGCGCTCTTCTGACCAATGATTGCATATCCGCCAAGGTGCCGCCCAGTCGTTGATTGGCGCCCGATAGCGGACCCGCGACCCAGAAGTAGATCGTCAGCCCCGGATGGCAAGATCACGTTTCGGGGTCGGCGTTGTCGGTACCGTCTCCTGGTGGAGCCAGCCCCCGCTCGTCGAAGCGCGTGATCGAGGACCGCTCCTACCGCAGGACAGCGACGCCGGGGCAACTCGCGCAGACCTAGTGATAGCCCGCAATCAGCCGACGCAGAACCTGTACGCCACCCGCTCCGACGACTGCGCCGGGAGCAGGATCACCTTGCCGCTGGGCGCGCAGCGGGATGTCGGGGTAGCGCCGCTGAAGTCCCCGGCGAGCAGAACGAGGCCCAGCTCCGAGTCTCATGCCTCCGAGGACAGCACGGCCCCTAAGACTGGTAGGGACGGGAGTTGATGAGACGGGAGTAGCTGACTCACGCCCGCTCTGACTCACCGCGGCGATCGCGCTCGCAGCCGAGCGATTTCGTCGGCGGCCTCGGAGTCGCCAGCGGCGGCGCGGCGCTCCAGCCCTGGCTCATCACCCCGGACAGCCAGCAGCCCGACCAGCCGGTACGCGGCGAGCCAGTCGCCGGCGTCGGCGCGGCGCTGCAGCCCGGCCTCGTCACCCCGCTCGGCCAACAACTCGACCAGATAGGACGCGATCTGTCGGTTGCCGGCGTCGGCGCGACGCTGCAGTTCGACCTCGTCACCCTCCTCGGCCAGCACATCGGCCAGCAGGTCCGCAGCGGGCTGGTCGCCGGCGGCGGCGCGACGCTGTAGCCCGGCCTCATCCCCCCGCTCGGCCAACAACTCGGCCAGGAGGCGGGCCGCGTACTGCTCGCCGGCGTCGGCGCGACGTTCCAGCCCGGCCGCATCCCCTCGCCTGGCCAACAGCCAGGCCAGCTGATCCCCGGCGTAACCCTCGCCGGCGTCGGCGCGGCGCTGCAGCCCGGCCTCGTCCCTCCGCCGGGCCAGCAACTGGGCCAGGTGTATGACGGCGGGCTGGTCACCGGCGTCGGCGCGGCGCTGCAGCTCGGTCGCATCCCCTCGCTCGGCCAGCAGTTCGGCTAGGCGGCGTGCGGCGGGCTGGTCGCCGGCGTCGGCGCGGCGCTGCAGCTCAGCCTCATCGCCTCGCCTGGCCAAGAGTTCGGCCAGCTGGTGGGCAGCCGGCAGGTCGCTGCCGGCGACGTCGGGGTGGCTCGGTAATCCCGTCTGGTCACCTCGCTCGGCCAGCAGCTCGGCCAGCAGGTCCGCGGCACGCCAGTCGCCGGCATCTGCGAGGCGGGCCAAGCCGACGACGTCGCTGAGCTCGGCGTAGAGGTGGGTGTCCGGTCTGCGGTCGGCGAGTTGGAGCGCGAGGTCGCGGTGGCCGTTATGGGCAGCGGCGATGGCGACCGTGGCGTGGGTCGCTGGTGTGAGGTGGCGGGCGAGGATCGGCCAGAGGCGGTCGGGGACCGCGACGGCGCCGTGCCGGCTGGCGTGGCCGATGAGGTAGTCGAAGGCCAGATCCCCGCGAGCTCGCCGGTGCAGAAGCAGACCGGTCGCCCCGGCCACCGGGCGCCGCGCCCACTCAAGCGCCGCAGCGAACCTCTCGTCGGTGATGAATCTTGCTCGGTCGTCCAGGTAGAGCCGAGCTGCAACGTGGAGCAGAGGGGCCGGGACGGCGCGGGTGTAGCCGGCGCGGTAGCAGTCAACAGCGGCGTCCACGATCGCCGCACCAAGGCGGGCCACCGGGTCGGCGTCGCTGCTGCGGGCGCGCTCCAGCTCACGCAAGAGTTGGGGGCCGGCGGCCAGCCACTCCGCGATGCCGTACCGGTCACCGGTCTTGTCCAGCGCCTCAGCAAGCCAGGGATCGCCAGCGTCGGCGAGGTCGCGGGCTCGGGCGAGTTCACGCTCCCGCACGTCCCGGTCAGGGGAGCGGCGGTGCAGGGTGATGCGGTGATCGGCGCGATCGAGCAGCTGCCAGCCTGGGCTATCTCGTAGGGCGAACTCGGCGTCGGTGCGCAGCGTGGCCAGCAGCACCACCGGCCCGGCAGGCAGGTCGAGCAACCGGTGCAGCGCGGCGACGGCGTCGGGCGGAGTGAGCAGGTGCTGGATCTCGTCGAGCCACACCACCACCTGAGCTGGGGACACTCCGCCGCGCTGGTCGGGGTGCAGCGCGACGAGGTCCGCTGGCCGGCGGGGCACGACCAGGGTCCAGTCGGGCAGCACCGTGCGGACGGCCTCGGCTGCGGCGCGGGACTTGCCCGCGGCGGACTCGCCGACGATCACGACCAACCGCACCGGCGGCGGCGCCCCGTCGGCCACGGCCTGCAGGGCCGGGCGAAGTTCGGTCTGGTCGACCTCGCGCAGCACGTAGCCCGGCAGCTCACCCGCGGCTGCCCGAGCGGAGAGGTCCTGCCCGTCGGAGAGCAGCGTGATCGGGGCGTGCACTCCCAGCCTCGTCCAGCTGCGCGGGTCACCAACTCGAGATCCCGCCACAGCGCCGAGCGGGCTCGGCGCGGGGGCCGCAGGGTTGGTGCGGCGGGTCTGGCGTTCGCGGGCGGCCGCGGCATGCAGCCGGGCGAAGCGCTCCCGCAGCACCGGGGCGTTGCCGGCGCAGCGCTGCACGATCGCGTCCAGCTCCCCAGCGCTGGGGAACCGGGAGCCGAGAGCCAGCTCCGAGATCCGCTGCCCAGGCCGCGCAACCTCGCGCTGGCCCAGCTGCAGCCGCACCGCCGCCCCGAGCTCGCCGAGGTCGACGTCGGCGTGGCGGTCGAGCAGCGCGCGCAGGGCGTCGACCAGGTCGCCGTGGCGAGGCCCGAGCCTGGGGCTGCGCGGGGTCTTGAACCGGGTCGGCCCGCCCGGTCCGCCCGGGTGCGCGTTCACCGCGGTGCCACGAGCAGCCGCGGCCGCGGTGATGACCGTGACCGGGTTCGGCACCTTGCCGGCCGGGTGTCTGCAGCTGTCGTGCTGACAGCGCAGGTCAGTGCGGGTGCTGTCCGCGGCTCGCTACAAGACCCTGTCTCCAGCTGCAGGAATGGCGTCCAACGCCGCGACCGGCGAGCCGACACCAGCAGCCAGGAGCCCACCATGACCACCAGCTTCACGATCACCGCACCCGTCGCCACCGCGGCGGCGGCTGGGCTGCCTGTGCCGGCGGCGGGAGGTGACCGGGCCACCGCCACGTTCGGCGCGCTCGCCGGGTTGTCCCCGGTGCTGGCCGGGGCATACCTGGCGTACCTCGTGATCAGGATGCTCATCCCCGCGGTGCTGATCTTCTGCACCATCCGCGTGGTGCCGGCCAGTCAGCGTAGCGCCCTG
>WUUC01146963.1_pt1 | contig 16830 bp, 13 predicted proteins | sample 6278441 | NCBI WGS metagenome assembly WUUC01 (sample SAMN13675441, study PRJNA597444) | soil metagenome | isolation source: soil | place: USA: Washington | collected 2017-10
CCATTATTGCGTTGGTATTCGGCAGTGGAGTGCTCTTTCAGCTACCCGTGGTGATCTTCTTCCTGACCCGGATCGGCCTCGTTACGCCCAAGTTCCTCCGTACCTACCGGAAACATGCTATCATTATTATCCTCATCCTCGCGGCGATTATCACTCCCCCCGACCCGCTGAGCCAGACGATCATCGCCGTGCCATTGTACCTCCTTTATGAAATTAGTATCTTAATATCGGGCATGGAGGTCAGACGTAAACTGAAGGTGGAGGCGCTCGAATCCCGGGAGGGATCTAGCAATTTATGAAAATGATGCCAAAAATTGCCATTGGAGCCGATCACGCGGGATTTGAACTCAAGGAACAGGTACGGGAATGGCTTACGCGCTCGGGCTTTGAGTACAAGGACTTCGGTACGTATGCCTCTGAATCGGCCGACTACCCGGACTTCGCACACCCTGTTGCCTCTGCCGTAGAGAAGAAGGAATTCGATCTGGGCATCCTTGTTTGTGGCAGCGGGAACGGCGTCTGTATTACTGCCAACAAGCACCAGGGCATCCGCGCCGCCCTTGCGTGGACCGAAGATCTCGCTTCACTCGCCCGTCAGCACAACGATGCCAACATTCTCTGCCTGCCCGGACGCTACATCTCCAGCGATCTTGCTATGAAGATCACGGATAAGTTTCTCAACTCGGCTTTCGAAGGAGGAAGACATGAACGTAGAGTCAACAAGATAGCTTGCTAGTCTTCGATTGGTTATTGGTTATTGGCCTGCTTATTCCTCACATACAAATTCTCTCCCTGCTTTTTATACTTCATTTTCAACGACGGGATCCTGTTCGCCAGTCCACCGAACATTCCCAACTGATCAAAGATCACATCCGGGGGAAATGTCTGGAACATGGCATCGATCTGAAGCACATTGTCGTAGTACTGGGTTCCATTCAGCGTTCTTTCGGATAACGGCCAGTGAAGAAAATATCCGCCCAGGGTATTGTTCCTGTACACGGAGAGGTCGTCGCCGAGGACCATCACCTTCTTATCTTTTACCGGCACAACGCGCTTCGGTGTACTGACAAACATCCTGGAATAATCGATTGAGCCGACCCTGCCTCTCACGGCCAGGTTGCTGATGCTGATGACGCCAATGATCAACAGCCACAGCATCATCTCCGCGATCCACTTTCTCCGGATGAGCAGCATGTAATGACTGAAGAAATAGGAAAGGCTCGGGATCATGATGATCAGGCTGTGCGGCGAAAGCTGACGGGTGAGGAAGATCTCTACTACACAGAACGCGATCCAAAGGAACATCACCTGGAACAACTGTGATTGGTACTTGGTGAATCTCGCTTCGCGGGTCATCATAAAAAGTGAGAACACGAAGTAGGATATCGGCAATGCTCCGAGCAGGAGTAAACTTTTGATCGAGATAAGATTGATGTCGGTGTGCAGGAAATTTTCGAGATAAAAATTATTCCACAATGCCGGCAGGGCATCCTTATAGAAATACAACACCACAAGAATGACGTGTGGAAGAAAGAAACCGAACAAGAGCAACAACGATTTCCTGAAGCTGATCCGGGTGAACACGAATAATATCACGAAAGCAGCAAGCAGGAAAATACTGTACGTAAACACGAAGATCGACGCGAGGCCTGTGTAGAAGCCCACGTTTACGATAATGCCATCACGTTCCACGCGAAACTCTATCTCGCGGAAGAGATTGTTCAGGGCAAGCAGGAGTACGGTCGAGCCCAATAGCTCCGGCGTCACCGAAAGGAAATCGAACGAAACAAAACACAACAGCCCGTAGATGAACCCCGGCACATAGGTGTTGTCGTTGTAGGCTTTGTTGTTGATCAGCAGTATGGCAAAAAAGGCCGCCTGCAGGAAAACCAGGATCAGCGCAATGATCTGCCGGCCGGCTACCGAGCGGCCCATCATCCAGTCGATCACCCCGAACGCGCCGGCAGCCAGCGGAGCCGTAGGATCGTACACCTCCGCATACATCAGCTGGCCGTCGTTGAGCGCCTCCCCGATCACCATCGACATCAGCTCAGGCTTCGTGACGGCAGGCGGATTGATCATCAACGGCAGGCTGAACAGGATCAGGAAAATGAGTATGGCCAGCAGGCGGTACGGATCGTTGATGCGTAAGAATCGAAGCACTTCTTGAGTTTGACCTGCAAATATATGACGGATTGCGAACTCCGACATGACCCTTAGACGTTGTATCTTGCAGGTAGTGCGGTGTGCAAGGTGCGATGACAGGTCGATCGGAGCGCTTCACCGCACGTCGCACATAGCACTTCGCACATCAAGATTATGAGCAGTACAGTCAGACAGCAAAAGTTCGCCCGCCTTATCCTGAAAGAGCTCAGCGATATATTCCAGCGCGACAAACGGGGGTTTTTAGATAACGCATTCATCACAATATCAGAGGTCAAAGTCAGCCCCGACCTGAGCGTGGCCAAAGTGTATATCAGCATGATGCTCGCCAAAGACAAACAGGGAATACTCGATAAGCTCGACACGCACAAAAAGGAGATCCGCCGCGCCCTGGGTGAAAAGATCCGAAACCAGGCCCGGATCATCCCCCAGCTTGCCTTCTTCATCGATGAATTACAGGAAAACGCCTTGCGCATGGACGAGCTCCTCAAGAACCTCAACATTCCACCCGCGGAAAACGAACAGAAAAAGAAAAAGTGAACGTCTCCTTATTTATAGCCAGGCGTTACTTTCTCTCCCGAAGGAAAAAGTCATTCATCAATGCAATCTCCCTTCTCTCGATGGGCGTCGTGGCGTTTTCAACGGCGGCATTGATCATCGTACTGTCGGTTTTCAACGGCCTCGAAGACCTCCTCCGTTCACTGAATGCCTCCTTCGATCCCGAGCTCAAGATCGAAGCGTCAAAACTGAAGACCTTTGAGGTCAACGACCAGATGCTGGCCGACCTCCGCGCCACCGAAGGTGTGGCACTCATCTCCGAAGTGATCGAAGACTACGCCTACGTCCGTTACCTGGATCTCGACATGACCGTCATCATCCGCGGCATCAGCGACAACTTCACCGAACAGCAACGCCTCGACAACAACATGATCAGCGGCAAGCTCGCCCTCCACCAGGACAGCATCCCCTTTGCCATTGTCGGCGAAGGCGTCAAGCGCAGCCTGCGCATCAATATCAACGACGATATGCACGCCATCCAGGTGTTCTACATCCGGAACGTCTCTGGCGCGATCCTCGACCCTTCACGCATGTACGCCCGCAAAAGCATACGCCCGGGAGGCGTCTTTTCCATCGAAAAGAACTACGACGAGAACTACATCTTCCTGCCTCTCGATTTCACACAGGAGCTTTTGAACTATGGGAACAAAAGAACGTGGCTCGAAGTAAAAACTTCTTCGAATGCCGATGTAGGCGCAGTGAAGAAAAGAATCCGTGAAAAACTGGGAGAGAATTTCAAAGTGCTGACCAATGAAGAACAGCACCAGGATCTCTATCGCCTCCTGAAGCTGGAGAAGCTATTTGCGATGTTGGCCCTTGCTGCACTGATCGTCGTAGGATCGATCAATATTTTCTTCTCGCTGATGATGCTTGCAATCGACAAGAAGAAAGATGTGTCGGTGTTGTTTGCCCTCGGTGCCTATCCCGAATTCATCAAAAAGATATTCGTATCCGAAGGTGCGATCATCTCGTTTGGCGGTGCCATCTTCGGGCTCATACTCGGCGGCTTCGTCTGCTTCCTGCAAGACCGGTTCGGACTTGTCGGGATGGGGATGGAGAATGCGATCGTCACATCGTACCCTGTGAAGATGAAAATGGTCGACTTTCTCATCACCGCGGGACTGGTCATCGTCGTGACATTCCTGACGTCGTTTTACCCTGCCGCCCTGGCTGCAAAGTCGTACAGCATAAGGCATTTGTAGCCCGAAACCACCGTTTAGCTGTAATTTCTGTGTAAGGTCCCCTGAGAGATTGCCGTATTAATTCCAGCGGGAATGCTTAAATTAGCAGTTCTGCGTGCTGTGTATTATGCTGAAAATGAGTCTTTTGGCTCTCTTTTTCCCGCGTTTAATGCACCTACGTAAAGAATCGTTGAAAAAATGAAAGTTTCCGCAGCTCAGCCATTTCAAGTTATCTACTCGCTCTACCAGCACGAGTACCTGGGCTATATTTTCGAATCATTTATCGTCCACCTCGACGAGAAAGGTAAGCTCACCTACCAGCACCAGAACATCTCCGCCAAGAACGCGCGTGAATTTTCCAAAGGCCTCGACACTCGCGACTACGAGCTCATCGAGCTGATGGATAAGATGAGCCAGGATGTCATCCTGAAGAAATTCTCCGTCAAACTAATGAAGCCCGGAGAGTTCTTCGCCAAAGTATACGACAAGCAGAAAGGCAACGACCTGATACAGGAAGAGATCGAGCGATACCTCGAGAGTAAGCGCAGCGAGATCCTCGATAAAATGAAAGGTAAGATGCTCTTCGAAATGGGCAACGACGGAGAGCCGACCTGGAAGAAAGTAGAAGTCCTCGAGCGTAGAGCTAACATCCAGTTTCATTTTCGCCGCACCGAAGAAAATACCAACTACTATCCCACCATCAGCCACGATGGGAAGAAAGTAGATATCCCGAATCCCTCCGCATACCTTATCTGTAAGGAGCCGGCCTGGATGGTGCTCAATGGAAAACTCTACGGCTTCGACAAACACGTCGACGGCAGAAAACTGCAGCCATTCCTCAACAAGAAATTCGTGGTGATCCCCAAGAACCTGGAGGAGACATATTATAACAGGTTTGTTGCACCGTTGATCGCATCCTTCGACGACATCGACGTACAAGGATTCGAGATCAATCGCAACAACTATGATCCGCATCCGTTGCTCACACTCTCGGAGCTTCACCAGAGTCAATCGAAAGAAGTGGCGGACCTGTTCGACCAGGGTGCCGATCCGGGTGCAAAAGATGACGAAGCAGGAAAGATCGTCTTCGATCTCTCATTCAAATACGGAAAGCATCGCTTCAGGGGAGAAGTCTTCGGACCGGTGAGCGTCACTTTAGAAAAGAAAGAGAACGACTATACCTTCCACCGTGTAAAACGGAACACCGACGGCGAAAAGAAATACGCACAGACACTGATCAAGCTTGGTCTCCCGCTGAAGGGATTTCGTTGTGCTGTCGAAAAAGCGCACGCCTTCTCGTGGCTTAACGAGAACCGTGTCAACCTTCTCAACCTCGGCTTCGAAGTCAGTCAGCCCGAGAACCGCGACAAGAAATACTTCGTGGGTAAGGCAGTGTTCGACCTGGAGGTGAAAGAGAGCATCGACTGGTTCGACATTCATGCCAAGATCCGTTTCGGCGAATTCGAGATAGCTTTCAAAGAGCTTCGTAAGCTGATCCTCCGCAAAAAAGTGGAGTTCAAATTACCCAACGGCGAGATCGCGATCATCCCCGAATCGTGGCTTCTGAAATACGGCGACCTCTTTGCCCTCAGCGAAACACACGGCGATAATGAAAAGCCGGTCCTCAAGAAATACCATCTCAATCTTCTCAAGGAGCTGGAAGAGAGCAATCTCGCGAAAGTTCACATGAGCGAGCGTTTCCGGGCCATGGAGTCATTCGATGGCATCAAGGACTATCCATTGCCTTCGGGCTTCTCCGGAACGCTTCGTCCATACCAGAAGGCCGGGTACAACTGGCTTAGATTCCTCAACGAATTCCACCTCGGTGGTTGTCTCGCCGACGACATGGGTCTCGGTAAGACGGTGCAGACGCTGGCTTTACTTCAATCCGAAAAAGAAAAGGTCAACGTTGGCACAACGCTGCTGGTCATGCCGACATCTCTTATTTACAATTGGGAAATGGAAGCTTCGAAGTTCGCTCCGGAGCTCAAGATCCTCACCTACACCGGCACCCTTCGCAACAAGGATACATCCAGATTCAAAAATTACGACCTTGTCCTCACGTCTTACGGTATCACCCGCCTCGACGTCGACTCGCTGAAAGATTTCTATTTCAATTACATCATCCTCGATGAATCGCAGGTTATCAAGAACCCGACTTCGAACATCGCCAAGGCGGTTATGCAGCTGCGTTCCCGTTACAGGCTCACGCTGACCGGCACGCCGCTGGAAAATACTACGCTGGACCTCTGGTCACAGATGACATTCATCAACCCGGGCCTGCTCGGTGGTCACACTTTCTTCAAGAACGAATACCAGGTGCCTATCGAAAAGAAACAGGATGAAGTGAAAACGCGGAAGCTCAACGCGATCATCAAGCCGTTCCTGTTGCGAAGACTGAAGTCCCAGGTAGCTACCGAACTGCCCGAAAAGGTGGAGAATGTTCACTACACGAACATGACTCCCGAACAGGAGGAAAAATACGAAGAGGCAAAGGCGTTCTACCGCAACAAGATCCTGGAACAGATCGACAAGGAGGGTATCAACAACTCACGTTTCATGATCCTCGAAGGTCTTACGAAGCTCCGTCAGCTTTCGAATCACCCGCGGATGACCGATCCCACCTACACCGGAGAATCGGGTAAGCTGGAAGACGTGTCACACATGCTGGAGAGCGCTATGGCCGAAGGTCACAAGCTTCTTGTGTTCAGTCAGTTTGTGAAGCACCTCGATATCGTGAAAGAATATCTCTACAAGCAGAAAATTCCGTTCGCATACCTGGACGGATCGAGCAACGACCGTAAGGACCAGGTGGAGAAATTCAACAAGGATCCCAATCTGAAAGTATTCCTCATATCCATTAAGGCAGGTGGTCTTGGTCTCAATCTTACGGAAGCCGACTACGTGTTTATCCTCGATCCATGGTGGAACCCGGCCGTGGAAGCACAGGCGATCGACCGCGCACACCGCATCGGTCAGACCAAGCGAGTGTTCACTTACAAGTTCATTACCCGGAATACTGTGGAGGAGAAGATCCTCCAGCTGCAGAAACACAAGCTCAAGCTTTCGGAAAATCTTATTACCACAGAGGAGAGCATTATAAAACAATTGACTCGGGAAGATATCGAGCTGATGTTGGCTTAACTGTGCGACGTGCGGGGTGCGATGATGCCTTGGAAACCTGGTCATCCTCGCGAACGTCCTCGCACATCGCACTTCGCACATCGCACCCCCGCACACTAATAAAGGTTTTTCCATCTCTTATGTGACCACAACCATCCTTCCGGTTGCTCGTGGATCACTTTCTCGCTTTCTTCGATATACCTGTCAATAATACGAAGACCGCTTTCTTCCAGGTACGGGGGCGATCCAAGCTTGATCAGCGTCACTTCATAATGTCCTCTCGAAGTCTTTTTAATGGCCGCGAAATACGCGCCGGCATCCGCTAACGTTGCCAGCTGCGAGATGCCGTAAAAAAAAGCTGTTTGTTGACCAAGGAATGTTGCCCAATATTTCCGGTGGTTGAAATGACCGGGGTACTGATCTGCAACGATTGCCGTGGCACGAACGATCTCTTTCCTGCGAAGGGCCTCACGGCCAACGGTCTCCCGCTTGACGGGGTGTCCTCCGAAACGGGTACGGATAGCTAGAGAAAAGTCGTTGGCGAGATTGCTGCTTTGAGGCTGATAAACGAAATCCACGGTCGCCGGTAAGTTGAAACACCCGGCCGCCAGCAGCCACTCCCAATTGAACTGGTGGGCGGCAAGTATCAGAACGGAGTGATTTTTGTTTGTAAATTCTTTGATGACATCGGGGTTGGTGAACACGACTCTTCTTTGCAGTTCTTTCTTGCTGATTGTGAGTAACCGTAGGGTCTCCGCAGCGTAGTCGCAAAGATTGCGGAAGAATGTTCGCTCGATCTGCTTAAGTTCTTTTCCACTCTTGTGTGGAAGGGATTTCTCAAGGTTATCCATGACCACCTTTCTCCGGTAGCGTATAACGTAAAAGGTGATAAAGAAAATAATATCGGAGATAACGTACAGAACAGCGAGGGGCAACCTTGAAACTACCTTAAGGAAAAACATGGTGTCCAAAAATACCTTTTGTTTTTGATTACTTTTGAGTTAAAGCTTGTCAGATAATTATGAGGGACAAGGTTATCATCATAACAGGCGGGTCATCGGGCATAGGAAAAGCCCTGGCCGCAAGGTTTGGAGCGGAGGGAGCGAAGCTTGTTATCACGGGTAGAAAAAAAGACCCGCTGGAATCCGCTGCCGATGAGCTCAGGAGCTACGGCGTTTCGGTTTTGACGGTCGTTGCGGATGCCGGTGTCGAAGCCGACTGTGCCCGGGTTGTTGAAACCGCGATCAAAGAATACGGAAGGATCGATATTCTCATCAATAACGCCGGCATCTCCATGCGCGCACTCTTCGAAGACCTGCAGATCGAAGTTTTCCGGAAAGTGATGGAAGTGAACTTCTTCGGGCTGATCTACATCACAAAATATGCATTGCCGCACCTGGTTCGCTCGCAGGGATCCATCGTCGGGATCTCGTCTGTCAATGGCAAACGTGCAACCCCTGCTCGCAGCGCCTACTCGGCATCGAAGTTTGCAATGATCGGTTTCCTGGAATCCTTGCGTTCGGAAGTAATGGACCGCGGCGTTCATGTGCTTACCGTCTGCCCCGGATTCACCGCTTCGAACATCCGCCGTTCGGCTTTAACAGCCAATGGAAAAGTGACCGGTGAAACACCCCTCGACGAAAGTGAAATGATGAGCGCGGAAGAAGTAGCCGACAATGTCTATCAGGCTGTTCTTCGCCGCAAGCGCGACGTCATCCTCACACTCCAGGGAAAGCTTGCCGTATGGCTGAATGTATTCTTCCCACGATGGATGGACAGGAAAACCTTACAGTTCATTCAGAAAGAAGAGCAACATGCCCGAAACCGGAATGGCATCGGAAAACCGGTGAACACCTAACTTATGGTGCGCGTCTCTGTCGCGTATCTCTCCCAAACCCCTTCTGACTCCCGAACCCCACCAAATTTAATGGTGCCCGTCTTTGACGCGTATCGTTCCTAAGTTCATCGTATCCTACGTCTTATTCAAAAACACCAGTTTGGTATTATCCGCCCTATTCACACTCTTATAAAAATCTATCAGCTCCTGGTACGCTTCAGCGGGAAACTCTCCGTCTTTCCTGGTCATCTTGCGGACGTATATCAGCGACCCCTGGTCTAGCTTAAACCCGGCTTCATAAGTTCCGAAGCGTGAGCTCAGCTTGGTATCGGGCGGAAGGAATTCCGGGTAAATGTTTTCAGGAATATGATAACGGATGGTGTCGATGTGGGTGTAGCCTCTGCCGAGGTCAAACGGCATCTTACGATTCTCAACTTTCTCCGGGATAAAAGTCGAACGGTTCATCAGGTTGGGTGTCATGAAGATCCTCTTGTTACTGAGCGAAGCATACTTGTTCAGCGTCAGATCCATCTTGACGACCGCCGTCGGTATCATCTCTTTTTTATTCGTGAATGAAAACGACCCGATGTTGAAACTAGAGATCTGCGTGTTTTTCTCCAGCCATTTTTTCTGATCGTCCGCTGAATGATTTACAACAAACGATAATCCGTCGTTCTCATACTCGAGGCCCGAGTAATTGGTCACAACTTTTGCCTTCGCATTACCCGTCAGGTCGAGATCAACTTCGGCGACAGTCGACTGTACATTGAGGTTTTGCGGATAATGTTTGGTGCGGCGCAACTGTCCACCCTGTTCGGTTATCATAAGCCCGTAGCGGTTGTCGGTGAATGTGCCTATGTAGCCGAATGGATTAGTCTGGCTCGTACATTCAAGCCACAACGTATCCCTGCCGTTGGGAACAGCTACAATGATGTGATTCATCGTTCGGGGAAAAGCGGGATCGATACTGGCACGGTTGCCGGCCATGATCATGGTGTAATTGGCAGGCACGCCGACTTCCTTCAACATTGCAACCATATAGTTCGACAAGGCCTTGCAGTCACCATAGCCCGTCTGGTCGACCGTGCCGGCTTCGAAAGGTTGAAATCCTCCGATGCCAAGCTGGATGCCTACATAACGTGTCTTCGACTGGAGATACTCATAAATAACCTTCGCCTTCGCTTCATTGGTTGTCAATCCTTTCACAAGATCATGCACCTTCTTCTTAGCCTCTTCGGGCAACTTGTCGCGGCCCTCGTTCAGTTTCTTTATCCACACGCCGAGGTCATTCCAGTTGGCCATGCTTCCTGTGTATCCTTCCATTTCGAACGTGCTCGGTGCAGCGACGATCTGCTGAATTTGCTTCGTCCTTGGACTGAGTGGTTCGATTGTGATCGGAGCGACATCGGTCAGTGTCCATTTCATAGACTCCAGGCCTGCGCCGGGCGTTTCGATCAAAGGCTTCTGACTGATGTTCTGCGCCTGGTATCTTGGCTTAAGCTCGGTGGGATAGATGAGCTGGTAAACAAAACGCTGTACTGAAACATGCTCTTCGTTGGCGACAACGGACCCGTCGATGAATAAAAGGAAATTGTAGTCGACGTCGTATTCCACATCGATCGTGTATGGATAGCCAGACTGTGTCAAGTCAATTTCCTTGACACGGTTATCGCTAAACAGCGTCACGCCATCGAAAGCTGTGCGGTCGCGGATCTCGCTAGCCTTAAGTTTCTTGATCGCCTCCCCGTTCGCATCGTACACCACCGCTTTCAGACCACTCACTTTCGATAGCTTGTCGTAATAGATGGCACGTTCTGCATAATCTTTTCCGTTCGGGTTCATGATCGTCGCAACGTAATGCACGTGAACCGTTGCGCTTTTCCTGGAAAGGATCTTAAAAATGGTTTCATCTTCCCGCACCACAACGTTAACGTTCTTCTTAAGAGCCTCGGGTATAGCGCTTACAGGATACTTAATGTCCTTCGCATAAACCACGAAGCCAATCATGGCAGCACAAATCGTAATTAAGCTACGTTTCATCGGAGGGGGTTTTAAAGCCGAATAAAGAAAGCCTTTTCATCAAAGGTCGGAAATACCTCTTTAGGGTGATTGTCAGTAGTTGTCAGGTTTTCTTAAAGATGCCCATTTATCCTTCGGCAGAAAAGTGGTTTATTTGAAATTCCCGCACAAACACAGGAATCCGCGTATCAGATGGCTAAAACGAAGACATTATTTTTTTGTAATTCCTGTGGATATGAGTCTGCCAAATGGCTCGGGAAATGCCCTTCGTGCAGTGCATGGAACTCGTTCGCCGAAGAGGTTGTCACGAAATCAGACAGTGGAAAAAATGATTGGCAAGCCAAACCATCGTCACGACAGAATCAACCAAAGAAGCTTTCGGAGATCGAGTCGGCATCGGAAATACGGATCACTACACCGGATGCCGAGCTTAACCGCGTACTCGGTGGGGGCATCGTCCCCGGTTCGTTAGTGCTTATCGGTGGCGAGCCCGGCATCGGCAAGTCAACGCTCATGCTTCAGATCGGCGTTGGTATGCGGCAGCTGCGAACACTGTATGTCTCCGGCGAAGAGAGCCAGCAACAGATCAAGATGCGCGCCGAGAGAACCACCGTTAAGCAAAAGGCGAGCGACAACTTTCATGTCCTCACAGAAACCAACACCCGCAACATCTTTGCGGCCGTCGAAGAGCTGAAGCCGCAGCTCGTCATTGTCGATTCGATACAAACATTGTATTCGCCGTTGATCGACTCCGTATCGGGTAGTGTAAGCCAGGTGCGACAGTGCGCCGGCGAGCTCATGAAGTTTGCCAAAGAAACCGACACGACTGTATTTCTTGTCGGCCACATCACAAAAGACGGACTGCTCGCCGGTCCGAAAGTGCTCGAGCATATGGTCGACACCGTGCTGCAGTTCGAAGGCGACCGGCACCTCGCCTATCGAATCCTTCGCACTACCAAAAATCGTTTCGGCTCAACGTCAGAGATCGGCATCTACGAGATGCTCGGCAACGGACTTCGCGAAGTCTCCAATCCATCCGAGATCCTGATCTCCCAAAAAGACGGACAGCTCAGCGGCGCCACGATTGGGGCCACCATTGAAGGCAATCGTCCCCTGCTCATCGAGATACAGTCGCTCGTCAGCCCGGCTTCGTATGGAACGCCACAGCGAACTTCAACCGGCTTCGACCAGAAAAGATTGAACATGCTGCTCGCCGTTCTGGAAAAACGCTGCGGTTTCAAACTGAGCACACAGGATGTTTTCCTCAACATGGCCGGCGGCATCTCTGTCGAAGATCCGGCGATCGATCTCGCGATTTGCGCATCGATCGTTTCATCGTTCGAAGAGATACCCATCAACGATAAGATCTGCTTCGCCGCAGAGGTCGGCCTGGGCGGAGAGCTCCGCGCCGTCAACCGCATCGATCAACGGATATCGGAAGCTGAGAAGCTCGGATTCACAGAGATCTATATTTCCAAATACAGCCAGAAATCGCTAGACCTGAGTAAAACCCGGATTTCCATCAAAGCATTTGGTAAATTGCCGGAGATCTTCGAGGACCTGTTCGGTTAACTATATGAGCTCAATCATCACACAAATACTGGGTGTTTCCGACGAACTCTTCAGCTTCATTCTTCTTCCGGTCCTTATTTTCTTCGCCCGCATCTGTGATGTATCGATCAATACGATTCGCATCATCTACATGCTGGGCGGACGGCGTTACACTTCCACCATACTCGGCTTCTTCGAATCATTCATCTGGCTGATGGCCATCCGCCAGATCTTTCAGCACCTCGACAACTGGATCTGTTACATTGCATATCCTGCCGGCTTCGCTACCGGTATTCTCGTCGGAATGATGATCGAAGAACGTATCGCTTACGGTAAGGTGATTGTGCGGATCATCACCAGGAAGGACGTCACCGAGCTTCTTTCATTCCTTTCACTGCGGGGATTTCGTTACACGCGGGTGAACGCCGAAGGCGCCGACGGACATGAGAACCTTGTCTTTACGGTTTTGAAACGTGAAGGCCTCGACGACCTGATCGGCGAATTGAAACGTATGATACCAACTGCCTTTTACACGGTAGAGCCCGTGAAAGCTGCCGGCGAAACCGGCGCCATTCCCGATGAACGGGATCGCTGGAAAGTTTTCACCTGGCTCCGCGGCGTCATCAGGAATTGAGCATTCCCCGATGGACGAGACCCCTGGAAGTTTTCACCTGGCTCCGCGGCATTCAACTAATCATCTGAATTCCTCCTTTGTGGATCACGAGTACTGTTGTATTTGTTTTGATGTGTCCCTTTTTAACCTCCGCCTTTCCCGATGAACGAGATCGCTGGAAGTCTTCACATGGCTTCGTTTACATCATCAGGAATTGATCATCTGAATTCCTCCTGTGTGGATCACGAGTACTATTGTAATCATTTTGATGTGTCCCTTTTCTATCTGATCTAAAACCGCCCAAAAGACTTTGCCGGTATAAACCGGCTCGATCACTACATGTTTGAATTCATTGCAGAATGTGATGAGCTCTTTAGAAGCTTTCGCATAACCCCCATGATGATATTCATTCAACAAGCTCCAGTTTGAATAACTGTTTCTTGTTAGCTCACTGATATCCTTCTCGAGAAAGCCGTCATTTTTCAATACCGGCACACCGACAATCTCTCTTTCACCATTCATTCCAACGACAAGTCCGCTCATCGTTCCGCCCGTTCCAACAGCCAGGTATACCTGATCAAATTCAACACCCATCAATTTCCTTCCCCACAGCGCACACGCTTCGACAGCATACTCATTCGTCCCACCTTCCGGTATCACAAAAACATTTCTTGCATTTACTGGTGCGCGTCTCCGATGCGTACCATTACCGCTCCCCCTCCCACTTATCTCCCTATACTCCTCCCTCCCTACAAACCTCAACTCCATCCCTTTCCTCCTCGCAAAACCCAACACCCCATTCTCCACTTCCTCCCCGCGAATAATTCCGACACTTTTAAACCCTTCCTCCTTCGCTGCAGCGGCCGTTGCATAAATATGATTCGAATAAGGACCTCCGAATGTCAGCACCGTATCGCAACCTTCCTTTCTCGCCTGCTCCAGGTTCGCCTTTAACTTCCACCATTTGTTTCCCGGAACGGCAATATTGTTCCGGTACTCATGAAGCACACGGATGCGAACTCCTGATTGAGTAAACTCTGTAATTGGCGGATCTGAATATGAGATCAATTTAACTAAAAATTTTAGCGTAAAGCGGCTGATTGGCTAAATATTTTAGTAATTTAGCATCATGGAGCAGCGGGAGGACTATTTTAACGGAAGAGGAGCTCAGATAAAAACCGCGAACAAGTTTCTCAAAAATCAATATGTCACAGAGCACATAGAAGGACTCGACGAGCCTCTTCTCGAAAACCCGGCAACACAGATCTTCGAAGAGAGCGCGAAGAAGATCGTTAACAAAGTCGAAAGTCCCGACTTGCGCAACATGTATTCAGCTAATCCTTACCAGGGTTGCGAACATGGCTGCATCTATTGCTACGCACGCAACACGCATGAATACTATGGCTTCAGTGCAGGACTCGACTTCGAAAGCAAGATCGTCGTCAAGAAGAACGCAGCGGAGCTTCTTGAAAAATTTATCCTCCATCCCAAGTGGCAGGGCCTACCGATCATGCTTTCAGGCAACACCGACTGCTATCAGCCACAAGAACGAAAGTACGGCATCACGAGGAACATGCTGAAGGTGCTTGCCCGTTATCGTCACCCTGTGAGCATGATCACAAAGAACGGGCTGATCACAAGAGACATCGATCTTTTAAAAGATCTGGCCTCCGACAACCTGGTACAGGTCTACATCTCCATCACGACGCTCAACGAAGACCTTCGAAGAAAAATGGAACCTCGTACCGCCAGTGGTATAAAAAGATTAAATACCGTTGAGCAACTGGCAAAGGCCGGCGTCCCTGTAGGCATTATGAACGCACCGCTCATTCCCGGCCTGAATCATCATGAGATCCCAGTCATCCTTAAAGCCGCAGCCAACAGTGGTGCGCTGACAGCCGGAATGACCGTCGTCCGTTTAAATGGTTCTATCGGAAAAATATTCGAAGACTGGCTACGCAAAAATTTTCCCGATCGCTTCGACAAGGTCTGGAACCAGATATGCTCGTTGCACGACGGCAATGTGAATGACTCACAGTTCGGCAGGCGGATGTCGGGCGAAGGCAACATTGCCGAGGCTATCCATCAGCTGTTCACAGTTTCAAAGCGGAAATACTTCGAGGGAAGATCTATGCCACCGCTCAACCTCACTAAATTCCGCAGAGGCGGCCTGCTAAGCCTCTTTTAGAATTGAGCCGCGCCTTCCGTGTTTTCCGTGCCTTCCGTGAGAAATGCATTGGTTCATTTCATTACTTTTGCGCTCAGTGAGAAAGTCTTTCTCTATCATCTTTCTGGCAGTCTACGCACTGTCGTTCACCGAGTGCCACCAGGTGCTCAAGCTTCCGTTGCTGTTCAAACATTACCAGGAACACCGCAGTGCCGTTGACATGACATTCATAGAATTTCTGGTGATGCATTACGAGACCGACATCCCTCACGATGACACCGACATGCGTCTCCCGTTCAAGACCTGCGGCCACTCGCAAACCACGCAAACCGTCGCCATCATCAACCAGAAGATCACGTTACAGGAACCTGTTGTAATACCCGATAGAGATCATTTCTCTTTCTATCAGCAGATCTGTCCCTCGCTCCTCTCCCACGACATCTTCCAGCCGCCCAGGGCCTGACAACTTTTCCTTCACTTTCACATTGCCGCGCGTCTCCAACGCGTGGCCTAGTATTCTCAATTTTTTTCTCAAAAAACCCACTACTCCTATGCTAAATAGGATCATCTACTTTTCCGTTCACAACAAACTAATTGTTGCCCTTCTTACCCTGCTGCTGATCGCATGGGGGAGCTACTCGATCACGCGCCTGCCGATCGATGCTCTGCCCGACATTACCAACAACCAGGTACAGGTTATCACGGTCTCACCGTCGTACAGCGCCGAAGACCTGGAGATGATGGTGACATTCCCGGTCGAACAAACTATGTCGACCATTCCGGGAATCGAAGAGATCCGGTCCATCTCGAGGTTCGGTCTTTCCAGCGTCACGATCGTTTTTCAGGAAGACATCGACGTTTATTGGGCGCGACAACAGGTTAACGAAAGGCTGAATACCATTCGTGCGGACCTCGCTCCAACACTAGGTCAGCCCGGGCTCGCGCCGCTGACTACCGGTCTCGGCGAGATCTTCCAGTATATCATCAAGGTCGATCCTAAGTACAAGGACAAGTATTCGATCATGGACTTGCGTACGATCCAGGACTGGATCATTCGTCGTCAGCTGCTGGGCGTTCCTGGTGTGGCCGATGTGAGCAGCTTCGGAGGTGAGCTAAAGCAATATGAAGTGGCTGTCGATCCCGACCGTCTTCGAAGTCTGAATGTCGATCTCAACGAGATCATTTCCGCACTGGAGCTCAACAACGAGAATGCGGGTGGTTCCTACATCGACAAGAATCCTAACGCGTACTTCATTCGAAGCGAAGGGCTGATAAGAACACTCGACGATGTCGGCAACACCGTCATTAAAAATCACGAGGTTATCCCGCTCATGATCCGTGATGCGGGACAGGTCCAGGCGGGAGCCGCGATACGCTATGGCGCGATGACATACAACGACCAGGGTGAAGCAGTAGGTGCCATTGTGCTCATGCTGAAAGGCGCGAACTCATCGGAAGTTATCGGCAACGTAAAAACGCGGATAAAAGACATACAGCAAACACTTCCGGAGGGTATTCACATCGAAGCATTCCTCGACCGCACAAAGCTTGTTCGCAACGCCATTACAACAGTCGGCGTCAATCTTGCAGAAGGCGCCCTGATCGTCATCTTCGTGCT
>WUUC01002385.1_pt1 | contig 16826 bp, 13 predicted proteins | sample 6278441 | NCBI WGS metagenome assembly WUUC01 (sample SAMN13675441, study PRJNA597444) | soil metagenome | isolation source: soil | place: USA: Washington | collected 2017-10
CACGCTCCACCCGTCCATCCATACGACGCTCGATGGACGAATGGTTCACGACCACCGAGCCAACAGGCTTACGAAAGGTTAGCATCGTGCCCCCCGGCGCCCGCTCGCGGCATCCCGAACCGTCGCTAGGCGAAGTGTACGTCGTCCGTCGCCTCCGCCTGGACCGCCCGCTCGCAGGTGGGGCAGTACCACCGCGCCTCGAGTGCGGTGCCGCAGGCGGCATGACGGATCGGCTCCGCGTCGTCCCCGTGGCGCGCCCCCCAGTCGGCCAAAAGCCGCAGCGCGCCGGCCAGCTCCCGCCCCGGCTCCCCGAGCTCGTACACGACGCGGGGAGGACGCTCGGAGTAAGGCTCCGCCCTCACCAGCCCCTCGCGCTCGAGGTGCCGGAGGCGCTGCGTGAGCACGTTGGGAGCGATCCCGGCGACCTCCTCTTGGAGCGCCCCGAAGCGCAGCGGCCCATCGAGGAGCGCCGCGACCACGAGCAGCGTCCAGCGGTCCCCGACGGCGCCCAGCGCATGGTGGAGCGCCGAGAGGTCCGGCTCCGAGGGGTGCTCGTCCACCCGACCATCGTACGCGCCCGGCTGCGTTACAGTAGCGGCTTGCATATCGCAAGTAACTAGCATAAGGGACGAGATGGAGGCGCAGGTCGAAGACCTTCGGCCGATCGAGGGCGCTCAGGCGACGATCGCCGCGATCGCCCGGCGAGTGGGCCCCGCCGTGGTCGGGCTCGGCCGCGGCTGGGGGCTCGGCTCCGGCGTGGTGGTCGGTCCCGGGCGCGTGGTGACGAGCGCGCACTCGGTCAGGGGGGACGATGCGGCGGTCACCTTCACGGACGGTCGCCGCGCGGTTGCTCGTGTCGAGGGGACCGACCCCGACCGCGACGTAGCGGCCCTGTCGGTGGAGACGTCGGAGATCGAGCCGGTTGCGTGGGAGCCGGGGACCGCCCACGTGGACATCGGCACGGCGGTCGTGGGCCTCGCCAACCCGGGCGGGCGCGGTTTGAGGGCGACGCTCGGATTCGTGTCCGCCACCGGGCGGACGTTCCGGGGGCTTAGAGGCCGGCGGCTCGGGGTGGGCATCGAGCACACCGCCCCGCTGCCCCGCGGCTCCTCGGGCGGTCCTCTCGTCGACGTGCACGGACGCCTCGTCGGATTCAACACGCTGCGCCTGGAGGGCGGCCTGGTGCTAGCGGTCGCCGCCGACGCCGCGCTGCGCGAGCGCTGCGAACGGATCGGCCGGGGCGAGGCGCCCCGGCAGCGGAGGCTCGGCGTCGCGCTCGCGCCGGCGGGGGTGACGAGGCGCATGCGAAGGGCGGTGGGGCTTCCCGAGCGGGAGGGCCTCTTGGTCCGCGCCGTGGACGACGACGGTCCGGCGGCCTGCGGCGGCCTGGTGGCAGGAGACCTGATCGTGCGGGCCGGCGATCGGGAGGTGCACGGGCTCGACGCGCTCCACTCGGCCCTCGACGCGGTGGCCGCCGAGGACGAGCTGTCGCTGGGTGTGGTCCGAGGCACGGAGGAGCGCGAGGTGACGGTGCGCTTCGAGGCCGCGGAGCGGGAGGGGGAGGCGTGAGCGCCTGGGCCGAAGCCCGAAGCCCTGCCGCGAACGACGACGCGGACGCCCTCGACGCGTACTCGCGCACGGTGGTGGAGGTCGCGGAGCGGCTCCCGCCCTCGGTCGCGAATCTGCGAATCCTTCGACGCACCCGGCGCGGCCAGGTGCCCGTCGGTGCCGGCAGCGGCGTCGTGCTCACGCCCGACGGGTTCCTGCTCAGCTCGGCCCACGTCGTGGCAGGCGCCGGACGCGGACGAGCCGCCTTCGTCGACGGCCGCGAGCTGCGGTTCTCGGTCGTGGGCAGCGATCCGCTCTCAGACCTCGCAGTGCTGCGGGCGGAGGCCGACGATCTGGCGCCGGCGGAGCTCGGCGACGCCGAGCGGCTGCGCGTCGGGCAGCTGGTGGTGGCGATCGGGAACCCGAACGGGTTCGCTGGATCCGTGACGGCCGGCGTGGTGTCCGCGCTCGGCCGCTCGCTTCCATCGCGTGCCGGCCGCGCGGTGCGAATCATCGACAACGTGGTCCAGACCGACGCCGCGCTCAATCCCGGGAACTCCGGCGGTGCCCTGGTGGACAGCTCCGGCCGCGTCGTCGGTATCAACACCGCGGTCGCCGGCGTAGGGCTCGGGCTCGCCGTGCCGATAAACGCGGCCACCCGGAAGGTGATCGGAGCGCTGATGAGCGAGGGCCGGGTCAGGCGCGCCTACCTCGGCATCGCGGGTGGCGCGCGGCCGGTTCCCCCCCGGGCCCGTGGGGAGGTTCGCGGGAGCACGTGCGTCGAGGTCGTCGAGGTCGTGGAGGGGAGTCCGGCGGACCGCGCCGGAATCCGGCCGGAGGACATGATCCTCGAGGTGGCAGGGACCCCGGTGACCGGCGTCGACGACCTCCAGCGGCTGATGGTCGGCGAGCTGATCGGTGTATCGGTGGGCCTGCGACTGCTGCGAGGGGGCGAGACGCGCGAGTTGACGCTCGTCCCGGCCGAGCTGACCACCAAGGAGACGTGACTCGCCCGGCTTGACAACCGGAGGACCATCGGTCGGGGCAAGCACCCGATCTCGGAGGACAGGTGACTCCAGCGAGCGTCGACGGCGCGGCCGCGCCAGAGCCCGACGCGGCCCCCGCGATCCGATTCGGCACCGCTCGAGGCCGCTGGGTGCTGGCCGTGACCATCCTCGGCTCGGGGGTGGCCTTCCTCGAGGCGACCGTGGTCAACGTCGCCCTGCCCCGCATCGGCACCGACCTCGAAGCCGACGTGGCCGGGCTTCAGTGGACGCTCAACGGCTACCTGCTAACGCTCGCCGCCCTGATCCTGCTCGGCGGCTCGCTTGGCGACCGCTACGGGCGCCGGCGCGTGTTCGAGATCGGGATCGTCTGGTTCACGAGCGCCTCGCTCCTGTGCGCGGTCGCCCCGAACGTCGAGGTCCTGATCGCGGCGCGCGTCCTTCAGGGCGTGGGCGGCGCGCTGCTGACCCCGGGGAGCCTCGCCATCATCGAGGCCACTTTCCACCCAGACGACCGGGCGCGCGCGATCGGTGCGTGGTCGGCGCTTAGCGGCATCGCGGCCGCGGTTGGCCCACTCGTGGGCGGCTACCTGGTCGACGCGGTCACCTGGCGCGCGATCTTCCTGCTGAACATCCCGCTGGGCGCCTTCATCATCTACATCTCCCGCCGTCACGTCCCCGAGACGCGGAATCCCGCGGTCACCGGAGCCCTCGACGTGCCCGGATCCGTGCTCGCGACGCTCGGGCTCGCGGCCGTCACGTTCGCGCTGATCCAGGCGCCCGAGGAGGGGACGAGCACGGGCATGATCGTCACCGCCGTCGTACTCGGCGTGGCTGCCCTGGCGGCCTTCGTCGCCGTCGAGCGCCGCGCCGCCCAGCCGATGATCCCGCTCGGGATCTTCAGCTCGCGGCAGTTCACGAGCGCCAACGTCGTCACGTTCGCGGTCTACGCCGCGCTGGGCGGGGTCGTCTTCCTGCTCGTGGTCTTCCTCCAGGTCGCGCTCGGCTACTCGGCGATCGCCGCCGGTGCGGCCTCGCTGCCGGTCACCGGGCTGCTCCTGTTCCTGTCCGCGCGCGCAGGCGCGCTGGCCCAGCGGATCGGGCCGCGGCTGCCCCTGACCATCGGGCCGCTGCTGATCGCGGCGGGGATGCTGCTGATGCGTGAGATCGACATCGGCGACGGCTACGTCGAGGCCGTCCTGCCGGCGGTGCTCGTCTTCGGGCTCGGCCTGGCCTGCGTCGTCGCGCCAGTGACCGCGACGGTGCTGGCCGCTGCGGACCCCCAGCACGCGGGGGTCGCCTCGGGCATCAGCAACGCCGTCTCGCGCAGCGCGCAGCTAATGGCCGTCGCGGTGCTGCCCCTGATCGCCGGCCTGTCCGGTGCCGACTACGAAAGCCCGCAGGCCATGGCCGATGGCTTTCACGCCGCGATGCTGGCGACCGCGGCGGTGGCGGCGGCGGGCGCGGTGATCGCCTGGACGACCATCAGCAACGACGTCCTCGAGCGGGCGGCCGATCCCGACCGCCGCCCGTGTCAGGAGGCGCTCGAGCGCACCCCGGCCCGTCATTGCGCGGTCGCGGGCACCCCGCTCGGGTCCGCGTCACGCGCCCCGTCGGACGACGGAGCCGCGGCTCGAACACGCGAGCCGCGGCCCGAGCCGGCGCGGTCCTGAAGACCTTCCCCCTCATAATCGAGCGGCATGGACGGTCCGACCTCGACGGCGCCGCTCGATGCGGACGCCGCGCTCGCCGCCGCGCGGCGTCCGCTCGTGATCGGGATCGGCGGCGGGGGCGACGTCGTGGGCGCGCTTGCCACCGCCGAGGTCGCACGCCTCTATCACGGGGCGCGGCCGGTCGTTGGCGGCATGACCTGGGAGCGGCGCGCGATCGACCCGGACCCCGGCCCCCGCGCCGCCCACGAGGTGGCGGACGCTCAGGAGCTCGCGCCGGGTGTGCTTCTCGCCGGGCCCGAGACTCGGATCCGGACGAGCGGGATCCACTTCGCCGAGGCGCGGATGGCGGAGCTGCTCGGCGAGGGGACCGTGCTCGTCGACCCGACGCCGGGGCCGGCCGCGATGGCTCGCTCCCTGGCGCAGGCGGCGGAGCGGCTCGGCGCCGATCTCGTGGTCTTCATCGACGTCGGCGGCGATGTGCTGGCGCACGGCGACGAGCCCGGGCTCGGCAGCCCGCTCTGCGACGCGCTGATGCTCGCCGCGGCGGGCCGGCTCGCACGCAGGAAGCTGCCGGTCCTGGGCGGCGTCTTCGGCCCCGGCTGCGACGGCGAGCTGACCGTGTCCGAGGTGATGGATCGGCTCGCGAGCGTGGCGGCGGTCGGCGGCCTCGTCGGAGCACGGGGCATCACACCGGCGGTGGCCGAGCGCTTGGAACGGGCGGTCGAGTCCGTGCCCACCGAGGCCAGCGCTCAAGCGGTGCGCTCCTTCCGCGGGGTCACCGGCGCCGCCCCGATCCGCCGGGGCGAGCGCACCGTGGAGCTGACCCTCGCGGCCGCGGTGACGATTTACTTCGACGTGCTCATCGCGATCGGGTCAGTGGGCCGGCTGGCCCGTGCGGTCGACGGCGCGTCGACGATCGACGAGGCCAACGACGCCCTCCACGCCCTCGGCGTCCGCACCGAGCTCGACCTCGAGCGCGGGCGAGCCCGGCATGCGCGGCTGAGCGGTAAGAATCCCTCCATGCCCGCCGCTCCCCGTGCCACCGACGTCGAGGCGGCAGCGGGCCCGGTGCTTGGAGTCGACGTCGGCGGGACGAAGGTGGCCGTGGCTCGCGTCGACGGCGCCGAGGCGAGCTCGGGGTTCGAGCGGCCGACGGACGTCTCGACCGCCACCGGGCTGCTCGACGGGGTGGAGGCCGCGGTCGAGGACCTCATAGCGGTCACCGGCCACCCGGCTGCCGTGGGGGTGGGCGTGCCCTCACAGATCGACTACGCCACCGGCCGGGTCGTCGCGAGCAGCAACATTCCGCTTCACGGCGTCCCGCTCCACGACGAGCTGACGCGCAGGCTCGGAACGCGCGTCTTCATCGACAACGACGCCAACTGCGCCGCTCTGGCCGAGTCGCGCGCGGCCAAGCGGGGGCCCGCCCGCAGCCTCGTGATGCTCACGCTCGGCACCGGCGTGGGCGGCGGGGTCGTGATCGACGGGCGGATCTTCCGGGGCGCGAGCGGGCTCGGCGCCGAGCTCGGGCACGTGGTGATCAACGAGAACGGGCCTGAGTGCCCGGGAAACTGTCCGAGCCGGGGATGCCTCGAGGCCTACTGCTCGGGTCAGGCTCTCGGACGCGACGCGACCGAGGCCGGCCGCGCACGCCCGGACACGCCGCTCGGTCGGGCGGTGGCGGAAAACGGCTCGGCGGGTGGACGCGACGCCGTGGCCGCGGCACGTGCGGGCGACGAGCACGCCCTGCGCCTCCTGGAGCGGCTGGGCACGCACCTCGGCGTGGGCATCGCCGGGATCGTGAACACCTTCGAGCCCGAGCTGGTCGTGGTCGGCGGCGGCCTCGCCCAGGCGGGCGACCTGTTTCTGGACGTGGCGCGCGACGAGGCCGCGGCGCGGGCGCTGCCGGCGATCTTTGAGAGAGTCTCGATTGAGCTCGCGCGGGCCGGCCCGGCCGCCGGGGTGATCGGCGCGGGCCTGCTCGCGGCCCAGGAGCTTCAGGGCGGAGATACTGCCGCTTGGCAATCCACCGAGGGAGGGACATGACGACCACCACGACGGATCGGCGGGCGCTCGACGAGCTGTGCGTGAACACGATCCGCACGCTGTCGATGGACGCGGTCCAGAAGGCCAACTCCGGCCACCCCGGGACCCCGATGGCGCTCGCCCCGCTCGCTCACATCCTCTTCACGCGGGTCATGCGTCACAACCCGCGCAACGCCGAGTGGCCCGATCGCGACCGCTTCGTCCTCTCCGCCGGGCACGCGTCGATGCTGCTCTACTCCGCGCTCTACCTCACTGGCTACGGCCTCACCCTCGACGACCTCAAGCAGTTCCGGCAGCTCGGGAGTCCCACCGCGGGGCATCCCGAACGGGAGGACGCGCCGGGGATCGAGACAACCACGGGCCCGCTCGGACAGGGCATCTCGACGGCGGTGGGGCTCGCTCTCGGCGAGCGGATGATGGCAGCCCGCTTCAACCGCCCCGGTCACGCGATCGTCGACCACCGCACCTTCGTCATCGCGAGCGACGGCGACATGCAGGAGGGGGTCCAATCCGAGGCGTCGTCGCTGGCCGGGCACCTCCGCCTGGGACGGCTCGTGGTCTTCTACGACGACAACCACATCTCGATCGAGGGCGACACGCATCTGTCGTTCTCCGAGGACGTGGGCGGGCGCTTCGAGGCATACGGCTGGCACGTACAGGACCTCGGGGAGAACCTGGAGCTCGACGCGCTCGAACGCGCCGCGAACGCCGCGATCGACGCTGACGACCGCCCGTCGCTCGTGATCCTGCGGTCGCACATCGCCGAGGGCAGCCCGAACAAGCAGGACACGGCCGGCGCGCACGGCTCTCCGCTAGGTGAGGAGGAGGTGGAGCTGACGAAGAAGGCCTACGGCTGGCCGAGCGAGGAGCCTTTCTTCGTGCCGGACGAGGCACTGGAGCGGATGCGCCAGTGCGGCGACCGCGGGGAGGAGCTCGAATCCGAGTGGCGCGAGCGCGCCGACGCGTACCGCCAGGAGCAGCCGGACCTCTGGGCGGAGTTCGAGCGCATCGTCGAGCGGCGGCTGCCGAACGGCTGGGACGTGGACCCCCCGCGCTTCACGCCGGACATAGGGGCGATCGCCACCCGCAAGGCCTCGAACCAGGTGCTCCAGTGGGCGGCTTCACGTGTGCCGGAGCTCGTGGGCGGCTCGGCCGACCTGGCGCCCTCGACGCTCACGCTGATCGACGACGGCGCGAACGTCGAGGCCGGCGAGTACGGCGGGCGCAACCTGCACTTCGGCATTCGCGAGCACGGCATGGGCGCGATCGTGAACGGCCTCACTCTGCACGGGTTCCGCGCCTACGGGGCCACCTTCCTGATCTTCTCGGACTACATGAAGGGAGCGATCCGCCTCGCGGCGCTGATGGAGGCACCCTCGATCTTCTGCTTCACCCACGACTCGATCGGCCTCGGCGAGGACGGCCCGACCCACCAGCCGGTCGAGCAGCTCGTGGGACTCCGTGCCATCCCCAACCTGTACGTGGTGCGTCCGGCCGGGGCGAACGAGACCGCGCTCGCGTGGCGGTTCGCGATCTCGCGGGAGACGAGCCCGACGGCGCTGGCGCTCAGCCGGCAGGGGCTCCCGGTGTGGGACCCCGACGCGGTGCCGGACGATGCGATCGAGCGCGGCGCCTACGTGCTGCGTCGCGAGAGCGGCGACGGGCTCGACGTGATCCTGATCGGGTCCGGCTCGGAGCTCCACGTGTGCGCAGAGGCTTTGGCGGTCCTCGAGGAGGCCGGCTTCTCGGCGCGCCTCGTGAGCATGCCGTGCATGGAGCGCTTCGCCGAGCAGGACAAGGCATACCGCGACGAGGTGCTGCCACCGTCCTGCCGCGCGCGGGTTTGCGTGGAGGCGGCGAGCCCCGTGGGGTGGGAGCGCTGGGCGACGGAGGACGGGGCGATCGTGGGGATGACGACGTTCGGTGCGTCGGCTCCGCAGACGGTCCTCTACCAGCACTTCGGCTTCACTGGGGAGAAGGTGGCCGAGCGGGCGCGCGCCGTGGTCGACCGTGTGGCGGCGGGGTCGCGAGGAGCGTAAGGTCCGAGCTCGTCAAGGGCGTAGCCGCCGGAGCCGAGGCTTGGAGGCCGAATGCGAGTGATCGATTGCGAGTGCGGCGCGATCGTGCAGGCCGCGAACGACGAGGAGCTCGTGGGACGCGTGCGTGCGCACGTGGAGGAGGAGCACCCGGACATGGCGCTCGACGACGAGGGCCTGAAGGACCTCGTCTCGGAGCGCGCCTACACGGCGACGGACGCCTGAGGCACCGACCGGCGTTTCAGCAGCGCTCGAGCGCAGCCGCCCGCTCGGCGCGGGAGCCATGCCGCCAGTGGTCGCTTAGGTAAGTCAGCACGACTTGGGCCGGGGGCCGAGCGCCCCCACCGTCCTGCCTAGCTGTTGCTATGCAACATCAGGTCAGGAAAGCTACTCGGCGAGACTGCGAATTAGCCACGGCTAAATTCTGCTTTAATCACGCGCGTGAAGCGGATCAGTCGGCGCAAAATGCTCGGCGGATCGGTCGCCGCGGCCTCGCTGCCGGTGGCCCACGCGTTGATTCCTCACCAGGGACTGCACGGCCAGGGCGCCGCGGCCGCCGCCGAGCACGGCTCGACGAACGGTGCCGTAGCGGGCCACGCGGGCACCGCGCACCGCGGGCTGGTCGGCTCGGTCGACGCGCGCCGCAACGGCTTCGACCCGGCACAGATCGTCCGCGACTTCGACCGCGGGCGGACGCGGCGCGAGAACGGCCGCGTGGTGCGCGAGTGGGACCTCGTCGCCGAGGATCGGGAGATCGAGGTCGCCCCGGGCGTCAGGTACGCGGCCTGGACCTACAACGGCCGGGTCCCGGGACCCACGCTGCGGGCGAGCGAGGGAGAGCGGCTGCGGATCAACTTCGTCAACGGCTCCGAGCACCCCCACACGGTCCACTTCCACGGGATCCACCGCGACGTCCACGACGGCATTCCCGGCATCGGGCCCGGCAACATCGACCCGGGCGGCTCGTTCACGTACGAGTTCGAGGCCGAGCCGTTCGGACTCCATCTCTACCACTGCCATTCCACCCCGCTCGCCGACCACATCGCGAAGGGGCTGTACGGAGCGTTCATCGTCGATCCGCGCGAAGGGCGGCCGGCCGCCGACGAGCTCGTGATGGTCCAGAACGGGTTCGACACCAACTTCGACCGCGAGAACGAGATCTACGCGGTGAACACGGTCGCCTTCGCGTACGAGCAGAACCCGATCCGCGTCAAGCGAGGCGAGCTCGTCCGGATCTACCTCGTGAACATGCTCGAGTTCGACCTACTCAACTCATTCCACATCCACGCGAACTTCTTCGACCGCTATCCCACCGGCACGCGGCTCGAGCCGACCGACTTCACCGACACGATCACCCAGGGCCAGGGTCAGCGCGACGTCCTGGAGCTGCGCTTCCCATACACCGGCAAGTACATGTTCCACGCGCATGTGTCGGAGTTTGCGGAGCTCGGCTGGATGGGCTTCTTTCAGGTGGTGGAATGACGCTGCAAACCGGCGCATCCCTGCGTCCTCGGGGCTCGGCATGTCGACACATGCCTTCACCCCTGCGTCCTTGGCCTGCTTGGTTTTCGCGTCCCCACTCACCTGAAAGGGTCACAGGCGCCCTTCAACGACCTCGAACCCCCTCGTCGTCGACGCGGCCGGACACCCCTCTCCTCGGTCTTCGCGCCCTCAACGACCTCGAACCGAGGAGGGCGCGCTGATGGAAGCCGGCTCCGCCCTCGCTCCCGGCCGCCTTGCCCGTCGGCTGCCGTCCTGGGCCGTCGGGCTGCTTCCGCTGGTGGTGCTCGGGCTCGTCATCGCGCTCTTCGTCGCGCTCGACGCTCCCGGGCTCGACCGCCGCGGCGTGCCGCTCGAGGAGCTGGTCGTGGAGCGCACGGTGCTCACTCCGGGCGAGATCGCGCTCCACGTCTCGAACGACGGGCCCGATCCGGTCGAGATCGAGCAGGTCACGGTCAACGACGGCTTCGCGGCCTTCACGCAGGACGATGCGGTGGTCGATCGACTCGATCAGGACACGGTCCGCGTCGAGTACCCGTGGATCGAGGGCGAGAGCTACGAGATCGGGCTCCTGACGTCCACCGGAGGGACCATCGACGCGTCCGTCGACGTCGCCACGGAGACTCCGGACGCCGACCCGGGCTTCTACGGCCTGATGGCGCTGATCGGCCTGTACGTCGGTGTCATCCCGGTGGCGATCGGCATGCTCTGGCTTCCGTGGGTCAGCCGCATCGATCGGCGCTGGGTGCAGTTCCTGCTGGCGCTCACGGCGGGCCTGCTCGTGTGGCTCGGGATCGACGCCCTCCTCGAGGGCGTCGAGCTCGCCGGGGGCGGCGCCCAGGCCTTCGGCGGTCCGGCGCTGGTGTTCCTCGGCGTGGTGGTCGCATACCTGGCGCTGGCCGGAGTGGACGCCTACCTGCGCGGCCGAAGACGGCGCGTGGCCGGCGGCGAGCGGGCCGGCGAACCCGACTCGGAGGCGTCGACGGATGACGAGCGAGCCCGCGATCGAAGTGCGGGAGCGTTCCAGCTCGCGCTGCTGGTCGCGATCGGAGTGGGCCTCCACAACCTGGGCGAGGGCCTCGCGATCGGGTCGGCCTATGCGATCGGCTCGCTCGCGCTCGGTGCGGCCCTGGTGGTGGGCTTCGCGCTCCACAACACGACAGAGGGGCTCGCGATCGTGGCCCCCGTGGCGGATGAGCGAGCCGCCGCGGCTCGCCGCCTCCCGCGCCTGGTGCTGCTCGGGCTGATCGCCGGCGTGCCCGCGATCGTCGGGGCCTGGATCGGCGCGTCCGCCTTCGACGCGAGCCTGGCCGCCTTCATGTTCGGACTCGGCGCCGGCGCGATCGCCCAGGTCGTGGTCCAGATTGCACCCAGCATCCGCGACGCCGCGGGCCGGCTCCTCCACCCGCTCGCCGTCGGCGGGGTGCTTGCGGGACTCGCCCTCATGTACGCGACCGGCCTGCTGATATCGCTGTGAGCGCCACGGCCCCCTCAGACGCGGTCCAGGACTACGCGAAGGCGATCTACTCGCTCGCCGCGCGCACCGACGAGCCGGTGCCAACGTCGGCCATCGCCGACCGGATGGGCGTCTCCGCCGCGTCCGCCTCGGCGATGGTCAAGCGCCTGTCCGAGCAGGGCCTCGTCTCGCACGCTCGCTACCGCGGCGTAGAGCTAACGGCGCGCGGCCGCCGGGTCGCGCTCGAGGTCCTTCGCCATCACCGCCTGCTGGAGCTCTATCTCGCCGAGCACCTCGACGTTCCGTGGGATCGGGTCCACGAGGAGGCGGAGGCGCTCGAGCACGCCATCTCGGAGGACCTCGAGGAGCGGATCGCGGCGAAGCTCCACAACCCGACTCACGACCCCCACGGCGACCCGATCCCGAGCGCCGCGCTCGAGGTGGACGACGGCGATACCCGCACCCTCGACGGCCTCGACGTGGGCGCCCGTGGCCGGTTCGTTCGCGTCTCCGACTCGAGGCCGGAGATGCTGCGCTATCTGCGCGAGCGCGGAATCGCCATCGGCGACCGGTTCGAGGTGGTCGACCGTCAGCCCTTCGATGGGCCGCTCACCGTCCGGTTCGGCCGTGCCGACCACGTGCTCGGCGGAACGCTGGCACGTGCGATGCGGGTTGAGATGCCAGCCTGACCCGCCCGAGCCCGTCGGGCGTCCGACCGAGACGCCCGGCCCGCCGCGCCGAACCTTGCACGGAATGACCGCCATGCGGACATAACCAGCCAAGGCTCGAGGGCGCGCGTATACCGCCCGGTACGTTTCCAGCCGATGGACGTGTTCCGGACTCCGGACGAGCGGTTCGCGGAGCTGCCCGGCTTTCCCTACGAGCCCCGCTATCGCGAGTGGGAGGGGATGCGCCTCGCGCACGTGGACGAGGGTGGGGGCCCGCCGGTGGTGATGCTCCATGGCGAGCCGACCTGGGGCTTCCTCTACCGCAAGCTCTTGCCGCCGCTGCTGGAGGCGGGCTACCGCTGTGTGCTGCCCGACCTCCCGGGGTTCGGACGATCGGACAAGCCGGTCGACGACGGCTGGTACTCCTACGACAACCACACCCGCGCGATCGCGGCACTCGTGGAGGAGCTCGATCTCCGCGATGCCACCTTCGTGATGCAGGACTGGGGCGGGCCGATCGGGTTGCGAGTGGCCACCCTCGAGGCGCCGGAGCGCGTCGCACGGCTCGTGGCGATGGACACCGGCGTCTTCACCGGCCACCAGCGCATGAGCGACGGCTGGCTGCGGTTCCGCGACTTCGTGGCCCGCAACCCAGACCTCCCGATCAGGCCGCTGATCGTCGGCTCGTGCAAGCGCGAGCCCGCCCCGGAGGTCGTGGCCGCCTACGAAGCACCGTTCCCGAGCGAGGCCTCGAAGGCGGGCGCTCGCGCGTTCCCGTCGATGATCCCGCTCGAGCCCGACTCGCCCGGGGCGTCCGAGGGCCAGGCGGTGGCGCAGGCCCTCCTGGGCGAGCCGCGCCCGGCACTCTTGCTGTGGGCGGACTCCGACCCGGCCCTACCGCTGGACCCGGTTGGCCGCCTGGTCCAATCGCTCTTCCCGACGGCGGGCGCGCTCACCGTGATCGAGGACGCGAGCCACTTCCTCCAGGAGGACAAGGGCGAGCTGATCGGGCGGATCGTGGTCGACTGGCTGCGGGAGGCGGCCTGACCGGCTCCCGCCCACGGCGGATATCGAGACGCCCCTACGAGCGGATCGTGTCGACGCTCCGGTCCGGCACGGTGGCCGTGTGGGAGGCCTTGCAGGTGAGCGTCTGGCGCTGGTTGGAGCGTCTCGGACACTTCCGCGTGGTCCCCGACCACTTCTTGCGGTCGTTCAGAAGCTTGAGCTTGTAGCGGTACTTCTGGGTGAACTCCTCGCCCGGCGGGTACTGCTCGCTCTCCGAGAAGGGCGTCCCGATCCGGCAGCGGTTGCGGTCACCCGCCTCGATGTGGGAGATCAGCTCGTCCTCGTGCAGCAGGTTCGCCGCGCAATGGATCCTGACGTTGATGTTCTCGCAGCGGATCAGGCCGGTGTGGCGCACGCGAAAGGTCGCCTGGCCGCGAAAGGAGATGACGTTCTTGGCGCGGCAGCCTGGGTCGGCGGCGCTTCGGGCCGCGGCGGTGAAGCCGCCCTTGGCGTCAGAGCCGGGTGGGGCCACGTCCGCCGTGCTCGCGGCGGCGGCGGCGGGGATCGCCAGCGCGGCCAGGCAGGCGCCGATGAGGGTACGACGGATGAAGGTGGTCATGAAGGTCCTTCTTCGATGATGCTGTGCAGCGGGCAAGGGGGAAGTCTTGCATACGGACCCTGCATGCAAGAACAGTTCAGCAACGGAGGTATTGCGGGCCTCCTTAGAGCGCGTCTACCGTGTCGCGCGCCAGACCCAGGCGACGAACACCGCCTGCACGGGCAGCCGCGCCCACAGAAGCGCGCCGGGGACGGAGCGGCCGCGGATCTGGTCGGGGTGGACGGCCATGTGCACGTTCGCCGGAAACACGGCAACGAGCAGCGCGATCAGCCACCAGCGGGTGAAGGGCCGCGCCTTGGGCACGAGCGCCGACAGGCCGCCCACGATCTCGGCCGCCCCGCTCACCGCCACGGCGTCACGCGGGCGCGGGATGTAGGGCGGCACCGTGGCCCGGTACTCGCGCGGCCGGATGAAGTGAAGCGACCCTGCGACGACGAAGAACGGGGCGAGCGCCAGCTCGGCCCGACCGCGTTCCCGCTTCGCGTTCATCGAGGAAAGCCCCGCAGGCGGAGGCTCCACACGCGTTCCCGGCTGGCGTGCGGCGTGTGATCTAATCCGCAGCCGAGGCGGCGGCGCCCGGCGCCGCCGACCCGCAGAGCGCCCGCGACCGGTCTGGGGAGGACGAGGATGAGCGTAGCCACACAGGTCAACGAGCGGCTTCGGGCGCTGACCGAGGCCGGCACGAGCGTCTGGCTCGACCAGATCCGCCGCGGACTGATCGAGGGCGGCGAGCTGAAGCGGCTGATCGAGCAGGACTCGCTCCGCGGCGTGACCTCCAACCCGGCGATCTTCGAGAAGGCGATCCTCGGGAGCGACGAATACGACGAGCAGCTCTCGGAGCTCGCTCACCGCGGCCTCGGGCCGGAGGAGATCTACGACGAGATCGCGGTCACCGACGTGCGGCTCGCGGCCGACGTGCTGCGTCCCGTCTACGACGAGACCGGCGGCTACGACGGCTACGTGTCGCTCGAGGTCTCTCCGACGCACGCCCACGACGCCGACGAGACGCTGGCCCAGGTCAGGGAGTACTGGGGGCGCGTGGACCGGCCCAACCTGATGATCAAGATCCCGGGCACCGACGAAGGGCTTCCCGCAATCGAGCAGGCGATCTCCGAGGGCATCAACGTGAACGTGACGCTGCTGTTCTCGGTCGAGGCCTACGCCCAGGTCACCGAGCGCTACATCCGCGGCCTCGAGGCACGCCGCAGTGGCGGCGAGTCGGTCGACATCCACTCGGTCGCGAGCTTCTTCGTGTCGCGCGTCGACAGCGAGGTGGACAAGCAGCTGGAGCAGGCAGGCCGCGAGGACCTGAACGGGATCGCCGGGCTGGCCAACGCCCGCGCCGCGTACGCCCGCTTCAAGGAGATCTTCCACGGCGACCGCTTCGCCGAGCTGAAGGCCGCAGGTGCCCCGCTCCAGCGCCCGCTCTGGGCCTCGACCGGAGTCAAGAACCCGCGGTACTCCGACACGATGTACGTCGACGGGCTGGTCGGCCCGGCCACGGTCAACACCATGCCGATGCAGACGCTCCTGGCCGCCGGGGAGCGCGCGGAGGTGGCCGGCGCCACTGCGGAGGAAGACCCCGGCGAGGCGCTGGCCGCCCTGGCGGGCGCCGGCGTCGACATGGACGAGGTCACCGACAAGCTGCTGAGCGACGGGATCGACAAGTTCGTGGAGCCGATGGAAAAGCTGCTTCGGGGGATCGAGGTGGCGCGTGAGGGAGCTGTCACGGGGCGCCCACCCACGATCGAGTCTCAGGTCCCCGACGAGCTCGAGGCCGGGATCGCCGAGCGTGTCAGGCGAGCGGCGAGCGAGAACGTGGCGCAGCGGGTCTGGCGCAAGGACGACACGCTGTGGGGGGATGCCGGCGCACCCGAGGTGGGCAACCGGCTCGGCTGGCTGACGATCACCGAGCCGATGAGCGAGGCGCTCCCCGAGCTCCGGGAGCTGCTCGAGGGCTGCACGGCGGACGGCCTCACCGACGCGGTGCTGCTCGGCATGGGCGGCTCGAGCCTCGCGCCGGAGGTGATCCGGCGGAGCTTCGGCGCCGGGACGGACGGGCTGCGCCTGCACGTGCTCGACTCCACCGATCCCGGCGCGGTGCTCGCGGTCGAGCGTGCCGTGGACCTCGAGAAGACGCTGTTCCTGGTGTCGAGCAAGTCGGGCGGGACGATCGAGCCGCTGTCGTTCTTCCGCTACTTCCACGGGCGCGTTCGCGAGGCGGTGGGGGACGCGGACGTGGGCAGCCGCTTCGTCGCTATCACCGATCCGGGGACGTCGCTCGTGGAGCTCGCGAGGGAGCACGGCTTCCGGCGCGTGTTCGAGAACGACCCCGACATCGGAGGCCGCTACTCCGCGCTGTCCTACTTCGGGCTGGTCCCGGCGGCGCTCATGGGCGCCGACGTGCAGGGGCTGCTGGACTCGGCCCAGGTGGCGGAGCAGGCGTGCGCGAACTACGACCACTCGGCCAGCAACCAGGGCCTGTGGCTGGGGTTGTCGCTGGGCGAGCTCGCGAGCCGCGGCCGCGACAAGCTGACGCTGTCCGTCGGTCCCCCGATCGAGAGCTTCGGCCTGTGGGCCGAGCAGCTCGTGGCGGAGAGCACCGGCAAGCACGGCAGGGGCATCCTGCCGGTGGCCGACGAGCCGCTCGGAGAGCCCAGTGCCTACGGCAACGACCGCGTCTTCTGCCGCCTGCGCGACCCCGACCAGCCGGCCGACGACGAGGAGGACGTGGCGGCGCGGCTGGAAGCGCTCGCCGACGCCGGCCACCCGACCTTCACGCTCAACGCGCACGGCGCGGAGGACCTCGGCCGCATCTTCTTCTTCGCGGAGTTCGCGACGGCGGTGGCCGGCTGGGTGCTCGGCATCAACCCGTTCGACCAGCCGAACGTGCAGGAGGCCAAGGACAACACCAACGAGGTGCTCGCGAGCTACGCGAGCCAGGGCGCGCTGCCGGAGGCCGAGGAGGCCGACGACGACGCGCTCCGGGCGCTGCTCGGCCGCGCGGAGCCGCCTCACTACGTGGCGATCATGGGCTACCTGGCGCCCTCGGACGGCTTCGACGCGGCGGTGGCCGAGCTGCGCGCGGCGATCCGCGACGCCACCAGGGCAACCACCACGTTCGGCTACGGGCCGCGCTTTCTGCACTCGACGGGCCAGTTCCACAAGGGCGGGCCGCCCGCCGGCGTCTTCCTCCAGCTGATCCACGACGGGGAGGAGGACGTGGAGGTGCCCGACGCCGGTTACTCGTTCGGAACGCTGAAGAACGCCC
>WUUC01068315.1_pt1 | contig 16825 bp, 4 predicted proteins | sample 6278441 | NCBI WGS metagenome assembly WUUC01 (sample SAMN13675441, study PRJNA597444) | soil metagenome | isolation source: soil | place: USA: Washington | collected 2017-10
CAGGCTTGCACACCTCGTTCCAGCAGCAGGACGACCGCCCGGAAGACCCGGCCACTGGTCGCCGCGTGCTCCTCGTCCCGGAGCGCGCCGACCAATCGCAGACCCTGCTCGAACGGCAACCTGCCGTCCACCATGGCCGACATCAGCAGGCCGTCCCACCGCAACCGCGCGGACCGCTCCTCCGCCGCCAGGTAGGCGAACACGAAATCCCCGCCGAGCGGCCCGGACCAGTCCTCGGCACGGTCACCCGTCCGGGATGCCGACGGCTGCGTCACGGCCGCCGGCCGTCCCGCCTGCTCCAGCTCCAGCGCGACCGCCCGCACGTCATCGGCCGCCAGTTCCGGCGCGACATCCGGCGCCATCAGCTCCGCGCGATGCGTACCGAAGAACCTCCCGGCCTCTTCCCAGTCCGGCGCGCGCGACCACTCCGCCAGCAGCGCTGCCACCTGCAGCCGGCGGGGATCGATCGGCCGCGTCGACGCCACCGCACGCGCGGCGCCGAGGACCTCATCGGTCAGGTCGGCGCCGAACGGCCGCTCGGAGCCGTCCGGGCCGACGACTTCCCACCCGCCGTCGAGTCCGGTCGCCGTGTACCTGACGCGCGTGACGCCCGCCCGCCCCAACGACTCGTCCAGCACGCCGTGGGAGATCGTCACCACCACCGGCCGCGTCTCACCCGCCTGCACGAGGGTGTTCAGCTGACGCCACACCTCGGCCGGTGGCTCACCGTCTCCGGGGCCGGCGACGATGCCCACGGCGATCAACGGACCGTCGAACCGCTCCGCCGCGGCCCGAATCGCGGCCAGCTGACCGGCATGCCGGTTCCATGACCCGGCCAGCCGCAGTTCCGCCGGTGGCTTGGGCATCTCGACCGGGCCGAGCGACCGCCCCGGTCCGGCCGCGGACAACAGCGCCGCACGGGGCCGCACGGACCTCGTCGGCAACGGCCGGTGCTCGCTGACCGTCTTCGGATCGAAGGCGAACGGGTCCAACCGGCTGCCGTCGAGGAGGGTCGTCGTGAACCCGGACCGGAACCACACCGATCCGGCCCGCTCGATCTGTAGCAGGTTGCCGTTCGTGGCCGTGGTCGCCTGATAGGCGGCGGGCTCGAGTCCGACCTTCTCCAGGAGGAAGTTCAGGTCACGCAAGACAGTCCTTGCGTTCTGCTCGCGCTCGTGTTCGAAGAAGAACATCGCCGATCGAACGATGTCGGAATCCAGTTGCGGCGCTTGTACGCTCGACCCCACCCGGAACCGCTCCAGTTCCTCCCTCCATCGCAGGAATTTTGCATCGGCGCGCACGACATCGATCCATGCACCGTCGTACGCCCCCTTGACGAGCGACCAGTAATTCCGGTGCACACCCATCTTCTGTGCGAAGGCACGCAGGTCGGAGCCACTAATAGGTCTTTTGATCGGACGGCCGAGCATGACCCGGGTGGCCGCGACGACGTCGACGCGCGGCCGCGGCTCGGGAAAGACGCCCGTCCGGGACGGATCGTCGCGCCACCTGCGCCATTGGTGAAGGTGGTGGGCGAACTTGTAGAACGGATGCCGGTCGAACGCCCGGATGTGCGGTCCGGTCCAATAGGGTAACCAGGCTCCGATCGGCTCCCCGGCGAACTTGAGCACGATGCTCACATCCCCCTCGACCAGGTATTTCTGGGCCTTCGCGGCAGCCGCGCGAACCGGATCGGCGAGCCTGAGCCCCTCGCGGAAGACCCGGGAGTTGAGCCTCGGCACGGGCCGAGAGTAATCATCGGCTGTGCGCCACTCACGCATCGCCGCCGACCACTCCGTAAACGTCAGATACACCTCCGACGAGTAGACCGACGTGGGGTCGTACACGGTTTCTTCGGAATCCGTGGTGCCACCGGCCCGCATGGCCGCCAGTTTGGCGCGGAGCTGAGCGCGATACCGGTCGACGTTCTCCACGAGCTCCTCCGTGGTGAGACCCACCGCCGTCGCCAGCACGTCCAGATTCACGCGGTTGTCCAGATGCAACTCCACCGCACGATCCAGTTGGCGGCCGGCCGGAGCACGCGTCAGATAGGAGATTTCCGCCTCGGACAATCGGTCGCGCCGGTCAAGATCGTCGCCGGGAGGCGGTGTGGGCACCGGCTCGTCGTCGTCCGACTCCGATTCGGTGTCGACGTCCCGCATCCGCCTCAGTCGCTCGCGGATGTCCTCCCGGTGCTTCTGGACCAGGGTCTCGAACTCGTCCCGGCGCAGGCCCAGGGCTTCCGCCAGCGCATCCTTGCGCAGGCCGTTCTGCTGGTGCAGATCCACCGCTCGAGAGACCCGCAGCTCGATCGGAGCCTTCAGCAGGTAGTCGAGTTCCAGCGGCGACAGCCTGATCCGCGAGCCGACCACGGTGCCTTTGGGGATCGGAGGAAGCCGATCGTCGTCGCTGTCATCGGCGTCCCGCGCCGGGCGTTCCTCGTTGACGAAGACCGGAACAGGGCGGCCGACCGCGCGCCGGCGCTCTTCGGCGTCGGGGAGGAGCCGGACGGTGGCACCGAGGTCGATCCGAGAAATCGCACCGGCGGGTGCCGTCCAGGCCTCGTAGGAGCCCTCGGTCAGCTCGTTGGCGCGCAGGAGCGCGGCCAGATCCTGGACCCTGGGCCTCGGCTCGTCCCGGCGATCCGGGCGGACGGACGGCGCCGCGGACATGACGATCCGGTTGGTCAGGGCCGGCGGCGCCGGCCGGAGACCATCCTTCCACTGCTCGAGCTGGACCTGCCAGGACCGGTACTCGGCATCCCATCGGACGACATCGACCGGCTTCCCGGCCGCGTTGCGCCTCACCATCCAGTGATGCTTGGCCTCGCCCACGAACGCCGCGACCGCTTGCAGATCCCGCTCGGTCACCTGACTCGGCCTGCGGCGCTGGCCACTGAGCCAGGACTGCGCCCCGCCGACGATGGCCAGCGGGGGCCGCGGATCAATACCGGCGAACTCGGCGGGGTTCATCCTCCTCTGCAGATAGAAGTGGACCCAGACCAGGAACGGATGCCGCACCACGTCGAGGACACGGCCGTTCTCCTCGCGCAGGAAGGTCCAGTCCGCTGGCTTCTCGCCGGCGGCTTCGAGCACCCGTTTCCGATCATCCTCTACGAGCTTCGCCGGGTTCAGGACCCGCCGGTCCGTTCCCAGCACCCGTAACGCATCCACGAAGACCTCGGGCGTCGGCTTCGGTACGGGAAGGGAATAGTCGCCGATCGCCCGCCACAGCCGGATGGCGAGATGCCAGTCTGCCCAGGACCGGTACTCGGCCATGTAGAGCGAACCCATCTCGTACGGGGCGGCGGCGTCGGTTCGCCGGGCCCGTACGGGCGCCGTTCGCGGCGGCATCTCCCCGGGCTCGGACATCTCCACGTCGCCGTCCCGGGCCGCGCCGGAAGCCGGTCGATCGGCTGCCCGTCGACGCCGTTCGGCCGCGGCGGTGAGGCGGACCTCACCCATGCTGATCGGACCCAGTCTGCCGGGCACCCTGGTGGCCGTGTAGGAGCCCGCACGCAGCTCGTTCGCACGCAGGAGGGCGGCCAAGTCCTCGCGCTTGGCTCGCCCAGGCGGACGGTCCGGGCGGACGACCGGCGCCGCGGACAGCACGATTTCCCGAGTCAGGGCCGGTGGCGCCGCCCGCGCGCCGCTCTTCCACTGCTCCAGCTCGTGCTGCCAGGTTCGGTACTCGGCGTCCCAGCGAACGACATCGACCGAAGTACCACGGTCGTTCCGCTTGATCCGCCAGTGCTGAGGTCCCTCACCGACGAATCTCGCCACCGCGATCAGGTGATCGTCCAGCACTTGGCTGGGCTGGCGGTGCTGACCCGCCAGCCACGATTGGGCGGCGGCGACGATGACCACCGGCGGCCGGGGGTCCATACCCGGAAACGCGAAAGGGTCCCTCTTCCACCGCAGATAGAAGTGCACCCAGATCAGGAACGGGTGTCGCTGGAAACCGGTGACGCTGCGGAACGCATCGCGCGTGAAGATCCAGTCTCTGGGCCGTTCACCGGCGTCCGCGAGGAACTGCTCCCGGTCCTTCTCGGTGAGCCGGGACACCGGCCCGGACCGCTGGTTCGGAGGCAGCCGGCTCTTGAAGTCGCTCAGGACATCCAGGTGCGGCAGCGGCGCCGGAAGCGTGTAGTCGCCCGCGGCCCGATAGGCCCGGATGGCCACCTTCCACTGCTGCCACGAGTGGTAATAGCCCTCTTCGTAGAGCGAATCCAGCTCGTACGCCGCAGCGACGTTCGTCCCTTGCCGAGCCCCGGATTGCCGTCCGGGTGCGACGACGCGGGGAGGTCTCACCCAGCGGCCGCTGATGGCCGGAGCGCTCGGGGGAACCTCGGCGACGGGACTGTCCGGCGGTTCCGCGGTCCGCTCCCGGGCTTCCAGGGCATCCAGTTCGGAGGCGAAGGTCGCCATCTGATCGGCGACGGCCCCGACGTGGGCCGCGGTCCCTCCCCACAGGCCACCGACCTGCTCGGCCGCACGCCGGAACCCCGCCAGGAAGCGGTCCACGGTCTGCTGGTCGGCGACCTCCTGCCGCCCGAGCTCCGCGAGATAGCCGGGCAAGCCGAAGTCCAGGTCGACATGCTGGTCGCCGGTGCGCCGGGTGCGTCGGCTGTCGAGATCGTCCAGTCGCGCGAGCGCCTCTTCGAACTCCTGCGCGGCCGCGGCGGAGGGGGCCGCCCACGGCGCCTGCTGCAGCAGGTTGCTGTGCATACTCGTCGCCTCGCCGGAGGCCGCACCATCGATCCGGAGGACTCGGGTCACGGCGGCGATCACCAACCGGCGACGCAACGACAACTGTCCGAGTTCGTCGAGTTCCTCCGCGGCAACCGGTCGCACCTCGGGTTCCGGCCCGGTCACGTCGAGCGCCGGAGCCTGCTGCCAATCTTCGGCCGCGAAGGGTTCTTCGTCCTCCTCCACGGATGGGGACGGTGGATTCACGTACTCGTACAGCGCGCTGGGATCCAGCAGATATTCGTCGCCGTACAGATAGGAATCGTCCATCGGCGCCCGCTGGTCGAGCCACATCTGCTCCTGGTCCGGGAACTGCAGTTCGGGGGGGAAATCCGCCAGGAAGGCGGACACCTCCGGCGCGTCGGTCATGGCGTAGTCGTCGAACATGTCGAAGGTCCCGGGCGGGAACAGGTCGTCGTAGGCCCAGTCCATCAGCGACTCCGGCTCCGCCTCCCCGGCAGCCGAGCTCACCGCCCGGGACAGCATCGCCGCTCCGATCGGCTCCACCTCCACCGGGAAACCCGGCCGCGGATCAACCAGAGATTCCGGCGTCAGCGGGACTGCCGAGGGGGTACGGTCGTCCGTATCGATCAGCGCCACCCGGACGTCGAACCCCTCCAGCATTTGATGGACGGCGGCAGCGCTCATCACCTCATCCGGCCGGCCGTCGCGCGCGGGCTGCACCACCCGCACCGTGCCCGCGGCGGCATCCTGGTTGAACAACCAGAAAACCTCGTCGGAGGTACGCACCAGAGCCCGCGCCCCGGACACGCCGCCCAGCAACCGGGCGACCTCACCGGGCGAGGCCGCCTCGTCGCTCAACCCCCATGCGGACAGCAGCCGCGACCAGCCCGGCGTCACCCCCTCGGCCAGCACCGCCGCGATGTCGATGCCGCCGTACCGGGCCGCGTACACCCCCGCCGCGTACAACAGCGAAGTCGACCATGACGTCGCTCCGGCGTTGCCGGACCACCCCACCTCGACATCGTTCCGGATCCGGCCGACCTCGCCCAGCCAGTCATTCAGCCGCTGCACCGAGCCCTCGCCGCCGGAGGGCAACGATTCCAGCGCCCGGCGAGCCGCCACCAGTGGCAGCGGCAGGATGACCAGCACGCCGTCCAGTAGCGCGGACCGGGACGAGACCACGCCGTTGCGCAGCACCCGTACCGGTAGCCCGATCCCTTCCGCCAGCCGTTCGTAGAACGCGGCATCCGCCCCGGCGCCCAGCGGAACCGCGACCATGCCCTCCCGGTCGTCGCCCTCGAACTTCTGGAAGTACTCGTGTGCGGCGTCCTCACCGCCGGCGGGTACGTACATCCACGTCGCCGGGCCGGCGGCACTCCCAGCCTGGGCCAGCGCGAGACCCCACGGGTCCACCGGTCCCCCCGGCGCCAGATGCTGTATGTACGCGCCGCCGACGACCGGTATCAGTCGTCCGCCGAGACATTCCTCGAGCCACATGCCGGCCATGACCGTCGATCACCTACCCGTCACTCGCGCGCAGTCTCCTCGCGCAGGACGGGTAAGACGTGCTCGCCGAGCAGGTCGATCTGGTCAAGCACCGTGGCGAGCGGCAGCCCGGCGTGGTCGATCAGGAACATCTGCCGCTGGTAGTCGCCGGCGTACTCCCGGAACCCGAGCGTGCGGTCGATCACCTGCTGGGGACTGCCGACGGTCAGCGGGGTGGCCGCCGCGTACTCCTCAAGCGACGGTCCGCCGCCGTAGGTCGGCGCGTTGTCGAAGTACGGGCGGAACTCGCGTACCGCGTCCTGTGACCGCGGCCGGATGAAGACCTGGCCGCCCAGTCCGACGGCCGGCCGGACCTCGCGACCGTGGTGGTGGCGTTCGAACTGCTCCCGGTATCGGACGACCAGCCGCGCGGTGTGCTGCCACGGCCAGAAGATGTGGTTGGCGAAGAACCCGTCGCCGTACCGCGCTGCGGTGTCGGCCACCTGGGTGCTGCGGGTGGCGCCATGCCAGACGAATGGCGGCACGTCGTTCCGCGGCCGGGGCAGCGACGTGAAACCGGTCAGTGGCGCCCGGAAGCGGCCGGACCAGTCGGCCTCCTCCTCGCGCCACAACCGGTGCAGCAGCTCGTAGTTCTCGGCCGCCAGGTCGCGGCTGTCGGTGACGTCCTGCCCGAACCACGGATACACCTCGGAGGCGTTGCCCCGGCCCAGGACGAGGTCGAGGCGGCCGCCCGCGAGGTGCTGGACGGTGGCGTACTCCTCGGCGATCCGTACCGGATCGTTGGTGGTGATCAGCGTCGTCGCGGTCGACAGGGTGAGCCGCGACGTGCGGGCGGCGAGGAAGCCGAGCAGGGCCGCCGGGGCGGTCGAGACATACGGCGGCTGATGGTGCTCGCCGGCGGCGAAGACGTCGAAGCCCGCCTCCTCCGCCCGGACCGCGATCGCCGCCATCGCCTCGAGCCGCTCCGTCTCGGCCGGGCGCCGGCCGGTGACCGGGTCCGGAGTGCGGTCACCGACCGAGTAGACGCCGAACTGCATGCCGCTCAACAGTCGATGACCGCTTGGATGATCTGCTGGACCGCGGCCTGCAGCTCGGGCTTGCCGGTCATGTTCTGGTGCTTCATCAGGTCGACCAGCTTGCTGGTCCAGAGCCGCTTCTCGGCGCCCTGGAGCGCGGCACGGCGTACCGTGATGTCGGCCTTGGCCTGCTCGAGGGCGGCGTCCAGCTGACCCGGACCGGCCCGCAGCACGTGGTCGAGGCCCCACAGGATGGCCCGTGCGGCGCTCGCGTTGTTGTCCCCCGCCGCGAGCTTGGTCAGGACGTCCACCGGGATGTTGTCGTTGCTCTGCAGCTTGGCGAGCAGCAGCTCGGCGCGCGTCTCGGGACTGTTCTCGGCGAAGTACGTGTCGCTGAACTTCGCCTGGCCCATCAGCTGCAGGTCGAGCATGCCCTCGACGACGAGCAGGGAGCCCAGACTGGCCCCGAGGTCGTCCTGCGGCTGCAGGTGATCCTGGCCGGCCAGGACCGGCAGCCACCGGTTCAGCATCTTGTCGTTGAGTGCCTTCACCTGGGCGTGCATCGGCTCGACGGCGCCCGGATCCGCCGTGATGGTCGACCGGAGATTGGCCGGCCCTTCACGCATGGCGTCGAAGATTCGGCCGTCCATCGGCGTGTCGTTCTTCGGCGGAACCGCTTCCTCGACGAACGCGCGGTTCAGCGGCTTGTCCCGGGTGCTGGTGGTGCCGTCGGCTCGGCGGATCACCCACGGGGTCCCCATGCCCATCGGCTCTTCGGAGAGCAGGCTCGCACCGACGTCCTGCAGCATGCCCAGCAACAGCGGATCGACCTTGCTGTTGGTGATCACGACCGGCGGGCGTCCGGCTTCCAGATAGCCGATCAGCTGCCGGTTGAATTCCTGAAGGGCGGCCAGCAGTGGGGTGCCACGGTTCTGTTTGGTGAAGAACCCGAGAACCGGCAGGTCAGCGGTGGACTGCAGGTCCTTCATCAGGCCCATGAGCTTCGCGGGCGTCTCGCCGAGCTGTTTGACCAGGGCCACGCCGCGTGCCTCCGGCCGCAGCATGTCCTCGAGGGCTTCGGTCCCCGGGTCGGCGGGGACCGGGGGACCGCCACGGCTGCCGGTCGGATCGGGCAGCAGCTCGGCGAGGGCGTCGTCGGTCAGCTCGGCCACCCGGACCGAACTCAGGTCGAGGGGGAACTCGGTGCCGTGGCCGGTCGCCTCGTCGACGAAGACCACGTAGTCGGCCGGACCGCTCCGGCCGTCTTCACGGAACGACTTGGCCACGAACCTGAGCGGCGTCGTACCGGCCCGCTCGACGACCCCGCGGATGTTCCTGCCCGCTCGATCCTCCATGAAGCGCATGAGCTCGGAGTGGCTGTCGAACTCGTGCATCGCCCGGACCGACCGCGGGTCGGCCTCGGCCGGGAGGGCACCGAGGTTCGCCCGGAGCGCCTCGCCGAAGAGCGCCTGGATCAGACCGTCCGCCAGACCCGGCCGGATGCCGTGCGCGGAGAAGGTCGCCGAACCCGGCGGATACGGCTGGGAGATCACGATCTCCGCGATCTGGCGGCTGACCCCCTGGTATGGGTCCTGCGCCAGATGCTCGGCGGGATTGATCTTGACGAACTTCGCGTTCTCCCGGGTAGTCAACCGGCCGTTCTCGTCGACCAGCCAGTTGTACAGCGGATTCACGGCCGCGAGATCGAGATTCTTCATGAGGACGCCGATCCGCAGCAGGTCGGCCCGGGCCGCCGCCTGCTCGGCGGACAGGTCGTGGCCGAGCGAGCCGAGCGGCACCTCGAGCATGTGCACTAGGGCGGCGGCGGGCATCCGGGCCAGGTGGGCAGTGATCAGCGCCGACTCGCGAGTGGACGGGTCGCCGACGCGCAGCGACTCCTCGGCGCCCGGGCCGAACCAGAGCTGCGTGAACCGCGCCATCGGCCCGAGCTTCAGGGCCTCCTCGCGGAACGCCGAGTTCCCGACGCCACCCGGGTTCAGGTCGTAATAGGTCCCCGCACCCTTGGCCAGGATGCGTTCATCGAGGCACAGGTGTTCCCGCAGGCCGATCGTCGACATGGTTCTCTCCGCATCAGGTCAGGTGGTTCGCGAGGAGACTCGTGAACCGATCGAGCAGGGGGTCGAGTTCGGGTCGGCCGTGCTCCGCCAGCCATTCCCTGGCCTGGTCGATCTGCGCGAACCAGTTCCCTTTCCGGTCCGGCTCGAGCTCACGGCCGGCCTGCGTCACCAGATGCTGAGCCGCGGCCGTGGCGCTCTCCCCGTCGGTGACAATTGCCGTGAACGCCCGGAACACCAGTGCGTTTGCCCGGTCGCCCAGCACCGATGTCAGAGCGATCACCTGCGGTGCGGTGATGAGCCCGCCGAGCAGTACGGACACCAGCAGGCCGTCCCACCGCAGCTGCGCCTCGCGGGGCTTCGGTTCGACATACCCGAAGACGAAGCCGGCATCCAGCGCACCTGCCGGCACCGGCACCGCCTCCCAGGGATCGGTGGCCGTGGGACGGATCGGGAGCCGGCTCCTCGCGGGCCGGGCGGACGCCTCGATCTCCAGTCGCACGATCGTGTGCAGCACCACCCAGCGCGGCTCCCCGGGATCCGCGGCGATGATCCGCCCGAGGCCGGCCACCACCTCGGGGCGCAGCAGGTCGGAACGCAGCCGATCGAAGGTGGCCGCGGCTTCGGCCCAGGTGCCGGTCTGCGCCCAGTCCGCGAGGGCGGCCGGAAGCCGGCGGTCGTACGGCTCGACGAGCTCGTCGGCCAGGCCCGCGGCGACGCGGAACGCCTCGTCGTCGAGCGACCGCGCTGGCTGACGCACCGCGCCGCCCGGGCCGTACACCGTCCAGGTTCCGTCGCCGTACCGGATGCTCACCAGCTCGTCGAAGGGCTCGCCGGGCGGCGTGCCGACCGCGGCCACCACCACGATCGGCCGGATACCGGCCACCCAGCCGAACCGCTCCACGACCGGTCCGAGCAGGTCCGGCTCCTCCTCGGTCAGCAGGACCAGCGGCCGATCGATCCGATCGGCCGCCGCCTGCACCGACGCCAGAACCGTCTGCTGCGGCGGGCCGGCGATGAGCACGTCGCCGAGGTACTCGGTGCCCGCGGGCGGAACGATTCGCGGCACTCGCGACACCGGGGCGGCCGGCGGCTCCAGCTCGGCGGTGACTCGGACGAGCTCCGGGGCGGAAGGTTCGCGGCTACCGTTCCCTGAGGTTACGGAGGACGGCGTGAACAGCACCTGGGCAGACGAGAGCGGCAGATCGAACCGGCCGTTGGGCTGCACACCGACCACGCCGGGACTGGGCGCGGGCAGGGGCCGGAGGTGGCGCCGGTCGACCGCGACACCGGACACCGGCGGATCCAGCCGTTGGGCGAGGCCGCGCAGGTCGGCCGGGTCGAGCCGGACGCCGGCCGGAAGGTCGAGGGAAATCCGGATTCCACCGGGAAGTTCCGACCGACGCAGTCCACTGAGGACCCGATTGATGTGTTCGACGGCGCCGTCGACCTCACCGGCCCGATCCAATCCGACGGTGAGGACCGGGACGGCCAACGGCAGCGGGGGCCGCGGCGGAGTGGATCCGGCCCAGAGCACCGCTCCCGCGTCGGTGGTGGCCACGTTCGGCGGCCGGCCGACCTCGCGGAACGCGTCGACGACCGGCTTCATGGCGTCGGACCAGCGACGTCCGCAAGTCCGCTGCGCGACGATCCGGCCGACCTCGCGCCCCCGATCCTCGATGACCGATCCGGCGTGGCGGAGATCGCCGAGCGCGGCCGCCGCCGCCCGGTACATCGGCCTTTCGTCGGCGGGCGGGGCCGCCATCACCAGGTCCAGGATGCGGTCGGGCAGCGGCCCGAGGAGGCCGACGACGGCCTCGCGGCGGCCGGTCGCCTCCACCACCAGCCGGGCCGCGGCGCACACCGCCCACGCACGGACGAACAAGTGGTGGTACGCCGACCGGGACAGCACGGCGTCCGGATGTATCTCCAGCTGCCAGGTGACCGGGTTCATCGTGCCCGGTCCGGGGCGTTCCTCCGGGAGTAGCCGGACCTCCGGTGCGGCCAGGCCGGGAAATGCCTCCCAGAGCGCGATCCGGTCGACGTACCGCTGCGCCGGCTCGGTCTGGCCGGTCGCGCGGGCGATGTCCTCGGCCAGGTCGAGCCACAGCTCATCCAGGTCGTCCAGCGCGGCCGGATGGAGGCTGCGCAACGCGAACGGCGGCGCCGACGGTGGGTCGTCTCCCCAGGCCACCTCGAGGTCCCGCTCGGCCAGGAACCGCTCGATCGATACGAGCAGCCGTTCCTCCGGCCGCACCGACGCGACCAGCGACAAGGCGTGTTCGACGCTGACCGCGGTCAGGTGGTGAGCCAATGGCTGCCGCGGTTCCCGGCCGGCCGGGCGCCACTGCCCATCCACGCCGAGGGCATACATCGTGAAGCCCGCCCCCAGTCGCCAGCCAGACGACGAGGCGAGCACGTTCTGGTCGAGACGCGGAGCACTCGCGGCGGAATGAGGCTGGATCGCGTGGAGTCCGTGCAGCCGCCGCAGCTCATCGATCCGCTCGTGGTCCCCGGGCAGCACCCAGAGCCGTGGCGGCGCCGGTCGCAGCTCCCGCTCAACCGCGAGAACCTGCTCATCGGTCAACGACGGCCGGAACCCGGCGACCGGCGCGAGCAGGGCGAGGTCGTGGTCCGCCCCGGCGCCGGCCCCGAGTTCCCGAGCCCAGGGCGGCGCGGCCTCCGCGACCGTGGGATCGATCCACCGTTGGACCACCCGCGCGGACGGATCGGTCACCGTGCCGTCGCGCCAGTCCCCGGCGGCGACGCGCGCCTCGTCATCGGTGACCGGGACGACACGGGCGACCACATCAGCGGTGTACGCGTCGAGCACCCGCACCGCGTTCCGGACAGCGTTGGCGGACAGCGCCGTCCCCCGGGAGGTCGCCTGGGTGCGCCAGATGTCGCCGTCGTCGAGCAGGAACGTCGCGCCGGCGCCCGCCTGCAGCAGCCAGCCCCGCGAGGACACCAGCACCTGCCCGTCGGCGGCCGGCCGCACCGACAACGCGGTTCCCGGGACCGGCTCGATCGTCGACAGGTGGTGCTGCCGCCGCACTGCGGTGAGGCCCGGCCACCCGCCGGGGAGAATGAACAGCGCGGTGTGCGCCAGCTCCCGCTGGGCCGGCATGGTCAGGTGGTACGGATACTCGTCCGGCAGCTCGGCGGCCAGCTCCCGCCCGTCGGCCCGCATCGGCGCGAACAGGACGACGTGGCGGCCGAGTCGCGCGGCTGCCCCGCTCAGCGTCGCGGCCCAGTCCGGTGGCACCGGGCGAATCCACCGCACATCGGACTCCGACTCGGGCTCAGGTTGCGACTCCGAGGCTCGGTCCGGCACCGGCAGCGGCTGAGTCTCGATGGGTGGCGGTGGCGGCTGGCTCATGAGCGCCTCGACCGGCGCCGGCCGGCCCGCTTCGTCGACCAGCAGCACCGACACCCCGGTCCGGCTCAGCCGCCCGCGCACGATGGCCCACTGCGCCTCGCCGACCAGCTGGTCGGCGGCGTCGCCGTCGAAACCGGGCCGCACGAGTCGCACCGACGGCCACGCTCCCTGGTTTTCGCTGAACAACCAGAAGACCTCTTCAGCGGTACGCACCAGAGCGCCCGAGCCCGCCGAGTCACGTAGTGCCCGCCCCACATCGTCGGCCGCCACCTGACCCGCCGAGCCACCGACCAGCGCGGTCAGCGCCGAAAACGTCGGCGTCACCGCGGACGACAGCAACGCCCGCACCTTCGCTCCGCCGTACCGTGCCTCGAACGCTCCGGCGGCGTACACCACCGAAGCCGACCACAAGCGCCTCGCGTCACCATCGCCGGACCAGCCCACACCGGCGGCGTCGCGAGCCGCGCCGACCTCACCGAGCCAATCGCGCAGCCGCTCCCAGGAGCCCGTGCCGCCACCGTCGAGCAAACCGACCGCCGACCGGGCCGCCAGCATCCCCGACGGCAAGGCCAGCCGCACGACACCGGAATCCTCGTCGACGACCGACCCCAGCTCGTCGATCGACACCGACCGGCCGGAGACCATCCCGGCCGGCAGCCGGACCGGCAGCACCGCCCACTCCGCCAAGCCTTCGAAAACCTCGGGATCCGCCGACTCGGCCAGCGGCACCGCGACGATCCCCTCACGCGCGATCCCAGTGAACCGATCGAAGTAGTCCGTCGCTGTCCCCTCGCCCCCGGCCGGGATGTGCATCCAGGTGAGACCCGGCACCGCGCTCGTCGCGCCGGCGATCGCCAGGCCCATCGGGTCGACCGCGGAGTCGGTCGCCAGATGCTGCACGTAAGCGCCGCCCGGCAGGGGGATCAGCCGGCCGCCGAGACACTCCTCGAGCCACGTGTCAGTCACCGGTACGCACTTCCCCGCCCGGTCGGCGTGCCCTGCTCACCCGTCGCTCAGACGTCGGGGATGTCGAGCTGGAATCGAGCGGCCATCTCCTCGGCGCGTTCCTTGGCCAGGGCCTTCTGCTGCTCGACCAGGTCCACCAGCGCGGCCATGATGTTCCCCTCCAGGCGACGGGGGCGCCCGTTGCTGTCGAGGCCCAAGCCGGTCGGGTCCACCTCGACCGCGCGGAATTCACCGTTCAGCGTGGACCGGACGACCACCGAACCGTCGGACGACCGCCCGGCGATCTCGATGTCGTTCGCTTCCGCCTGCGCGTTCTGCACGAAATCCCGGACCGACTGCATCTGCGCCAGCAGGTCGGTGAGGTCGCGGGAAGTTTCGCTCATGGCCGCCTCCGAGTCTCAGGGATCCAGGGTCCACGATCCAAGCCGGCCGGGGACAGCGGGAAGTCCCCGAACAGAGCGTCTACCCGCGATCAGGGGCAGTCGATGATGGCGCGGGCCACGTCGAGCAGGCCACTCAGCCGCAGGTCGACGTCCGTCGAGCGGTCGCCGTAGGTCGACTCCATGTGTGCGGTCAGCGCCCGTACCAGCTGAAGCCGCACCTGCGCGGGCAGCCGCACCCGGGCCGCTTCCGGTCCATAGGCGGACAGCCAGCCACGGATCTCCTCGACGGCCAGGGTGACGTTGCCGGCCAGCGCGAGCCGGACCGCACGGACCACCTGGAGCACCGCTTCCTGCGGGCGCTCATGGAAGTCGCCGCCGGCCAGCCTCTCCACCGCGGCCAGGACGCTGTCGTCCGCGACCCGCAGGGCGGCGTAGGCCAGCTGGCGCAGGGTGGTCGCGGACGGGTTCTCCTGATAAGCGAACATCTGATCGGTCAGGCCGGCGGCGTCGAGCACCACGATGGCGTGGTGATCGGCCAGCCGGTCGGACCAGGCTGAAACGCCCCGGCCCGGCTGGGCCGCGATCTGCTGGAGCGTCGCGCCCAGGTCGGCCGCCCGCAACTCGGCCCGGTGCTGCTCCAAGTGCCGCCGGGTGTCCGACCAGCGCGGCTGGCCGAGCCAGTCGAGGACCACCGGTTCCAGGTCCGGCTCGGACGGTCCGGTGCCGATCGCCGCGGCCGGGTCGGGCAGCGCCGGTCTGGCCGGCTGGACCACACCCACCAGTCGCCGGGCCGCGCCGACCGTCGCCCGCAACCGTTCGACAGCGGCGTCGGCCTTCGCCGTGGCGGCCGACTCGGTCCCCTGCGTCAGACTCCGCAGGCGGGTGGCCAGATCGGGGTCGGCCGCTGACAGCAACGCCGCCCGGCCCGCGCCCAGCCGGATCAGCTCGGTGTCGCGGGCGGTCAGCGCCGCCGGGCGGTAACCGGTCGCCGCCGCTTCCGCCGCGGCGGCCAGCACCGCCTCCACCGCGCGGACCACTTCGGACTGCAGCACGATCCCGGCGTGCGCCACCGTCGCACCGGCCTCGGCGATGAGGCGGTCGGCCGCCTCGCGGAACGCGACCGTCTCCCCGCGGGCGACGATCTCCGCGACCGCCGACGACAAGCCCCGCAGCGTACCGGTGGTCTCCGGGACCTGGAACTCCAGCAACACGTCGGCGGCGCCGGTGCGATCCTCGTCCCGCAGGCCAGGGGCGAGCTCGGTCCGCAGGAACTCCTTCGCCTCGGCCGGCATCCCGCCGAAGATCACTGCCGGCGGGGTCAGCGGCATGACCGGCAACGTGCTCCCGGTGAGGCGCGCGGCGGTCAGGCCGTGCACCAGCGCCCCGTAACCGCGTACGGCGGCGACGTCCGGCAGAGCCGACAACACCTCGACGTCCGTATCGGCCCCGCCCCGCTCGGCGAGGTACCGGCCGGCCAGCGTCGTACCGAAGCGCAGGGCCTTGACGGGCCACCCGCCCGGCGCATCGCGCAACGCCTCGTACAGCCCGGCCATCGGGCTGGTGCTGGTGTAGCGGGCGGACAGACCGCCGAACGGATGCGCATCGGGCACGGCCGGCCGGATCCGGACACCATCGAGCGGCACAGTGGCGCTGGGGAACACCTCTCCGAGGGCCGCACCGGCCGATCCGTGCGCCGCGAGGGCCGCCAGCCAGGGCCGCAGGTTCGCGACCAGCTCGGGTGCCACGCTCACCGCGGCGGTCCAGGACGAGGAGGAACGCTCGGCCTCGAGGGTCAGGCCCCGGTGGGAGTCTGCCACCAGGATCTGACGGTCGCTCAGCGAGGTGCCGGGCGTCGCCTCGATGAGGTACGGAAGCTTCACCACCAGCCCGGTCGGGCTCGGTTCGGGCTTCGCCTCCTGCCGCACCTCCACCGTCGGCAACGCGGCGGTGTCCAGGAATCCGGTGCGGGGTTCGTGGTGGCCGGCCGCCCCGGCCCGGACTACGACGACGTCCGCCTCGATCATCGCTTCCGGGTCGACGGTCCGCCTCAGCCACGCGCCGTCCGCATCGGTCAGCTCGAACCACGCGACCTCGGCGTCCGCGACGTGATGGGCCAGCCATAAGGTGCCCGGCCGGGTCCGCACCACTGCCGTCGTTCCCACGCCGGCCGACCGCACAGCAGCGGTAACCTGCCCCCACGACGCGACCGCCGCACCGTCGTGCCTGAACCAGTCGGCCAGGGTCGGGCTCTGCGGGGCGAGATCGGCCCGCTGAACGCCACCGGGATACAGCGCCTGGAGCGTCAGCTCGGCGAGCCCGAAGCGGTCCACCGGCTGAATGCCGCGGTGCACGCCGACGAGGTCGAGGATCTCGGTGAGCTCCGCCTGCGGCGACCACTTCAGCGTCGACCCGGCGGCGGCGGCTCCCGGCGGGGCCTGCGCCAGGAGCGCGGCGCCCGGCTCCGCGGCGTCGGGGAGGAACGCCGACCGGATCACCTGGCCGCCGAACAGGCCCATACCGTCGGAGCTCGAGTGCTGCGACCGCAGCCACTCCTGGCGTTTTTCAGCAGAGGTCGCGTCCAGCCTCGCGACCAGGGCGGCGAAGGACGCCGTCGACGAGGCCGGTGGCATCTCGTCGAGCAACCACGCCAGCTCATCGGCTGCGCGCTGCCGCAGGAGAGCGTGGTAATCGGTGCCTACCTGCTTCTCGGTCGCGTCCATCAGCTTGCGGGCCTGAGTCAACCTGTCGTTGGCCCACACCCCACCGATACCGACGGCACGCGCCACCA
>WUUC01144293.1_pt1 | contig 16813 bp, 13 predicted proteins | sample 6278441 | NCBI WGS metagenome assembly WUUC01 (sample SAMN13675441, study PRJNA597444) | soil metagenome | isolation source: soil | place: USA: Washington | collected 2017-10
CGTCTTCGCGCTCCCGGGTGCAGATGAAGGTGAGATGCTCGACGCGCGCCACGTCGGAAGGGTGGGAATAGGCGATGTGGCAGCCCGGAAACGTAACTGGATTGAGTGGCTGGAGTTCGCCGGTCTTCTCGAGCTGCTGCTTCAGGCGCGCAAGTTCCACCGTCGATCCGTCGCACCAGTGAATCCGGTCGGGAGTCGTGAGTTCACGTACCGACTCGACCCAATCGGCAACCCCGCGCGGAAGCTGGGAAAGGGATATGGAGGGCCGCGACCCCGTGGGCATAAGTGCTCCTTTCGTATCGTAAATAAGCGTCTCAGAGCTTGAGCGCGTGCCTAATTGGCGTTCACGTCCACTCACATCCGAGAGCGCGCAGCGATCGGTCTATCCATTCGCGATCTTCAAGCGCCGGATCCTTCATGCGATCGGACGCCACCAGGGCTTCGGCGGCGGCACAAACTACTACGGCATCCCGCGCGGATATGGCGATGACCCCGTCTTCATCGCCAATGACGATATCGCCCGCGTCCACGCGCATCCCATCGACCGAGATCGGGTAATTGATCTCTCCCGGTCCGTTGCGAAAGGGGCCGCGATGCGAGATTCCGCTGGCGAAGATCGGCAACTCCTGCGCCCGCAACGCGGCGACATCACGCACCGCACCGTGGATGACCATGCCGGCGATTCCTCGTCTCGCGGCGAAGGCGGCGATCCGGTCACCCACGACCGCATTCAGCAGCTCCCCGCCGGCATCGACGACGACCACATGCCCCTTGCCGCTCATCGTCACTGCCTTCTGCACCATGAGGTTGTCTCCCGGCGCAGTCCGGACCGTGATCGCGACGCCACAGAGGCGTGCATGGCCGATCGCCTTCAACCGGGATGCGCCGCTCAGCCTGCTCATGCAGTCGCTGATGCTCGCGACCGGCAGTCTGCGAAAACGGTCAATCAAGGATTGAACCGGCGCCGCCGGCAAGGGCGCGATGCGAAATCCAGGTGGCATTGCGCGACCGGGTTTACCAGTCGACCTGCGCTCTCAGACCGACGGACTCGCCTTTGTGCATCGATGAGCCGAAGGGAATCATGGCGTTGGTCCCGTCGATTTCGTAGTGCACCCAATTCAACATGAGTCGCGAATATTCGCTGAGGTACCAATTCAGGCCGATCGTCACGTTGTCTTCTTCGCCTCCCTGGATTCCCGCATCGCTCAGGTCGAGTGTCGAATAGCGCAGCGCCAGCTCGAGTGCTCCCCAGCCGCCATCGCCTACCGGATGCTTAGGCTTGATGCGGCCGATCGTGGAATTCGTGCGGGTGTAGGGACGCATCTCGCCAGTAACGAACCAGCTGGCGAACGCATAGGCGCCATCGAAATTCGCGCGTCCAGTGGTTACATAGTCGACCTGGTTCCGCAGGTACTCGGCCTGGAAGGAAAACGGACCCATGGCGGTCGCAACTTCCGCGCCAAGTGCTGAGGTGCTGTCGGCGTTGGCGCGTCCTGTGTCGACTAGTCGCGTCGCGAATACCCGCGTTTCCGGTCGCTGGCGAATACGGAAGTCCCTGCCTGCGTCGCGGCCAAGATGCTTCTGGTAGCCGCTGACTCCCAGGTGGAGCCACTTGTTCTCGTCGAGAATGGGTACGAATGCGAATCTCGCTGCCATCCCGAAGCCCTCGTCTCCCTCGAGCGCTGTGCCTGGAGTTTCGCCGAACGCACTTGCACCGGCGTACCAGCCGTCGCCGTAGGTCTCTACCTGCGCGCCGACCGATTCCACGATCGCGAACACGTTGGGCAATGCACGTTCGAGGAACGTGGCGCGCGGCAATCCGGTCAGGTTTTCAAGCGAGAACAGCGGCTTGAAATTGCCGACCGTCACGGCGGTGCGGCCCTTGCGATACTGCAGCCACGCGTCCTTCAGTGACGTTTGTTCGTTTGCGAAGTCTGCCTCCAGCTTGTAGAAAAAGGCAGAGCTCAGCCGCCCTTCGATCCCAAGCCGGGCCGCGCGTATCTCGGTGCCGCTGGGGTAATCGACGCCGTCGACCTCGCTCGCCGTCGACCAAGCATCGGTCATCACACGGCCGCGCATCTTTGCCACGATGTTACCGTCGCTGCTTGAAATTTCCGGGCCACCCTTCCACTTGACGATCGGCGTATTCGGCGGCGGAGGCGCAGGCGCAGGCGCAGGCGAAGGGACGTTTGCGACGCCACGGCCATTTTCGCCTTCGAGTGCCCTGACTCGCGCGTCGAGCACCTCTATCAGCGCAGCTTGCTTGCGCACCACTTCACGCAGGTCTTCATCCGAGGACTGTGCGTGCGCGGCGTGCGTCATCAGCGCGGCGGCGATCACCGCAATAAATCGCCGATGCCGCGGGGCGGCGCGTGAGCCGCGCTGCGTTTGTTGCCGAAGTTGCGTGACGTACTGGTTCACCTGATACACCTGCAAATATTTTCGTGGAATAGTCTCTGGCGGAAGCATGGAGGCGGTCGGATTCGCGCGCCTCCCGTCCGACACTCCCGTGTCCGGCGTCGCTAGCGCGTATTTCCCGAATGCCGGTTGCTGACGTATAACCGACAACCCGCACGTTCGATGATACGGCGGCAACCTTTCGATCTCCTTTCGGTGGACCGCGATGAGAATTCTTTTGGTCGAGGACAATCGTTCTCTTTCGAACTGGATGGCAAAAGCGTTGCGCCAATCCGGCACGGTGGTTGATTGCATGCACGATGGCGCGCACGCGGACCATGTGCTGCTTACGCAGTGTTACGACATCGTTCTGCTCGACCTCACCTTGCCGCGCCTCGATGGCATTACCGTGCTGCGCAACCTGCGTAAACGTGAGTCCAAGATTCCAGTGCTCATACTTACCGTCAAGAACAGCATCGAGGATCGCGTAGTGGGGCTTGACGCGGGCGCAGACGACTATCTAGCCAAGCCGTTCGCTCTTTCGGAGCTGGAGGCGCGCATCCGGGCTCTAGTGCGTCGGGCCCAAGGTGTCGTGCGCAACGATATCTCGCTGGGTTCACTGCAGTACGAGTTTGCGGGCCGGCATTTCAAGTTGTCTGGACAGACACTGGATCTCTCGCCGCGTGAACACAGCGTGCTCGAGCTCCTCATCACGCATGCCAATACGCCTGTTGGCAAGCAAAGTCTCTCTAACCAGATCGTGGCGCTGGATGCGTCTCTCAGCGTCGAAGCCATCGAAATCTACGTGCACCGCCTGCGCAAGAAGATAGAGGGATCTGGCGTGCAGATTCGAACGCTGCGTGGGTTGGGATACATGCTCGAGTCGGAGCATGCGTAGTCTTAGAGGCCAGCTCATGGTCTGGTTACTGATTCCAATGCTCGCGTTGTGGACTCTGAACGCCTGGGTCACGTTTCGCGCGGCATTCGATTCGGCGAACCGGGTGCACGACCGGACCTTGATCGGCTCCGTGCTCGCCGTCGCGGAACGCATTACGATTGACGACGGCACAGTCGTGGTGGACCTGCCGTACTCCGCGCTCGAGATGCTCGAATCGAACATCCAGGGCCGCGTCTACTACCGGGTGAGTCACGCCGACGGCCGAAATATCACCGGCTACGAGGATTTCCCGTCGCCGACCACGACCGCGGAACCAGGGGTGCCGTTCTTCTACGACGCCGAGTATCGAGGCGACAAGGTTCGTGTCGCCGCGCTGCGACGGCGGCTCTACGACGAAACCGTCGACGAACCGGTGCTGATCCAGGTTTCGGAGTCCGCGGAGCTGCGGCGGGTGTTCTCGCGCGAGATCTTCTACAAGTCGGTGTTGAGTGAACTGGGGCTCATTGTGCTCGCGGTCCTAGTGGTGTCATTCGCCATTGGCCGCAGCCTGCGAACGCTCTACCAGATTCGCAATCAGGTGCATGACCGGGACAAAGCGGATCTCAGTCCGATCGATGCGTCCATGGCGCCTCGCGAGATCAGGCCGTTGATCGATGCAATCAATGAGCATACGGCCCGCCTGGCGAAGATGATCAACGCCCGCAAGCAATTCATCGCCGATGCGGCCCATCAACTCAAGACGCCGCTTACGCTGCTGCGGACTCAGGCGGATTTCGCGTCGCGCCAGCAGGGCGTTGCGGCCATGAACGAAGTGCTCGATGACCTGCGCAGGAATACCGAGCAGGTCTCCCACCTGGTCGATCAGCTGCTGGCGTTGAGCCGCGCAGAAGGCAACGCCGCTCCGGCGCTCGCGGAACTGGACCTGACCGAGCTGGCCCGGCGGACCACGTTCGAATGGCTGCCGTCGGCGCTGCGCCGATCCATAGATCTGGGCTTCGAAGGCGAGAGCCACGCGCGGGTTGCCGGCAATGAGTTCCTGCTGCATGAATTGATCAAGAATCTCGTCGACAATGCGCTGCGATTCACGCCCGCGGGCGGCAATATCACGGTGCGTGTTGCGGTCAACGGTGATCGCGCGCTGCTCAGCGTCGAAGACACAGGGATCGGCATTCCGGCGGACGAACGGGCGCGAGTGTTCGATCGCTTCTACCAGATTCCTGGACGCGACCCGAGCGGCTGCGGCCTGGGCCTGGCCATCGTCAAACAAATCGCCGAGATTCATTCGGTGAGGGTGCGCGTTCGCGACGGCAAAGAGGGGCGGGGCGCCGCTTTTGACGTGGAATTCCACCTATTCGCCGCAACGAGTTGCGCCGACACGGAGGTGCCTGTCAGGTATGTCGAGGGGTTGCATTCATGATTCGTAGCTTCATTTTCGCCGCGATATCGATGGTTTGTTTCATGGGAATCTGTCTGGCGCAATCTCCCCAGGCGCAGTCCGACCTCGAAGCGGCCGCGAAGCGGGAGGGCAAACTAGTCATCTACTCATCGACGGACGTGGCTGCGGCCAGTCCGCTTATCAAGGATTTCCGCGCGCTCTATCCCGATATCCGCGTGGAGTATGTCGACATGAACAGCACCGAAGTCTACAACCGGTTTCGCGCCGAGTCCGCGCAGGGAAGGCGGACCGCGGACGTGATGTGGAGCCTCGCCATGGACCTGCAGATGAAGCTCGTCAACGATGGTTATGCGCAGACATATGCTTCGCCCGAGGCCGCTGGTTTGCCGGCGTGGGCTGTCTGGCGCAACGAAGCGTTTGGCACGACGTTCGAGCCCGTGGTGTTTGTCTACAACAAACGGCTTCTCGCTGAGGAGGAGATTCCGCGCGCGCATGCGGATCTGGCGCGGCTGCTGCGGGAAAATGTCGAGCGGTTTCGCGGCCGGATCACGACTTACGATATCGAGAAGGCCGGCGTGGGCTTCCTGCTCGCCACCCAGGACAGCAAAACTACTGCCGCATTCTGGGATATTGCTTGCGCGGTCCTGGGCGCCAACCCGCACATGCCATCGGCCACGAGCGTGATGCTCGAACGCATTGCGTCCGGAGAAATCCTGATCGGTTACAACTTGCTCGGTGCATACGCTATCGCGCGCGCCCGCACCGATCCCTCCATCGGTTATGTGCTGCCGCGGGATTACACGCTGGTGATGTCGCGGATCATCTTCATCACCAAGGCGGCTGGCAATCCGAGTGCCGCGCGGTTGTGGGTCGATTACATTCTGTCGCGCCGTGGCCAGCAGATCATTGCCGACGATGCGCAGCTTTTTTCCATCAGGCCGGACGTCGAGGGCGAGGCGACCGCCGCCGGACTGGTCCGCACTCTGGGCGACAGCATCAAGCCGATAGCGGTGGGTCCTGGACTTCTCGCGCATCTCGACCAATCAAAGCGTCTCGAATTCACGCGACGCTGGCAGAGCGTAGCGAAAGGCGGTTGCCGCAGGGCGTTGCCATGAGCAGGGCCAGGGCATTCGTTGGCGCTGTTCTGCTGAGCGTGGCCGCGGCCCCCGCTCAGGTTTCATCGCCGCCGGCCGCGAACTCCGAAAGTCCGCGCCCGGGCCAATCCTTCTCGGTCGAATCACTCGATTTGCGCATGGTCTGGCTGCCGTCAGGTGACTTCGAGCTCGGAAGTCCGGCCCACGAAGCGAGCCGCGGCGCGGACGAAGGGCCGCAGACGCGTGTGAGCATCACAAGGGGCTTCTGGATCGGCGCGTACGAAGTCACGCAAGCGCAATGGCGCGCGGTCATGGGAACCGATACGAGTCGCTTCCGAGCGCCGAAGTTGCCCGTGGAGCAGGTGTCATGGAATGACGCCATGGAGTTTGCGCGGCGTGTTGATTCGCGCGAGCGGCAGGCGGGTCGAATTCCGGAAGGTTATGCCTTCACGCTGCCGACGGAGGCGCAATGGGAATACGCGGCAAAAGCTGGCGGCAAAGGTGCGTTCACGGGCAACGTCGATGATGCCGCTTGGCACGATCAGAACAGCGGCGGCACAACCCACCCAGTAGGTACGAAGAAGCCAAACCCGTGGGGTCTCTACGACATGCTTGGCAATGTCTGGGAGTGGTGCTCCGACTGGTACGCTCCCTATCCCGGCGGAACGGCACGCAACTACGCGGGACCCGCTGCCGGATTCGCAAAAGCCAGCCGCGGCGGCAGCTGGTGGGCGGGGCCGCGTGGGGCGCGGCCTGCAAACAGATATCGCGACATGCCGCAGAATGGCAACGACGACCTCGGCCTGCGGCTCGCCCTGGTGCCCGGCGAATCGCCCACCGCCTATGTTCCGCTGACAAAAATCACCGGCACGGTCTCGCTGGCCGGCACCGACTCGATGGCACCCATGGTGCAGCGCTGGATTGATGTGTTTCGCGCGCATCAGCCGGGAATTTCATTGACCCTAGCTAGCGGACCCCCACCATCCGCGGCCGCCGCGCTGGTGGATCGATCCGCAACCCTGGCGTACACGGGCAGAACGTTATGGGCTTCCGAGGTGAGCGCGATCGTAGCCGCTCGAGCGCATTCGCCGCAGTCCTTCCGGGTCGGAGCGGGTGCGTATATGGATCGCAATAAGACGCATACGATGGCGGTGTTCGTTCATCGCGACAATCCGCTGCGCCGGCTGAGCATGGAGTATCTCAGGCGTGCATTCGCGGTCCCGGAGGCTCACGCCACCTGGGGTGACCTGGGTGCGAAAGGTGCGTGGGCGCCCAGGTCCGTGCGACCTATCGTCGCCAAGCTCGCAACGGGCGCGACGAATCACGTCCGGCAGACGGGCTTGTTAGGCGCAGACTGGTCATCCCGCGTACGACAGTTCAGCACCGACGAGGAGGCAATCGCCGCCCTCGAACAGGATCCGGCGGCACTATGCATCGCCGGACTTCCCTTTGGCACGTCCATGGTCCGTGCGCTGAGTCTCTCCGAACAAGATACCGGCCCGTATTATCCGCCGACCCTGGAAGATGTCGCCAGCCGCCGCTACCCGCTCGCGCGGCTGCTCTACGTGCACGCAGTCACCAGCGCTGCCGCGCCTCTGTCGCCGGCGGCAGCCGAATTCCTGCGATTCGTGCTCAGTCATGACGGGCAGCGCATAACGATCGAGTCAGGGTATCTCCCGCTGACCGCGGAAATCCTCCGCGCGGAACTCGTCCGGCTGCCGTGACTCGCCGTTCCTCGTCGTCGACGGAACGCAATCGCAACTGATATCCAGGCGGGGCCGATGTGCCCGCGGCGCTTGCCGAAACGTGGCCACGCGCGCGGCTTGCTAGGCCATGAACGGCATCGCCGTGGATCACTTCAAATCACACGCATTGCTGCAAGGTGCTTGAAAGGTTCGCCAGAGTAGTCTCGCGACCACTCGCTCTAATCAACCAACCATTCGCGAGGAGATCATCGATGTTCAAGTGGGGCAAACTGTTTTCAGGTAATCCGATGTCCGTCGTGACTCGCTCGGCCGCTGCAGCTCTGCTGCTGATCGCCGCGCCGTTCGCGTCAGCTCAGGAAAAGGGGGAGGGCCCGTTCAGCCTCTTCATCACTTATCAATGCAAGGCGGAGACCAAGGCGGCTTTCCGCGCGCACATGACCGGCGCCGGCGTGCAGCAGTTCGAGAAGTGGAAGAAGGATGGGGTCTACAAGGACTACCTGATCCTGTTCAGCAGCTTCGTGAACACGGGGCCGACGTCACCCGACATGCTGGTGCGCCTGGATTTCGCGAAGTTCGTCGACAGCGCCAACTGGAAGAAAGTCGAGCAGAAGATGCCCGCGGGAATGACGGCGGAGGCGCTCAAGTTGTGCACTCCGGTAACCTCGTATCAGGCGGATCTCAACTATGCCGGCGGCCCGTCCGCCAAGCGCGACCTGTCGAAAGCCGTCTATCTCTGGATCCCCTATCACCTCGAGAAGGGCGTCGGCAAACCCAAGTACAAGAAGTATTTCGAGACCTACGTGAAGCCGCAGAACGACGGCTGGCTCGAGGATGGTGCGCTGTCCTGGTGGGGCGTGTACTTCAATCAGCACAACACGGGTATTCCATGGGACATGGTCTTCTTGTACGAGTACAGCGACATTGTCGGTCTAGCTAGACGCGACAATGTCAAAGAGGCGGTACGAGCCAAGCTCAAGAATAATCCGGTCTGGAAGGAAGTCAGCGACAACAAGCAGAGTTATCGCTGGGAAGATCAGGTCATCATCATGGACCCGATCCTGCCGGCCGCCCGCTGACAGATTATCCGTCCGGGAGCAAACTACTCATGCGCAGAAATTTCCTCGCACTGCTGCTCAGCGCAGCACTTCTGCCGGTGACGGCCGATGCCGGCAGCAATGCCCAGGCATCGGCCGGGCAACCGGCCCAGACTCGCAAGTTCGAGATTCGTGGCGAGCGAGCGTATCTCGGCGGTCGAGAGTTCAACATGTGGGGAATTCGCGGCGCCAACACGCTCATGAGCCAGGCCGTCACGGAGCGATTTGTCCGCAACCTGGACAACATGAAGGCGCACGGAATCAACGCGCTGGCCGTCTACATCATGGGAAGCAATACGGGTTGGCCCGAGGAATGGGCGGCCCGCAACGGCTTCAATCCGGATGGCTCTTTGAAGCCCGAGTTTGCCGGGCGACTCGAGTGGCTCATTCGCGAAGCCGACAAGCGAGGGATGGTCATCGGCGTGGGCATCTTCACGCCGCGCAACGTCGCCAACCTGCAGGGCGACGACGCCGTCCGTCGCGCGCTCAATGAGACGGGACGCTTCCTGAAGGATCGGGGCTTGCGCAATGTGTTCGTGGATTTGATGCACGAATACAACCATCGCCGTGTGGTCCCGGACATTTTCAAGGAGCCAGGCGGCCCCGCGAAAAAGGTGCAACTCCACCGTTGGTTTCGGGAGGCGAATCCGGATGTGCCTGCGGGCGTGTGCGCGACCATCGCCCGCGACACCGACCCTGGTTTCCCTGGCGCGGACATGAACATCATCCAGAAGACGATGGCGATTCCCGCGACCGGTTACACCATCAACATCGAAACCCACAAGCGCGACAACTACGATCGCGACGGCGTTTATACCGAGAAGGGCCTGGCGGAGAACTACGCCTGGTTCGAAACCTACAAGAACACGCCGAACGCCTCGATTTTCCTGCACGCGTCCTTTCTCACCGGGGTCACCGGCAGGTCGGGCACCGCACCGCACGCCGAAATGGGCGGGTATGGGACGGCCGACGATCCGGGCGTGCGCTGGTACTACGAATGGGTCCGCGACAACGTCGGCCGCTGGGAATATCCGAAGCACGTTTCGGTGAAGGCGAGGAAGTGAACATGTTGAACCGACACACGATCACCAGTGCGATGGCGAGCCTGCTCCTGCTGGGCGCCACGATTGCGGGGGCCGGGGATGCACCGACCTTGCTCAAGGCGAAAGACCTCCGGTGGACGGGCGTGGCCGAGCCTGCTGGCGCGAAGCAGGCGCCACTGTGGGGCGACAACGGCTCGGGTGACAGCGCTGTGCTGGTTAGTTGGCAATTCAACTCGAAGCTCGCCGATGTCGTACGCGCCCGCGACACCCACATCTTCGTGCTCACGGGCACATTCACGCTCGAGATCGGGGGCCGCAACACGGAGTTCGGGCCAGGAGGTTTCGCAATCATTCCGCGGGATACCAAGCACACGATGGGCTGCGAAGCGGCAGGCGAATGCACATTTCTCCTGCACCTGTCGCAGCCACCAGCACCTGCCGCCGAGATCAGCTCGCGATAGGTAGCAAGAAGACGAGTTACTCCGCGTTTTAAGGCCGAGGCCGCATCACGTTCACAGACAGATGTAAAGGGCGCCGGCCGCGCTATAGCGTAGTTAGGGGGGATATTCACATGCGCTCCATTCCATTCCTGTTATTGGCCGGCCCATTGGTCGTGCAATCCGACGCTGGCGCACAATCGCCGGTGGCGGCCACGGCGACCACGGCGACCACATACGAGGCGGCCGAATCCGATCATGTCGATGAGATCCTCGTGCAAGGGTTCCTCGGAAAAGATTCCGGCAGTGCGATGAAGGTCGACGTCCCGGTGCGCGATACCCCGTTCTTTGTTTCCAACTACAGCGAAGAGCTCATCAAATCTCTCGACTCCCTCTCGGTGTCAGACATGTATCAGTACATGACCGGCGTATCGCGCGGCGGCCAAAGCGCATACGACCTCTCACTGCGGGGATTCAAGACGACTTCCAACGATCGCAATGCAATCATGGCCGACGGCCTTCCCGGGCAGTCGGCGCGCTTCGGCTCGCCTCTCACCATCAACATTGATCACATCGAGGTCGTGAAAGGGCCAGCCTCGGTGCTGTACGGAAAGGCCCAGCCAGGCGGCTTCGTGAACGTCGTCAGCAAGAGGCCATTGGAGACAGCGCAGCAGGTCTACAGCGTGCGCGGCACGACCTACGAAGGTGACGGTGCGTCCTTCGGTGATCAGTCGGGCTACGCGGTGAATGCCGACTTTACCGGCCCGATAGCCGATGGAAAGTTTCTCTATCGCGTGGTCGGAGAATACAACGATCGCGACAGTTTCCGCGACTTCGCGTTCGAGAAGAACAAGTTCATCGCGCCGAGCTTCACCTGGAACATCGGCGACTCCACCAAAGCGACTGTTCATGGCGAATATCGATGGCGAGACGCCTCGCAGGATTTCTATGTTCCGGCACCCAATCGGGACGTCAGCCTGATTCCAGATCGCAACATCCGTCTGCAGGAACCCGACGATCATCTGATCGAGATCGGTTACGTCGCCGGGTTCTCATTCGAGCACCGGTTCGCGAACGATTCCGTGTTCAAGTTCGCGACCCGCAGCGTCCGCAACGAGGACGATACGACGTTTTACGACCCGGTCGCTGTCCTTGCGGATGGCGAAACCCTGCAGCGCCGGGCACGCGTACAGTTCAATCAGCGCAAGAGCGACTACGCCGACCTGTCGTTTTCCATTCCATTCGAAACCGGGTTCCTCGGCCATCGGTTGCTGATGGGCGCCACCGTCGGTCGCGACAACCTGGACGCGAATCGCCGTCAGTTCGTCAACGGCGCGACCACCGGACCACTCGCCCAGCCGGGACCAGGGTCGCTCAATATCAACATCTACAACCCCGTTTATGGCCAGTCGCCGCGGCATGAAGACTTGCCGCTCGGGCAGTTCCAGAAGCGGCTCACCGGGTCCGAGACGCACGGCTTCTATGTAACGGACTTCCTGACGTTCTCCGAGCATTGGAAGGCCACCATCGGGGTGCGGTCCGACTATGAAGATCAATTCTTCCGGGAGAGTCTGCCGACACAATTGCCCGAAAGGACCAGGGCGGCATCGGATGTGTACCCAATGGCAGGCCTGCTGTTCCAACCTAACAAGTTCTGGAGCCTCTACGCCAGCTACAGCACGTCGTTCGTGCCGCAGGCGCCCAACTTCCAGGACGCGACCGGCAACAACCCGTTCGAACCGGAGACCGGCACGCAATACGAAGCCGGCGTGAAGGCCGAGCTGATGGATGGCCGGTTTACCATGACTCTGGCGGCTTTCGATATCGAGAAGAAGAACACGCTGGCGCTGGTAACCTGCAATCCGGGAGTGGCCGGTACCTGCATGCAAACGGTGGGGCAGGAAACCTCGGACGGGGTTGAGATGGAATTGAGCTTCCGCCCCGTACCCAACTGGCAGACCCTCATTGGCTACGCGAAGACCGACGCGAAAGTGGCGCGCGCCACCACGGGTGCGGCGGCGCCGCTCGTGGGGTCTCGGCTCACCAATGCGCCGGAGGTCAATGCTCATCTGTGGACGCGCTATGAGATCGAGTCCGGACCGCTCACGGGATTCAGTGTCGGTTTCGGTGTCGTGCACGTGAGTGAACAGGCCGGCAATCTGGTGTCGTTGTCGAACACCAGGCTGCTCACGCTCCCCTCGTACACGACCGCCGATCTTTCCATCTACTACAGACTGCAGGAGCGCTACGATCTCGCGCTGAAGTTCGGCAACATCACCGACGAGCTCTACTACGACTCGGTCGGCTCGACGTTGGCCGAGCAAAGCGTCGTGCCGGGTGCGCCTCGCTCCGTGTCACTTTCCGTGACGTTTTCTCCTTAGGAGTGGCGCGAATTGAAAACTGACAGGCACCCAATGAATTGGTTCGCGAGCATCACGGCTGCGTCGGTTATCGCGCTCGGCTTCGGGTCCGTTGCGGCACAAGCCGAGATTCCGGCCGGCTATCCGGCTAACTACGCGGCAACCATCGCGGGCGCGAGGCAGGAGGGCAAAGTTGTCATCTATTCGGTAACCGACACCAAGACCGCCGAGCCGCTGCTCAAGGATTTCCAGGCTCTGTATCCGGGCGTACGGATCGAGTATCACGACATGAACTCGACGGAGGTTTACAACCGGTTCATCAGCGAAAGCGTGGGAGGAACGTCCGCGGACGTTGTCTGGAGTTCCGCCATGGATCTCCAGGTGAAGCTGGTCAATGACGGGTATGCCCAGCCATATCGTTCGCCCGAAACCGCCAAGCTCCCGGCCTGGGCGGTCTGGAGGGGCACGGCTTTCGGTACAACCTACGAGCCTGCGGTATTCGTCTACAACACCCGGCTGCTTCCACCAGCGCACGTCCCACGTACACACGCGGATTTTGAGCGGGTACTGCGCGAGAACCCTGCCTTGTTCAAGGGAAAAGTGACCACTTACGACGCCGAAAAATCGGGCATTGGCTTCATGCTCGTGACGCAGGATCAGAAGGCGCAGCCACACTTCTGGCAATTGGCGAGATCCATCGGTGCCGTCAAACCGGTGCTGCAGTCGTCTACCGGAACGATGATGGAGCGAATCAGCTCCGGCGAAATCCTCATCGGGTACAACATCGTCGGTTCATACGCACTTTCCAGATCGAAGCGCGACAAGTCGATCGGAATCGTCACTCCCTCTGACTACGTGCTGGTACTCTCGCGCGTGCTTTTCATCGCGAAGAATGCACGCAATTTGAACGCCGCGCGCCTGTGGGTCGACTACCTGCTGTCGCATCGCGGACAGACCGTGATATCGCGGCAGGCATTGCTTGGTTCCGTGCGGGCCGATGTCGAGGGCGAGACCTCGGTGAGTGCGCTGACTACCCAATTTGGTGAAAAGCTCAAGCCCATCCCGGTCAATGAACACCTTCTGGCCTATTTGAATCCCCAGGAGCGACTCGCATTCCTGAAGAAGTGGTCGCACTCGGTGCGGCCGCGCAACTAGATAGCCGCCGATACGAGATGGCCATGAAAGAAGCCGTTCACCTAGGCATACGCCGAATCGCGAGTCGCTTGAACATTTCGCGTGGCGTGGTGATCACGCTCGCGGCGGCGAGCGTCCTGCTGCCGATAGGGCTCATCGTCTATCAGAGTCTGCTGTCGGCGCCATTTTTCTTCCCGGTCCGGGAGTTCGGTCTAGAGGCGTACGAGTTTGTCTTCTCGGACGAGGACTTCACCAGCGCATTCATCAACTCGTCGATCATCGCCTCGGGAATGGTGCTCGTGGCACTGCCGCTCGGCGCTGTGCTGGCATTCCTGATGGTGCGCACGGATCTGCCGGGGCGCAGGTGGATAGAGCCCCTTCTGCTGATCCCGATCTTCGTTTCTCCCATGGTGCTGGCGTTCGGATACGTCGTCTCGGTCGGCCCGGTGGGATTCCTGTCCGTGTTCTTCAAGGACGCAACCGGTCTCGAAGAGATCCCTTGGAACATCTACTCGGTCGCAAGCATCGCAATTGTCGCGGGGCTTACGCACGTGCCGCATGTGTATCTGTATGCTTCCGCCGCGTTGAAGAACGTGGGGTCTGACATGGAGGAGGCCGCCAGGGTGTCCGGCGCGAGTGCGTACCGCGTGGCGCGCGATGTCAGTTTACCCATGGTCATGCCGTCGCTGCTCTTTGCCGGCGTGCTCGTATTCTTCCTCGGCTTCGAGATCTTCGGGTTGGCACTGGTCCTGGGGGACGCCGAGAATCATCTGGTACTTACGACCTACATTTACAAGCTCACCAACAAGCTGGGAACGCCGTCCTACCACCTGATGGCGGCGGTGGCCGTGTGCCTGATCGCCATAACGTTTCCTCTGGTTCTCCTGCAACGAGTTCTTTTGAAACATGCGAACAAGTACGTGGCGGTGAAGGGGAAAGGAGCGCGCCAGCATGTATTGCCACTGGGCAAGTGGAAATGGGTCGCCATGGCGGTGCTGGCTTGCTGGCTGATTTTCACGATCTTCATTCCACTGTCGGGCATTACCTTGCGAGCTTTTGTCAGCAACTGGGGCGAGGGCGTTCGCCTTGCCGAGGTTCTGACCCTTGATCACTTCCGAGCGGTTCTCGAACAGCCCTCACTCATTCGCGGCGTAATGAACTCGATCCTCATAGGCTCGATCGGTGGCGGCCTCGCCGTAATGTGTTACGCGGCAATCGCTCTCGCCATGCATCGCAAACCCGATGGCTGGTCACGTTTCATGGACTACCTGGTCCTCGTGCCGCGTGCGGTGCCCGGGCTGCTGGCAGGCCTGGCGATATTCTGGGTGTTCCTGTTCTTCCCGCCACTGCAGGATTTCCGCAATACGCTGGTCAGCGTGTGGGTCGCGTACACGGTGGTCTGGCTCGCCTATGGCATGCGCCTCGTGTCGAGTGCGATGCTTCAGGTGGCTCCCGAATTGGAGGAGGCAGCGCGCACGGCCGGTGCAACCCCGGCTCAGGTGAGTCGTCACGTGACTTTGCCGTTGATCCGCTTCGGACTGCTCGCGAGCTGGCTGCTCATTTTCATGATTTTCGAGCGCGAATACTCCACCGGCGTGTACCTGCTTTCGCCCGGTACGGAGGTGGTTGGCACTCTGATCGTCTCCTTGTGGGCGACCGGCGCAATAGACCTGGTTGCGGCGCTCTCGGTCATCAATGTGCTTCTGGTGGGAATCGGGCTGGTAATAGCCTTGCGTTTTGGGGTGAAGCTCCGTGACTGAACTCAAGGTCGAAAATCTCTATCTGCGCTACGGATCGAATGACATCCTCAAAGGGGTGTCGATGGAGCTCAGGCGCGGCGAGGTGGTCTCATTGTTGGGCCCGTCAGGAAGCGGCAAGACGACCCTTCTGCGGGCGGTTGCCGGCCTCGAAACCCCTCATCGGGGCACGATCCAGATCGGTGAGCGTGTCGTTTTCGGCGCGGACCGACCGCTCATTCCAGCCGAGAATCGCAACCTTGGACTGGTGTTCCAGTCATATGCGCTCTGGCCGCACCGGACGGTGTTCGAAAACGTGGCGTACGGTCTGAAGCTGCGCAAGCTCTCCGCAGCCGACGTGAACGATCGCGTCAATGCCGCGCTTGGCAATCTCGGCCTGGGGCAGTTGGGCGCAAGGTATCCCCATCAGTTGTCCGGCGGCCAGCAGCAACGAGTTGCGATGGCACGCGCTCTGGTCTACAACCCGCCGGTCATTCTGCTCGATGAACCACTTTCCAATCTCGATTCGAAACTTCGGGAAGAGGCGCGTGCGTGGCTCCGTGAGCTCATAGTCACCCTGCAACTTTCGGCGCTGGTCGTCACGCACGATCAGTCCGAGGCGCTCGCCATGTCGGATCGCGTGCTGCTGTTGAATGACGGCAAGATCGTCCAGCAGGGCACACCGAGCGAAATCTACGGTGACCCGAGGACATTGTTCGCGGCCGAGTTCATGGGCAGCAACAACACCATCACGGGAACGGTGGGCGCTACCCAAGATGGGGCAGTGCGGCTCGATGGCGACAATTGGTCGGTTTGGGGCACGCCGCGGGGATCTTCCACTGTCGGCGTGAATGCTACCGGCGTCATTCGGCTCGAAAGTATCAAGCTTGCGGATTCCGATGGCGCGAATCGCGTCTCGGTGCAGCTCGTTACCAGCATGTGCCTCGGCGACAAGTGGGAATACCTATTCAAACTGGGTTCGACCGTGCTGCGAGCGCATGGACCGGTACCTCTCGATCCCAGGCAATACTGGGTAGAGTTTCCGCAGGAGTCGATGTGGGTATTCTCTTGACGCACATCGATGCGCAGATGAACTGCGGCCGGAAACATTGTTAGAGCGCCGGCGCGAGGCACCTCGACTCGCGTCACAGCGGTAGCGGCCAGCCACAGCCAGCACGCTTGCATTGCGCGCGGAGAGGGCCGCGGCCGCAGCCGTTCACCATCGTCCCCTGCGTCCCCGAGCTGATGGAACTTTCGCCTTTACGGCAGTCTTCGCCTCGGTGCGCGTGATGGCATAACAAGAGCATGCCGCGGCACCCGACGCGTCCTTGAACCATACCGAGCTTCGTCATCACTGGCGCCATTTAATGGAGTTGGGTTTGCGGTTCCCGCCCGTAATGCCAGCCTCGGCGGCCCGCAGAGATAGAGATTCGGATTCGAACCATGATGAAAACGATATATCGGCAAGTTGGTTGCATTAGTAAAACCATGCTGATAGCGTTACCAGAGAACGATTAA
>WUUC01001629.1_pt1 | contig 16807 bp, 25 predicted proteins | sample 6278441 | NCBI WGS metagenome assembly WUUC01 (sample SAMN13675441, study PRJNA597444) | soil metagenome | isolation source: soil | place: USA: Washington | collected 2017-10
AGGTGCAGTGGACCCACGCTGCGGGGCGCCGCTTCCCTGTCATCGGCAGGGCCCTGGCCGACCGTGACCTAGTCATGGGTGGCACCCACCAGGGCCAGGCCCACCCAGGCCAGGGTCATGGTCGGGACGCCGATCAGGCCCAGGCGTTGGACCCACTCGGGCCAACGCACATTGAGACAGGCCATGGCGCCCAGCAGTAGGGCGGTGGCCCCCAGGAAGGCCACCCACCAGTAGGTGGGCATCATCGGGTCGCCTCGGCCACGACTTGGCGCCACCAGGCGCAGGGCCTACAGGCCAGCCCTCGGTGGCGGTCGAACCACCAGCGTCCCGCCCTGGTCGTCGGCGGCCGGTGTTTCTCGCAGGCCGGGTCAGTGCGGGTGTGCTCCCAGCCGGTACGCGGCATTACCAGTTCACCGTGGACTGGGTGCCCATGATGCGGTGGCGGTGGTCGCCGTCGTGCCCGGCCAGCAACTGGCACTGCACTGGGGCGAGGTCGGCCAGGCTGGTCGGCCAGATCGCCTCACACTGGCGGATGGCGGCCAGGGCGCCGCCGGCGGCCACGTAGTTGTCCCACGCGGTGCGGATGCGGTGGGCCTCCTGGGCGGCCTTGGCGTCGGCCAGGGTGCGGCGGGCCACCTCAGGGTCCCCGGGGCGTTGCCGGACCACGGTCACCACTCCCTTGAGGGCGGCAGGGTGGGCAGGTGGATCGGGTGCGCGGCCTCCCACTCGGCCAGGGTCCGGTCCCCGCGGGCGAGGTTGCAGGACTTGTGGGCGGGCTCGAGGTTGGCCAGGTCGTGGCCACCGCCCTGGGACCGCGGGACGACGTGGTCGGCGGTCGTGGCGCCCGGTCGGCGGCACAGGTGACAGGTGCGGCCCTTGACCCGGAGGACCAGGGCGACCATGGCCGCCCGCCGGCGTGGGGCGTTCTCCCAGGACCACCCGGCGGTGGCGCGTTCCCGGGCGGCGCGGGCCAGGCGGGCCGCGGGCGTGTAGTACCCGGGCGCGGTCACAGGCCCTCGTCCTCGAGGGCGGTCCGCACGATGCGGGCGGCCTGGCGTCGGCCGTCCTGCTGGCCCTCGAGGTACCCGGCCCACCGGCAGTCCGCGGCGAACCCGGCGAGGGCGCCGCGGGCCTTGAGGTAGGCGGTGGTCGCCGGGCCCAACTCGGCGGTGCGGGCGAGGATTCCGGCGTCGTCCAGGACGTCCAGGACGGTCTGGGCGGCCCGGACGTCGGCCTCGGTGATGGTGGCGTCCTCCCCGGCCATCAGCGGGCCCGCCGCGTCGTGCGGGGCGTGCGGAGCAGGACGGCGCCGACCAGGCAGTCCGAGCACAGGCCGCCGTTGGCCTCCCAGGTGGCCCGCCGGGTGGGCCGTTCGCACAGGGAGCACTCCGGGAGGGCCGGGGCCTGCTGCGCGGTCACCGAGGCCCCCGGAGGGCCGCCAGGGCGTCGGCCAGGGCGGGCTGGTCGGCGGGGTACCGGCGGTGGCCGCCGGGCGTCCTCGAGGCGACCAGGTCGCCTCGGGTCTCGGCCTCATGCACGGTCGTCCGGCCGACGCCCAGCAGGCGGGCCACCTGGCCCGGGCGGAGCATCGCGGGGCGGTGCAGGGCGGGACGGGGCGACTTGTCGTCTTGGCCGGTCACGTGACCCACGGTAGGGGATTGGTCGCCGAATCGCTCGGAGTGGTCGGACCGTTCGGCGTGTTCCCCAGGTTGTCCCCAGTTCCGGCGGGTTTATCCACAGGGGAGGGCCTATAGACCCGCGGGCGCGCACGCGCTGGTAGGTGGTCACCTCAGGTGACCACTACGGCAGGAATCCCAAGGTGAGAGAACCACTGGGGTCCTAGGGGGCTTCGCCCCCTAGACCGGGGACCGAAGGTCCCCGCAACGGCATGGTGTCCGCCGGGCCAGGATCGGCCGGTGGCAGGACGACGGCATGACGCAGGGCCGCACGTCGGATGACGTCGGCTCGAGGGGGGCGTCCCGCCTACGCGTCGGCGGTCCGGTGGTGCCTGGGTTGCTTGGCCGCGGCGAACGTTACGGCACGCCCACCGCGACGGCTTGCAGGCCGCGGGCGGGCGTGTCGGCGTAACCTTGCCGGCGTTGGGGCGCCCTCCGCCCCGTGGCCGCCCGGTGGGGTTGTCTTGGCCGAGAATCCCTGGCCGGTCCTGCGGAGGGCGCCCCGTCGCACGTCTAGGGGTAGGTGTGCCTCCCGCGGTTGCGGTCTATCTCGTCCAGCGTGTCCAGGACCCCGGTGGCCAGGCGGCCGGTCTGCCGCTCGACCTTGGCGACGCCGCGGCGGGCGACGAGTTGGACCACGAACGTGCCCACGGACCCCACGGCGGCGACCAGGGTCCCGGCGAGTTGCAGGACGGGCTGGGGGTCGAACCCGCGCACGGTGAGGTAGGTGACGGCGGCCAGCACGCCCAGGACGACGACGGCCCCGGCGAGGATCAGCACGCACACGACCCCGGGAGTCATCCAGCGGTCCGAGCGGCGTTCCGGGGCGGTCACGGGCCGGGCGCCGGCGGACGGGGAAGGGTCCGCCGGGACCCGGTCTCCCCCGTCATCGGCAGTGCTCGAGGCGGGCGGTACGTCATCCGCGGAACCCGGCCAGGTAGAGGGCGCGGGCGATGCGGGGTCCGATGTTGCGGCCGTCCGCGCCGGGGACACGGGATCGGCGGGCGAACTCAGCGAGGACCGCGGAGGTACGCGGACCCCAGACTCCGTCCGCGGCCAGTCCTCGGGCGTAGAGCGGATAGCGGAGAACCAGGAATCGCTGCAGCCCTCGGACGCGGGGTCCGGTGTCGCCCTGGTCGCCTCGGAGGGCGGCGCCGCGGCCGGTGAGGTCCCGGCCGGGGGCCGCCGTGGGGGCCGGTGGGTCCTGGCGGGGCGTGGTGGGCCGGGGACGGGCGGTAGGGGCAGGGGCCTCGGTCCAGACGTGCCAGGGTCGCTCACTGTCGAATCTCTCCGGGTCGGTGGACACTGACACGTGCAGGATGGTCACGTGCGGGTTCTCGCCCGTGTACTCGGCCCACCCGCTGAAGTCCGGGCGGGTGATGCGGCCGTTGAGGATCAGGTAGCCCCCGCCGCGCAGCGGGTGGGCCTTGTCCCTGTAGGCGGCCACCCGCATCCGCTCGGCCGCGGCGACGACGTCCAGGCCGTCGACGTCGAAGTCCCGGGCGCGGACCACGCCCACGCCGGCGAGGATCACCCACGGGTTGTGGTCGGACGCCTTCCCGCGGGACTGGTGCCGCGGGTCCCCGATGCCACCGTCGGAGGTCTTGTCCCGGCGCGGGTTGGCCGCATCGGCCTCGGCCAGCAGGACCTGCAGGGACCGGGCCATCCGCCAGTTCCCGGCGGCGGCCACCAGGGGCCCGTCCTCGAGGTCGGCGGCCTCGGCGGCCTCATGGTCCCGCCACGCCTGCACCAGATCGGCAGGGACCGGCTCAGGCGGCGGGGCGTCGTCCCCGGCGAGGTCGAACGGGTACTGGGCCTGCGGGGCGGTCATGCGGCGTTCACCAGCCGGAAGCCGAAGTCGAACTGCACGAACTGATTGGTGGCCAGGGCGGAGCCGAACACGACCTGGACCACGCCGGCGGTGGTCACCTGGACGCGGTGCCAGTTCGGCGGGGACGCGCCGGACTGCTGCCAGCAGGACCGCAGCAACTGGACGTCCGGGCGGTACCCGGCGGGCAGGGTGAGCACGTTGACCGCCGTGGACGACGCGACCAGGCCGGTTCCGGTGTAGATGGCCAGCCCGGACACCCGCGCCTCGGCCGGGTTGGGCTTCCACGCCCGGAGCAGTTCGCCATAGGGCGCGGTGGTGAACTGGGCGAAGTTCGCGGCCATGGTGACCGTGGCGGGCGCCCGGGCGGTGTCCTCGGCGGCCTGGTCGGCCTCGAGGGCGTTGACCCGGGTGGCCACGGCCAGCAGGTCGGAGGCGCCGGGCGGGGACACCGCCCGGGACGCCAGGGCGGTGTCCACGGCCTTGGCCAGATTCTCCGCGACCTGGCGGTACTCGTACATGGGGGCGCCCACCGGCTGGTAGGGCAGGGAGAACGTGGCGGTGGTCGCCTGGGTCGGTGAGGTCATGCCTGGTACTCGTCTCTCGGTGAGGCGGGCAGGGTGATGTTGTCAAGGCCGCGGCCCACGAATCGCAGGTCCTCCCAGGTCACGGTCTTGTCCATGCCCTCGGGGTGGGGCCCGTCCCATGCCTTGAGGCGGAGGGCCGGGTCGGTGGTGTTCAGGTCCTCCCAGGTCAGGGAGTGCTGGGGGTCGACCGTGGTGATCGGCGCCGGGCGTATCTCGAGGTCCCACCCGCCGGCGGCGTAGCGGATGACCCCGCCCATGACGCCGATGGCGGGGCGCAGGCCCAGGGACGGCAGCCACGACCGCTGCAGGAACACGACGTCGTTTTTCTGGTGCCCGGCCAGCAGCAGGGACCCCTGGGCGGAGGACTCGAAACCGCCCGTGCGGCGGGTGGACAGCCGCAGCGGCTCGAGCAGCCACCGGGAACCCTCCCGGCGGACGACCAGTTCCGCGTCCGACAGGGCCAGGTCGGCCAGGGAGTTGTCCGACACCCGGGAGGACACCTGGGCGGTCCGCACGCCCAGTTTCTGGTCCTCGAGGGCGGCGGACCCACCGGCCCGGTCCCACGGTTCCCGGCGGACCAGCCGTTCCACGGTCCGGGTGGTGGTGGGGTCGGCCTGGTCGGGGTGACTGATGGCCACCCGGGTCACCCGGGACGGGCTGGTAACCCCGTCGTCCGGGTCGTACTCGAGGGTCCCGCCGTCCAGGTGCTGGCCGGTGGCGGAGTCGGTGTCCGGGGTGCCGAAGGTGAAGTCCCGGGCCCGGACGAACGCGCCTTTGTTGGCACGGACCCCGGTGGTCTCCCTGTGCAGGCGGGCGGTGGACAGGTAGGTCTCGTAGTTGCGCCGCGGGATAAAGACGATGTCGTCGGAGTCCGGGCGATAGGTCCACGTGTCCCCGCCGGCGGAGTCGAACAGCCCGGACAGGTGCTCGAGCAGGGACACCTGATCCTTGGCCGCCACCGCGGGCGTGGGCGCGGTCGTCCAGTAGTCCCGCAGGTTGGCGCCGCCCATCAGCAGGCCGTTCTGCTGGGCCACGGTCACGCAGCGGTCCACCCGGGCGCCCAGGGTCTCGGCGGGCCACCCGGACCGCGGGATGATGTTGCCCAGGTCCACTTCCCGGGACTGCAGCGGGACCTCGATCAGCGTCCCGCGGATGCGGTCCCCGGTCACCGGATGCCGCACGGTGCGCGGGGACACCTTGAGCGGGGAACCGATGCGGCCGCGGAAGTACACCACCGACAGCAGGGTCCCGGTGACCGGGGTCAGACCCTGGTACCGGACGGTGACCTCGAGGCCGCGCCGGTCGGCGGTGGTGGCCCAGGTGCCGGTGGGGTCGAACAGGGTCAGGGTGCCGGTGGCGGGCTCGGGCTGCGCCAGGACGTCTTCCTGGCCCCAGGTGACCGCCACGTCGTCCACGACCATGAGGGCGGGCGACACGGCCAGCCCGGCGCCGGACGCCACGTCGACCCCGGCGACGGCGACCACGGGGACCGGGCGGAACGCGCCCGGGTAGGCCGGGGCGGCGTACAGGCCCGGTTCCTCGAGGACGGTCACCGGGCCCGGCCCACGGTCACTGACACCTGGCCGCCGGTGGCCGCGGCGTACTCCTTGAGCACCTTCACCACCTGGCGGCCAGTGCCCACCGGGTCGATGGCGCCGTTCACGGTCACGTTGATGGTCGTGCCACCCACGCCCTGACCGGCGGTGGACCTTCCGCCGGTCAGGGCAGACATGGGCGCCCCGTACAGGGACGGGGCGGGCCCGGCGGCCACGCCGGCGGAACCGAACAGGCCCGCGGCGGACCCGGCGGCCACCGGGGTCAGGGACACGGTGCCGGAGGCGGAGAACAGGTCACCCACCCAGGAGGCGGCGTCACCGATCACCGACAGTTTGTCCCAAATCCAGGACAGGGCATCCATAAAGCCGTCGAACACGGTGGAGAAAAACGCCCCGATGCCCTTTATCAGATTGCGGAACCATTCGAACTTCTTGTACGCCAGGATGACGGCGGCCACGATGGCCACAATGGCAATGATGATTAGCCCGATAGGGTTAGCCATCATTACGATGTTCCACGCTATCTGGGCGATCTTGGCCGCTTGCATGATGGCTTTGTACGCCCGGAACGCGCCATTGAGCGCCAGGACCCCGGCGGCGAACGTGGCGATGACGCCGACCAGGGGAATGATGACGGCCTTATTCTGGCCGAACCATGCGGCCAGCCCGGCCAGGAGGGTCATTGCCTGGGTCACCACCGGCAGGAGGACTTCCCCTAGGGCGGCCTTCGCGTTCTCAAACTGGGCGGACGCCCGCTGCGTCTGCCCGGCCGCGGTGTCGGCCTCCCGGGCGAACGCGCCCTGGGCGCCGGCGGACTGCTCGGCCACCAGGGCCAGGGTCGCCTGGGCGTTCGCGGCCCGCTTCCCGGCCTCGGTGGAGGTGTCCAGGCCCAGGGCCGCCACCTTGGCGTCCACCGCGGCCTGACTGATCGCAATGCCGTACTTCTCGATCGGGTCGCGTTCCCCGCGCAACAGGGAGGACAGGGCGGACACGGCGTCGGAGGTGGACCCACCGAAGGTGGCCGCCAGGTCCGCGCCGGTCCCGATCAGGGCGTCGGTCTGCTTGGTCAGGCCCGCCCCGGCGTAGCCCATGCCCTTGAGTTGGGCGCCCAGGACCGAGCCCAGTTCCTGGTAGGAGTTCTGTGACAGGCCGACCGCGTCGGCGGCCTTGGACGCCAGGTCCTGCACTGCCTTCGCCTGGGCGCCGAACACGGATTCCACCGCCCCGGAGGACTGCTGCAGGCTCGAGGCGGCGTCGTATGCCTCCTTCGCCACCGCGCCGACCCCGGCCAGGACGCCCGCGGCGGCCACCGACGCTTTGTCCAGGCCGCCTTGGAACTTGGACACCTTGGAGTTGGCGTCCTCGAAGCCCTTGGCCGCGCCGGATGCGTCACTGATGATTCGAATGGCGAGTACGGCGCCTTTACCTGCCACGGGACGCCTCCTTCCTGGCCTCGGCTACTTCCTCGAGGATTGCGAGCATGGTGACCAGGTCCCCGTCATCCCATGACTGGACCTCGGACAGTGACTGTCGGGACGCGTAGGCCACCTCTACACAGAGGCGGGCCCGGGTCCCTACCGGGTAGGGCGGGCGGCGTCGTCGCCGCCGTCCTCGACGTCGCGGGCCTCGACGCAGGCGTCTTCGAAGTCGGGGAACCCGGCGTCGAACTCCCCGGCGCGCAGCGCGGCCGACCACGCCAGGAAGGTCTGGAACCGGAACGGGACGTCCTGGGCGGAGCCCCACTTGTTCCGGCCGTTGTTCGCGGTCTTGTCCCACCGGACGAAGTCGCGGTTGTCGACCCGGACGACGAACGCCCGGCCGTCCTCGAGGGTGACCCGGATGCGGTGGCCGGCGAGGACGGGGCCGTCCGGCTCGACGTCGGTGGCCAGGGCCCGCAGGGACGAACCCTGGGCGGTGGGCCCGGCCTCGTCGCCGGCGGGGACGAACTGGGGGCGGGGGGTCTCGGTCATGGCGTGGTGGTCCCTTCCACGGTCTTGAGGATGCGGTCGACTTCCTTGCGGTACATGCCTGTCCACTGGGGTGAGAGGTCCTGCGCGGCCTCACTGATCCACGGCCGGGCCTTGACCAGCGTGCGGGCCCCGGATTCGGTCTTCCGGGTCTGGTAGCCCCAGTGAACGGCCAGGGCGTAGCCGCCCCGGCTTGCGCCGCGCTTCTTGTTGTTCCCGGCGCGGACGATGGCCGCGGACTTGGTCCCCGCGGCCCGGATGGTGTCCCTGATGTGGAACGGGGCCGGGCCCACGGGCGTGGTGTCCTCGGCCCGCCCGGCGACCAGTTCCGCAATCCGCTTGTGCAGCGCGGTCAGGTCCTCGAGGCGGCCGGGGACCGCCCCCAGGGTCTTACGGAGGCGTGCGCCGCCGTCGACCCGGAGGCGGCCCACCGGCTTGGCCATCGGTCAGAGACCGTGGGCCATGACGGGCTCACCGATGCACGCCCATTCGAAGTCGACGGTCGGCCGGGTCTTGACGTCCCCGCCGGCGTTGAGCGGCCGGATGCGGACGACCCCGGAGAACGACGCGCCCTCGTCGGAGTTGGGCGTGTAGGTGAACGGGACCTTGGTCCCCTTGTTGGTCCAGGTCCAGTCGATCAGGCCGTCCGCCGAGATGTCCTGCACGAACGTCCCGGTGAGGGTGGCCGAGTAGGACGGCTCACCGTCCAGTTCCTCCCCGGACAGGGTAGGCACGGAGTCCTCGACGTCCTCCTCCCACTCGACCGTGCAGGAGGTGACCTGCGGGGTCCAGTCCTTGAGCGTCGGACCCACCGCGCCCAGGGTCAGTTCCCCCGGGCCCACCTTGTAGGACTTCACTGTCATGGCGTTGTCTCTCTCTCTCAGACCTCGAGGTCGGTGACCACCCGGAACGCCGGGAGGTTGTTGCCGCGCAGCGGCAGGAGGACGGACGTGTCGACGTCGTCGTCCGGGTCGATCACGCCCAGGGTCTTGTCCAGCAGGCCGACCAGGTCGCCCAGGGCCTCGGCATCGTTGGCGGCCGGGGCCACCAGGATCACCGAGATCCGGGCGCGGGCCGGGCCCTCGTCGCCCTGCAGCGTGTAGGCGTTGATCGTGTCCGGGCGGACCCACGCCCCGGGAACCCGCAGGGTCTCCCGGGACAGGGTCGCCGGGACCCCGGCCGCGGTCAGTTCCGCGGCCAGGGCCTTGCAGGCCGGGATCAGGCGGGTGGCGTAGGTGCTCATCCGACCCGGCCCACCGAGTAGTTCCCCAGGCCCAGGAGCATGGCCACGTCCGGCCAGTTCCCGGACACGTAGGCGGCGCCCTCGGTGCCGAAGTCCGCCAGGCCCCCGGGGGAGTCCTTCCGGCGGTAGAGGCGGGCCGCCAGCATCGTGGCCCCGAAGTGCTGGTGGGCCGCCCACCCGGCCGTGGGCCGCGGTGCCCAGGTGGGCACCAGGGAGTTGACCGCCTCCACTGTCTCGAGGACGACCGGGTCGGAGTCGTCTTCGGTGTCCCGCCCCAACATGCGGTTGACGCGGGCCACCGAAGTCAGAGCCTCGTCCGGGTCCTCGGACTGCCCTGGTGACGTCATCAGGCCGCGGCGGCCAGGGGAACCGAGATGACGCCGCCGGCGCGCTCGACGGAGATGCCGACGTAGCCGTAGACGGCCGAGTCGACACCACCGCGGGCGACGTCCAGGGCCTCGACCCGGATGGGGGCGCCACCGCCCAGTTCGCGGTAGGTCATGGCGTTGCGGACGCCCATCACGACCTGGCCGCGGGGGACCTTGACGGTGGGCAGGAACGAACCGACGTCGACCTTGAGCAGCGCCAGGAACGCCGGGAGGTCCAGGGCCGTGGTGTCGGCCATGGCCAGCCAGTCCAGCGGGTTGACCAGGACGTAGTCCGGGCCCTGCTTGACCCGCGGGGTGCCCTCGAGGATGACCCGGCCGATGGCGGCGGCCCGGATCAACTGATTGGGCCCGGCCTCGACGCCCGTGGCGTCGACCAGGTCGGCGTAGTCCGCCGGGAGGGTGGACAGGTTGGCGTCGTCGGACACGTCGACCGCGGCGGCCACGATGCCCTCGGCGGCCCAGGTGTCGGAGAGTTCCTGGTAGGACTCGGTCTGCGCGGCGTAGAACTCGGCCCAGAACTCGGCGTCCCCGAAGTCCTTGTACTTCCGGTCGACGTCCCACCCGCCCGCGCAGCGGCGGGCGTCGAAGGGCACCTGCTCGAGCGAGACCGTGCCGGTGGGGACCTCGGTCTTGTCGCCGGTCCACGCCTTGACCTCGGGCCGCTTGGTCCACTGCCACCCGTAGTACCGCATCGACGTCAACGGCTTGGTCCGCATCAGGCCGACGAACTGGCGGGTGTACCCGGCGCCCTCCCACAACTTCTCACCGAGGCGGCTCGAGCCCTGCTGGAACAGCGGCAGGCCGGACGCGGTGATGTCGGCCAGGGCCGCCAGGAGGGTCTGGTCGCCGGGGTTGGCGTGGACCGCGGCCGACAGGCGGGCGGCCTCGGTCACCGGGTCGGTCTCGACGCCGGCGGCCGGGGCGGCCGGGGCGTTGCCGACGCCCAGGAGGGTGGCCGCGGACGGGCCGGTGGGCGCCGCGGACGCCGCCAACTGGGCCACGACCGGGGCCATGGCCTGGGAGACGGCCTGGGCCACCAGGGTCGAGAGGTCCGGCGTGGCCTCGGGGGCCGGGGCCGGGGCGGTCTGGGTCACGGGTTCTCCTGTCGTGTCGTGCATGGTGGCCGCCAGGGCGTACACCCTGGCGGAGTCGTAGGCGCCCACGGGCACGTGGGCGACGAAGTCGACGCGGGCCGAGATGACCTCGTCGGGGTCCTCCGGGGAGAACTGCAGGTCCGCGAACTCGCCGGACAGGCCGTCCCGGACGCCGGCGCGTATCTCGTCGCGCAGCAGGGTCCCGGCCGGGGTCCGGGCGATCCGCAGGCGGCCCCACAGGCCCTCCGGGCGGTCCTCGTGGGCGATCAGGCGGGACACCGCCGGGGCCGGGGCCGTGGGCGTGTTGTGTCCGTAGACGCCCACCAACTTGACCGCGCCCGGGGCGACCGCGTCGGCGGTCAGGATCAGCGACCCGCGGCGGAACCGCTTCGGGCCCAGGTGGGTGCGGCCGGGCCGGTCCCACGGGACGATGATGCCTTCGGCGGTCCACGCCTCGTCCGCGTCGTCGGACGCGGACGCCATCATCGTGAGGCCGGACGTGGCCAGGGCCAGGGTTGTCATGTTCACGCATCCGATCCAGCTGGCGGGTTGTCAGTAGTTGCCTGGGCGGCGGCCTGGGCGGCGGCCTGGTCGGCCTGGTCGGCCTGGGCGCGGGTGGCCGGGACGGCGCCGGGCACCGGGTCCTCCAACCACTCCTCGAGGTCGAACCGGGCGGACTGGCCGTGCGCGGTCACGGCGTCCATCGACAGCACGGCCGAGATGGCCCGCAGGTAGAACCCAACGCCGTACTGGATCGCCCGGACGTCGTTGTCCCGGGCGTTGGAGTAGGTCAGGGACGCCGGGCCGGACGCATCGAGCAGGTCCGCCGGGAGAGAGCAGATGCGGGCCACGTCGACCGCGGCGGCGTTGCGGCCCTCGGTCAACAGGTGCTTGTCGAAGGTGCCCAACTCGGACACCTCGAGGCCGAGTGGCACGAACCCCACGCCGCCGTTCGCGGCCCGGGCCTTCCGCCAGTCGGCCAGGGTGGCGTCCACGGTGTTGACGGTGGGGTCGTCGGAGGACTGCAGGAGCGGCGCGCCCTGGGTCTGCCGCAGGACCAGGTAGGCGGCCGGGTGCTGCGCGGCGGACAGGGCCGCCCGCTGCAGGTCCGCGGCGTGCCGGATGGTCGACGCGGCGGCGGTGAGGATGCCCTCATGCGGGCCGGGGATCAGGACCACGGTGGACTGGTCGACCAGGACGTGTTCCCCGGTGATCGGGTGCGCCACGTAGACCCGGCCGACCTCGTCCACGGACCACCGGCCCCAGGGGATGCGGTCCATGGCCAAGGGCTTGCCGTCCGCGCCGTTGGTCCGGGACCAGCACGACCACCCGTAGAACAGCAGGTCGTCGGCGGTCCAGACGTGGCGGTGATAGACCGGGACAGTGCCGGCGGTCTGCGCGGCCCAGCCCTGGTCGGACAGGGGAGTCTTGCCGTCCCGGTGATAGCGGCGCAGCGGGACCGCGCCCACCGTCCCGGAGATGATGTGCCGCGCTCGAGCGACCGCGGGGACCGCCATCGCCTCGGCCCGGGTGATCGGCGGCAGCACCTCCCGGCCGAACACGTCCGCGAACACGACGCCGTCCAGGACCCGGGCCAGGTTGTTGACCGGGGCCAGGGGCGACGCCAGGTCGACGTCTACCGGCGTGGGCGACCCCACGGCGGCCGACAGGTCCGCGTCCCGGATGCCGGGGCGGAAGATGCTCAGGGCGGTGGCCATCGCCAGGGATCGGACCACGCCGACCCGGCCACGGCCAGTGAGCCGAACAGTTCGAACGGTTAGGGCGTGTCAGACCGTTCCGAACATTCGGAACGTTTAGTGTGATCCCTGCACGCCGGTCCTCTCGGCCAAGGTCACCACCAGGTGACAGGGGACCCGCGGCGGAAGGGTCCCGCGATGCGCGCCCGACTCACCTACCTGGTCCTCTCGCCCACCACGCCGGCGGTGGTGGCCCACGGCATCACCCGCCTGCTGGTCCTGCTGGTGGCCATCCTCGGCCTGGTGGCCACGTCCACCGGGGCCGCCTCGCACGTGTTCTTCGGCGCCTTCCTTGGCATCATCGAGGCCATGGACACGGTCAAGACGGCGGTGACGGCGTGACCCGCCTCGAGCAGTCCGAGGACTGCCAGATGCCCGGGTGCGAGCGGCACACGGAGGTGTTCGCGGACCTGTGCAACCCGTGCGCCGCGGCGGTGGCCGAACTGGCCGACGCCATCGGGGAGCCCGCGGACCTGACCGCGTCGCCGTTGTTCACCACCGCCCGGGACGACGCCATCCTGGCCACGGTGGACGCCATCATCGGCGCGATCGAGGACACCAGCGTCCGGACGGTGGACGACGTCCGCACCTTCCTGCGGGTGTTCCGAGCCGAACTGGCCCGCCCGCAGGACTAGCCGCCCGCCTGCAGCACAGAGGCCCGCCACCCTTCCCCGGGGTGGCGGGCCTCCTGGCGTTGCGGGGCAGACCCTAGCCGGGCAGGAACACGGACCGGCCGACCACGACCGGGACCGGCGCGTGGGCCGCGGCGCGGGCGGCCAGGGTGGCCGCCTCGAGCGGCGACACGTCCCCGGTCGACGCGGCGCGGGACCAGACCCACCCGCCCTCCCGGAGCAGGCGCCGGGCGGCGACGTTGACCGCGGCGTCCAGGGCCGGATGGGCGCGGTGGAGCAGGCGCGGGCCCTCGGCCTCGGCGTGGTCGTCGCAGAGCCGGTCCCACAGGTCCTGGCAGGCCGCGGCGTAGTCCATGCCGTTGAGCGGCAGCAGGTCCACGCCGGCGAGTTCCAACGCGTCGGCCACCGGGGCGGCCGGGCCGCGGCGGTCGACGGCGACGCCCTGCCCGGCGTCCCGCAGGGAGGTCACGGCGTCGACCAGCCAATGGCGGCCGGGGCGGTGCTCGAGCAGTTCCACGACCGGGCGCCCGGCGGCGTCGGTGGTGGCCGCGGCCAGGGCGCCCATGGAACCGTCCTTGGACACGGCCACGCCGTAGGCCGGGCGGCCCGGCGGCAGGTCCTCGAGGGTGCGGGCGGCCTCCCAGGCGGCCACGGGGATGACCAGTTCCCGGGCCCCGGTGGCCAGGTTCCCGAACGCCCGGGCGTACTCCGCCGGGTTGCGGACCGAAGTCTGGGCGGCCCGGAGGCCGTCCAGGGTCTGGGTGTGGCCCACGGCCGGGTGGTGCGCGGCCACGTTCTCCGGGGTCGGCTCGAGGTCGGCGGGGATGCCCCAGTCGAACAGGGCCATGGCCGGGTTGTCCCGGGCGGCGTCGATCAGGTCGTGAAACCAGGTCGACGCGGCGTCGCCGCGGGTCGACCAGACCCAGGTCTGGGCGCCGGGCCGGGTGCTATGGGTGGGCGTGATCGCCTGGAACAGATCCGCGCCCTGGACGGGGTCGAACGCCCAGCCCTCGTCTATGTCGTCGTCGTCGGACTGCTTGCCGTGCAGGGCGTCCCGGCCGGGCGCGAACGGCCGGAGGGTGGACCCGTTGACGAATGTCAGGCACTCCGCCCCGCCGCGGTACGCGGGCTTCCCGTGGACGTACTGGGCCAGGGGGGACCGCAGCACCCGGGCGACCAGTTCGCGGTACAGGTCGGTCGCGTCCTTGCCCTTCTGGGCGGTAAACCACGTCTTCTGCTCGGGGCGGGCCAGGCATCGGTGGACCTTCTTGCCCAGCATCAGGGCCGACTTGCCGGACTGGCGCGGCACACTGACCACGATCAGGGACCGGGCGTAGATGCCCAGGGGGGACACCTCGCCGCCCACGGTGGCGGCGTAGACCTGCCAGGGCATCGGCGGCCAGCCCAGGGCGGCCATGATCTTGGCCACGCCGGGGCCGGTGGTCCGCCGGGTCTCGTCCCGCGGCGTGGCGTACCGCGGCGGCACCCACAGGCCCGGCGGCGTCCAGGGCTTAGGTGGGGCCGAGGTGGTCACCGAGCCAGTCTGCGGCATCGGCGCCCTGTCCTCCGGGAACCGGCACCGCAGGGCCGCCGGCGGGGGCCCGCTCGAGCGGCAGGCCGAGACCGTGCAGGGCCTTCTGGTACGGCGGCAGCAACTGGGCCACGGCGTACACCGCGGTCTTGTCCGGCAGGGCCTCGGCCCGGTCCAGGGCGCGGGCGGCGACAAGGGCCCCGGCGACCAGGCCGCCGTCCACTTCCTGGATCACCTCGTCCTTGGCCGCGGCCTGCAGGGCCAGCAACAGCCCGGCCTCGGCCCGCCCGGCGTTGGGCAGGGCGGTCAGTTCCGGGACGTCGAACAGGCCCGGGGCGTCGGCGGTCACGTCCACTGGCCGGACGCTAACAGGTAGAGCAGGCAGAGGATGACCACCAGGGCCACGGCCCCGGTGATGCGCTCCGCCCGGGACGCCGGCGTGGTGTCCTTGTCTTCGAAGTCCCGCCATGGGGCGGTCACAGGGCGTCCTCCCGGACGGCGACGCCCGCCTCCCCGATTCCGGCCAGCAACTGGGCCAGGTGCCGGTGGTGCAGGAAGATGCGGCCGTTGCGGCCCTCGGACGGGCCGCGGGACTGCTGCAGCTCGAACCACGGCCCGGGGCGCCCGGCGTGGGCCATCCGCAGGCCGACGACGGCCAGGGCGTGGCCGCCCAGGTCGGCGCCGCCGGGCGCGGCGATGCCGACCGCGTCGGGGTTCTCGAGGGCTTCGGACCACGGCACGCCCACGGCCACGGCCAGGCCCAACTGCAGGAGCACCTGGGCAATGTCGCGGGTACCGCCCAGGGCCCACAGGTAGCCGTCCCACAGGCCCGCCTCCTGCCCGGCCTTGAGACCGGCCAGGACCGAGGTCCCCGCGGTGTTCCCGGTGACGTGGTCCAGGTCCTGGGCGCGGCGGTAGAGGGTCAGGGCGTCGCCCTCGTCCAGCAGGGGGCGGCCGAACGTGGACCGGCCGACCTTGGCGGCCAGGACGTTGGCCAGGGTGGCCATCGTCATGCCCACGCAGGCCGACGCGTCGGCCACGGTCAGGGGCGGCGTGGTGCCCTGGTCGAGCACGGGCGCCCCGGTGAACAGGGACACGTCCTGCAGCGGCACGGCGCGGCCCAGGCGCTCCCGGACGCCGTAGTCCAGCGACCGCGGGTCGTGCCGGGACGACCAGTCCGAGACCCGCGCCGACCCCGGCCGGGGGACAGGGGACGGGGTCGGCGCGGGCCGGTCCTCGGCCGCCTCGGCGGCCAGTTCGCGGGCGTCGGCCTCGGCCACCACGGCCGGGTCCGACGACGGCGACGGAACGCCCGGGGCGTCGGGGACGGCGGCCAGGCGGGGCCGGGCCGCCGGCGGCGGGGGCTTCGGGGCGGAGTAGACCAGGGTCGCGTCCGCGGGGCCCTCAAGGCGGACCTGCCGTTCCCAGACCGCGGTCAGGGCTTCCAGTCGCAGAATCTGCTCCCGGCGCAGCGGCGGCGCCGGGCCGGGGTCCGGCTCGAGGTGGACGGGCGCCGGGTCCGGCGTGCTCAGGGCGCCCCAGGCGGCGGACTCGGCGTCCTTGGCCGATGTTTCACGTGAAACATCGGGGGCCCGCTCGAGGACTTCGGCGGGGGTCTCCGGGGCCGGGGCGGGGGCGCGGTGGACGCCGACCTGTCCGCGGCGGGGGTGACGGCGGGGCGGGCGGGGGATCATGCGGCGGACCCTTCGGTGACAGCGGCCAGGAGGTAACCGCCGATGTGCTCGGTGTAGGCGGGCGGGATCGCCTGGGACAGCTCGTTCCGGTTCATCCAGTCGATGCCCATGGCGGCGCGGTAGTCGTGGATCGTGGGGTTGTAGCCCAACTGCTGGCGGACCCAGGTCGGCGTCCCGTGGCCGACGACGGACACGACGGGTTCCGGGTGCCAGCACGGCGGGGACAGGTGCCAGCAGGGGAACGACACTTCGAACCACCGTTCCCGGCGGAGTTTCAGACCGAACTGGCACCCGCAGAGTAGGAAGTCGGGGCGGATGGGCGCGCCGGGCACGTTCTCGATCACCCACGGCAGGCCGGACGCCTCGAGGGCGTCCCGGGTCGGGGCGACCAGGTCGGGGTAGACCTTCCCGGCGTTCCGCTGCGACTGGGCGGCCTGGGAGTACGCCTGGCACGGCGGGGACGCGTGGATAGCGTCGAACTCGTGGCCGTGTTCCTTGACGAACTCGAGCGCATCCGCGGCGTGGAACTCGTACGGGTAGTTCCGGCCCACCTTGGGGTTGAGGTCGACGCCGACGACGTCGAACCCGGCCCGGTCGTACCCGGCGGAGCACCCGCCCGCCCCGCAGAACAGGTCCAGCAGGCGGGGCCGGGTCACGCGGCGTCCCGGGCGACGATGGCGGCGAACCTGTCGGCGTCACTGGTGCGCCGGTCCCGGACGGTTGCCGGCGACCAGACCGAGGCGCGGCCCAACTCGGCCGCCGGGATGACACCGAGGACCGCGGCGACCATACCGGTCAGGGCGTGCGCCAGTTCCCCGGTGGTCAGGCCCACCGCCGTGAGGACCACCAGCAG
>WUUC01059534.1_pt1 | contig 16805 bp, 3 predicted proteins | sample 6278441 | NCBI WGS metagenome assembly WUUC01 (sample SAMN13675441, study PRJNA597444) | soil metagenome | isolation source: soil | place: USA: Washington | collected 2017-10
CGTCGAGATTCGCGCCGTGCTCGGGGGCGATGGCGACGGCGGCCCTCTGCGCGTCTTCAGCCGCCCGGAGCGCGCGCGCGAGGGGGCGTGGGAGGAGCACATGGCCGCCCGGGTCGCCTATGTCGACCGCCACCCGGCCCAGCAGGTTTCCCTGCAGGAGATCCCCCGCGGCGGCGCCCGGGTCGTGGACCTCGAGAGTCCGCAGAATGGTGACGATGATGGAAACGGGGACGAGCGCTCCCGGTACATGCGCCTGGGACCGCGTTGGGATGCCGTGCGGCGCGTGGAGGTGGGGGACGATGAAGCGGTGACCGAGCTGGAGCTGCCCGAGGTCTTCGCGGCGGACCTCGACAGGTTCTACCTGCATCCGGCGCTGCTCGACCGGGCGACCAGCTTTGCGATCCGCTATCTGGCCGGCGGCTACTACCTGCCGCTCGGCTACCGGCGGCTGACCGTGCGCGGGCCGCTGCCGCGCAAGGTGCTCAGCCATCTGCGCTTGAGCGGCGGTGACCCGCGCGGGCAGGGGGGGACGCTCACCTTCGACCTCCGGCTCCTCGACGAGCAGGGGGACGAGCGCGTGGCGATCGAGGGGTTCACGGTGCGCCGGATCGAGGACGTGGAGGTCCTTCGGCAGGCGCTGAGCGCGCCCGCCGTGCCGGTGCGGGACGTCGCGATCCTCGCCGCCGATCCGGCGCCCGCGCCGGGCCCGCGGGGAATCGATCCGGAGCGCGGGCTCGAGGCCTTCCGGCGGATCCTTGCCTGGGGCGGGGCGCCGCAGATCGCCGTCGCGCCGCGCGACATGGCCACCGTCCTGGCCGAGGCCCGAGCCTTCAGCGAAGCGGCGGTTCTCCAGCGGATGGACAAGAGTGCCGCGGCCACTTCGGGGGCGCACCCGCGGCCGGACCTCCAGGTTCCCTACGTGGCACCGCGGAACGAGACGGAGCGGGTCCTCACGGAGCTCTGGCAGAAGCTTCTCGGCATCGACGGCGTGGGGGTGGAGGACGACTTTTTCGAGCTGGGCGGGCATTCGCTGCTCGCCGTGCGTCTCACCGCCGAGCTGCGCGCCGCGCTCGGCGTCGAGCTGCCGGGGCGCGACCTGTTCGAGACGAAGACCGTGGCCGGGCTCGCCGTGCGCGTCCAGGCCGCCCGGGGAACCGCGGCCGCCCCGCCCATTCTGGCGGAGACGAAGGAAGGCGACCTGCCGCTCTCCTTCGCCCAGGAGCGCCAGTGGTTTCTCGCCCAGCTCGAGCCCGACAGCCCGCTCTACAACCACGCCGCCGGCCTGCGCCTGAGCGGCAGGCTGGAGGTGGCGGCCTTCGCGCAGGCCTGCGCCGAGATCGTCCGCCGCCATGCGTCGTTCCGCAGCACCTTCGCGTCGGTGAACGGCCGCATGGTCCAGCGGATCCTCCCGGCGAGACCTTGGCCGGCGGGGCCTTGGCCGGTGCCGCTGGTGGATCTGTCCGCGCTCCCGCCGGAGCTGGGCGAAGGGGAGGGGGCGCGGATCGGCGTCGCGGAGGCGCGGCGCCCGTTCGACCTCTCCCGCGGCGCACTGCTGCGCAGCCTCGTGGTGCGCCTGGAGGAGCGGGAGCACACGGCCTGGTTCGTCATGCACCACATCGCGGGCGACCACTGGTCGGCCGGTGTCCTGGTGCGCGAGTTTGCGGCGCTCTACGCGGCCTTCACGAAGCGGCGTCCATCGCCGCTGCCCGAGCTGCCGATCCAGTACGTCGATTTCGCCCGCTGGCAGCGCCGCTGGCTCTCCGGCGACGTGCTCGCAGCGGAGCTCGATTACTGGCGCCGGCGGCTCGGCGGCCGGCTACCGGTGCTGGAGCTGCCGACCTCCAGACCACGGCCGGCCGTGCAGAGCCCGCGTGGCGCGACGCAGCCGTTCGAGCTCTCGCCGACCCTGTCCGAGCGGGTGCGAGCGCTCGCCCGGAGCGAGAAGGCCACCCCCTTCATGGTTCTGCTCACCGCTCTCGACGCGCTCCTCCATCACCTCACCGGGGGGGAGGACCTCATCGTCGGCACCCCGGTCGCGGGGCGCAACCGGCCCGAGTTGGACGGTCTGATCGGCTACTTCATCAACGCGCTGGCCCTGCGCACCGACCTGTCGGGAGATCCCGGCTTTCGCGAGCTGCTCGGACGGGTCCGCGAGGTCACGATGGGGGCCTTCGCGCATCAGGATCTGCCGTTCGAGAAGCTCGTCGAGGAGCTCAAGCCCGAGCGGCGCCCGGGCCACAGCCCGATCTTCCAGGTGGTCTTCAACTACCAGAACGCTTCGCCTGCCGGGCCGGTGGAGCTGCCCGGGTTGACGCTGCGCCTGCTGCCCGCCGGGCGCGGCACGGCCAAATACGATTTCACCCTCTACATGTGGGAAGAGGCCGACCGGCTGGCCGGCGCGTTCGAGTACAAGACCGACCTTTTCGACGCCGCCGCGATGGCGCGTGCCGGCGAGGCCTTCATCACCATCCTCAAGTGCGCGGCGGCCCAGCCAGACGTCCGGCTGAGCGCCCTCCGCGAAACGCTCAGTGCCCGAGAAACGGAGAAGCGAATGATCCGCCAGGATGAGACCAGCAACTCGAATCTCAAGAAGCTCAAGATCACCAAGCGGCGCGCGGTGAACGTGTCCCAGGAAGACCTCGTACGGACGGAGTACCTGGACATCGGCCCGCTCCCGCTCGTCGTCAGCCCGAACCTGGAGGACGTCGACCTCGCCACCTGGGCGGCGCGCAGTGCCGACTTCCTGGATCGCGAGCTGCTGACGCACGGCGGCATCCTGTTTCGCGGCTTCGCCGTCCCCTCCGCGGCGGCCTTCGAGCGCTTCGTCAACTGCGTCACCCCCGACCTGGTGAACTACGTCGAGGGTTCCTCGCCGCGCATCATGGTCGGCGACAAGGTGTACACCTCGACCGAGTACCCGCCGGAGTTCTTCGTGTCGCTGCACAACGAGCTTTCCTACGCGCACAAGTGGCCGAGCAGGATTTTCTTCTTCTGCCACACGGAACCGCAGCAAGGGGGCGAGACGCCGATCGCCGACAGCCGCAAGGTCTGGCAGCGCATCGATCCCGAGGTGCGGCGGAAGTTCGAGGCGAAGGGGGTCATCTACACCCGCAATCTGCACGGGGACCGCGGGGCGGGGCTGTCCTGGCAGACCGTCTTCGAGACGAATGATCGTGAGGCGGTCGAGGCCTACTGCCGCGAGGGGGGCATCGAGCTCCGCTGGAAGGAGGACGGCGGGTTGGCCACTCGGCAGGTCCGGCGCGCCACGGTGCGGCATCCGAAGACCGGAGAGCCTGTCTGGTTCAACCAGGTCGACCAGTGGCACCCGTCGAACCTCGGGGCCGAGCTCGCCTCCGCGCTGCTCGCCACGACGCGGGAGGAGGAGCTGCCGATCAACGCCTGCTTCGGCGACGGCTCGCCGCTCGACGCCGCGGAGCTCGAGCACGTCCGCCAGGTGTTCCGCGACACCATGGTCGCCTTCCCCTGGCGGCAGGGGGACGTCCTGATGCTCGACAACACGTTGACCGCGCACGGCCGGATGCCGTTCACCCCCCCGCGCAAGGTGCTGGTCGCAATGGGCGGCGGGGTCGTGCGCCTGAACGAGCTCGCGGAGTGATGCGGCCGTGATGGAGACCCTGCAAGGCTTCCGGCTCTCGCCTCAGCAGCGCCGTGTCTGGCGTCTGCAGGAGGGGAGAGGCGCGGCCTACCGCACGCAATGCGCCCTGCTGCTCGACGGGCGGCTCGACGAGAGTGCCCTCGACGAGGCCCTGCGGCGGCTGTTCTCGCGGCATGAGATCCTGCGGACCTCGTTCCAGTGCCTGCCGGGAATGCGCACTCCGGTCCAACGGATCGAAGAGCGCGTCCGCCCGGCTCTCGAGCGCATCGACCTGACCGGGTTCGCCGGCCCCGACCAGGACGCGGAGCTGGCGCGCCTGTTCGATGAGGACCTTCACTCCGGTGGAGGCGCGTCCGCCCATCGCATCGCGCTGCTCGGCCTCGATGAGCGGCGGCATGTCCTGTTCTTCGGTCTGTCGGCCCTGTGCGCGGACGCCTGGAGCTTGCAGCTGTTGGCGGGCGAAGTCGCCCGGATCTGTGCCGGCGAGCCGCCCGCGGTCGACGATGCGGACGTCCTGCAGTATGCCGACTTTGCCGAGTGGCAGAACGAGCTGATGGAAGGCGATGCGGTGGAGGAGGCCAGGGCCTACTGGCGGACGCTCGATCCGGCCTCCCTTCCCCGGCCGGTGTACCCCTTCGAGCGCCGCGCGCCCGGCCCGGCGGAAGAGCTCGGGACCGTCGTCGCCGCGATCGGCGAGCAGGTGGCGGCGCGGCTGGAGGAGCTCGCGGCCGCGCTCGGCGCGCCGTTGGCGAGCGTGCTCACGGCCGCCTGGATGACGCTGCTCTGGCGGATTTCGGGAGAGCCGGAGGTCGGGATCGGCAGGGTCGTGGACGGGCGGAAACACGAAGACCTCCACCATGGTGTGGGCCAGTTCGCGCGCTGCCTCCCGTGCCGTGTCCGGATCGAGGAGGGACAGGGCTTCCGCAGATTCGCGGCCGGGCTCGCCGAGAGCCTGCGCGAGGCGGACGGCTGGCAGGAGTACTTCGATCCCGAGGAGGCCGCCGGTTGGGGACCGGAGGGGCTCCGGCTGCCCATCGGCTTCGCCTGGGAGGAGCGGCAGCCCCCGGCCGAGGCCGGAGGGTTGCGGGTTTCCACCTGGCGGCAACAGGTGCGGAATGAGCCCTTCGCGCTCGACCTGACCTGCGTCCGCGAGGGCGGCGCGCTCACCTCCGTGATCCGCTACGACGCGGCCCTCTGCGACTCCGCTGCCGTGGAGCGGCTCGCGGCGCAGTGGCGGACCCTCCTCGATGACGTCGCCCGCCGGCCTGACGCCGCGGTCCGCGATCTCGAAATCCTGTCCGGGGAGGAGTGGCTCCAGGTCGTGGCCGGCTTCAACCGCACGGGGGCGGAGCTGCCCGATGCGCGCCTGCATGAGCTGGTCGAGCGGCAGGCCGCGCGCAACCCGGAGGCGGTGGCGCTCGTGGCCGGCCACGAATCGGTGACCTACCGGGAACTCAACCGCCGCGCCAATCAGCTGGCGCACCATCTCCGGGCGCGCGGCATCGCGCCTGAGGTGACGGTCGGGATCGCTCTCGAACGCTCTCCCGCCATGGTCGTCGCCCTGTTGGGAACGCTCAAGGCGGGTGGGGCCGCCCTCCCTCTCGACCTGCAGTCCCCCTCCTCCCGGCTGGCCCATGTCCTCGCCGATGCGCGGGCGCGGGCGCTGGTCACCGAGGAGAGACTGCTCCGGGAGCTCCCCTCGTTTCTCTCTTTCGCCGCATCCGGCCGCTCCGTTGTCTGCCTTGACCGGGATGCGTCTGCACTCGCGGCGGAGCCGGATTCCGATCCGCCGGCGCTCGGCTTCCCCGAAAACCTGGCGTACGTCACCTACACCTCGGGGTCGACCGGACAGCCCAAGGGCGTGCTCAGCACCCACCGTGGAGCGGTGAGCTACATAGATTTCGTGCTCCGCGAGTACGAGGTCGGACCGGCCAGCGTCGTCCTGCAGGTCGCCGCCCTCTCCTTCGACGCATCGGTGCGGGACATCCTCGGGCCGCTCGCCGCGGGCGCCCGGGTGGTGCTGGTGCGCGAAGACGAAGCCCGCAACCCGGGCGCCCTGCTGGCGCGCATCCGCGAGCACCGCGTCGACACCATTCTCAGCATGGTCCCGACGCTCTTCCGCGCGCTCGCGCAGGCCGCGCGGGAGGACGAGCTGCCCTGGAGCGCGCTCCGTTCGCTCGTCCTCAGCGGTGAGAGCCTGTTCCAGGCGGACCTGCGGAGCGCGCGGCGGCTGTTCGGGGAGGCGGTCTCGGTGGTCAACCAGTACGGCCCCACCGAGTGCACGATGACGTCGAGCTACTGGCGGCAGACGGTGGCGGGAGAGCCAGAGGGAGAGCGTGAGCTGGCTCCGATCGGCCGCCCGATCCAGAACGCCCGCTTCTACGTCGTCGACGCGCAGATGGCTCCAGTTCCCATCGGGGTCGCCGGCGAGCTGTTGATCGGTGGCATCGGGGTGACCCGCGGCTATTGCAACCGGCCCGAGCTGACCGCGGACAAGTTCGTCCCCAGCCCGTTTGGAGGCGAGCAGGGAGACCGCCTCTACCGCACGGGAGACGTGGCCCGCTGGCTGCCCGACGGGAACCTCGAGTTTCTCGGCCGGCGCGACCGCCAACTCAAGATCCGCGGCGTCCGGGTCGAGCTGGACGAGATCGAGGCGCTGCTCGGTGGCCATTCCGATCTGCGCGAGGCCGCGGTGGTCGTCTTCCCCGAGGGCCCCGGGCTGGTCGCCTACGTGGTCCCCGGAGACCGGCGGAGCCCGGCCACCGCCGAATTGCGTGGCTTCCTGCGCGACCGCCTGCCGGAGCCCATGGTGCCGGCCCACTACGTCGTGCTGCCAGGCCTGCCGCGGACGAGCACCGGCAAGGTCGACCGCGGTGCGCTGCCTGCGCCGGAGAGGGTCCGGCAGGCGGAGCAGCGACCCCGCACCGAGGTCGAGGACCTGCTGTCGGTGATCTGGAGCCAGGTGCTGGGAGTCGAGGAGGTCGGCCTGGAGGATGGCTTCTTCGAGCTCGGCGGCCACTCTCTCCTCGCGGCGCAGCTCACCGCGCGCGTGCAGGAAGCTTTCGGAACCGAGCTGCCGCTCCGCGCACTGTTCGAGGCCCCGACGGTCGCCTCCCTGGCGCGGCGGGTCGAGAGCGCGATGGGGACCGGGCGCGACCGGCCTTCTCCGGCTCTGCAGCGCGTGGCGCGTGGCGGGGTGTTCGGGGGGGGCGGGGCGCTGCCCGTCTCTTTCGCGCAGCACCGCCTCTGGTTCCTGCAGCGGCTCGACCCGGACACCTGCGCGTTCAACATCCCGCGCGCGGTCCGTCTGCGTGGTCCGCTCGGCGACCGCGGCCGGATGCTTCTCGAGCGTGCGATGAATGAAATCGTCCGCCGCCACGAGACCCTGCGCACGACGTTCATCGAGACCGCCGGGGAGCCCTGGCAGGTCATCGCGCCGCCGGTGCCCATGACGCTGCCGCTGGTGGACCTTGCGTCCCTGCCGGACGGCGGAGGCGAAGCCGCGCGTCTGATCCTCGACACCGCGCGCACCCCCTTCGACCTCGCGGCCGGCCCCCTGCTGCGCGCCGGTCTGCTGCGGCTGGGAGCCGAGGAGCACCTGCTGTTTTTCAACATCCACCACATCGTCAGCGACGACTGGTCGATGGGCGTTCTGTTGGGCGAGCTGTCGGCTCTCTACGACGCGTTCTCCCGCGGCGAAGGCTCACCACTCCCCGAGCTGGCCGTGCAGTACGCCGACTACGCGGCGTGGCAGCGGCAGTGGCTGCAAGGAGAGGTGCTGGAGGAGCGGCTGGCGTACTGGCGGAGGAAGCTCTCCGGGCGCCTGCCGGTGCTGCGACTGCCGTTTGGCCGGCCGCGTCCGGCCCAACCCGGATACGGCGGCGCGCGCCAGTCCTTCACCCTGCCGGCCCCGCTCGCCCGCTCCCTGGGAGAGCTCGGCCGCGCCGAGGGGGCCACCCTGTTCATGGTGCTGCTCGCCGCCTTCCAGACACTTCTGCACCGCTACACGGGCGAAGAGGACGTCGCGGTCGGCACGGACGTGGCGAACCGCTCGCGCGTGGACACCGAGGCCCTGATCGGCTTCTTCGTCAACGTCCTCGTGCTCCGCACCGATCTCGGGGGCGATCCGACCTTCCGCGAGCTGCTGCGGCGCGTGCGCGAGGTGGCCCTGGGGGCCTTCACCCATCAGGACGTGCCCTTCGACAGGCTGGTGGAGGAGCTGCAGCCGGACCGCGGCTCCCGCACGCCCTTCTTCCAGTACCTCCTGGTTCTACAGAACGCGCGGCGCCGGCGGCTCGATCTGAGCGGCCTGGAGCTGGAGTCCCTGGAGCTCGACAACGGCACCGCGAAGTTCGACCTCGTGCTGGTTCTGCTGGAGACCGACCAGGGGCTCACCGGCATCTGGAACTACAGCACCGACCTTTTCGATGCCCAAAGCATCTCGCGCCTGACGGGGCATCTCACGACACTGCTCGAGAGCATCGTCGCCCAGCCCGACGCCCGGCTGGGCCAGCTCGAATTCCTTCCCGCCCGCGAAAGGGAGCAAGAAGCAATGGAGAAGAAGCAACGGAAGCAGGCCGACCTGGCAAAATTCATGAACGTCCAGCCCAAGGCAGTCCAGCTCTCGCGGAGCGCCCTGGTCACGATGGAGCCGATGGCGCCCGGCCGCAAGCTCCCCCTGTTGGTCCGCCCGGCCGGCGAGGCGGTGCGCCTGGCGGACTGGGTACGCGCCAACGGCGAGACGCTCGAGGGCAAGCTGCTGGAGCACGGCGCCATCCTGTTCCGCGGCTTCGGCCTGGAAACGGCCGAGCAGTTCGAGGAGGTCGCGCGGGCCTTCTGCCCCGAGCTGTTCGAGGAATACGGGGACCTGCCGCGCGATGCGGTGTCGGGAAAGGTTTACACCTCCACGCCCTATCCGCCGGAGCACACGATCTGGTTCCACAACGAGAGCTCGCAACTCGACAGCTGGCCTCTCAAGCAGTTCTTCTTCTGCGTCCAGCCAGCCGCGGAAGGAGGGACGACCCCGATCGCCGACTGCCGCCAGGTGTACGAGCAGCTGGATCCGGAGGTGCGCGACCGCTTCGACCGGCTGGGGGTGATGTACGTCCGCAACTACACGCCGGGCCTCGACGTCGACTGGAGGGACTTCTTTCATACCTCCGACCGGGCGGAAGTCGAAGCTCAATGCCGGCGCTCGGCCATCGATTTCGAATGGAAGGCCGACGGTGGTCTGCGCACCCGCAAGATCTGTCCCGCGGTGGCGAGCCATCCCAGGACGGGCGAGAAACTGTTCTTCAACCAGATCCAGGCACACCACATCGCATGCCTGCCGCCGGAGGACCGCCGGTCACTCCTCGATCTGTTCGCGTTCGAGGACCTGCCGCGCAACGTCTACTACGGCGATGGCACGCCCATCGAGGATTCCCTGATCCAGGAGATCGTCGCGACGTATCAGCGGATCGAGGTGACGTTTCCGTGGCAGAAGGGAGACCTGCTGATGGTCGACAACATGCTCACCGCCCACGGCAGGTACCCCTACGCGGGCCCGCGCAAGATCCTGGTCGCGATGAGCGAGATGGTCTCCATCGACGCAGTGTGGACCGCCGAGCGCCGGCTTTCCCTGACCGAGAGAGGGCACGCACAATGAGCAACGACAGGTTGGATTGCGTGGTGATCGGCTACAACGACCCACCGTTCGAACAGTATGCGGGCCTGCTGCGCCAGTACGGTGAGGACTCCGAAGCCTACCGGGATCTGAAGACCAGCTTCGTCGAGATCGAGGGGCGGAAGCTCAACTACGTCGATCTGATGAACTACGTGTACCAGCTTTCCGGGAAGGCCAACGGGGCCTCCGGCGCCGGGGGGCCGTTCATGTCCGGCGAGATCCCGAATCTGGCCGCCGCCTACCTGACCAGCACTCTGCGGCGCCAGGGCGGCAGGGCCGAGTACATCAACCTTTTTCAGTCCGAGAAGGACCGGCTGAGCGAGCTGCTCGAGCGCGATCCTCTCTGCGTGGCGATCACCACCACGTTCTACGTCTGGAACTTCCCTGTCAACGAGATGGTGCAGTTCATCCGCGAGAGGAACGACCGGGTGCGGATCGTGGTCGGTGGTCCGCTGGTTTCCAACCATGCCCGCAACTACGCCGGTGAAGAGCTCACGGCGGCTCTGGTGGATCTCGGAGCCGACATCTTCGTCAACGATTCACAGGGCGAGCTGACGCTCTGGCAGATCGTCGAGGCGCTGAGAAACGGCGGCGATCTGTCCGGGGTGCCCAACATCTCCTATTTCGAGGACGGGCGGCTGCTGACCAATCCGCCGGAGCCCGAGTCGAACTCGCTCGATGAGAACTACATCGACTGGCTCGACCTTTCCAATGAGGATCTCGGGGCTACCCTGCAGACCCGGACGGCCCGGAGCTGCGCCTTCAAATGCGCCTTCTGCAACTATCCGACGCGCGCCGGCAAGCTGAGCCTGGCGAGTCTCGCCACGATCGAGAAAGAGCTCGACTCCATGCATGCCCGGGGCAACGTGCGCAACGTCGTCTTCATTGACGATACGTTCAACGTGCCCCTGCCTCGCTTCAAGGACATCTGCCGCCTGATGATCCGCAAGAACTATGGTTTCAACTGGTTCTCCTACTTCCGCTGCAGCAACTCGGACGAGGAAGCGGTCGAGCTGATGGCGAAAAGCGGATGCAAAGGGGTGTTCCTGGGCATCGAGTCCGGCTCCCCCTCGATCCTGGAAAACATGAACAAGGCCGCGAGCGCGGACTTCTACCGCCGCGGGATCGAGATGCTGCACCGTCATGGCATCCTCACCTTCGGCTCCTTCATCGTCGGTTTTCCCGGCGAGACCGAGCAGACGGTCGCCGAGACGGTCGACTTCATCCGCGAGACCAAGGTGGACTTCTTCCGCGCCCAGATGTGGTATAACGAGGCCGGCACCCCCATCCACAAGCAACAGGAAAAGTACGCCATCACCGGCGACGGCTTTGTGTGGACCCACGGCTCGATGGACAGCCTCGAGGCGATGGAGCACATCGAGCGCATGCTGCTGACCATCACCGAGTCCCAGTGGCTGCCGCAATGGTCGTTCGATTTCTGGTTCATCCCCTACATCATGGGCAAGGGGGTGACCCTCGAGCAGTTCAAACAGTACATGAGCACGGCCAACCGCATGCTGGCGCTGGAGATCGCCTCCATGCCGGCGGACGAGAAGCGGAGCCTTCAGAAGGTTTATCTCGACAGCCTGACCGCTCATGTCCGGGACTGGAATCTGGTTTCGTAAACGAGGTGAATGATGATCGTTGAGGACGTGCAGGGCTTTCGTCTGTCGCCGCAGCAGAGGCGCGCCTGGTCACTCGAGCGCGGCGAGGGGACAGCCCGCGGTGCGCGGTGCGCGGTGCTCCTGGAGGGAGATCTGCGGGAAGAGAGGCTGTTCGATGCGCTGCGGCAGGTCGTCGAACGGCACGACATCCTGCGCACCACCTTCCGCAGCCTTCCCGGCATGCTCTTCCCTGTGCAGGTGATCGCGGAGAGCGGCGCTCCCGACTGGCAGGTCGGGGAGGCGGGCGCCGATCTGTCCGCGCCGTGCATCGCGGAGCTCCTGCGCGCCGAGGCCGGCGTCTTCGACCTCGAAAACGGGCCGGTCCTGCGCTGCCGTCTGCTGCGCGCCGGGGAGGGCCGGCACCTGCTCACGGTCGCGCTGCCTCCGGTCTGCTCCGATGGCGTCACCATCGACAACCTGGTCCGGGATCTCGCCCGTGCCTACGGGTCCGGCGATGAAGCCGAGGCGCCTGTGCGGTACGTGCAGTTCTCGGAGTGGCAGAACGCCCTCCTTGAGGACGAGGACGACAGCGAAGGACGGGGGTTCTGGAAAGGGCAGGAGCTGGATGCCGCAGGTGGCGGGCGGCTCCCCTTCGAGTATCCCGCCGACGCCGGTTCGCCGTTCGCGCCGGCGGTGCAGACCCTCCGCATCGATCCGGATCTGGCCGCGGCCCTCGAAGCGCTCGCCGCGCGCAACGGAGTGGATCTCGATCTGCTCTTGGCGGCCTGCTGGCACCTGCTGCTCTGGCGCGCCACCGGCGTCAGCGATCTGCCCCTGGCGCTCCTCTACGGCGGGCGCAGCCACGAGCTGTTCGAAGAGGCTCTCGGACCCTTCGCCCGCTGGCTGCCCGTGCGCGCCCGTCTGCGCCCGGGGCGGCGCTTCGACGAGCTGCTGCAGGACCTCCAGACGGCCCGGGACACCGCTTTCGAGTGGGGGGACACCTTCGAGCCCACCGGTGAGGGGGGCTTCCTTTCGGCGTTCGAGCTCGAACGCTGGCCGGCGGACGAGGAGGCGGGTGGCGTCCGCTTCCGCATGGCCGGCAAGCATGTCTGCTCCGAGCGCTTCCGTCTGCGGCTCGCTTGTGTGAGCAGCGGGGCCGGCTTCGATGCCGAGCTCCACCATGACTCCACCCGCATCGGCGCCGCGGATGCCGAGCGTCTCCTCGGCCAGTGGCTGCGCTGCCTGGAGAGCGCCGTGGCCGGCCCGGAGACGCTGGTCGAGGAGCTCGACGTCCTGAGCGAGACCGAGCGGCGGCTGCTGGTCACGTTCAACGCCACGTCTCGCAACTACCCGCGCGACGCCTGCATCCATCATCTGTTCGAGGCGCAGGCGGAGCGGACGCCGGATGCGCTGGCCGTGACCTTCGAGGGACGGTCGCTCAGCTACTCCGAGCTGGAGCACAGGGCCAACCAGCTCGCGCGTCACCTGCACCGGCTGGGGGTCGGGCCGGAGGTGCCGGTGGCGCTCTGCATCGACCGCTCGGTCGAGATCATCGTCGCGATGCTCGGCGTCCTCAAGGCGGGCGGCGCCTATGTGCCGCTCGAGCCCTCGCAGCCACAGCAGCGTCTCGCGTTCCTGCTGGAAGACGTCGCTCCGCCGGTGGTGCTGGTGCAGGCGGGCCTGGAGGACCGGCTCGGCGGCTATGCGGGCCGGCTGGTGCGGATCGACGCGAACTGGGAGACGGTGGCGGCGGAGAGCGGTGAACGGCTCGACTCCGGCGCGGATGCGCGGAACCTGGCCTACGTCATCTTCACCTCGGGTTCCACCGGCAGGCCGAAGGGGGTCGCCGTCGAGCACCGCCAGCTCGCCAATTACACGACCTCCATCCTCGAACGGCTCGACCTGCCGGCCGGGGCATCCTTCGCGAACGTCTCCACCTTCGCGGCCGACCTCGGCAACACGGCGATCTTCCCGAGTCTCTGCACCGGCGGCAGGCTGCACGTAATGGCACTGGACCGCCTCGCGGATGCCCGGGAGGTGGGAGACTACTTCGAGGCGCAGGGGATCGACTGTCTCAAGATCGTGCCCAGCCACCTGGAGGCGCTGCAGGATCAGCCCGAGCCGAGGCGGGCGCTGCCACGGCGGCGGCTGATCCTGGGCGGCGAGGCGTCGCGCCCCTCCTGGATCGGAGAGCTCCAGAACCGTGCTCTGGACTGCGCCATCTACAACCACTACGGCCCGTCGGAGACCACGGTCGGAGTCCTGACCTACCGCGCGGAGCCCGGGCGCATCGATCCACGGTGTTCGACGCTGCCGCTCGGGCGCCCGATCGCCAACACCCGCGTCCACCTGCTCGACCCTGCAATGCGCCCTGTGCCGGTGTGGGCTCCGGGCGAGCTCTACATCGGTGGCGATAGCGTGAGCCGCGGCTACTTCCGCCGGCCCGAGCTGACCGCCAGCCGTTTCGTGCCCGATCCCTTCGCGGGAGAGCCCGGAGCGCGGCTGTATCGCACGGGGGACCTCGCGCGGTACCTGCCGGACGGCGACATCGAATTCCTAGGCCGGGTGGACGATCAGGTCAAATACCACGGCTTCCGGGTCGAGCTGAACGAGATCCGGCTGGCTCTGAACCAGGTGCCGCAGGTGCGCGACAGCGTGGTGACTCTCGTCCGCGACGCCAACGGCCGCGACGTGCTCGTCGCCTACTACGTCTCACGCCACGAGATCGAGGTGGCGCTGATCCGCGAGGTGCTGCGCCGGACCCTCCTCGAGGAGACCTTCCCGAACCTCTTCGTGCATCTCAAGCGGCTCCCTCTGACCCTCAACGGCAAGATCAACTATGCCGCGTTCCCCTCCCTGGAGGAAGCACTCCGGATGGTCAAGCGGGACTTCGTGGCCCCGCGCAGTCCCGCCGAGGAAGTGATGGCGCGCATCTGGGCGGAGGTGCTCGGTCACGAGCGCGTGAGCATCCACGACAACTTCTTCGAGCTGGGCGGCCACTCGCTGCTTGCCACTCGCGTCATCTCGCGCCAGCGCGAGGCCTTCCAGGTGGAGATGCCGCTGCGCAGCCTGTTCGAAGCGCCGACCGTGGCCGCTCTCACCGCGGCCGTCGAGCAGTTGCAGGCGGCGAGGGGAGGGGCCTCAGCCGGTCCGGAGCTCGAGCCCCTCGAGGTGGATATCGACCAGCAACTCGCCGAGCTCGAGCTGCTGTCTGACGACGAGGCGGGCCGCCTGCTGAGCAAACCGGCACCCTCCGATCCGGAGGCGTCCGCCGAATGAGCCTGCGCGATCGTATCGCTGCCCTGTCGCGGGACAAACGGGCGTTGCTCGCGCAACGCAACCCTCTTTCCTTCTCACAGCAGAGGCTCTGGTTTATCGATCAGCTCGAGCCGGGCGACCACTCGTACAACATTCCCCTGTCGATTCGGCTCGACGGTCCGCTGTCGGTCAGCGCGCTCGCGCACGCCCTGACCGAGATCGTCCGGCGGCATCAGGTGCTGCGCGCCGCCTTCCCCGCGGTCGAAGGGCAGCCGCTGCAGGTGGTTCTCCCTCCGGCTCCGGTGCCCCTGCCGGTGATCGACCTGCGGGGGCTTCCTCCCGCCGCGCGTCCGTCCGAAGCGGAGCGCCTCGCCGACCTCGAGGCCTGCCGCTGCTTCGATCTGGCCGAGGGCCCCCTGCTGCGGATGACTCTGCTGATCCTCGACACGGAGTCCCACGTCGGGCTGATCACGGCGCACCACATCGCCACCGACGGCTGGTCGTTCGAGATTCTCATCCGCGAGATGGGGGCCCTCTACGCCGCGGCGATGACCGGCGCCGCGCCCCTCCCCGCCCTGCCGGTCCAGTACGCGGACTTCTCCCGCTGGCAGCGGAAATGGTTGCAGGGGGAGGCGCTCACCAAGCTGCTCGACTACTGGCGGCAGCGCCTGGCCGGCCTGCCGCCGGTGATGGAGCTTCCGATCGATCTGCCGCGGCCGGCCAGGCAGGTGTTCCGCGGCTCGTCCGTGACGTCGCAGGTCACTGGGATCGAGCTCCTGCGGTCGGTAGGCCGCGACGAGCGCGTCACGCTGTTCATGACCCTGCTGGCGGCTTTCCAGGCGCTCCTGTACCGGTACACCGGCGAGCGGGACGTCGTCGTGGGCTCGCCCATGGTCAACCGCAACCGGGTGGAGTTCGAGGGGCTGATCGGGCTCTTCCAGAACACGCTGGTCCTCCGCACGGACCTGTCGGCGGACCCCGATTTCCGCGAGCTGCTGGGCCGCGTGCGGGAGACGGTCCTGTCGGCGCACGCCCACCAGGATCTTCCGTTCGAAAAGCTGGTGGATGAGTTGCAGCCGGAGCGTGCCCTCGACCGCCACCCCCTGTTCCAGGTGATGTTCACGCTCAAGCCGCCGCGGCGGCAGCCGCCCGAGCTGGCGGGACTCCGGATCACCCCGCTCCAGGTGGACAAACAGTCGGCGAAGTTCGACCTGACGCTCAGTGCCGTGGACCGGTTCGACACGCTGACGCTGGATCTGGAATACAGCAGCGCTCTTTTCCTTGCCCCGACCGCGGCGCGGATGCTGGCCCAGTACGAGGCCCTCCTGTGCCAAGCCGTCGCCGATCCCGGTCGCCGGATCTCGGAGCTGCGGCTCCTGAGCGAAGCGGAGAGCCACCAGATCCTGAACGACTGGAACGACACCGGGCCGGGTCTCGGCGCGGGCTCCTGCATGCACGAGCTGTTCGAGGAGACGGCCCGGCAGCGGACGGACGTCCTGGCCATGTCCGTGGGAGAGGAGCGGCTCACCTACGGCGTCCTGGACCGCAGGGCCAACCAGCTCGCGCGCTTTCTCCGGCGGCAGGGGGTCGGCGCCGAGTCGCGCGTGGGCATCTGCCTGGACCGGTCTGTCGACATGGTCGTGGCGGCCCTCGCCGTCCTCAAGGCGGGCGGAGCCTACGTCCCTCTCGACCCATCCTTCCCGAGAGAGCGGCTGGCCCTGATGCTGGAGGATGCCGGCGCGGTGGTGGTCCTGACCTCGGGGGAGCTCCTCGCGGACCTGCCGTCCACCGGCGCGCTGGTGGTGCGGCTCGAGTCGGCTCGGGAATCGATCGGGCGCGAGAGCGGAGAGGGGTGCGGAACGCAGGCCGATCCCGGCAACCTGGCCTATCTGATCTACACCTCGGGATCGACCGGCAGGCCCAAGGGGGTCGAGGTGCCTCACCGGGGTGTCGTGAGCTTCCTCCGTTTCATGGCGCGTGAGCTCGCCGTGGCCGGGTCCGACGTGCTCGTTGCGGTGACCACCTTCTCCTTCGATATCGCCGTCCTGGAGCTTTTCCTGCCGCTGGTGACGGGGGCCCGCCTGGACCTGGTCGCCCGGGACACGGCGGTGGATGGCCAGGCACTGGCGCAGCGCCTCTCCGCCGTGGGCGCCACGCTCGTGCAGGCCACGCCGGCGACCTGGCAGCTGCTGCTCGATGCTGGCTGGGAAGGTGCTCCGGGTCTCCGCATCCTCTGCGGCGGCGAGGCTCTTCCCCCGGCGCTGGCCCGGGAGCTCCAGGCGAGGAGCGGGGCCCTGTGGAACGTCTACGGGCCCACCGAGACGACGATCTGGTCGACGATCCAGCGGCTGGACGGCGAGGCTCCGATCTCTCTCGGCCAGCCGCTCGCCGGTACCCGCATCTACCTGGTCGGGGAGCCTGCCGAGCCGGCGCCGATCGGCGTCGCCGGGGAATTGTGCATTGGCGGCGTGGGGGTCGCCCGTGGCTATCACGGGCAGCCCGCGCTGACCGCCGAGCGGTTCGTTCCGGACCCCTTCGCCCACGAGCCGGGACAGCGCATGTACCGGACGGGCGATCTCGCCCGTCACGGCGCCGACGGCCGGCTGGAGTTCCTCGGGCGGGTCGACCACCAGGTCAAGGTGCGGGGGTTCCGGATCGAGCC